>Ga0209168_10000032_pt1 | contig 159693 bp, 125 predicted proteins | sample Coa_R1_FD_187156 | JGI IMG/M metagenome (GOLD analysis project Ga0209168, IMG submission 187156) | Surface soil microbial communities from Centralia Pennsylvania, which are recovering from an underground coalmine fire - Coalmine... | ecosystem: Environmental > Terrestrial > Soil >...
TTAGGCCGTTATGCACGCGATTACGAGAATTTTGTACTCGTTACGGCAAAGGCAGGATCGTCGTCTCCGAGAATTGGGTAATCGGGTAATTTGGTAATTGAGTAATTGAAAATCAAAGGCGAAAATCCTGATCTGCAATGGATATCAAGGCGAAGCCTTGGTTAGTTAGTACTTAGTATTTAGGAAAATCGGAAATGCTAACTACTAAATACTAAGCACTAACTAACTACTGATTCATTCATGAACACGCAACTCTTTATACGACGGCCCATTACCACCACCTTGATTATGGCGGCGATACTGCTGTTTGGCATTTTTGCCTACCGGCTGCTGCCGGTGAGCGATCTGCCCAACGTAGATTTCCCCACGATTCAGGTGAGCGCCTCTCTTCCGGGCGCGAGCCCGGAGACCATGGCGTCGGCTGTGGCGCTTCCCCTGGAAAAGCAGTTTTCTACGATTGCGGGCGTTGACTCCATGACCTCATCCAGCGCCCTGGGGAGCACAAGCATCACTTTGCAGTTCACGCTGGACCGCAACATCGATGCGGCGGCGCAGGACGTGCAGTCCATGATCGCCAAGACGGCATCACAGCTTCCGCCAGAGTTGCCGTCGCCGCCGTCCTATCAGAAGGTGAATCCCGCGGACCAGCCCGTTATCTATCTGACGCTCAGTTCCCAGACCATGCGGCTCTCGGACGTGGATGAGTATGCGGAAACCAATGTAGCGCAGCGCATCTCCATGGTGAGCGGCGTAGCCCAGGTGCAGGTGTTTGGAGCGCAGAAATATGCTGTACGGGCGCAGCTCGATCCGCGGGCCATGGCTACGCGGCAGATTGGGATTGATGATGTTGAGAATGCAATCCTGAATGCCAACGTGAACCTGCCTACCGGCACGCTGTTTGGCCACTCGACCGCCTATACGGTCCAGGCTACCGGACAGTTGCTGGATGCGGCGCACTATCGACCGTTGATTGTTGCCTATCGCAACGGCTCGCCTGTCCGGCTGGAAGAGATTGGCCGCGTCTTTGATAGCGTGGAGAACGACAAGACGGCAAGCTGGTTCAGCGGCGATCGCGCCATTGTGCTGGCCATCCAGCGCCAGCCTGGCACGAACACGGTCGAGGTGGTGGATGCCATCAAGGCCCTGTTTTCCACGTTGCGGGCGCAAATGCCCGCGGCTATTAAGCTCAACATCCTGTATGACCGTTCGGTTTCCATCCGCAATTCAGTGGATGACGTGAAGTTCACCCTGATGATCACGATCGCGCTGGTGGTGATGGTGATCTTCCTCTTTCTGCGCAACATTTCGGCAACTATTATTCCCAGCCTTGCTTTGCCCATGTCGATCGTGGGCACCTTCTCGTTGATGTATGTGCTGGGTTATAGCCTGGACAATCTGTCCTTGATGGCGCTCACACTCTCGGTTGGATTTGTGGTGGATGACGCCATCGTGATGCTGGAAAATATTGTGCGTCACATGGAGATGGGCAAGAAGCCGTATCAGGCAGCCGTGGAAGGCGCGCGAGAGATCGGCTTCACCATTATTTCCATGACGCTCTCGCTGGCCGCTGTCTTTATTCCGGTGCTGTTCATGGGTGGAATTGTCGGCCGGCTGCTGCATGAGTTTGCCGTGACCATTGGCGTGGCCATCCTGGTTTCCGGTTTTGTCTCGCTCACACTCACTCCCATGTTGTGCAGCCGCTTCCTGCGGCATACGGCCACGCAGCAGCACGGCTATTTTTACCGGAAGAGTGAGGCGGCATTTAACGGCATGCTGCGGAGCTACGACTGGAGTCTGAAGAAGGTCATGGCGCATCCTCTGCTCACGCTGATGCTGTCATTTGTAGTGCTGGGAGCAACGGTCTATCTGTACATTCTCATTCCCAAAGGCTTTCTGCCCAGCGAGGACACCGGGCAGGTATTTGCTTTCACAGAGGCCATTCAGGGCATTTCGTATGAAGATATGGTCCGTCACCAGAAAGAGGCGGCCCAGGTGGTGGGCGACGATCCCTACGTGGACAACTACATGTCAACCGTGGGCGGCGGTGGCGTGAATGCCGCGTTGAACTCGGGACGCATCTTTGCCCGGCTGAAGGACCGGAGCCAGCGTCCGCACGTGGACCAGATCATCCAGGAACTCCGGCCCAAGTTGATGCAGCTTCCCGGCATCAACGTCTTCCTGCAAAATCTGCCGCCCATCCGCATTGGCGGCCAGCTTACCAAGAGCCAATATCAATTCACGTTGCAGAGTCCGGACACGGATGAGCTTTACCGTTATTCTCCGCTTCTGGAAGCTAAACTGCGCGGCCTGACGAACCTGCTCCAGGACGTAACCAGCGATATCCAGATCAAGAACCCTCAGGTCACAGTGCAGATCAACCGGGACAAAGCTGCGGCCTTGAATGTTGATCCGCGCACGGTGGAAGATGCGCTGTACAGTGCCTACGGCTCGCGCCTGATTTCCACCATCTATGCCCCCAACAACCAGTACAAAGTGATCATGGAACTGGAGCCGGAGTTTCAACTGGATCCTTCCGCGCTGGGCATGTTGTACGTCCATTCCAAGACCGGACAGCTTGCGCCCTTGAACGCAGTTGCTGACTTCAAGCGCGAAATAGGTCCGCTTACGGTGAACCATCTGGGACAGCTTCCGGCGGTCACGGTGAGCTTCAACTTGAAGCCTGGCGTTGCGCTGGGCGATGCCCTGGCGGCCGTGAACCGCGAAGCCGCTCAGATTCTGCCGCAAACGATTACTACCAGCCTGCAGGGAACTGCTCAGGCGTTTGAATCCTCATTCCGCGGACTGGGCCTGCTGCTGCTCATGGCCATTCTGGTCATCTATATCGTGCTGGGCATCTTGTATGAGAGCTTCATCCATCCCATCACCATTCTCTCAGGATTGCCTTCAGCCGGCGTAGGCGCGCTCCTTACGCTGATGATTTTCCACGTTGAGCTCAGCGTCTATGCGTTTGTTGGCGTGATCATGCTGGTAGGACTGGTGAAGAAGAATGCCATCATGATGATTGACTTTGCTCTGGACGCGCAACGCGGGGAAGGCAAGAGCGCCAGGGAGGCCATCTACCAGGGCGCGCTGATCCGCTTTCGTCCTATCATGATGACTACCATGGCAGCATTGATGGGCACGCTTCCGATCGCGCTGGGGGTCGGCGCCGGTGCGGAATCGCGGCGTCCTCTGGGCCTGGCGGTAGTGGGCGGGCTGGTGTTCTCCCAGACCCTCACCCTCTACATCACTCCTATCTACTACGTGTATCTGGATAGACTCCAGCAAGGCTTCCGTAGTTTCTTCGGCAAAAAGAAGGGTGTCACGGAAGACCTGCCGGAGAGGGAACTGGAGGCCGTCAGGTGAGCGATACAAAAACTTCACCGATGATGACACTGATTGTACCGATGCTCACTGATAAAAAAATCGGGAAAATCAGTTTCATCAGTGTTGATCAGTGGTAAGGTTTTATCCATGCGCAGGATTCTTCTTGCTTTACTTGTTTTTATGACCGTCTCTTTTGCTCAGGAAACTACCACCACAGCTGCTCCTGGCCTCGATGAGCTCAAGCAAATGGCGGCGCGCTTTGCGCCTACACCTCTTGAGGTGAGCACGGCCGGGCTCTCCGCGGGCGACAAAAAGGCGCTGGTCAAGCTGGTCCAGGCTGCGCGCATCGTCAATCTCATTTTTATGCGGCAGATATGGGTTGGCGATCCTGGGCTTTATCAGAAATTACAGCAGGACAAATCGCCGTTGGGACAGGCGCGGCTTCATTATTTCTGGATCAACAAAAGTCCCTGGTCGGAGATTGACGAGCACAAAGCTTTTCTGCCCGCGGTCCCGGCCAGAAAACTGCCGGGCGCCAACTTTTATCCGGAAGATATGAGCAAGGAAGAATTTGAAAGCTGGGTGAACAAGCTGTATCCGGAATCCAAAGCGGCGGCGGAAGGCTTCTTCACGGTAATCCGCCGTGATGAGACTCGCAAGTTGAAGTTTGTTCCGTACAGCCAGGAGTACAGCCGCGAACTGGGCCGGGCGGGCGCGTTGCTGCGAGAGGCCGCCAACCTGACCGACAATGCCAGCCTCAAGAAGTTTCTTTCGACCCGCGCCGATGCCTTCAGCACCAACAACTATTTTGAGAGTGATATGGCGTGGATGGACCTGGATGCGCCGCTCGACGTTACCTACGGACCTTATGAGACGTACAACGATGAGATTTTCGGTTATAAGGCAGGATTCGAAGCGTACATCAATATTCGAGACGACAAAGAAACCGCGCGGCTCGCCTTCCTGGGCCAACACCTGCAGGACATAGAGAATAATCTTCCTGAAGATGCGCAGTATCGCAATCCAAAGCTGGGAGCGCTGGCGCCCATTCGCGTGGTGAATGAAGTTTTTGGCGCTGGCGATGGCAGCCATGGCGTGCAGACTGCAGCCTACAACTTGCCCAACGATGAGAAGGTTGTGCAGCAGAAGGGCAGCAAGCGGGTGATGCTGAAGAACATCCAGGAGGCCAAGTTCAAAGCCACCCTGGTGCCCATTTCCAAGGTTGTGCTGCCGGCGTCCGCTCAGACAGATGTAAACTTTGATCTTTTTTTCACCCACATTGTGGCCCATGAACTCACCCACGGACTTGGCCCGCATCAGATTAAGATCAACGGACGCGAAACCAATCCCAGGCTGGAATTGAAAGAAACCTATAGTGCGATTGAAGAGGCCAAGGCGGACGTGACTGGCCTGTTCGCGTTGCAGTTCCTTATGTCGCAGGCGGACAAAGGGCAAATTCAAGCGCCGCTCCCGCATGGTCCCGAGGCAGAACGCCGGCTGTACACGACTTATCTGGCATCATCCTTCCGCACGCTGCGCTTCGGACTGCAAGATGCCCACGCCCGAGGCATGGCGATGCAATTCAATTATCTGCTGGATAGAGGCGGGTTTGTGGCAAATGCAGATGGGACCTTCAGCGTCGATCTGGCCAGGATGAAGGATGCAGTCAGCTCTCTCGACCACGACCTGCTCACGCTGGAAGCCACCGGCGACTACAACGGCGCAAAGAAGATGCTGGCGCAGTTGAGCGTGGTCCGGCCGGAAGTCCATAGAGCGCTCGACCGCTTGAAATCTCTGCCCACTGATATTGAGCCAATCTTCGTGACCGCTGACGCGCTGACGGGTGAGAAGTCGCCGGGCGAAGGAGGCGCACAGAAGTAATGTCAGATGACTGTTGACTTGAGAATAACAGCTGCGATATTCTCACAATACACGGGAAAGGAGGGCGATCCTAAAAAATGACAAATTCTGATTGTAGTGATAAACGTGAGGTGGCTGAGGCTTAAGGCGTGAGTCTTTAAGTCCTAGCGAAGTTGGATTCGCAAAGGCCTCCGCGCCTTCAGCCAATCCCAACAGACTACCGGCGGCCCCGTAGAGTTCCTGCGGGGCCGTTGCTTTTTTTGACCACACAGGGGCACGTTCGGTTACCGAAGGAACTCGAGGGCCGCCCCTCGGCATGCAGGCTTTCTCAAAGACCTCAGAGCGTCAGATTTCCCGGTGAAAAAACTAGCCGGCATTGACTGTTTTGGCGCGCTCCTTCTGGGCTACCGTCGAGGCCGGCGTGGGCGCGACTTGTTTCTTGACCTTAAAGTGGTTTCGAATCGCCAGCCATAGAAGGCAGTACATATCGGGATCGACGACGAACTGAAGTAATCGCTTCAGGCCCCGCAAAACGTGCATATCTTATTGCCTCGCTGACGAAGAAGCAGATCCACATGTCAGATGCGCATGGATGATCCAGAGTTGCTGGATCTCGCGATTCAAGAAGGACACGGCGCAATGTTATTGGCCGCTAACGGCTTTGGCCCGCCTTTTGTTGCCCTGATTGGAGGGCATCGGTTTCCCCCGAGGTTCCCTGAGCTGGTTCCTCACGGCAAGCCATGCCAGGCAGTAGATTTCGGGATCGAACACAAACTGAAACAGTCGCTGCATCCACCGGAAAATCTGCATAGATTGGTTCCTTTCTGCCGGAATCAGGGGGTCGCAGGTGGGATGCCCTGAGGCAATCGGGAGTTGCAGTCTGGGGGGCTTCTTCTGCGGTGTTGACAAATGAGTGTTTTTGTTAACGGAGGGTTAATACAATGCCATCCGGCCCACAGCGCCTTCCCTACAGGCTGGGCCGCTGGCGAGACGGCGACTTGGCGAAGCTCGCAATCAGGATTTGCACGAATATGGCTCCCATCACGTCCAGCATTACATCGTAAGGGCTGGGACCGCGTGAAGGCACAAAGATTTGATGAATTTCATCCAGGCTGCCGGCAGCAAGGGTCACCAGGAGAGCCAGAACGCTCCAGGTAAACGTCCAGCGGGCCCGCCGGGGCAAGGTGGTGCGCCAGGAATAAAAGGCGAGCCAGCTCAACAGTCCGTAGACCGTGAAGTGCGCCGTCTTCCGCACGAAAAAGTGAAGGATGCGGAACTGCTCCGGAGAAATGCCGCGGTATACCGCGTTGATGATTCTCTCCAGGATGTTGGCAGTATGCTTGGCGGAAAAGGTGTCCGTGGAGAAGAACGCGATCATGACCAGCCACACAGCCGTTGGCAGCCACGCCATAAGCTTGTTCTTGAGGGCGGGAGCGGTATTTTGAACTGCTAGAGTGGCCAAATCAGGCTGCCTATTCCAATCTGTAATTGGGAGCTTCGCGGGTAATGATCACGTCGTGGACGTGGCTTTCCCGCAATCCAGCGCCGCTGATGCGGATAAAACGGGCCTTCTGCTGGAGTTCGGGGATGCTACGCGTGCCGCAATACCCCATGCCGGAGCGCAAACCGCCTACAAGCTGATAGACCATGGCAGCCACGGTTCCCCGGTATGGCACGCGTCCTTCAATGCCTTCCGGCACCAGCTTGTTAGAGCGATTGCTGTCCCGGTCGCCATCCTCAACGGTAATTGCCGCCGAGGAGTCGTCCGCATATTGAGCATAGCGTTCGGCCCCGCCGGCAGACATAGCCGCCAGCGAGCCCATGCCGCGATACGACTTAAAGGACCGTCCCTGGTACAAGATGGTCTCGCCGGGACTCTCGTCCGTTCCGGCGAACAGCGAGCCAACCATGACCACACTTGCACCCGCCGCGATGGCCTTGGTGACATCGCCGGAATACTTGATGCCGCCATCCGCCACGACCGGCACGCCGGCATCACGGCAGGCGCGCGATGCCTCCGCGATCGCGGTGACCTGCGGAACTCCAGCGCCGGTGACAATTCGCGTGGTGCAGATCGAACCTGGTCCGATACCCACTTTCACCGCATCAGCCCCGGCTTTGATCAGGGCGCAGGCGCCTTCATGAGTCCCCACATTCCCCGCGAGCAGGTCCACCTCCGGAAATCTGGATTTGATCGTCTTGATTGCTTCGATCACGCGGCTCGTATGTCCGTGCGCGCTGTCAATGGCCAGCATGTCCACTTTGGCTTTGACCATCTCTTGCGCGCGTTCCAGGAAGTCGCCGGTAGCGCCAATGGCCGCGCCCACGCGCAAACGCCCGTGCTGGTCTTTGGCGGCGTTGGGATATTTGAGCTTTTTTTGAATGTCCTTTACCGTGATGAGCCCTTTGAGGTTGTACTTGTCATCCACCACCAGCAGTTTTTCCACGCGATGCTCATGAAGAATTTTTTCCGCTTCTTCCAGCGTGGTGCCCACGGGCACGGTGATCAGATTGTCCTTGGTCATGATCTTGCTGATGAGAATGTCCGTCCGGGTCTCAAAGCGCAGGTCACGGTTGGTAAGAATGCCCACGAGTTTCTTGTTCTTGGTGACAGGCACTCCGGAGATCTTGTAGCGGCGCATCAGCTCCAGCGCATCGGCAATTTTGTGGTCCGGGGAGAGAGTGATTGGGTCCATAATCATGCCGCTCTCCGAGCGTTTTACTTTGTCCACTTCATCACTCTGCTGATCCATGGAGAGATTGCGGTGAACAATGCCCAGGCCGCCTTGCTGGGCGAGGGCAATGGCCAGGCGCGATTCGGTCACCGTATCCATGGCCGCGCTGATGATGGGCACATTCAGACGGATGTTGCGCGAGAGCTGCGTCTGCGTGTTCACCTCTGCCGGAATCACGTCAGAATGCGCCGGCAAAAGCAACACGTCATCAAAGGTCAGGGCCTCTGGCACTGGAAAATGGATCATGTTTGTTTTCCCATCAAAAAAGGAAGGACTAAGTCCTTATTGTAAATGGTTTACCCACGATTGCGACACGCTGATTTATCAGCAGCTTACGGCCCGCAAGCGTGCGCGACACGAAAGTAATGTTGACCCCTTCCGCTTATCGCCGCGATACTCACAGCATGGAACCTAACCGAAGCGGGGCGGCAGCCACTCCCAGCGTCTCGGCTCCCGCAGTTGAACGTCGTGAGAAGCGTCTCCACGTGGCGGTGCCGGTAAAGCTCTTTCTGACGGCGGACGGCGCCAATTACCAGCTTTGCTGCACCTATGAGATTTCCCTGGTTGGAGCACGTCTGGTTGCGGTCTCCGGAGTCACCAAGGTGGGGCAGATTGTCTGGCTGCAGCGGCACAACCGCCGCGCCAAGTATAAAGTAATCTGGATTGGGGAAAAGGGAACTGAGCACGCATACCAGGTAGGCGTTGAAGCGCTGGAGAAGACCAATGTGATCTGGGAAAACGAGCTCAAGATCAGGATCATGCAGCAGTAGCTTTTTCCTTTATCCCGAGCGCTAGCGAGGGAACCCTATCGCCACCCGCTTCTGTAAGCCTGTACCCCAAGCAAATACCCGGCAATAAATTCCTGAACACGTTTCGAGAAACCGTAAGGCTTCCTGTGGGAGACAGCGTCATCGCGAAGGGTGGGATCGCACGAAAGTCATTAGGGCAAAAAGCCCAGCTTCTCAGCAAAGTTACTTAGTGCAACCAGAGCACTGGAAGCAAACACTATAGGTCTCATTCCCATGAGCACAAACCTGCCCTACATTGTCCGGTGCAATGATTGCGATTTTGTCAGTCAGGTTTTCATGGAGGAAAACCTGGCGCTGGATGAACGGGATTTTCATTCCCTGGAAAGATTTCATTCGGTTTCCATCTGGCGCTACACCCGGGAGAACTGGACCCTGGTGACCGAACTGTTGGGTGTACAGCTGAAATGATCCACCCGTAATATTCCCCGCGCAGCGAAGAATCCCTACCCAAAGATCGGTGCATCGGTATCGCGCACGTCTCTGGCGCGCGGCTTCGATTTGACTGGGGCCGTTTGCCGTCGATTGCGCGCGCGTGTTAACTTCTAAACTTTTAACCATATGATTCGATCGCACAAGGGATTTACGCCGCGTGTCCACCCATCTTGCTATATCGATGAATCGGCGCAGGTAATTGGCGAAGTGGAAATCGGAGAAAACTCCAGCGTGTGGATGAATGCCGTGCTGCGCGGTGATGTCTTTGCCCTCCGCATCGGCAGCAACTCCAACGTGCAGGACTGTTCCGTGCTCCACGGCATGCGCTACAAATATGGAGTCGTTATGGGCGATTGGGTCACCGTGGGACACTCGGTCACGCTGCATGGCTGCACCATCGCCAACCGTTGCCTGATTGGGATGGGCGCAGTCGTGCTGAATAATTCCAAAATCGGCGAAGGAAGCATTGTTGCCGCCGGCACGGTGATTCCGGAGAACACTGTGATCGAACCATATTCGCTTTGGATGGGCGTCCCGGGAAGATTCAAGAAGAGAATTGACGACGAGGCCAGCCAGAAGATGATCCTGCAATATGCTAAAAACTATGTGGACTACACAGCGCAGTATCTGAAGGAGCTTGCTGGCGAATAGTTATGACAGGCTTAATCAAATCCGTGCGTGGCGTGCGCGACCTGCTGCCGCCTGAAACCGAGACATGGAATTTTGTTGAAGCGGAGGCGCGGCAGCTTTTCCGTCTCTACAACTTCCAGGAAATACGCACTCCTGTCATTGAAGACCTGCAACTCTTCCAACGCTCCGTTGGCGAAGAGACGGACATTGTTTACAAGGAGATGTTTGCCTGGCAGGACCGCGCGCGCGCCGAGAGCGAAAAAGGCCAATGGCTGGCGTTGCGCCCGGAAAACACCGCTGGGGTAGTGCGCGCCTACATTGAGCACAAGCTTTGGGACAGGCCGGGATTGCAGCGCTTCTACTATATTGGCCCGCAATTTCGCCGCGAGCGCCCCCAGAAAGGCCGCTATCGCCAGTTTTATCAGATAGGGGCGGAGGTGATAGGCTCACCTTCAGCAGGAAGCGAATCGCCCGCCGTGGATGCCGAGCTGCTGGAGATGCTGGCGTCTTTTTTGGACCGGCTCGGAATCCGAAACTGGAGCTTGCAACTGAATTCAGTGGGCTGCGCCGACGACCGTCGCCGGTTCAACGAGGCCCTGCAAGCCGCCCTCAAGGACGTGGTTGGCAAAATGTGCGGGGATTGCCAACGCCGCGCCACCACCAATCCGCTGCGCGTGCTGGATTGCAAAGTGCCGGAAGACCAGCCCATCATCGAAAATCTGCCGCGGATGAACGATTACCTCGATGAGAAATGTCAGATGCATTTTGCCGAGGTGCAAAAGCTGCTTACCGCGCTGGATGTTCCTTTCCAGGTGAATCACCGCCTGGTTCGCGGCCTGGACTATTACACGCGCACCGCATTTGAATTCACCCACGGCTCTTTAGGCGCGCAGAACGCCATCCTGGGCGGTGGCCGCTACGATGGCCTTTCCGAGGCCCTGGGCGGCCCGCCTTCGCCGGGCATCGGCTTTGCCATCGGCGAGGACCGCCTGGTCATGAGTTTGCAGGAGACTGCGGCGACGCCCGCGCGGCCTGTCGATGTCTACATTGCGCCGCTCGGCGCCGGCATGAACGTGGAGGCGGCAAGGCTAGCGCGCACACTTCGCCGTCAGGGCCTGGTGGTGATTACAGGAGACGAGAGCTTCCGCCTGAAGAAATCTCTTGAGACCGCCAGCAAGACCGGTGCGCGTCATGCGCTGATTGTCGGAGAAAATGAAGTCAACTCCGGCCAATTCGCGCTCAAGGACCTCAGCACCGGGAAGCAGGTCGCTCTAAGCCGCGATCAGCTCTCTCAATTCAGCTTCTAAGGAACCATCACAGGCTGGCGATCTGCGCGGGTAGGGCTTCGCTCGAATGCGGCCCAAGTATAATCAATATTTCCCCCAGGTATGGCCACTCTACAGACAAAGGAAACTCTTTTGCAGCTCGACTTTTTGGGTGATCTTCGGCGTACGCACATGTGCGGAGAGCTTCGCACGGAACATGCAGGTCAACAGGTTGTCTTAATGGGATGGGTGAACCGCCGGCGTGACATGGGCAACCTGATCTTTATCGATCTCCGTGACCGCACCGGCGTCACGCAGCTTGTCTTTGACAAGAGTGACAACGCCGCGGCCCACGAAAAGGCGGGCATCCTGCGCTCCGAGTTTGTTGTGGCTGCGCTGGGCAATGTGCGCAGGCGCGATGCGGACACCATCAACCAGAATATTGCCACTGGCGAAGTTGAGGTCACCGTGGGCGAACTGAAGCTGCTCAATGAATCCAAGGTCCCGCCGTTTTTGCCTGCGGAAGCGCCCCCAAACGAAGAGGCGCGCCTCAAATACCGGTACATTGACCTGCGGCGCGACGGGATGCAGTTCAATATCGAACTGCGGCATAAAGTCGCATTGGCCATTCGCCAGTGCCTCGCGAGCAAGGGCTTCTTTGAGATTGAGACGCCTTTTATGACCCGGTCCACGCCGGAAGGCGCGCGCGACTACCTGGTGCCGAGCCGCGTGAATCCCGGCTCGTTTTACGCTCTGCCGCAGTCTCCGCAACTTTTCAAGCAAATTCTGATGATCTCCGGCTTTGAGAAGTATTTTCAGATTGTCCGCTGTTTCCGCGATGAAGACCTGCGCGCCGACCGCCAGCCTGAATTTACCCAGATTGACCTGGAGATGAGTTTTCCCCAGCTGGATCGCGTATTTGAAGTGGTGGAAGCATTCCTGCTGGCTGCATTCAAGGCCGCCGGACACCAGGTGAAGGCGCCATTCCCGCGCATGACCTATGACGAGGCCATCCGCCAATACGGAATCGATAAGCCCGACCTGCGTTTACCGAAGTTGACGGATGTGCGCGCGGCCTTCCGTGAGGAGGACCTGGCGGAGCTGAGAATTGACGGTGGCATGGAGGCCGTTGCCCTCCGCATTCCGCGGGTCGGCAAATTGTCCGACCGCGAGAAGAAGGAGATCGAAGCTTCAGGGAAAGACATTGCAAAGCGGATCAAGGACTTTGTCGGCGTCTTCTACAACTTCGCGCAGTTGGAGAAGAAGGCTCCGCAGGCGGCGGCCAGAATCCGCGAGCTGTGCGGCGCTGACCCCGACGATCTGATTGTGCCCGTGGTGACCATTCGCAGTGGAGATGGCCAGTCCAAAGACTACTCGCGAGGTAACAAGAAGGCGCAATTTGTCGCCGCGGGTGAGCTGCGGCTTGAGTTGGCGCGCAAGTACGCCGATCGCCACAAGGCGTTCGAAAGGACCGGTGACCCCGAAAAGGATTTTCGACTGCTGTGGGTCACGGATTTTCCCATGTTCGAATATGACGATAAGGAAAACCGCTGGAATGCGGCTCATCACCCGTTTACCTCTCCGCACGAGCAGGATATGGACAAGCTGGAATCCGATCCCGGCGCCGTCCGTTCGCTGGCTTACGACGTGGTGCTGAATGGCACGGAGTTGGGCTCGGGCTCCATCCGTATCCATCGCCAGGACATTCAGAGGAAAATTTTTCACGCGCTGGGTATGACGGATGAGGAAGCCAAGTTGCGCTTCGGCTTCTTTCTGGAAGCCTTGGAATACGGCACGCCGCCGCACGGCGGGATCGCGCTCGGACTCGACCGCATCGTGATGATCCTGGCCGGCGCTGACAGCCTGCGTGAGGTCATCCCATTCCCCAAGACCGCCAAGGCAGTTGATTTGATGGTGGACGCGCCAACGCCGGTGAGTGAGGCGCAGTTGAGGGAGTTGGGGATCAAGTTGAGATAGGTTCAAATATCTCCATGAGGCCCGCACTGATTGCAATTGTAGGAACCGCCGGCTTGATAGGAGTATTTGTTTTTGAACTGTATCTCCCTCTGGTGTTGTTCTCGCTGAATAGCATTGCGCTTTGTTTGATTCTTGCCGGCACCTTGGTACCAATCAAATCCAGAATTGGTAGTGTGGTGATTGGACTTGAGGAAGGAATTTCAATATCAGACGAGTCTTTATGGCCGTGTATTCAAGGAAGAAAGATCAATCCAAATTTTCGGAGTGTCCTCGAATTTCACCTGGAATCCAGAGGTTTTTTTCCGCTGCTGCTTCTCGGGATCTTGTCACTCTCGGCTATGGCATTTGCTGTTCGAGTTCATGGAGATCTGTTGTCGGCCTATGACAAACTCGATTCCCCACAATTCGTCGAGCTGTTCCTATTCGTATTTCTTAGTGTCATCCCGGTGAGCATCGCTGCAAAATGGTTTTTTGAGCGTCTCCTTCTGCTCCGGGCCATAGTGGCGATTGGCAGTCTCGATTCTCGCAGCGGCGGGTACAATTTTGTGGACCATAACGAGGCCCGATATGGAGGGACGAAGAAGGTACTGTCTATACATCCTGCGGACAACATCTGCCTTGTTTTCTATTCTCCGGCTAACCCGGAGTCGAACAAATCTTCCTCAGGTCTCTGGTTTCACCGGTTGGTACTGCACTAGTCCGTAGATGCACGTAGTATTGATGAGACCTGAGTTGGGTGGCGTCTGTCTTTTATCGACGCCTCGAAGTCGCTTCACGAGCCTGCTGCCCGGCGCTCGATGTCCTTGCCAATCGTTCTCGATCCCGCCCACAACACCGCTCCCAGTGCGACTGACAGCACAGGAATGGCCAGCATTGCCTGTTGCAGGCCGATAGCCTTGAACGCTTCAGTGACCTTAGGAGAGCCGGCAAGGTCTGCGGCGTGGCGGGCAGATGTGTCACTCAGCTTTCCAATGATCACCGTTCCCCAGGAAGCGCCTCCCAGATACATGACCAGGAAATAGATTGCCATGCTGGCGCCGCGCAGTACCGGGGCAACAATATCCTGAATGGAGGAGTACACCAGACCGTAATACATGTTGAGCAGGGCGTAGGTCAGGGTAAGCAGGGGCAGCGCCACTGCAAGCGCCCCATAAGGCTGGCGAATCCCGAAATAGCAAAGAGGAGCGGACGCCAGGGCGGCCATTGCGGCAACCACCATGCGTCCGCTGGCGCGCCTGCGGATGACGGAGTCGCCCCATACTCCGGCGATGGTCCCGCCCAGGATGCCGCCAATTGCGTACACCGCACCCATGGTGATTCCGGCCTGGGCCACGTTCATGCGATGGATGCGTCCGAAAAATGCAGGCAGGAAGGTGGCAATCGCATACAAATTAAAGTTCACCAGAGCGCCTGAAAGCGCGATCCACCAGAAAGTAGGAATCCGCAGCACCTGCCAGGCTGAGCCTGTGGGTGGAGAGATGCGATGCTCTGCCGCACCGCGCTCCGGTTCCCTGAGCGACAGCAGAATGGGCACCAGCAGCAACGCCGGAGCAGCAGCCAGGACCATGGCAGCCCGCCAGCCAAACCGCTGTGCAATGGGACCACTGAAGAAGAAACTCAACGCCCCGCCAACCGGAACTCCAAGCATGAAGAGAGCCAGAGGTTTGGCGCGGCGGTCCGGCGGAAAGAGGTCTCCGATCCAACTGGTTGCCGCGGGCGCGCACGTGGCTTCCCCCACGCCTACGCCCAGGCGGGCGACCACCAGGAGCGGATAGCTGAAGACCCACCTTGCATACCCGGTCAGCGCCGCCCAGATCACAATTCCCACAGCCAGCAGCTTCTTGCGGCTGACTTTATCAGATAGCAGGCCCAGGGGAAGTCCTACCAATCCGTAAAGCACGGTAAAAGCTGTGTTGAGCCAGCCGATCTGGGTATCAGAAAGAGCGAACTCTTTGCGCATGGGCTCGACCACTGCGCCGGCCACATGACGATCGTAGAAATTCAGGATGTTGATGGCCACTAAAACGAACAGCGGCCCATACGCGGCCCTGGTTGAGGTGGTTGTGGGCTCCTGCCGCGCAGGAAGGATAGGGGACTCCTTCACAATCATGAGCGGAGATAGTAGCAGATTTTCTTAGTTCATCCCGAAGCACAGCGAGGGATCCATACCGCCTGAGAGTTTTGTCAGGGCTTATGCCCCAACATATTTTCTGGTGGTGCGAACCGCGTGCACTGTATTCAAGGCATGCCAGGAGAGCAAATCCCTAATGCCGTTCGATCGTGCCTTTCAGGATCACCATGCTGGAAGGGCTATCGGGTTTTGGATTGTCTTCAGCAGTGATAAAGACATCGAAATCCTTATAAGGCGTGGTGGCCTTGAGGCTGCCACCTAAATCCTCATTGACGCGCAGTAAGCCCAGCACCTCAGGATCCCTTCCCCGCGGTTGTACCCAGACAACGTAAGCTGTTTTGGCTGGAGTGAGCGACTGCGGCGCTGCCATGTGTTTAACCTGAACGTCTATTCCAGTGTTGCCATTGCGGTCATTGTCAGTGATGACTTTGCCCATGGCAGCCGGAGTTGCACCGGTGTTGGTAAGCCGGTCCTCGCGTCCCCATGCCGCAGCCGAGAGCAGAAGACTGAAAATTGCTAACAGAACGATGTTGCGATGCCTCATATGCATTCCCCCGTGCGCTCTAATTCCTACGATGAAAAACTACAGAGGAATGTTGTCAGTTTTTGAGGAGCGGGGCTGGAATTTGCAGAGCAGCTGCTGGAATTGCCGCGGTCCCTGGAAACGCTTGTTCCAGCGACTGCGATGTGTCTGAGCATCAGGCAGCCCACCACTGGTGTGCGCCTATCCCAGATACCGCAAAAAGTCCCGTGGTGAACTCTTGTCGAATCCGGGGAACACTTTTTCCAGTTCCTTGTTGCCCAGGTGACGGTATACAGCTTCGCCGAGCACCTGCCGGAAGTCTGTGGTCACGGCCAGGTCGCGGCCTTCGTAGAGATGCTCCGTCTGGAGTCCCGGCCAGCGGCCATATACTTTTCCACCCTTGACCGGCCCGCCCAGAACGAACATGACGTTAGCGTGGCCGTGGTCGGTACCGCGATTGCCGTTTTCGCGTACGGTGCGCCCAAACTCTGACATGGTGACAACCACCGTTTCGGCCCCCAGGTCACCGAGGTCAGTCCAGAATGCTGCGATCGATTGGGAGAAGTCGCGGGTGATGTTGGCAATCTGGCCTTGTACGCTGCCTTCATTCACATGGTGGTCCCAACCGCCAATATCCGCGAATGCCACCTCAACACCCAGGTTGGCTTTAATGAGTTGCGCCACCTGGCGCAGACTGTCACCAAAGCGTCCAGGAGGATAGTGGGCGCCGGCAGCGGGGACATATTTGTCCGGATTGGTGGAGCGCAGCATCTTTACGGCTTCAAAGGTCTCATTGCCGGTGCCGTGGAGCACGGTATCCACGGATTGCTCATACATGGCTTCAAAGCTGTTGCTGGCGACGTTGCCCGCCGGACCGCGGCCGCCAACGGCAAATTCGCGGATGTTGCCCATGGCCACCGCCGGCACCGATCCCGCCAGGGTGCGCGGCAGAGCGCCTCCCATGGCCACGGCGCGGAAAGGCGAAGCAGTGGGCTCGATGATTCCGCCGACCGCGCGGTTCAGCCAGCCATCTTCCGTGGCCTTTACGCCCGGCGTGCCGGATTCCATGTAATCCTGCGCGTCAAAGTGGGAGCGCGTATTGTCCGGTGACCCGGCAGCGTGGACGATGGCGAGCTGGCCGGAATCCCACAGAGGTTTAAAGGCGGTCATGGAAGGATGCAGCCCGAAGAAGCCATTTAGGTCGATTGCGCCGTCATTGCCGTGAGGACGCGGAATGGCGATGCTCGGACGCATGGAGTAATAGGCTGACTCGCCGTGCGGCACAACGATGTTAAGACCATCGGCAGCGCCACGCTGGAAGAGCACTACCAGCCGCTTCTTTCCCGTGGTCGCGCCGGCGGTCTCCGCAGCATACACTGCCCGTGTGAGAAAGCTGGGAATGGCGCTGGTGCCAACAATGGCCAACGCGCCGCCTTTCAGGAAAACTCTGCGAGTGATCGCCATAAAAATCTCCTTGCGTTGTTATCGTTTCTGAAATTCCGGAGACCCCATGATTAACCCGGCAATCGCGCCATAGTTGGGCGTCTTTTCAGGATCGTCCAGTCTCCGTTGTGTGATCTGTGGGTCATCAAGCTGCTTCAAGATGACAGCGTGCGTCTGGGCTGAGACATCGCCCGCCAAGATGGAGTTCTCCATCACGGCCAGAGCCGCATTTGCATCCTGCGGGGCAGCGCCGCGCAGGATGGCTTGCGGATCGGTTGTGATTCCGGGCAGCCGTCCCGAACCCAGTTGCAGCGCAAAATTCATCCGATTCACCAGCGCGGAGGAGTTCACCCACGTTTCTGCTTTCATGGAGTAGCCGGTGGGTGGCTGCATCCCGTAGAGCTGCATGCCCATCCGGTTCAATGCCTGTACCAGCGGCAGAGCGTTGTTTACTTCTACTCCGGAGGCGCGCACTGCGGAAGCAACGAACTCCAGAGGTGTTTTTACTTTGGCCCGATAGGCGTCCGCAGCCCAGAACTCGGGCGCTTGAAACATGGTCCGCAATATCTCGCGGATGTCGCCATCTTTCTTCATGAATGTGTCTGCCATGCGGTCAATCAAACTCTGCGGCGGCTGGTCTGATACGAAACGCATGGCCAGCTTTTTGCAAACGAACTTCGCTGTGGAAGGATGATGGGCCAGAATGTCCAGCATCTCCAGTCCTTCGTTCTCGCCGTGCTCGCTGATCTTGTGACCGAGAACGTATTTTGATCCGGGCTCGTGTGCGCGCTCGTTGAATCTGAAGTCGCCTCCGCGCTGGGGCTGCTCGATGGACCAGCCGGTCAGGACCTTGGCCAGTTCGGTCACGTCTTTCTGCGTGTACCCGCCGTCCACCCCAAGGGTGTGGAGCTCCATGATCTCGCGGGCATAGTTTTCATTCAGGCCGCTGGGCCGGTTTTTCGCTGCCGGGTTTGCGGGTGGGAGCGCCATGACACGCGGATTTCTGCGCATGTATGCCGGGCGGCGCTGGGGCCCATATTTTGCCAGGTCGGAATCGGGACCAACGCTCTGCCAATTATCCAGATAGAAGAGCATGGCGGGACTCTTGGCTGTTGCCACCAGCAGGTCCTTGAATTTGCCCAGAGCATGAGGACGGATCACATCGCGCTCGTAGGCGGTGATCATGTAGCGGTCCGGGCCCTTGCCGATGAAGACGTTGAAGTGATTGAACCAGAAATCTGTCATCACTTCGTCAAGCTGGCGTTCGGTGTAGATGGCGCGCAACAGTTTTGCCTGGGTTAATTCACCGCCCACCACTAATTGCGGGGCCACAATGGCCTCTATGGTCTCGCGCTGTTCCGGTTTCATGCCATCCAGAAGCTGCATGGTTCCGGGGCCTTTGAAAGAGCGGGCCAGTTCCATGCGCTCTCCCGGGCTCATCTTGAGAATTTTCTGGTAGCGCTGCTCTGGCGGAAGATCCAGCAACTGCGCCCCTCCGATATCGGCATACATGGCCGCGTCGCGCTGCTTGAACCGGGCCTGGCCCTGTTCAGGAGTCATCTGCTCGTCGTTATTATTGTTGTTGTTTTGTCCCTGATTGTCCGGCTTCATGTCAGCCGTGTCGGCATCATTCTTCTTCTGCTGGTTTTGCTCGTACTGGGCCATCCGGGATTCATAGATGGCGCGCTTGGCTGGATCGGAAGGCAGCGATCCACGGCCGTTCTCAATCATCTTTACGAGCTGGGGAGGCGGGAAGTTCTCCACCATTTCATGGGTGCTCATCCTGAGCGTGCGGAAGGGGGCGAGGCGGCTTTCGAGCGCGTTATCGTCAATTTTCTCAGGATGTAGCTGCTGGTCGAACCATTTGTCCAGCCCCTTTGTGCGGACAGCTTCCATGTCTCCGGGACGCGGCCCAAAAGTAAGGCGGTTCAGCGCATGCATGATCCTCTTGTCGTCATCCATCTGCGCTGCATCGTTAATTTTCTTTGATTTCTTGTCAGCCGCCAAAAGTGCGGCGGTGGAGATCAGAGCGGACATCATCAGCAGGGCAACTGCTTTGCGGGAAATTGGCATAGCTCTCCAGGGGCCTCCCGGTCTCTTGAGATATTAACCCTGAACGGGCGAGAAGTTGCCGGAAGTTGGCGGGACAAAGCCGAAAGCGCGGTTACCATTGAGTCGGCGGTTCAGCTCGGATGCCAGAAGGTCAATGTCCGTTGGTGATAAGGTGCAAGGTGTCTGCGGGCCCAGAAATGCCTTTCTTGGCTTGTCTGTCGCCTTGGTCCAGGGACGCAAGGGCGTTGTCAGGCTTGCCGCGTCGCGACGGAGCTGTACGAGCAGCGCCTGCACAACGTTGGGATCGAGTTTATTGGGAGCCAGCCAGCTGATCTGGGCTGCCACCTCACCCAGGGAGAGTTTCTTGCGATAGGGCCGGTCGCTGAGCATGGCATCAAACGTGTCTGCGACAGCAACGATCTTGACCGGCAACGAGACCTCATCGCTGCGCAGATGGTCGGGATATCCTGAGCCATCGGCCCGTTCATGGTGCCAGCGCACCACTTCCGGTACGCTTTGCCAGGGGAACTGGACGGTGGAGACAATCTGGTGTCCAACCACGGTGTGGTCGCTCATCTCCCGAAATTCAGTTGGCTCCAGAGCGCTGGTCTTGCTGAAGATATGTTTGTCTACGCTTACCTTTCCAATGTCGTGCAGATAGCCGGCGGCGCGAATCTCATTGATCTCCTGAGCGTTCATGCCCAGGGCTTCCGCCATCCCCGCGGCGTAACGCCCCACCCGCAGCGAGTGTCCGTGCTGGTCAATGTGCTTCACATCAATCGTGGTGGCAAAGGCCTCCAGGGCTTCGTCCCAGAAAGTGTGCGAGGAGGCAACCAGGCGAAGATTTTCCGCCGTGCGCTCTTCCAGGGTCATCATGAGCTGATGATTGTGAATGGCCAGGGCAATGAACGGCGCCAGATCGCTCAATTGTTTCAGCAGGTCAGCAGGATAGTCTGCGCCGCCTTCGCGCTCTCCCAGCATCAGCGCTCCCACCAGTTTGCCGCGCACCTGTAGTGGGACCAGGCAGTGAAACCAGACGCCGGAAACGTTGCCGGTGGAACTCAGAAGGGTGTCACAGCGCTCGCGCGAGAGCCGTTGCGCGCCCACCGCCTGGTTGAGCGCATGAATGTGCTTGGGGAGCAACGGGAAAATGGCGGTCTGAGGAAATACGGCGAATCCCGATGCGGCGACTGAAGCCAGCATGGGAGGTCTCTCGAGAAAGCGGAACAGCGCGCCAGAGTTCGCTCGGGCTCCGGTGGTGATCACTTCCAGCACCGAGGCTGCGGTGCGGTGAAGGTCGCGGTCATGGGTCAGCACCGGGCCCAGATCGGCCAGGATCTGTGACGCCGTTAACGAGGGTCTTGTGATTGTGTTCGTCAATTCGATTGACGAGAACTCCAGAGCGAATCAAGCCTAGCAGCTTGTTTCTTCAAGCGAAACCACAGGTACATTTGTAATTAACAGTTTCCAATGTTTTATTGGGCGTGGAGGTCTGGCCCGGCGAAGCCGCTTCAACGATGACGCCGAAAGGTTGTGGCCATGATACCGGCACACTCGCCGTTGACAGGCTAACGAGGTTGGTCTGAATACCTCGCCAAGTGCAGCGTTGATGTGGCGTTCTAGAAGTGCTTCTGCAAGTCAGAAAATCTTTCCACCTGCAAGAGGCGCAGGCGTTCCGGCGCGGGGTCCACGGTTTCGTGCTCCAGGACCCAGGTTTGGTCATGAGGAACAAAAACTGCATTGATTCCCGCGGACAATGCCGGGTTGATGTCTGATTTAGGGCTGTTGCCCACCATCCAGGTTGAGTCCGGCAGCAGCCGGTATTTGGACACAATGCTCTGGTAGGTAACCGCATCCTTTTCCGCGACAATCTCCACCGCGGCAAAATAGTCTTTCAACCCGGAGCGCTCCACCTTTCCCGATTGCTCCGTAATGTCGCCTTTGGTCATAAGGATCAGGTGGTGCCGGCGGTTGCACAAGTAATTCAGGGTCTCAGGCACCCCATCAATCAATTGGATGGGATATTGCGAGATTCGGTGGGCAAAGTTCCATATGGTCTGGTGCAACTCCGGAGTCACCGGACCGGTGGACAGTCGCTCGAAGGTCTTGACCAGGGAATGAGCAAAGCTGTGGTATCCGTAGCCGCGCTCCAGGATGGTCTCGCGCTCCACTTCATTGATGACCAGCCTGACCTCTGCGTGATTCATCTCCTGATGGTTGAGGAACAACATGAAGTCGGCAATGGCCTGCTCAAAATAAATGTTGTTTTCCCAGAGCGTATCGTCGGCGTCCACCAGCAGGGATTGAGGGTCGGAATTGCGGCTCATTGGCAAGAGATCTTGATCGCGATCACGATTCAGAGGCCGGCACCGGCCCCGTTTGTATTCTTTTAACACAACCTGTGAAAAGACGGTATCCTTCGGCTTCGCAAGCTTAGCTCAGGACAAGTTGGGAGGCGAACGGCTACGACTCACAGACGACAGCCACATCGATCGTGAAAATGCTATAAAATCCCGATTACACAGCATTTGCATTCAAACCAGATCGCACCCAAGGCGTTCAGGAGAGGAATGACCAGACATACACATCAAGAACACGCTGCAAGTGAACGGCGGAAGTTCGAACGAGTGGACATTGCCCGAGCCTCCCAGGTATTGGTGTTGGAGTCAAAAAGCAAGAGGGTAGGCGTGCTGCGACAAATCGGCCGCGGCGGCTTCATGATGGAGCCGGAAAAAACCTACAGCAAGGACGATAAGACCCATAAGCTGACTATTCACGAACCCGGCGAAAAGCTCCACGTAGAGGTTCATGCCCGCGTGCTATATGCGAATGCGGGTCTTGTGGGTTTTGAATTTGTGGATCTCGATCCCAACGCCGCCGTCGATGTGGGCATCATTATTGGGAAGTACTACGAGGCGAACCACCAAAACTCTTGAAACGCAAACCCTCCGAAAACACTGAGGAAACAGTTTGCATCCTCTGTTCCTCTGTGTTTCAAAGGTTTTTCTGTTGTCCAAAGGGCTCTAGAGAAACTCGACTCGCGGCTCATGGGGAATGATCCCTGCCTGGTATCCCATGCCCAATAGTTTCGCCACGGCCTCTTTGCCATCGTCCCCATAGTCCAGGGTCCGGGTGTTTACATACATACCTACAAAGCGATCGGCCATCTGGTGATCGAGGTCGCGGGCAAATTGCATGGCGTAGGAGAGTGCTTCTTCACGATGGTCCAGCGCATACTGAATGCTGTCTCTTAGGGCTTTGTTGATGCTGGCAATCAAGTCTCGCCCCAGTTCCCGGCGAATAGCGTTTCCACCCAAAGGCAGAGGCAACCCAGTCATGTCGGCCCACCACTTGCCCAGATCGAGGATGCGGTGCAGCCCGGAAGCCTCATACGTGAGCTGGCCTTCATGAATAATCAGCCCCGCTTCAAATTTGCCGGCCAGCACTTCAGCAATGATCTCGTCGAACTTAACTACCGCTGTTTCGATCTTCGGGGCGAACAGCTTCAGCGCAAGATATGCCGTGGTCAGCGTACCGGGCACAGCCACGCGCATCCGCTTGAGCTCTTCCAGTCCGAAAGTGCGGGGCGCAACCACCATGGGACCGTACTTCTCACCCACACTCCCGCCGCAGGCCATCAGAGCATACTTATCCTGAATGTAGGGATAGGCATGAAAGGAGATGGCCGTCACATCATAAACACCTTCCATGGCTTTGCGGTTCAGGGTTTCAATGTCCGTGAGAGTGTGGTTGAACTTGAGTCCCGGGACGCGGATTTTGTTGGTGGCCAGCCCGTAAAACATGAAAGCGTCATCTGAGTCGGGGCTGTGGGCCACACTGATCTCACGTACTTGTATCGATAAGGATGAAGACATACTTGGCTTTCCTGATAAATGGTTGATGTTGGTTAAGATTTTAAACCGCAGGTTCGTGGCAACTGTTCTTACAAGCTTTTCACCAAGTATAAACCGGTTGCGACAGATAGTTTCACTTCATCTTTTCATCTGTGCTCTACGGATTCCTGTTCTGGCTCGGTTTTTGGCTCAATCTCCCGCAAAACTTCCTTTAGTGCCTCGTCGGACTTGTGCAGATGGCGGCGCAAACTCCACCACATGGCGATTGCCGCCACTAGTACGGCCACCGTGGAAAGCACGAGTAAAACAAACAGGGCCTTCATGAGCACACCGCTAGCATACCAAAATCGAGTACAGCTTCAGGCAGAAAAAGAGTCTTAGCGGGTAGGGGAAAACTCCTTACACTATCGTACCTATCCAGGCGTTGCACCTCTGGAGTTGCTACAATTTAGACGATCTCGATCATGAATTCTTCTCACCTGAAGCAGTTGAAAAAAATCGCAGGAAATGATGCCGTCCTTGACCGCTTGGAAGATCGCAGACTCTATGAATATGACGGGGGCGTGGATAAGAGCGTTCCGGGAGCTGTTGTGTTCGGCCTGAGCACTGAGCAGATTTCACGGGTGATGCGTTTTGCTAAAGCCAACAAGATTCCCGTGGTTCCCCGTGGGGCAGGCACAGGATTGAGCGGAGGCGCAATCGCCGAGAAGGAAGCGATTGTGCTCTCCACCGCGCGTATGAACAAGATTCTGGAGATTGACATACCCAATCAGCGTGCCGTGGTGCAGCCGGGAGTGGTGAATCTGGAATTGAGCAACGCCACCGTAAAACACGGTTTCTATTACGCCCCTGATCCATCCAGCCAGAAAGCCTGCACCATTGGTGGCAACGTAGCGGAAAATTCAGGTGGGCCGCACACGCTCGCCCTGGGCGTGACCGTGAATCATGTCACCGGGTTGGAGGTGGTGCTGCCCGACGGGCGCATCGTGGAGTTGGGCGGCAAGACTCAAGACTGCTGTGGCCTCGATCTCACAGGATTCTTTGTCGGCTCAGAAGGCACGCTGGGCGTTACCACCAGGATCACTGTCAAGCTAACCAAGCTCCCCGAATCCGTCGCCACTCTGCTGGCCATCTATGACACAGTTGAAGATGCGGCCAATACCGTGGTGGCCATCACTCAGAGCGGCATCACGCCCGCGGCGCTGGAGATGCTGGATGGCTGGCTTCTGCGGGCAGTGGAGGCGGCGGTGCACGCCGGGTATCCCCTGGACTCAGCGGCTGTCCTGTTGATCGAACTGGAAGGCATGAAGGAAGTCGTGGACGAGCAGGCTGAAGCCGTGCGAGCCGTATGCATGCAGCAGAAGGCGCGCGACGTAAAGCGCGCCGAGGATGAGGCGCAGCGCCAAGCCTTGTGGCTCGGCCGCAAGACAGCATTCGGCGCTGTGGGGCGCATTTCTCCTTCTTATTACACCCAGGACGGGGTGATCCCGCGCACCAAGGTTCCGGCAACTCTGGCCGAGATTGGACGGATTGGCCAGAAATACCATTTGCAGATCGGCAACGTCTTCCACGCGGGCGACGGCAATCTTCATCCCCTGATTCTTTTTGATGCCCGCGATCCGCAGCAGACCACCGACAGCAGGAAAGCTTCCCACGAGATCATGGATTTCGTCTTGAAGCTGGGCGGTTCCATTACCGGTGAGCATGGGGTGGGCAGCGAGAAGATCAATTTCATGCCCTTCATGTTTACCGCCGATGACCTTGACGTCATGGTGCGGCTGCGCAACGTTTTCAATCCTGACTCGCTGCTGAATCCACACAAAGTGATTCCCGAAACCCGCATGTGCCGCGAGATTACCGGCCCGCTGCCCAAGGCCGTAGTGGAACCCGCTCCGGGAGTTCCGGTGTGAGCACAGTTGCCACCACAACTTCTCTGCAGCCGGAGTTGGCTGCTATCGTAGGGGAAGCGCACGTAAGTCAGGAGCAAGTCGAAATCAATGGCGTGATTCCCGCTGTCTCGGTGGAGCCGGGATCGGCGGAAGAGATTGCCGCCGTGCTGAAGCTGGCCAACCAGCGCGGATTAGCAGTTGCGCCCGCCGGAGGGTTTACCCAGCAGCAAGTGGGCGGAATTCCTGAGCGCATTGACGTGCTGCTGCGCACCCAGCGTCTGAGCCAGATCAAGAGTTACGATCCTGGCGATCTGACTATCGGCGTGGGTGCGGGCATTCGCTTTGCAGACATGCAAAGTGCGCTGGCTGAGCATCAGCAGTGGATTCCCTATGATCCGCCGAATCAGAAGACGGCCACCGTGGGTGGTCTTCTGGCCACGGCCGCCTTTGGCCCATTGAAATCTGGATTCGGCGGCCTGCGGGATTTCTGCATCGGGATACAGTTTGTAACCGGGGAAGGAACCATCGCCAAGGCTGGCGGCAACGTCGTCAAGAATGTGGCTGGTTATGACTTGATGAAGCTGATGATCGGCAGCTATGGCTCGCTGGCAGTAATTACCGGGGCGAATTTCAAAGTATCTCCCCGGCCGCGCCAGACGCGAACGTTCGTTTGTGCCTTCAATTCGCTTCAGGAAGCAGTCGCTTTCCGCAACCAGGTGCAACGCTCACCGCTCTGGCCCATGAGCCTGGAACTGATTTCCCCTCGCGCTCTCGAGTATCTGTGCGATCCGCCGGTGGCCCATGATCCGGATGAGTACGTCCCCGCGCAGCCGGTCAGATCGCCCTCGAGTGAATGGCAAATCGTGGTGCGCGTTTCCGGCAGTGACAATGTTCTGGCCCGCTGTCGGCGCGAGCTGGGGACGGCCGTGGCGCGTGAGTTGGAGGGAGGCGCCGAAGCACAGTTGTGGTCATGGGTTTCGCAATTTGAAGATAGCATCCTCCAGCGCCATCACAATGCCATGATCGTTCACGCGCACACGACCATTCAGGGCGTTGAAGCCGCAGTCCAGGCGCAAGAGCGCTCTGCGCCCGATTACAACTTTCTTCCCGCTATGCTGGGTCGCTCAGCCACGGGAAGCCTGGTCATGGCGTTTGTACCATTACCAATCGACCCGCCCGCCGCCATGCAATATGTCAATTGCACCTCGGCCTTTCGCGCGTTGCTGCCACCGGGTTCCTCGGCGGTCGTGACGCGTTGTCCCAAGGAAGCAAAAGCCCATTTTGATGTTTGGGGGAGCACACCCACAGATGTGGAACTGATGCGGGGCGTGAAACAAGCGCTCGATCCAAAGAGAATTCTCAACAGGGGAAGATTCATTGTCTGAGCCGGCGAAAGCAGTTCTGGAAGCGCAAATAGACGACCGTCCCGGCTGGGATCTGCTTTCCAAGTGCGTCCACTGCGGCCTCTGTCTGAATCACTGCCCCACCTATCGCGTCCTGGGCATGGAGATGGACTCGCCGCGCGGGCGCATCTACCAGCTTGTGCAGGTGAATGACGGCCAGTTGGCAATTGGCGACTCCCTGGCACTGCATATCGACCGCTGTCTTGGCTGCCTGGCTTGCGAGACTGCCTGCCCATCGGGAGTGCAGTACGGCAGAATCGTGGAGCGGGCGCGGGCGCAGATTGAGACTCATTATCACCGCTCGTTTCCGGCACGGATTCTGCGCCGCTTCTTTTTCGACAGAGTACTGCACAATCTCAAGCTGCTCGAATTCATGGCCCGGCTGGTCCGCTTCTACCAGCGCTCGGGCATGCAAACAGTCTTGCGCAAGACGGGGCTGCTGCGGCTCATGGGCGTGGCCGATCTTGACCGCCTCTCACCCAGAATCGATTCTGACTTTTTCTTCCCGGAAATTGGAAAGACTTTCCCTGCCGTGGGCGAACGGCGCGGTCGTGTGGCGTTCCTGGCAGGATGTATCAACAACGTCGCCTTCTCGCATCTGAATCGCGCTACGGTAAAAGTGCTGACGGAAAATGGAATTGAAGTCCATATTCCGGCAGGGCAGGGCTGCTGCGGAGCGCTGGATGCCCATGCCGGTTTTCGTGACGGCGCGCGCGAACTGGCGCGCAAAAATATTGAGGTCTCTCTAAGCGGAGACCACGATGCTGTCGTTACCAACGCCGCCGGCTGCGGATCGTTGATGAAAGAATATGATGACCTGCTGGGAGCTGATCCACAGTTTGCGGACCGCGCGCGCGATTTTGCTCACAAAGTAAAAGATGTGACGGAATATCTGGCGCAGGTGGGACTCCGTGCCCCTCGCAAGAAGATTGCGCAGAAAGTGATCTATCAGGATCCCTGCCATCTCCTTCACGCGCAAAAAATAAAATCACAGCCGCGCGAGCTACTGAAGGCCATTGGCTGCCAACTGGTGGAGATCCCGCACGCCGACCAGTGCTGCGGCAGCGCTGGAGTTTATAACGTTGTTCAGAACGAGCTTTCCATGAAGATTCTTGACGCCAAGATGGACGATATAAGCTCCGTCTCCGCCAACATGCTCGCCACGGCCAACGTCGGGTGCATGATCCAGCTCCGCGCCGGTGTGGAGCAACGCCACATGAACCTGCCGGTTAAGCATGTCATCGAGTTGCTGGAAGAGGCTTTTTCGTAGTCCAGGAGTGGCTCTATCCAGATGGGTGAACGAAGGGATTTCGAATCGTCAGTTTTCCATCAATGATCTGGCCGTCCTGGAGGTCTTCGGAATAGAGAGTTGTGCATCCGGCTTGCAGTGCGGCTGCCACGACGAGCGCGTCATATATATGATAACCGTCTCTTTCCGCTATTTTGAGCGATGCTTCGTGCAGTTCGATGGTAAGCGGAAGCGGAGAAGGACAAAGAACTCGAAAAGCATCCAATGCTTCCACCACATCACTCCAGGACATCAGGATTTTTCGTCGAGCGACAGAGACAAACTCATTCAGGATCTGCACGCTGAGTACACCTCCAGATGCGAGCAGCTCCTCCGCTCGTGTGTTGCGCGGATCATTCTCCGCCACCGCGTAGATCAGCACATTGGTATCGAAGAACGGCTTACCGGGCATTCGCATCTTCCCGGTCAAAGACAAATCCAGGAGGCAAAGGACGCCGGAGTTTGCGCAGCCTGGAAAGCGCGCGTTGCGCGTTCTGATCGCGGCGTACTTCAAAGGTCCGGTCGCCCACAATCCGAATTTCGATCTGATCGCCTTCTTTAAGGCCCAGCGCGTCAACTACACCGCTGGGAAGGCGCACGGCCAAACTGTTTCCCCATTTGGAGACTTGCATCGAACCTCCCTGATATACATTGTAATTGTATATCTTTAAGGTCTGAGAGACAACCCGAACCGTTGGGTGCGTTTGAGCGTAAGCAGTGTAATTTAGCGCTCAAAATCATTTCTTAGGAAATAATCCGGCGCACGTCTTTGAGCAAAACTGAAGAGATGCATGGGATCAGTAGGGGAGGGGATGAAGTCGAATTTTTGATAAAAGCTCACGGCTTCCTCATTTTTTGCGTGAACCGCGAAAGCGCGAATGCCGGCGATGTCCGCAGCCTGCAAGGTTCGCTGCATCGCGTCCTTCAAGAGCGCCTTGCCTATGCCTTGGCCGTGCCATCGCCGATCTACTGCTAGACGCGCAAGCAACATGATAGGCACTGGATGCCGCGCCAGCCCTTTCGTAAGGCGCTCGGGTGCGTCCTCGCGGCGCACTTGGCCCACGGTAAGCGTGTGGTAGCCAACCATGGCATCACCTGCCAGTCCAACATAGGTTTGGGCAGCTCCCGCTTGCTGGTTCACCCAGGCGTACCGCTGCAAATACCGGTTCAGCTCTTCCCGGCCGCAGTCGAACCCTTCTATTGGATGATCGGGACGGAGCTTCTCAATCCGGTGGGAGGGGCTCACTGATTCGGTCCGCCGTCAAAGAACCCGCGTTCTTTCAGCAGGCGCTCCAGGCGGGGGAGCGGGCGTGGCGGCGCGTCCAGGGCAGCGATAAAGGCTTTCCATTGTGCAGCATTCAAATTGAAAGTGCGACGGTCGGCAAGCGTTTCGTCGGCGCGTGCCAAAGCGCTCTCCAGTACAAATTCGCTCACGGAGCGCCGTGCAGCCGCAGCCGCGGTCTGCAACGTGCGTTTCGCATCGCGCGTCAGGCGCAGATCTAGTTTCTCGCTGCGGGTGGTGCGGGTTGCCATTGCTCTCCTCACTGTTGTGTTTTTTTAAGTTAACCATTTTGCCAGACAATGTCAAGACAACTCTGGGACGTCGGCACTAGATTTCTCGATAAATGTGGCGCGTACTTTACTGCCGTCCTCGTTAGGATCACCTTGTGGGATATACACATTACTGGCGCCGGCCGCTGACTATCCCGGTAGAGATCTTTCAAGCGATCCGTTTGGATCTCGAACGGCTCATTCTGCCGCTGGCTGACTCCGGCGTGCACCTGGCTGGCGGACTGGGTGAGGGACTGCCAGTGATTACGAATGACGACATGCGCTTCAATGGCGTTCGGCTTTGCGGCCATCCAGCCAACGACGCGATTGTTATCCCCTATCCAGGCGATGACGCTTGCGGCATCGGGCCAAGTGCCAACGCGATTCAAGATAACTCCGACGCCCTGACCACGAAAATCAGGCACCGTTGCTGTAACGGTCGCTGCAGCTATGAGACATTCAGTTTTCCCCGGCGCCTGCAACTCAATTCTGCGGGACAGCCCGACGCCAATGGACTCTACATTGAATACACGAAGACTGGATTCCGTCCCTACGATATGGCGGTCACAGCCGCCTTGCTGATAGCGAAAAGGCATCTGAGAGACCAGTTCGTCGTCCACAGCGACGGTATGGATCGCCAGTGGTCGGATGCCAAGCGCATCTGCCAGGAAGTGTTGGGATACGGCGACTGGTTCGGCATCGTTGAGGATCCAGTCGAAGACCAATGGCCGGGCAAAGCTGGTACTCGTGCGGTCTTGCTCCGAACCCTGATCGAGGTCCAGCCACCAGCGCTCGGCTAAGACGCTCAATGTGGGTGATGGTTGTGGCGAGGTTGACTGAGTGAATGAACAATGGACACGGGACAGCGCATCGAGTCAGGGAGACAGCAGCGAGGTCGGGTGGAGGGCCGTGACATTGCTGTACCGTCTGAAGTCAGCCACATTGAAGGTGAGGATGCTGTCGATTGAATAGACATTCATCAGCGCAACCAGGCGCGCATCATACACCTTGACTCCCTGAACATGGTAGTGGGCGACGATCCGCTTCCACTCAGGGTAAATGCCCGGGATGTCGGGCAGTAGAGTTAACAGTGCTTCAATACTGGCTATTTCCTTGAGCACCTGCTGAATGGCATGCCAAGGCCGTTAGCACCTGCGGGCCGGGTTGCCACGTTCCAGAACTCCGCAGTGTTCTGCGCGCAGAAGAAGAGAGATTCCCTTTGGCGCAGCAGCTTGGAGACAGCGCCGGTGGCTTGGGAGAATAGAGGATGATTCGGTTGGGCACTGCGCAGCAAAATGTTCGTGTCGACAAGGACACGCATCAGCCCTCGCGGCCTTCGTACATCGATTCGCGGGTCACTGCGTGATCAGATAGCTCAGGAGTAGGTTGATGACCGGCTGCCCATGCCTCGTACGCTGCTGCACGTTCCTCAGCCGACAACCCCTTTTCTGTTGCCGAAAGGGCTGCTCCCTCGACCATGGAAAGAAGATACTCTTCCAGAGTCATTCCATTGGCTTGAGCCTCCGCCAACAATCCCGCTGCGACTTCCGGCTTCAGATTCAAAATTAAGGTCATAGTGTTAATTGTAATACTTTGGCTTATTAGGTAGCTCAGAGCCTGTCCCGAAGTACAAGCCGAAGGAGTGAAACGCCGAGTAACAAGGCGCCAACCTTGGGAAGCAGAACAAAACAGTCTGTTTTCTGTGCTCTGTCGACCTGTCCCGGCATGCAGTGGAAACGCTAGCGTGCAGCTCCCGGTGGTGGAGCGGAACGCTCTTCTGCAACCACCCCATAATCCTCTCTTGCAGCCGTTCCACTCTCCCGGCTCCTCTCAGAGCAACCTTAGCGTGGTGAGTCTGGATCGTGTGCCGCGATGCTTCCGGATGCGGCAAGCGTTGAGTGTTTTTGAGGGAAATGTATATAACGCCAAGCCAGATAGTCGCTCAAGCCCCCTAAATCCGGGAACAGCGAGAAACGATTAACACCGCACACATCAAGATGCTGCAAAATGACGTGAAAGTCCACCGGATGAATGAAAAACTTTACCAATCTTCCCGACATTCCATGTATTTTGTCTACCGCCCGAAATTCTCCCGATTCTTGCATCTTGTGAACCGTGAAAATACCCTGCTGGGCACTGATACGTGGATTGACGAATCGGGGCCTGTAAATCTTAGTTCGAGACAGATTAAAAGGGTTGCTGATCTGCTCCTCCTCTTTTGTGACGAAATCCTCTACTCTGGTCTTGAGTAAACAGACTATGGCAATTTCTTCCTTCTGGTGCTCGACTGCAAACCACAAAGCGGCAAGTGCACTGGACGTCCAATCGAGCAGCCGCGTTGGAAGCCCGTGATGCTGCGCGATAGAGATCAAGTCCCATTGAGTAATTGGCGAGTGTCCCGTAAAACCAACACTTGTACGCTTGAACTCCTCCAGCATTAATCCTTCTCTGCGTTCGCGCTTTACCGCGTCCGGCAGCAGCCGTTGCAATTTGGGAAAAAGCGGTTTGTCTGTATCCTGACCACGAAAAATGAAGTCTTCCGGATTTTGCTTCGTCTCTTCATTCTCTTTTTCCCGCGCAATAAGATCAATGAATTCTGAAACACTCTTCACTCCATATGCTAGTATTGGCTCTAAGTTTTTGTCAGCCATTTATGAATCCCACCGATTCTAGTGATTCGCATCCAATGACGAAGCATTATTCATTTCCCACTCTGGGCGCGACCTACCCGTCCACTTTTCTGCCCTTTGGATTGGTGCAAGCATCGACAAATGCCCCACCAAATGGAGTGGGTTCCGGCCGCCGTTTGTATAATACGTTTGGCCTGTGGAATACAACGTACAGATCTCCCGGATTCTCTAACCAGTAAATTAGCCGAAGGCGCTTGGGGTTGTCCTCATAAATGTTTGGAATAGTCAGTGAATCTGCAGTAATCCCCAAGCGCTTCAGTTCGATCACCTGTCTTGTAACGTTAACTTCTTGTAAAAGTCATCCAGGATCATAGCATTCTCCCGCCAATAAAATGACGCTCTCGAAACCTACTTTTCCACTTGACTTTCGCCTCTCTTTATTTCAGTATCATGCGATACTGAAATGATTGCTTACTCCACACGTGAAGCAGCCAAGAAGCTTGGTATTACTGAAGCGGCACTCAGCCGATACATTAAGGCCGGGAAAGTGCCAATGCCCAAGATTGTGCAGATTGGCCGCATGAAATTACATTCATGGAGTGAATCTGACATCGAACACCTCCGGGAGCTTCTGCCGAAGATCGCCAATGGCAGAAAGACCTGGCGACAGAAGAAACAGAAACAAGGAAAAAAGAAGCAACAGAAAAAGAAGTCAAAACCATAACAACGGGCAACGCCCAGTGCTAGAACACTGAGCGAGGCCCTAACCAATATCAGCCTGTTTGAGGCAGGCACGACATGGCTACTCTTGACCTTAAACGGTCTCTCCTTTCCCCGCAACCCATTCACCTTCGTCTTCCGCAGCTGGCTGCCGCCCCACTTTGCGCGGTTCAGCACATCCGCAAGCTGCGGGGCAGCACGCAGGCCCATCTCATGCGCGGCTCCGATGGCCACTTGCACGTGGTCAAATTCCAGAACAATCCCACTCATCCCCGCCTGCTCGCCACTGAGTTCCTGGCCACCCGGCTCGGCCTCTGGCTCGGACTTCCTATGCCCCAGGTGGCAGTCATCGAGGTCTCCAGTTGGCTCGTCGCCCATAGTCCGGCGTTACTCATCGAACTAGGCGAAAGCCGCATCCCATGCAGCAGTGGGTTGCAACTCGCATCCCGCTATGTCGTCGATCCCGCTTGCCATCAAGTCTTCGATCACCTGCCCAAAGCAATGTTCAAAAGGGTTCAAAACAAGCCAGATCTGATTCGTGCATTGGTCTTCGATAAATGGGTGGGCAACTGCGATTCCCGCCAGGTGCTCTTCACCAAGAGAACCGGACAGAGTGAGTTTCACGCGACCTTCATCGACCAGGGTTGCTGCTTCGACGCCAACCAATGGGCATTCCCTGATCTGCCGCTCATGGGCGTCTATGAACACGATCACGTCTACCGCAATGTCACCGGCTGGAACTCCTTCGAGCCGTTGCTGTCCTGCATTGAAGGCATTGAGTATAAAGACCTGTGGAGGTTCGCTTCCGAAGTCCCGCAGGAATGGTATCAATACGATGCCCAGGGGCTCTTCCGGCTCGTCAGCACGCTCTATAAGCGACGCTCCATCATCCGTAACCTCATCACCGCCCTTCACCGCTTCGCGTCCAACCTCTTTCCCAAGTGGACGTCTAAACGAACGAAAGCCTCAGCCACGTACCGCTCGTCTCAAAACTCCGAAAAATGTGTAGCCAGTGAGTCGTGCCAGAGATTCAAAGCAACTGCAGGAAATCCCGCTCGCCGACCAGTGCTGCGCCAGCGCTAGGGTTCATAACGTAGTCCCAAACGAGATTTCCATGGAGATTCTCGCAGCCAGGACGGACGACATCAGCTCCGTCTCCGCCGACATGCTGGCCACGGCCAACGTCGAGTGCATGATCCAGCTCCGCGCCGGCGTGGAGCAGCGCCGTGAACCTGCCAGTCACGCATGCAGTGGAGTTGCTGGAAGAGGCTCTCCTCCACGTAGCCCGTTTTCCACAGGCCCTGAATCATCTTCCTTGTTTGCCGGTTGTTGAGCTGTGTAACCCAGAAAGGATATTTTGGACATTGCTGCGATGTTACCAGACGGCAGTTACCGTCAAGTCCCCATCTTCGGAGTGGTGCTCTTTTTACTGTCCGGTTGAGTGTTTGCAGTCGATGGATCTAGATCCGAATCACCGATCATCTCCGCGCTGCTCTTGTCGGTCGTGAAGGTGAGGTCATACTGCTTAAGCTTGTAGAGGAGCGCTTTATAGCTCATGTTCAACCTAATAGATGCAAGTTTGCGGTTCCAGTTGGTCGCAATCAAGGCCTCTTCAATCGTTTTCAGTTCGGTTTTGTCTTTGAGATTTCGAACCAGAGACTTCAACCCAACTTCCGGCCCGGTCCAGTCAGCCTTATCTGCGGCTATGAACGCCTGATTCCTGCTCTTTGACTCTAATTCGGAGATCGCAAGTTCCTCATCCTGCAGAACCATATATCTCTTCACGAAATTTCCCATTTCACGGAGGTTTCCTGGCCATCGGTATCGCATACATGCGTCAACCAATTTTTCAGAATATCCCACGACAGGATGAGCATATTCTTGAGAAAATCGGTTCATGAAATGTTTAAACAACAGAGGGATTTCTTCTCTCCTTTCTCGCAATGGCGGAAGGGCCACAGTAAAAGCACTCAAGCGGTAGTAAAGATCCTCGCGGAATGTTTTTTCAGCGATTGCTTTCTGCACCTCGATATTGGTGGCAGCGAGCACGCGAAAATCCGCGGCGATGGTGGTGCGGCCGCCGAGGCGCGAAAACTGTCCATCCTGCAATACGTGCAGCAATTTCGCCTGGAGGACAGGGCTCATTTCGCCGATTTCGTCCAGCAGGATGGTGCCTTTGTTGCACAGCTCAAACTTACCCGGCTTAGGACGGGTGGCCCCAGTGAAGGCGCCCGGTTCGTATCCAAACAGTTCGCTCTCCAGCAAATCCACGGGCAGGGCTGCGCAATTGACCTTGAGCAGTGGATTGTGCGCGCGGTGCGACAACTTATGGATCAACCGCGCCAGGATTTCTTTTCCCACGCCGCTTTCGCCCAACAGCAGGACGGGAACATCCACCTTGGCCACCAGAGAGATCTGTGCGCGAATCTGCTTCATGGCAGGGCTGGCTGCCAGAAAGAATAGTTCATTGTCGAGGCTCTCGACATGTTCTGAGGAATCTGCGGCGCTCGGGCGTTCGGGGGCTAAGCAACGTTTGAGCGCAGCATCCAAATCACGTTTGTAGAACGGTTTCGTCATGTAATCTGCGGCTCCCATTCTAATTGCCTGGACAACGGTGCCAATATCAGTTGCAGACGAGACCACTATGATCTTCTGTTCAGGACGCAAGTTCTTACAGGCCTCAATGGTGCGAAAACCATCCATGCCTGGTATTGCTATTTCGAGAAAGATAACATCTATAGTTGGCTGCCGATGCATTCGCTCAACGGCACCTTCACCGCTGCTAACGCTCTCGACCAGATACCCCTCCATTTCCAGCAGGGTTCTAGTGTAGGCGATCATCGACGGTTCATCGTCGACAATGAGCACCCTGCCGGGGCTGGGTTTTGTTCTTGGCTTCGTTTCAACGATAGGCAGCAGTGGCAGCTCTAAAGATTTGGTATCTTCAATTTCCGATTCTGTGCATAAGCGGTATACGCTCTCCCTAAGGTGTTCGAATATCTCGTGCGTCTCGGCCGACTCATGTATGGGTACCAAGTCGCTGGTTGGGCGTAATTGTCTGCGTAAATCCCTCACGGGCCGGGAGCGAGTGTCCGCGAGCATTTCAATAAGGTCCCTGATCATGCCATTATCTATTAGCGCCCTCCGGGCGGTCGCGGATATCTGTGGACCAAACACCGGTACCACTTCTCTCACCCACATCTCTTGTATTCGGTTAATGTCAGGCACGAGCGACTCAAGGTGCTCATAGAGTGAAGCGACGCTCACGGATTTCGAGCGGATAGCCAGAGTCGCAGCACCAACAATGTCAGCATTTGGAGCGGGTGTTAGGCTCCAGATGCGATTCCTGCAGAATTCTTCCACCTTGCTTTTGAATTTTCTCGTTGTTCTGATCGAATCCAGCCTTGCTTGATCAACCAGGGCAGGATCCTTCTCGCTTCTGAGTTTTCCTTCCGCCAACCTGATCGAGCTCAGGCGCGCGTCATGGGTCAACGCCGAATCCATACCTGCTGCTAGGTGGTAAAGCGTCTCGTGAGCTTCGGTAAGGAACGCGAGATGCTCCCTTACATCGAGGATTGTGAGTCGGTCGTCCTGATAGATTTCCACCTCAGCCTCGGCCTCAAAGAAACGGGCTTCATCAAACGGATCACACGTCCTTGGCGTTTCGTCGGACGGCGTCAGTTGCTGACACTGGCCATCTTCTCTTCTGAGGAGTGCCTTACCCAAGATGCCCGAAATGTAGATTTCTTCGATCATTCCTCAGTCCATTTGGTGTCTTTTGGCAACTTTTCTTTGATCACAGTAATGTCTGGGTGGTCCAGCATACTGCGCCGTACTCTGATCTCATCCACTGCTGATATATCGAACGGGCCATAAATGTGGACTTCAATGAATTCTTCCTGCGACCGATCGTCGTTCGTACGCAGCAGAAGTCCTTGATAATCGGATGCCTTGGTCGTTGGCGACAGATGCTTGCCAAGTTTAGCAACTGCGAGGCGTCCCCTGTCGTGCCAAGTGGCCATGTACCCCAGGGGCGCCTTGCCAGCGGTGAGTCGGTCGGCGTGCCTTTTCCAGAACATATAGGAGTTCTCCTCCAGCACGGTTGACCTGATTTTAACAGCAGCATCCCTCAACGTTAAGGCAAAAGGACCATATCCCTGGCAGCCCGAACCGTCTAGCGTTAACGCGGCATAGCGAATGCGCGGGGCATAAGTGCCGAATAGTGCGCCTTCAACCATTACTCTGTGCCGGTCAAGCCGCCCCGTGGACGGTTTTCGAATCTCTCCGTCAACACATAGCTGATAAGTGGAGTAAACCCTGTCTCTTTTGACGACAAAATATCGCAGATCCTCAAGCTCCATATTAATCACAGCACGTGTCTGCGCCATGCATGCTTCAAAGGCGGTAAGTTGGTGGTCGGCAAGACCATTTTCTTTAGCCTGTCGCAGAGCTGCCAGATATCTTTGCTGCAATGCCTGCAAAGCACCTTTCTGCTTGGCCGCTCGCACATTAGGAGAGGATACATACGCGCCACAGGTCAGGCAGTTTTGCTCTGCGTCGCCGAGCGGACTACCGCAGGATCCGCACGTGGATTCCTCGCTGCCCTCTTGTTCTGTCCAGCCGTGTTCCGCTTGCATGGTGGCCACCAACCCGCAATATTAACCTAAAGCTCCTTTTTGGTACTTCTCAATCCTCTTTGGTATCTTTGGCGGGTTATCCGAGTTGCAGTATCCTTTTGACATGATTTTGTGAAAGGGCAAAAGCACAGAACCCCCGCGAGGACCGCAGGACGATTTTCGACTTTTGCCCTTCATGCCCGGACCATGATTTCGGAAACGTCGCCGCACTGTAAGAAGTTCCAAACTGCACGCTCAACGAAAAGAAGTGGCAAAAGACCGTATGGTTCCCACTCAGCGATCATGCTGAACAACCGCTTGTAGTCTGACGACCGTCAAGCGACGTATCGCGCTGCGGCTTTGATCAGCGCTGTGCCGACATCGCCGACATCGACCGCCTTCCGAGTAGGGGCGAGCAGTGGCAACAAGTCATCGGCCTTCCTGGCGGTGGGCTTCAGCACGCTTGCCGCTCCACCGCTCGCAGGCACCGGAATAACGGGAATATTAGCTCGGCAAGCCATGTCGTACTCTTCCTTTACTCGTCCACGAGCGATTCCGCCGCCAATAACCACCGCGACCGTTGGAACAACACCAATTGCATCCCGGAAGAGGTTTCTGGCATCCCGCTGCCTGAGTCTTCCGAATAGGGTAATTGCATTCGGCACTCTGGCTTTCGCAACGAGCGCCGCATCTCGGTAATGGTGAGCGAAGTCGATAAGCATGTCAGATTCACCCGAGACGACACGGACTCCAATATCTACAAAACCTTTCGCGATGAGGGGCAGCAACTTCGTGCTCAGAGCACGATGTGAAGCGCGTAAGCCGGTGTAAGAGCCAAGGAGCCATACCGTAGGCCGAAGTGGAAGTGGAGCTTCTTCATGCTCCAACCGTGCACGAGTGCTCAGCCGGTCTGTTACTTGCCGATGAAGCGACTTCCCATGCCGCGTGATCTGCGCTGGCTCAAGGCCGAATGGATAGCGCTCTTGTACGAATCCAAGTAGACGCCTAACAAGTGCAACACAATCGGACTCTTTACCTAACAGCCTGTGGTGAAAGTCTAGATTCCAGAAGCAGAAAATATTCAAGAATCCACAAGGTGTGTTTGTAGAATGCGGCCATGGCAATGGGAACGCGGCAGCAGCGGATTCGCCAGGAAGATATGTGGATTGCGCACACACAGTTGGCTTTGTCGCCTGGACATCCTTTTTATCAGCGACTCAATCAGTTGATCGAGGGTGAGGGCTTTGACGAGTTTGTCGAGGCCCGATGCGCGAAGTTTTATGAGAGTGCCAATGGGCGGCCCTCGTTGACGCCCGGAATTTATTTCCGCTCTCTGATGATTGGGTATTTCGAGGGGATCGACAGTGAGCGTGGGATCGCGTGGCGATTAGCCGACTCGTTAGCGTTGCGGAGCTTTGTCGGCATCGCCTTGGACGAGGAAACGCCTGATCATTCGACCATCTCGCGCACGCGGCGGAGGATCGATGTGGATACGCACCGGGAAGTTTTTGCTTGGGTGCTGGGACTGTTAGCGGATCGAGGGCTGGTGAAGGGGAAGCGAGTGGCGATTGATGCAACGACGCTGGAAGCCAATGCGGCGATACGTTCCATTGTGCGGCGGGATACGGGGGAGAGCTACGAGGAGTTTCTGGTCCGGTTGGCCCAGGCGTCGGGGATCAAAACACCCACGCAGGAAGCGTTAGCGCGGCTGGACCGCAAGCGGAAGAAGCGGATGTCGAACCGGGAGTGGAAGAGTCCAACGGACGGAGATGCACGCATTGCCAAGATGAAGGACGGGCGCACGCACTTGGCCCACAAGGCCGAGCATGCGGTGGACTTAGATACGGGAGCCGTAGTGGCGGTCACCTTACAGGGTGCAGACCAGACAGGGTGCAGACCAGGGGGACACAACGACACTGGATGAAACCTTAAGCGAGGCCGGCATGGCGGTGGCCGAGTTAGTGGGGCGGGAGGCAACGCTCCGACCCGAGGACAAGCCGAAGGTGAATGTGCAGGGGATCGAAGAGGTGGCGACCGACAAGGGGTATCACAGCAGTGCGGCGGTCAAGCGGGTGAAGGGATATGGGGTGCGAAGCTACATGCCCGAGAAGCAACAGAAAGGCCGACGGCGGTGGGTTGGCCAAGCTGAGGAACAGCAGGCGGTCTATCAAAATCGGCGACGGGTGCAGGGTGAGTATGGCAAGAGCCTACTGAGGAAACGTGGCGAGTTGGTGGAACGCAGCTTTGCCCACTGCTACGAGACCGGAGGGATGAGGCGCACTCATCTGCGTGGACATCAAAATATCTTGAAGCGGCAACTGATTCACATCGGAGCCTTTAACCTGAGCTTGATCCTACGCGGTGTTTTGGGCGCGGGCACACCACGGGAACGGAAGAACCGAAGTGGAATGTTATTCTTGCGACTTTTTCTCTTCTTCCCGTGCTTGGAGGTGCCGAATCATGGGTTGACACCCAGAGCTTATGCTTCCTCGACTGTTTGGGCTGCCCATCGTCTCCTCAAACAACATTGCAGAACTCGTCGAATTTCAGCACCTTTTACCACGGGCTGCTAAGTTGCAGATCTTGGTGTCGGCAAAGTGGAACGGCAGCTGGTCAGCCTTCAGGTCAGGGAAACATACAGGAATCAAGGGCACGCCAAGCATCCAGAGTGCACCGAATTCGATGTTGATCCACGTGCGATTCACAGAAGTGTGACTTAGCAGCGAGATCGCTGGGGCACACGTACTTAGCGAATTGCGGACCGTCTGACGGATTGATTCCCCTATCTCGATGCTCTTCGCGTCGTCGCTTGACCTAAACACTTTTAGCAGCCCGCGAAAGGCACCTGACACAGTGATATCGATAGCCTCAGCAACGTCCTTGTCCGCATGGGCATGAGACAGGAAGCACTTGAGTGGCCCACTGCTCATGATTTTCGGTTCTCTGGAGCGCGTCATCGTCCTTCTCCTCACATCCGCCCACCCAACCCAAAAGTCGTACCCAGGCGAGATTCTACACTGGTCCTGAAATGAAACATAAAAACTAACAATCCGGAGATTGACCCTCGGCCAAAACCCCTGCATCCGATCCGCTTGAAAAGTGAAGATATGGAAGCAGCTGAGAGAACGCTGGAAAACTGGTACATGATCGAAAGAGCAGTGGTGCTTTAGCATACGGAGATTTTGATGAGATGACTGTGGAGGTTCGCCGCCAAAGTCCCGCAGGAATGGTATCGATACGATGCCCAGGGGCTCTTCCGGCTTGTCGGCACGCTCTACAAGCGCCGCTCCCTCATCCGTAACTTCATCACCGCCCTCCAGTCGAATGGGTCGCAGAACCGAAGACATATGCAACGCGCCAGCGCCGGCTAGAGAGATCGATCGAATGGCTGGCGGAAGGGAAGTCGCGGAATTGCGAGTATGAACGGTGTTGAGCTGATCTACTTCTTCTCTCCCAAAATCTCTTCCTCTTCCTTCCCTTGCTGGCTGAGTTGGAGGATCACGCCGTAGTCTTCCAATGTTGAGGTATCGCCGGCCACCGACTTGGTGGTTACAATCTCGCGCAGCAGGCGGCGCATGATCTTGCCGCTACGCGTCTTGGGCAGTGCGGCGACAAAGTGGATCTTCTCCGGACGCGCCAGGGCCCCGATCTCCTGCGCAACCCATTCGCGCAGATTGTCATAGAGCTCGTCGCTTTCCCGTTCACTGGCTTTCAGCGTCACAAAGCAATGAATGGCCTGGCCCTTCAACTCATGCGGAGCGCCTACCACCGCCGCCTCCGCCACAGATTTATGCCGCACCAGGGAAGATTCAACTTCCATGGTGCTCAGGCGGTGTCCGGCTACGTTGATTACGTCGTCCACGCGGCCCAGCAGCCAGTAGTAGCCATCCTCATCGCGCTCGGCTGCGTCCCCGGTGAAATAACGGCCAGGGAACCGCGACCAGTAATTCTCTTTGAATCGTTCCGGATCTTTGTAAAGCGTGCGCAGCATGGAGGGCCACGGTTTGGTCAATATCAGGAAGCCTTTTCCTGCGCCCTGGATGGCGTTGCCTTTGTCGTCCACAATCTCCGGATGAACTCCAGGTAACGGACGCGTGGCTGAACCCGGCTTGGTGGAAGTCGCGCCGGGAACTGGGGAGATCAGGATGCTCCCAGTCTCAGTCTGCCACCACGTATCCACAATGGGACAGCGTTCCTTACCAATGACCTTGTGATACCACTTCCAGGCTGCCGGATTGATGGGCTCGCCCACGGACCCAAGTAGACGCAACGAGGAGAGATCGCGGCCTTCCGGCCAATGATCGCCCTGGCGGATAAAAGAACGAATGGCCGTGGGGGACGTATAAAAAATGTTGACGCGATACTTTTCAATGATGCGCCAGAAGCGGTCTGCTTTTGGCCAATCGGGGGCGCCTTCGTACATCAGCGTCGTCGCTCCCGCGGCCAGAGGACCAAAGACCACATAAGAGTGTCCCGTCACCCATCCAATATCAGCGGTACACCAGTAAACATCATCCTCACGGATATCGAACACCCATTTCATCGTGGCCAGCAGCTGGGTCAGATAGCCGCCGGTGGTGTGTACCACGCCCTTTGGTTTTCCGGTTGTTCCCGAGGTGTACAGCACGTAGAGCGTGTGTTCACTGTCCAGGTGCTCGGCGGGACAGGTCTCGGGCTTGCCGGTTGTCAGGTCGTCCCACCAGTGGTCCCGCCCGCTCTTCATCTCAGTTAAGGTGTCCTGGCGCTTGTAGACGATCACATGTTTCACGGTTGGACACTCAATCAGGGCGTCATCCACATTCTGTTTGAGTGGAACGTTCTTGCCACGACGCAGTCCTCCGTTGGCCGTAATCACAACTGCGGCTTCCAGGTCCTGAATGCGGGCCTTCAATGCCTCAGCGGAAAATCCGCCGAAAACAACGGAATGAGGAATCCCCAGGCGGGCGCAGGCGAGCATGGCAATCGCTGCTTCCGGGACCATGGGCATGTAAATGATGGCCCGGTCCCCGGTCTTGAGTCCCAACTCCTTCAGCGCATTGGCAAACTTGCAGACTTTGCGGTACAGCTCCTGATAGGTGAGGATACGCTGCTCAAAATTCTCTCCTTCCCAGATGATGGCCGCCTTGGTGCGCTTCCAGGAAGTCAGGTGACGGTCTACGCAGTTGTAGGTCAGGTTGGTCTTCGCGCCCACAAACCATTTAGAGAATGGCGGATTCGACCAATCGAGCACCTTGTTCCAGGGCGTGAACCAATGCAGAGCTTTGGCCTGTTCTGCCCAGAATGCTTCTGGGTTTTCGCTGGCAGACTTGTACATCTGCTCGTATTCCTGCACTGATTTGATTTGAGCGGACTTGCTGAACTCTGCCGGCGGATTAAACTTTTCGTGTTGTTCCATGGCGTGCAAATTCTAACGCAGTAGCTGCCCTCCGGGCTATGCTGCACAAATCGCACCCCGGGCAAGCGTAGCTATCGTGAAACGCGGTCCTTCACAGGTCCGATGGCTTCCCGGACCGCGTGGCTCAGTTGCTCGGGATCGGCAATCGGCGGCTGGCAGGTGAAACCACTGCAGAGAACTGCTACCGTCCTGCTCTGCTGGACTTCTGGCAGGTTGGGAATAGTCTCCGCCAGGGCCGGAGGAAGCATCTGCGGCACGATCTCTCCGTGCGGCAACTGGAGCACAGATTTGTTCAGAGAGAAATGCGCGATGGCGGCAGCATGCAGGCGGCCGGCTGCTTCTCCGCTGCCTGCCACCACAATCTGGGTGTGCGGGTTCAGATACATGTCCAGCGCAATGCCATAGGTGGAAGCAAACAATCCATAGTGTTCAGCGATTCCGGCAAATGCTTCGAGTGTGTCCTCGGCCAGATCGCGGAATTTCGAAAGGTTCGTATAGGCATGCAGGCGCAGCAGTGCGATTGCTGCCGCCGGGTTTCCTGCCGGCGTGGGCGAATCCTGCAGCGGCTTGCGTCGCGCCGTCAGCGCGCCCAATATCTGGCCGTCGGAGGCCATATCGAAAAATCCGCCGCCGCTGGAATCGTGAAAGCGGTCGATCATCATCTCCGCAATTTTGCAGGCAAACTTGAAGTAGCTCAGGTCGGCGGTGGCCTCGTACGCATCCAGGCACGCAATGGCGGTGAAGGCATAGTCGTCCAGCACTCCGGAAAATTGCCGTCCGGCAGCCTGCGGATCAGAGTAGGCGATCACATGCTGCAATCCCGTCTCCGGGTGCCACCCTTGAGAGAGGATGCGGTCCAGCGAACGCAAAGCAAATTTGCGCGCCGAGTCCAGCTTCAGCACCTGGCTGGCCTGGAGATAAGCTGAAATGCACAGCGCATTCCAACTTACATAAACCGTCTTGTCGACATAGGGCGTGGGACGATTCAGCCGTGCCGCATACATCTTCTTCTCGGCAGATTGCAGGATGCTCGCCGCTTCCGCGGCGGTTCTGTTCAACCGCTTGCCAATGTCCTCCAGGCTGGCGCGGACGTGAAGGACGTTCTTCTCATGATTGTGGTGCATCTCGCCCACTTCGTTAATGTCATAGCGCAGCGTCGCGGCTTCCAGTTCTTCGCCGCTCAGGACTTCCCGGGTTTCTCGAAGGGTCCATGTGAAGTAGTCGCCATCGTCGTCCAACGAGTAGTCGGCGTCCTGCGAACCATAGAAACCGCCGTGCTTCTGATCGGTAAGCCATTCGTCCATCCAGCGGATCATGTCGCGCGCCACCACCGAGAAAAACTCGCTTCCGGTCACCTGGACGGCATGGACGTAGTTCTTCAGCAGCTCCGAGTTGTCATACGACATTTTTTCGAAGTGCGGCACCATCCAATGTTCGTCTACGGAATACCGGTGGAAGCCGCCGGCCAAATGGTCGTAGACGCCGCCTTGCGCCATCTTTTCCAGGGTGGTGGTTACGATTCCCAGCAGCGATTGATGTCCGGTTTCCGCGTGCCGCTGCAGCAGCAGGTCAATGGCGCTGGGATGAGGAAATTTTGGCGCCGAGCCGAACCCGCCATGCTCCGCGTCGTACAGCTTGCGCGCCGATTCCACAATGCCGTCAATCAAATGCTGCCCCACGGAGCCTGACTTGCCGGTAAACGATTCTGCCTGGCTGATGGCTGCCATCACGCTGTCAGCCGATTCATGTACTTCCACATTCTTTTGTTTGTAAGCTTCAGCCAGGCTCAGCAGCACCCGGCGGAAACTGGGCCGCCCATGGTAGTCCTGGGGAGGGAAGTACGTTCCCCCGTAGAAGGGCTTGCCTTCAGGCGTAAGAAAACCCGTAAGCGGCCACCCACCTTGCCCGCTGATTGCCTGTACGGCGGATTGATATCGGCTGTCCACGTCAGGGCGCTCATCGCGGTCTACCTTGATGGCGATGAAATGCTCGTTGATGATCTGCGCGATCTCAGGATTCTCGTACGACTCGCGGTCCATCACATGACACCAATGGCACCAGACTGCCCCGATATCCAAAAGAATAGGTTTGTTTTCTTTCTTGGCCTTCTCAAACGGCTCCGGCCCCCATTCGTGCCAGTGAATAGGCTGGTGCATGGCTGAACGAAGATAAGAGGAAGAGGCGCGGGCGAGAGAATTGAGGGTTTCGGTGCTCACTAAGATAGTGTATCGCTAGTCCTGGAATGGAGCTTCGGTCATCGGGCGCCGGATCGACCTCGACGCGATTCGCTCAGGTCTCCCTCCCAACGAACCTTGCCTCTGAGCCGCCGGATCGCAGTCTGAGCGTGGGTATTAATCAACAACCGTAAACCAGCTTCCACCGCCGCCTTCTTTGTACGCGCTCCGCTGCATCGTATCGCCTCGCGCATTAACCGATCATCGATTTCGATCCTTGTTCGCATGAATGCATTTCCCCGAAACGTAAACAAAGCAAAGAATTATTTGTGCGTATATACAAACATGTATATACTATCTTATAGGAGGTAGCGATGGCGGTTGCGCGAGTATTTAAGTCAGGGAACAGTCAGGCAGTCAGACTTCCCAAGGAGTTTCGCTTTAAGAGCCGGGAAGTAAAAATCTTTCGGCGAGGAAGCGAAATTATCTTGCGGGAGGATTCAAGCCCAATGGGCCGCGCCTTTGACATTTTGGCCGATCTCCCGGAAGACATGTTTCCTGGCGGACGAAAAGATGATCCCCCGCAACGCCGGAAAGGGCTGAAATGAGTGCCAAGTACCTCTTGGATACGAATATCTGTATCTACATCCGCCAAAACCGGCCACCGGAAGTATTCGCACGCTTTCGAAGACTTAAGGCAGGCGACGCGGTATTGTCAGTAATAACGTACGGTGAATTGAATTACGGGGCCCAAAAGAGCCAACAAAAAGATAGGGCAATTGAACGGCTTGCTGAACTTATCCAGTTGCTTCCAGTTGTGCCATTACCCGAGGAATCTGCGCGCGCTTACGGAGAAGTACGCGCTAGTTTGGAAACGCAAGGCCAAATGATCGGGAACAATGACCTTTGGATTGCCGCCCATGCGAAGGCAGCCGGACTTACGTTGGTTACGAATAACGAACGTGAATTCAAAAGGATACCAGGACTGAAACTGCAGAATTGGGTTTCCTGAGTCTTACAATTAAGGATTCTGCCGCCCCCTTCTAAACTCGACCATCTCTGCGTCGTCCTGGTATCCACGCGCAACCCGCTGAACATCGGTGCAGCCGCCCGCGCCATGAGCAACTTTGGCTTTTCCTGCCTTCGGGTGGTCAATCCTTATGAACCGTCATTTCGAGAAGCCCGCTCCGCGGTAGGGGCCGCAGCCCTGCTCGAGGAGGCGGAAGAGTACAAGACCGTAGCTGAAGCCGTTGCCGATTGCACGTTGGTGGTGGGGACTACGGCAGCCCGCAACCGTGAACTGCACCATCCGCTCAAGCTGCTGACAGATGGTGCGCGCCTGATCCGCAAGCGGCTAGCCTCAGGTCGTGTGGCGCTGTTGTTTGGTTCGGAGAAGCGCGGCCTCTCCAACCGTGACCTGAGCTATTGCCACTGGCTGCTCCATATTCCCACTCGCGAGACTCACATATCCATGAACCTGGGGCAAGCCGTAGCTGTCTGCCTCTATGAACTGGCGCGCGCCGCAAAGACAGGAGCACAACCGCAAAAAATCAGATACGTCCACGCGGCTGAAGTTGAGAGAATCACCGCCATCCTTTTAGAAGCTCTCCAGGCGAGCGATTACCTGAACCCACGCTCGTCCGCTGCGTCCGAGGAAAAAGTGCGTCGCATGATTCGCCGATTGAACCTGACCGAAGACGACGCCCAGTTATGGCTCGGCATGCTGCGAAAGATTGTGTGGAAACTGAACAAAAATGGCAATTAACTGGAAAACGCAAATCACGAAGTGAGTTTTGCTTTTCTCCAGCAGCTAGCGGCCAGGCGCTAGAAGCTGAATTAGGAAGCCAGCAGCTTCTCCGCCACCCTGCAATACAAATCCACCGCCTCCAGCAGTTGCTTCTTGGCAATGAACTCGCGCTCGGTGTGGGCAACGTGGATTGAACCAGGTCCCAGCAGCACCGGCTCACCCCACTTGTTCAACGCTGGGATATCTGTAGTAAAGGCCGCGACCATGGTTTCAATCCCGGCTACGGTGCGCAGTTTGAGAAAGGGAATCTCCAGAACGAACTCTGTTTCGGCCAGCCCTGCAAGCGTCTCAACGATTTTCTGGCGCAACGGCGCCGAAGGGCCTACCAGGCGGTAAAGCACGTGGGCGCGAGCATGGTCAGGAATCACATTGGGTGCGCGACCGCCTTCCAACACGCCAATGTTCATCGTACATGGTCCGACCTCCGGGTTTTCGGGTAGCGTCATTTCCCGCAATTGGCCCAGAGCATCGAGCAGCTTGTTAATGGCCGATTCTCCCAACTGTGGATAAGCGGAGTGCGCCATCTTGCCCCGAGCAGTGATCTCCACCCGCAACGCGCCCTTGGACGCCACAGCGATCTTGTTTTCCGTGGGCTCGCCATTGATCAGGAATTTGCTGCCCAGCGGACTCTCGTTGGCCACCTTCGCGCCCAGACTATCGCGTTCCTCGCCCACAACAAAGAGCATGCCTACCGCCGCGCCCTGTCCGCGCAGGCGCTCGCAGGCGGCAATCTGCGCGGCAATAATTCCCTTGGCATCGCACGAGCCGCGTCCATAGATGTTTGCGCCATCTTCGGATGAGGGAATGAACGGCGGCACCGTATCCATGTGGGTGGAGAACACCAGCTCTGGCCTGCCGCCGTCTACCGTCGCCTGGACATTGAAACGTCCGTGCGCAACGGGCATTTTGTGGACGGTATAGCCCAGGCGGTAGAGTTCGTCATACAGGGCAGCGCCAACGGCAGCCTCGTTGCCGGTTGTGGATTCAATGTCAACCAGATGGCGGGTTAAGTGGAGCGGATCCATGGCCGGACTCAAGCATAAATCCTGGCTCGAATTCAGGGAAATGGCCTCTCATGATCGGCCGGAGCGAAAAGCGGCAGAAATGGTGGTAAAACAAAAGTGTGGCCGCTCCAATCAAATCGTTCTTTCTGGATGGGCCGGCAGGCAAGCTCGAAGCATTGCTGAATGCAGGCCTGCCTGATGCCACCCATTCCGCTCTCGTCTGTCACCCTCATCCGCTATATGGCGGCACCATGCACAACAAAGTTGTCTATCACGCCATGAAAGCCCTGAACGGTTTTGGCTTCCCCGCCCTGCGGTTCAACTTTCGCGGAGCAGGTTTGAGTGAGGGGCGGCACGACCAGGGACGCGGCGAAGTGGAAGACGTTCGCACGGCCCTGAACTGGCTGGATTCGGAATACCGCCTGCCCATTCTGTTCTGTGGTTTTTCCTTTGGCGCAGCCACGGGACTGCGCGCCGCCTGTCCCGATTCGCGCATTGTGGGCGTAATCTCCCTGGGAACGCCGGTGTCCGCGGAAGGCCGGGTCTATGCCTATAAGTTTCTCGAGAATTGCAACAAGCCGAAACTCCTTGTGAGCGGGTCGCACGATCAGTTTGGCCCGGAGAAAACCTTAAGAGAGCTATTTGCCATTCTCGCCGAGCCCAAACAGTTTGTGCTGGTAGATGGCGCGGATCATTTTTTTGAAGGCCATCTCGCCGCCATGCAGGCGGCAATTCACCATTGGGTCAGGCAGTTTTTCAAGCCGGGAGAGCAGGCCGAGGCCATCTGATGTCCGCCAGTCATGCCATGCGCTCCGCTGCGCGCGAGATGTTCTTGCATGCCCTTGCTGAATCCAGTGTTGAGAAGGCTTTTGCGCGGCATCTCTCGTATGAGAGTGGGGTATTGCGCGTGGGTGATGACCTCTATCCGCTCAGTTCCTATTCCCGCATTCTTGCCGTCTCCTTCGGCAAAGCCGGCCACCGCATGGCTGAAATCCTCTCCAGCATGGTGGGAACAAGGGTGCAAGGCATTGTTGCCGACCCCAACCCGCCTTCTCACCAGCTTCCCGGATATCGCTACTTTACCGGCGGCCATCCCCATCCCAATGCGGAATCATTTCGCGCCGCGGAAGCCATTCTGAAATCGCTGGCGGGACTCAATTCAGAATCGCTGGTGCTATTTATGGTGAGTGGCGGGGGCTCCGCTGTGGTGGAGAAGCCGGCGGACTCAGAGATTTCGCTTGCTGATCTCACTACCACCTACCGCGCCCTTGTGCACTCCGGCGCGCCGATTGTCCAGATCAATGCCGTGCGCAAACACCTTTCCGCCGTCAAGGGCGGACGCATGGCCCAGGCGGCGCAAGGCGCTCAGCAGGTTTCCATCCTGGTCTCTGACGTTCCGGAAAATGCCCTTGATTCGCTCTCCTCCGGGCCTACCATGCCGGACTCGAGCACTGCGGAAGATTGTTACCGCATCGTGAATGAGCATCGCATGCTGGTGGATTTTCCGGCTGCCGTGCGCGAACTGTTCGAGCATCATTTGCTGGAAGAGACTCCCAAGGCAGGCGATCCTGTTTTTATCCGCTCGCGCTGGTGGAAGGTGCTATCCAGCGAGACTGCGGAAAGGGCCGCCGCCGCTGCCGTTGCCCAGCACGGGTTTGTGGTGGAGATAGATCACTCCTGTGACGATTGGGACTACGCCAGGGCTGCCGATTATTTGCTCGAGCGCCTGCGCCAATTGCGGCAGGGAGTCGCAAAGACCTGCCTCGTCTCCGGAGGAGAAGTCACGGTGAAAGTCAGCGGCAATGCCGGCACAGGCGGACGCAATCAGCACTTCGCTCTTTACTGCGCCGGGAAGATTGCCGGAGAGAATATTACCGTTCTCAGCGCAGGAACGGACGGCATTGACGGCAACAGCCTTGCTGCCGGCGCCGTGGTGGATGGCACAACCCTGGAGCGCGCTCGAGCGCAGGGCTTGGATGCAGGCGGGCATCTGCGCGGCTTCAACGCCTTTCCTCTGCTGGAAAAACTCGGAGACACAATCCACACCGGCCCGACGGGAACGAACGTGCGGGATCTGAGGATTTTGCTGGCGTACTGATTCAGCGATTTTTTCCAGCTTGCCTCGAAACCAAGTGCGGGGTCGCTACTTCTGCCAGGCTGGCTTGGGGCGAAGGAGTGCGTAGTGATCCATCGCGCAGGTCGATAACACACGAAACGAGGAACTGTTGGCGTTTTCTTCCGATAACCCGATATACCGATTGCCTCGCCTGACGGCTGCTTACTTTCTCCTTGCAACCACCTTCAGCTCATCCGCGGCAAGAATCTTCTTGATTTGATTGCGTGCATGAATGGCCCAGGGGCCAACGGTATCCAGCCGGGCGTAAGCCTGCCAATGGCGCAAAGCCCTGCGCGGCTGGCGGGATTTGTCATAGGCCAGGGCCAGGTTGTAATGAGCGTCGGCATAGGTAGGGGCCAACGCGATGGCGGAGTTATAGGCGCGGATCGCATCCTGGAGGCGTCCGGTCTCGTCCAGCACATTGCCGAGATCAAAATACGCAAGAGCGTAACGCGGATCCACCTCAATGGCTGCGCGATAGTAGCGTTCAGCCAGAACGTAATCCTGGCGGTTGTAATAGAGCGTTCCCAGGTTGATATGGGCGGCGGCGTGGGTGGGATCCAGTTCCACGCATTTGTTATAGGCCTGAATCGCTTCCGTCTGCGCTCCCGGATCTTCTTCCAGCGCCACGCCTCGGGCAAAAAACTCGGCCGCAGTCTCCGCTGTACGCATAGGCTGAATCTTGGAGGGCTCGATCACCCGTCGCTCGGTGAAGTCCATCACAAACTGGCCCGCCAATGGCTCTACGGAGGCTCCATGATGCCGGAACGCTACGCGGGACTTGCTGGCGAAGACGCTCGCTTCCAGAAGCGGGTTTTCCATTCCAGCAACTTGTTGCATCATGGCCTGCAGTGACTCCCGTATCACTGCTGGCCGCACACGCTTGGCGCGCAGCTCACGCAGTTGTCGCAGCTGCAGAAGATCAAAAAAGGAATAGACTTCCGTGACGGGAATGAGCCCGGCCTTCTCCCAACCTGCCAACTGCCGGGCAGAGATGCGCAGCATGCGCAGGACGTCCGCTCGCTGGTATCGGTCCACTGTGGTCCTGAAAGCTACAGGTTTATCCTCTACAACATATGATTATGCAAACCGTGAGTGCAATTGGCAAGAGCAAAGTTGCTGAATTTAATGGAGAAAGGTGCTGGCACTGTGGAAAAGCAGGCACATGGAGCGGAAAAGGCACCCAATCTCCCGAATGCCCAAACGTCGGGACCTGGGCCGCTCACTTTACGCCCCAGAATTCATCTTTTAGAATCGAATTGCAGGCCGACGTAGCTCAGTTGGTAGAGCAGTCGATTCGTAATCGACAGGTCATCGGTTCAAGTCCGATCGTCGGCTCCACCCCCCTTGCCGTAGTCAGCGGAAATCAGTACATCGCCGTCATTCAGAGGTATCGTGTTTTGAGGGAGAACCCAATGAAGCAACAGAGAATGTCAATTTCAGTTCCATCGCTGCTGTTTGTTCTTAGCCTGCTCTTTATCGTGAGCGTGCGTGCCGAGGAGAAGCGCATCGGGAAATCCGATCTGCCTCCCGCTGTTCAGAAGGCTGCGGACGAACAAAGTAAAGGCGCCACTGTCAAGGCCTACAACAAAGAGATTGAAAACGGGAAAGTCGAGTACGAGGTTGAATTGATCGTGAACGGGCACTCCAGGGATGTGAGCATGGATCCACAAGGAAATATCCTCGAAGTCGAGGAAGAAGTGGCGCCGGATTTGCTCCCTGCAGCCGTCCGGGATGGCCTGCAACAAAAGGCCGGCAAGGGGACTATTGTAAAAGTCGAGTCCCTCACCAAACACGGCACCCTCGTGGCCTATGAAGCCCAGGTGCACACAGGAGCAAAACACTCTGAAGTTCAGGTCGGGCCGGATGGCAAGCCTCTCGGCCACAAAGAGTGAGCAAATGCCTGCAGACGAGCTCTTTAAAAAAAGACGAGCTCTTGAAATAAAGCCGAGCTCTTGAAAAAAAGACGAGCTCTTGAAATAGGCTCTTGAAATAAAGACGAGCTCTTGGAAAAAGATTGGGCGGCCTGTGGCCGCCCGTTCCCTGATCTGCCTACTTCTTGTCGTATTTCAGGGCTTCCTGCAACTGCTTAATTGCATTGTCCACCGCTTCGATGGCTTCTTTCTTGTGTCCACCAAAGTCATGGGCTGCTGTCTCAAGTTCGTGCCTGGCTTCGCGTAGCTCGCGAATGGCCGCGCGAATATGAGGATGCGGTTCAGCAGCTGCCGGGGCGGCTGGGTTGGGTGCGTTCGCCGGGGTCGCGGCAGTCATGACGGCGGGCGTCATGGTCATCAAGGCAAGCAACACGATTCCCGCGGAAAGTTTTTTCAACATGTAGATACTTCCTCCTTTGTAGCGCCAGGTTGTGGCGCTCAGCAACGTAAAACGCAACTTGCCAGGATAAGTTGCATGAACTTTACTAAATACTCGCTGGTCCTTCTCCGCAATGAGCTCCAGCCAGAGTCATAGACTGTTGAATCCGGTTAAAAACCAGTCGCAAGCACCATGACCCTTGTTCGAGTGTTGAAGGTTTGAGTTCTTCCCTGTAACCTGTACCCTGTAACCTATTCCCTAATAACCTGTTCCCTGTAACCTGTCGCAATGGAAACCGCACTCGATACACTCAACGCCAAAATTTTTACCGCGCAGTTGCACACCAGATTCAAGGTGCAGCCCGCCGCCGCGACTCCACTGGAATTGGAACTGTTTGAGGTGGAGGAGCGCGATACCTCGCCGAAAATAGAGCTTTTTTCCCTGCGGTTTCGCGGTCCGCGGACGCCCCGGCTGCCGCAGCAGATTCACCGGCTGGAACACGAAAAACTGGGCACGTTCAGTATCTTCCTGACCGCGATTGGCGCCGATGAAGAGGGCATCGCCTACGAATCAGTCTTCCAACGCCTGCGCAAAAAACCGGCATGATTTCAGGACAAGAGGTTACATTGCGTCCGGCAAGCGATGCAGACGATGAGTTTCTCCTCGCTGTATACTCGAGCACCCGCGCGGACGAGCTGGCGCAGCTCCCTTGGAGCGCGGAACAAAAGGATGCATTTGTGCGCATGCAATTTGCCGCCCAGAAGCGCCACTATCGGGCAGAATATCCGCAAGCGGACCACAACATTATCTGTGACGATGGAATTCCGGTAGGCCGGATTTATCTGGATCGCGGTGGGCTGGCGTTCCACATCCTGGACATTACCGTCCTGCCTCAACATCGGAACGCCGGAATCGGTTCATTTCTGTTGCGTCAGGTGCTGGACCAGGCCGCCAGGGCGGCAAAGCCGGTCACCATTTACGTGGAAAGCTTCAATCGCTCCCTGCGGCTGTTTCTTCGCCTGGGTTTTCAGCGCGCCGAAGAGAACGGCTTTCAACTGCTGCTGAAAAAATTGCCGGATCCAGGCCTTTAGCTGGCACTGGCAAGGTCATGTAATCTGCCAGGGCCTCTAGCCAAGGGCTAAAGGCTAAGAGCCAAAGGCTTCACTACAGTCTGTTAATCACAGCCGTATATTTCTGGTGCCCGTCAGGAACGATCAACAGCGAGAACGTGCCCAATCCGGCATGCTCAAAGTTGTAGGTGTCCTGCGGCAGCGGCTTCGTCAGAAGTCCTAGGAAAGACAGCATGAATCCCGTGGTAGTGACTGGGTGAGAGGCGTGTTTTGGCGGTACCGCCATGGCGCCCACGTTCACTGGAGCTAGAGCCGGAAGGTCCTCGACCGCTAGCAGCCGCAGCCACACCGGGCTGGATTTACCCGACGCTGGTGAAACTTGAAAGCTTGAGCCTATCTCGCGATTAAAACTAGCGCGCTCCAGGCGTTGCAGTCCGGCATTGTCCACCGGGTGGACGGGCGTTTGCTTTTTGGGACTGTTCTTCATTCCCGTCTTAATTCCCGCCCAGCTCTGCAAGGGAGCGGCCGCACATGCCATCGCCGCAAAAACACTGTTGCGTAACAACCGCCTTCTGGAAACCGACATTTGTACTCCTCCACCCTCTCGATTCCTGAAGAATCAGGTTGGCTCCTTCAGAGGGTCTTTATCCTGGACTTTGTGGGGGAGTAAATACTGTAATCTTAAAATTCTCTAATTTCCAGCAGAAACTCGCGTTTTCGAGAAATTCCACACATTCGTACTCAAATCCTTCCTTTTGCAATAACTTATGATCCATGAGACAGGGATCGGCTTGAAATGGGAAAACGCCGGAAAATGCCACAAATCGGAGTTTTTCCTTGACAAACCCGCCTCAGTGAAGCAGAGTAGCAGATTAGTTTCCCCCCTTAGCTTGGTTGCAGGAACAATTCCTGCAGGAACAATTCCGCTCCCCCCGGAGTTCAGGGGAGTGTTTGCCGTTTTGTTTTTTTTGTTTGACGCCTGGATCAGGTATTCAGGGCTGAAGGAGTATCATTCGTGAATCGATGGGTTTTGCCGTCCCGCCGCCTAGTTTTCGTGTGTTCTGTAATCTTCCTTTCATTTCTGGTTTTGAACTTGCCGCTGCTCGCAGCTGGCCCCGCGCCGGTTCAAAATGGGCCTAGCGGGCCCAGGATCTGGCTGCAGGAAAACCAGCCGTTGCCTGTGCAGCACATCCCGGTTGCTCTTAGCAACGGGCAGGGCATGGCGGTTGCCGACTCTTCAGCCTTGTCAGGAATGGGCCAGGGCCAGCCAGTTTCCATGGCTTCGGCGGATCTCGACGCGGACGGCTTTGACGATCTGCTGGTGGGCTATAGCGCCGGCGCGGGCGGATTCATCAGCATCCATCGCGGCAACATCGATGCCTTCGCGCCGCAGAGCGATGCTTCATTCCAGGCCATCGGCCGCGGGCAGTTTCCTTCTCCTTTCCTTTTGGAAGCCAGGACCTTCAGTGTTCCAGTGAGCCCGGATTTCATGGCTCTGGGCGATTTCACCGGCAGTGGTAATAGAGATTTGGCGGTCGCATCCAAGGGCGGAAGTGCGCTCTACATTTTTCCCGGTGATGGCAAGGGTAATTTTGCTGCGCCACAAACCGTGAATTTAGCGGGTGGCGTCAGCAGCCTGGCGGCGGGAGAGCTTGGCCACACTCCTGTATTGATCGTGGGTACTTCGCGTTCGCTGATGGTGTATGTGTATTCACCGCAAGGATTGACGGCTCTGGCCAGCTACCCTCTGGCTGCTCCGGCATCGAATATTCTTTTTGGCGACTTTGGCGATCCGGGGCTGGATGTAGCTTTTCTCTCCGGGGGCAAGATCCAAATCCTGCGCTCTTCGACCATGCAGGTGGCGACCGTCTCCTTGCCAGTGACTGTGCAGGCGTTTGCTCTGGGCACATTCATTTATGACCGCAGCTATGGGCAGCAGATCGCGCTGGTGGCGCCGGATGGCAGCATCAAGTTTGCGGCTCGGAACGAGTTTGATCCGCGAGTGTACTCAGTCGCTGAATTCCAGGCCATTCGCCAGGCGAAGATGAACCGCCAGCCGGCCCCGGCTTTTGTTCCCGTGCCTTCGTTCCCGGCGAACGGGTGGAAGATCGTGGAAAGTTTTCCCGGGGCAGCGGCGCTGGGAGCCAATCAGGCGCCTTTGATATTTCGCACGCGAATCTCCATCAACGGTGCGGACGATGTGATGGTGTTGAACGCATTTTCCGGGCAACTGTCGCTGGTTTCACATGGAGACGGGCAACCGGGTGCGCAGACGTTCCAATCCGGGCAGGTATCGCTGCGGCCTTATTCCGGAACGCCGATTGCGGCGCTGCCGATGCGGCTGAACGTGGACGGCCGGCTGGGAGTGATGGCCATCCATAGCAATGAGGTTGCGCCATCGTTGATGGTGCCGATTCCGGACCCAACATTTTTCGTAAACAAAGATACTGACACGGCCCCCACTTCGCCCATCGCGAATGCCTGCAACAACACGAGCTTTGCCGATGTGTCGTCCTCCTGCAGCTTGCGCGAAGCCGTCCTTAAGGCCAATGGCGACACCATCATGCTCCAGGCCGGGCACACCTACTCGTTGACGATCGGCAGGGGAGCTACACAAGACTACAGCGGCAATACGGGTGCCCTGTACGTAAACCATACGGCGACGATTGTTGGAGGAAACCAGAACACTACCGTTATTCAGTGGGGCACTCCCGGCACCGGCACGGCGGACATGGTGATGGCGGTAAATGAGGATGTAACGACAACGACCACAGCAACGGCGAGCCTGTCCAACCTGACGATTCAAAACGGCGTAAACCACGGAGCGAGCGGTCTTGATGGCGATGGCGGTTGCATGGAGTTCGACACGGGAACGAATGGCACGGCCACGCTCAGCTTGACCAACGTCACGCTGCAAAACTGCAGCACGCTTCAGGGCGGCGGCGGTGGAATAGTCATCTTTAACTTTGTCACCCCTGCCGGCGCGGGCGGCGTGACGATCAGCAACAGCATCATTCAAGGCAATTCAGTCGTTAACACAGGCTCGGCAGGAATCGGTGGCGGCATCGCCATTAATTTTGATGCCCACATGACGATGACTGCCAGCCAGGTCCTGAACAACAGCGCGGTCCAGAACTGTACTCCAACGTGCGGCTTGGGCGCTGGTGGCGGCATTATTGGGTTTGCTCCGCAAAGTGTGAGCGCAGCCACAGGCGAGAGTTTCATCCACTCGAGCACGATTTCCGGAAACCAAGCAGCCGGGTTTGGCGGTGGAATCAATACAAGCGCGTCCATATCCATTGACCAGGGCACGGTGATCAGCGGGAATACAGCGGGCACAGACGGGAGCAATCCCACCGCTCACGCCAGCCAGGAGGGCGGCGGACTTTATCTGAATCCGGCGGCCAGTTGTCCTTTGTCATCTACTTGTACCGCCACCCTGGGCAAGCTGACGATCACCGGCAACAAGGCCACGGGCAACGGTGGAGGCATTTCCTACGGTAACGGCAGTGCAGGCACAGTAGGTGCTTTGAGTATGAGTTTCAGCCGCCTGGCGGGAAATACCACCAGTGGTGGCAGCGGAAGTAACCTGAGCAACAATCACGGTACGGCGACGGTGACCGACAACTGGTGGGGCACCAACAATCCTGCGACCACGATCAACAGCATCAGCGCGACCACAACGTTGGATCCCTTCATCGTCCTCACCCACAGGACGGTGACCCCAACAGACCCGCAGAAGATCCGCATTAATCAAAGCACCACCCTGACCGGAGACATGAGCGCGGACAATCATGGGGTCGCGGTCGGCTTAGCCAATCTTACGGAGATCATCGGGCTGCCCATCACCTTCGACAGTCCCGTATTGGGAACGATACCGCAGGCGCAGCCGGAAACGCTGAATGGGAACGCGCAGGCAACGGCCACCTTCAATGCCGGGGGTACATCGGGATTCGGTACTGCCAACGCCACCGTGGACCAGGCGGTTGTCCCGGTCAACTCCAATCTGATTTCCAGCGCTACGGAAACGGGCACTACGGCAACCATTACTACAGTCGGCGCCCATGGATACACCGCCAACGAGTTTGTCCGGATCTCCGGTGTGGGAGTAACCGGCTACAACAGCAGCCCTGCGACCCAGGTCTTTACCATCCTGAGCACGCCTACTCCTACCACATTTACTTACACCGCGAATGCTGCCGGTCTGGGCAGTTCCAGCGGCGGCACGGCCAACGCGGGCATCGTCATCCTGGAGCCACCCTCCATCGCCAAGAAGTTCAGCCCGGCTACAATCCAGACCACGGCCGGCGCCGGCACTACCGTCAGCACTATTACCTTTACTATCCAGAACCAGAACGTCGTCCCCATTGACGCAAGCTTTACCGACAATCTGCCGACCAATGTAGGTGTGAGCCCCGGCAGTCTGGTGGTAGCCACCACCCCCACCGTGGTCAACAACTGCGGCGGTACGGTCACGGCAACTGCCGGAGCCGGCAGCATCAGCTTCTCCAATACGACGTTGCCGGTAGGCGCCTGCACAATTCAGGTAAATGTCCAGAGCGCGGTTGACAATATTTACTCGAACAGCGTCACCATTGATTCCACGGACGCAGGTAATGGCAACACATCGAGTGACACCCTCAACGTCATCAATCCGCCGCATATCACCAAGAGCTTTGGCGTGTCCAGTATTCCATTTGGCGCGACCACAAGCCTGACCATCACCGTCAGCAACCCCAACCAGAACCAGACTCTGAGCGACATTTCGTTTACCGATACGCTCCCGAACAACGCTCCGGGCACTCTGGTTGTTGCTTCGCCCAGCGGCCTGAACAGCACCTGCACCGGTACTGCAAGCGGCAGCGCCGGCTCCGGCGCCGTTTCTCTGAACAGCGCCAGCCTCGCGCCCGGCGCAAGTTGCACGGTCTCTGTCAACGTGCAGGGCACGAAGGTAGGTGCGGCCAACAACAGCGTGACGGCGAGTGATGCCACGGCGGGAACCGGCAATACGGGTACTGCAAGTGAGACGGTCGTCAAAGCCGACACCACAACCACGGTAACTTCGTCTGTGAATCCGTCCGTATTCAGTCAGTCTGTGACCTTCACCGCAACGGTATCGCCGGTGGCGCCAGGCGCGGGAACGCCTACTGGCACGGTGACATTCCTGGATGGCGGCAGCCCGGTCGGCAGCGGCACCATTATCGGCGGCATAGCTACCTTCACGACCTCCGCTTTGGCGGTGGGCAACCACACCATCACCACCAACTATGGTGGTGACGGAAACTTCAATGGCAGCACCGGCTCGCTTACCGGCAATCCGCAGGTAGTCAATAAGGCGGACACCGCAACTACCGTAACTTCGTCTGTGAATCCGTCTGTCTTCGGTCAATCTGCGACCTTTACCGCCGTGGTCTCTCCAGTAGCTCCCGGATCGGGCACTCCCACCGGGACTGTAACCTTCCTGGATGGCGGCAGCCCCATCGGCACCGGCACATTGATCGGTGGCGTGGCCACGTTTACCACCTCCGCCCTGAGCGTAGGCAATCACACCATCACCACCAGCTACGGCGGTGATGGCAACTTCAATGGCAGCACGGGCTCCCTTACTGGCAATCCGCAGGTCGTCAATAAAGCTGATACCGCGACCACTGTAACTTCGTCGCAGAATCCGCAGACCGCCGGTCAACCTGTCACCTTCACGGCTACCGTTTCAGCGGTAGCGCCGGGGTCGGGAACTCCAACTGGGACCGTAACGTTCCTGGATGGCGGCAGCCCCATCGGCAGCGGCACATTGATCGGTGGCGTTGCCACCTTCACTACCTCGGCTCTGGCGCCAGGTAGTCATACCATCACTACGAACTATGGTGGAGACGGGAATTTCAATGGCAGCACGGGCTCCCTCACCGGCAATCCGCAGGTAATCACGCAGGCGAGCACCACGACCACCGTGACCTCGTCCGCGGGTACGATCACTCTCGGCAATACGGTCACCTTCACTGCGACTGTAACCGCCGCATCCGGAACGGCTACTGGTTTAGTCACCTTCTTTGATGGAAACACGCCGATCGGCAGCGCTCCGTTGAATGGAACTCCTGGAAACGATCAGGCCACATTCCCAACTTCATTGCTGTCGGCCGTCGGTTCGCCACACTCCATCACGGCAATCTACCAGGGCGCGACCGCTTTCGCGGGCAGCACCTCAGCGCCCATCACTGAAACGGTAAATCCGCGCACCAGCACAACCGGAATCGTTCTGAACCCGACCACCGTGGTAGTGGGTCAGTCCAGCACAGCTACGGTGACCGTCACCGATTCGGGACCGGTTCCTCCTGGTACCGCTGATACTTTCCAGGCCACAGGCGCGCCCGTAACTGGCCGCACTGGCTTCACCGCTACTCTGATCGCTGACGGTGCTGTGCTGATCACCGGCGGTACGGATGCGAACAACAACGTGCTGAACAGCGCGGAAGTGTATGCCGGTGGAACCTTCAGCGCCACTCCTGGAAATCTGAACACCGCCCGGACTGGTGCGGTAGCAGTACTGTTGCCCAACGCTAGAGTGCTGATCGCTGGCGGTTCGAGCGACGGCACCGCTAATGGCGCGCTGAACACCGCCGAGTTATTGGATCCCAATACCGGCACATTTGCACTCACCAGCCACAACCTGACCGCCGCGCGTTTCGGCGCAACCATCACATTGCTCAATACCGGCAAAGTGCTCATTAGCGGCGGCGTGAACTCTGGCGGCGTGCTGAATAGCGCCGAGCTGTATGATCCTGCGACTGATACCTTCACCGCCACCGGCAACCTGAACGCCGCGCGAACCGGCGCCTCCGCCACCCTGCTGGGAACCGGCAAAGTGCTGGTGGCAGGCGGTTCCAGCGATGGCACCGCCAATGGCGCGCTGAACAGCGCTGAACTCTTCGATCCCGCCGGCAACGCCGGCGCCGGAACCTTTACCGCGGTGGCCGGCTCTACCCCGACTCTTGCTGCCGGACGTTGGCAGCCGGAAGCGGCCCTGCTGTTGAGCGGCAAAGTCCTGGTCGCTGGTGGACAAAACTCCGGTGGCGCCTTGACCAGCGCCGATCTCTATGATCCGGTCGCCGATAGCTTTACCCCCAGCAACCACTCCATGGCCCAGGCGCGCGCCAACGGTTCGGCGGTCGCGCTGCCCAGCGGCACGGTGCTCCTCGCAGGCGGCACCACGAGCCAGGCTGTAGATCTGTACGACGCCGATAGCGACAAGTTCAATACCACCGGCAGCCTGCAGCAGTCCGACAGCGGGCTGGTCTCCACGCTGCTGAATAACGGCCAGGTGCTGGTCGTCGGTTTGACTACGGCCGCCAGCCCGGCATCAGATGCCGAGCTATATAGCCCATCCTTCAATCCGTTAGGCACAGTAGCCGTAACCTCCTCGGAGGCGACAGACAGTATCACCGGTGCATGCACGCTTACGACAAGCACCAGCACGGCCTCAACCTGCACATCGACGGTAACGCCGCAGAATGTTGCCACCAGTCCGCACACCATCACCGGAACCTATCCTGCAGATGCAGTGCACTCCGGCAGCAACAACACCGCAAGTCTGACCGTGAATCCGGATTCGACTACCACGACGGTTTTGTCATCGTCGAACCCATCGGCTTTCGGCCAGTCCGTGACCTTCACCGCCACGGTGACCGATAGCTCCGCCGGTTCTACCGCACAACCCACCGGCTCGGTACAGTTCGTAGTGGATGGAGTTAACTTCGGCTCGCCGGTAGCGCTGACCGGCGCGAGCAGCAATAGCAGCACCGCAACCAGCGCGGCCACGGCGACATTGTCGGTGGCCGGATCGCCGCACTCGGTGACGGCGAACTATGTCAACGCAGACGGAAACTTCAGCAACAGCACCGGCTCGCTCACCCCCGGTCAGACGGTGACTGCGGCCAGCACCAGCACGGCCGTGGTTTCGTCATCGAATCCTTCGGCGTTCGGCCAATCCGTGACGTTCACTGCTACCGTGACTGACATCTCGGCTGGGTCTACCGCACAACCCGCCGGCTCGGTGCAGTTCGTGGTGGACGGCGTGAATTTTGGTTCACCGGTAACGCTGGTGGGCGCGAGCAGCACCAGCAGCACGGCGACCAGCGCGGCCACGGCCACGTTGTCGGTGGCCGGATCACCGCACTCCGTAACCGCGAACTATGTGAACGCCGACGGGAACTTCAGCAACAGCACCGGCGCGCTCACCGGCGGTCAGACGGTCACGGCCGCCAACACCACTACTGCGGTAACCTCATCGTTGAATCCATCCGCCTTGGGCCAGTCTGTGACCTTCACCGCGACGGTCTCACCGGTCGCGCCGGGAACGGGAACGCCAACCGGAACCGTTACCTTCCTGGATGGCGGCAGCCCCATCGGCACGGGAACACTGAGCGGTGGAGGAGCCACATTTACTACGTCGGCCCTGGCCGCAGGCAGCCACACCATCCACGCCAATTATGGTGGCGACGGGAATTTTAATGTCAGTACCGGCTCGGTGACACAGGTTGTAGTGGCTCCGCCGCAAATTGCCAAAGCCTTCAACCCCGTTGGCATCCAGCCCAACGGCGTCAGCACCATGACCATTACAATTACCAATCCGGCTGCTAACACTGTCGCTGAAGCGGGAGTTGCTTTTGCAGATAATTTCCCGGCGAATTTGGTGGTGGCTACTCCCAACGGCCTTTCCACTGCGTGTAGCGATGGAAGTTCGCTCGGCGGTACTCCAACAGCGACCGCCGGATCCGGAACCGTCTCCCTTACGGGAGGAACAGTCAACCAGGGTGCTTCGTGCACTCTGACCGTGAATGTAACCAGTGCCTTCACCGGCTCTTATCTGAATAGCACTGGCTCGGTGAGCTCTACCAATGGCGGAACCGGCAACGCGGCGTCCGCGACCTTGTCCGTGGCCAATCCGCCAACCATCAGCAAGCTCTTCTTGCCCAACACCACTTCTCAGAACGTGCCCGTCTTGCTGAGCTTCACTATCAGCAATCCGAACAGCAACTCAACCGCGCCGAACAATGATGTCACCTTGACCGGGATTTCCTTTACCGACGCGCTGCCGGCTGGCTTGCAAGTGGCAGCCACTCCCAATGCCAGCAGTGACTGCGGTGGTACGCTGACGGCGGTCGCCGGTTCCACCTCTGTAACTCTCACTGGAGGCGCCATAGCCCAGGCCGTAGGCTTGATTTCCACGCGTGGCCACAGAACCTCCCGGCCTGTAAAGGGACTGGCGCTATCGATCGCCAACGGAGCCTGTTTCATCTCCGTATCGGTAACACCAACCGTGACTGGAACCCTGAACAACACCACCGGACCGATCTCCGCTAATGAGAGCGGGCCTGGGGCAACCAGCAATACCGCAAGCTTGACCGTAACCGCTGCCCCGGCAGTCGTTGCGCCCACCCTGACCAAGGCTTTCAGCCCCAGCGACGTCGCCCTGGGACAGACCACAACGCTCAGCTTCACCGTAACCAACCCCAACAGCAGTACAACGCTGGTCAATACTGCATTCACTGACCCGCTACCCAATGGTCTGGTAGTGGCTTCGCCGAATGGTTTGACTGGGACGTGCGTTACCAATTTCGGGGCCTCGGTTGCTGCCAATCCCGGCAGCGGCCTGATCCTGCTTTCGATGAACCTGCCGGCATCTACTTCCTGCTCCTTCTCTGTGAACGTGACCCCGAACAGTGGGGGAACTAAGAACAACGTCACCGGCAATATCACTGCCAGCTTCGACGACGGTAGTGGAAACTTCCAGACGGTTACCGGCGGCACAGCCAACGCCACTCTCACCATAGAGCAGCCGGCTCTCTCTATTACCAAGACTCACCAGGGGAACTTCAGCCGTGGCCAGAGCGGCGCAACCTACACGATTACTGTGAGCGTGGGAGGCACAGGTCACAGTGTGGGCACGGTTACTGTCACAGACACACTGCCGAATGTGAACAACACCCTGGTAGCGACGAATATCGCCGGTAGCGGGTGGACTTGCACCCTAGCCACGCTGACCTGCACCCGCAGCGACGCTCTGGCTTCGGGCAGCAGCTATCCGCCCATCACCCTCACCGTCAACGTGCCTCAGAACATCCGGGCGAACGTGACCAACTCGGCGACGGTATCTGGTGGTGGCGATCCCAACAGCCACACTGCCAACGATCCCACGCACATTGGGCCTCCGGTCCAGATTTCGATCGGGGTGAGCAATGTCACGGTGAACGTGGGAGGTACGCAATTCGTCACCTTGACTGTCGATTCCACCGCAGGCGAGGGTACTCTCAATTTGTCCTGCAGCGGCCTGCCCTTTGGTAGTACCTGCAGCTTCAATCCTCCAAGCACCAATCAGCTCAGCACCACGGTGACCATGGGGATCACCACTTCACCAGGCGCCGGTTCAGTCCTGCCGTTGGGGACAGGGAGAACACCGCCTCTCTATGCAGCGGTGCTGCCGCTGTTGGGCTTGATGATTGGTTTCGGATTGCGGAAGAAAGGTAAGCTGGCGCGTATGCGCCTGGCCTTTGCCTTCTCCGGACTGGCGCTGTTCCTGGCCTTGATGGGGTGCGGTGGTACCCGGACCACGCCTCCTACGCCTGCTAGCACCTCTCAGGTCACGGTGACCGCAACCAGCACCACGACGGGAGACTCGGGGAGCGCCACGATAACTCTTACGGTACCGTAGTGGGAGTTAGTTCGGTTTTTTACTTGGATTTGTACTCAAGACCATTGCGGAGTGGTAAACTTTCCCCCACTCCGCAATCGACAAGTTCACAATGTTGTGTATCTGTGGTAGGGGCTGTGTTGAACGGCAAAGACTCAGGGCCAATGGCTAACTGCCAGTTGCCAGCCGCCCGATGACGAGGAGAAGAGAAGAAGCATGTCAAGTCCATTTATCGGTGAAATTCGGATGTTTGCCGGAAACTTTGCCCCAGTCGGATGGGCATTTTGTAACGGGGCAATAATTCCCATTGACCAGAACGACGCTCTTTTTAACCTGATCGGCACCACCTACGGCGGTGATGGACAAAGCACCTTTGCCCTTCCCAATTTGCAAAGCCGTGTTCCCGTTCACGTTGGACCCGGATTTGCGCTGGGCCAGACCGGCGGAGCAGAGACCGTAACCCTGACCACGAGCCAGATTCCCGCGCATAGCCATGTACCCCAGGCAAATTCCACGTCCGGTACGGCATCAGGCCCTGGCGGCAATGTATGGGCGGTTCCGAACCCAAGCGTTAACATCTACAACACTGTTGCTCCGAGCCTCGCCATGGATCCAGCGGCTATTGGGTCGTCGGGCGGTTCGCAGCCCCATGACAACATGGTTCCGTTCCTGGTGATCAACTTTATTCTGTCGCTGTTTGGAATATTTCCAAGCCAGACGTAAGAACAGGGAAAGTGTAGTTCCCGGGTTTGGCCAGCTGCCAATTGCTATTTACTAATTGCTAGGAGAAGACATATGTCAGAACCGTTTCTAGGCGAAATTAAGATTATCAGTTGGAATTTTCCTCCCAAGGGCTGGGCCTTTTGCAACGGAACGTTGCTGCCTATCAACCAGAATCAGGCGTTGTTTTCCATCTTAGGCACGACCTATGGCGGCGACGGACGAGTAAACTTCGGCCTGCCCAACCTGCAGGGCCGCACTCCCGTGCACGTTGGCGACGGGATCGCCTTGGGAGAACTCGGTGGCGAGACTACACATACGCTGAATATTTCCGAGTTGCCCGCCCACAACCACGTACCCGTAGGCAGCTCCAACCCGCCGAGCGCGCCCGGTCCGGGTGGCAATTTGTGGGCAACAAAAGCCAACATTTTCGCCCCGTCCCCTGACAGCGCCATGAACCCACAAAGCATCACGGTAGTCGGGGGGAACCAGCCGCACGAGAACATGTCTCCCTATCTAGTGTTGAACTTTGTCATTGCTCTGCAGGGCATCTTCCCCTCACAGAATTAGAAACGGCCTGCTTAATAAAGGTCAGCAGAAGAGAGCACGAATCAAGAATCACAAGCCAAGGGCCAAGGGCCAAGGGCTAAAGGCCAGGGGCTAACAAGCTAGGAGCTAAATTTTATGTCAAATCCATTTCTTGCTGAAATCAGGATCTTTACTGGCAACTTCGCCCCCAAGGGCTGGGCCCTGTGCGATGGCCAGCTCATGCCCATTAGCCAGAACACAGCCTTGTTTTCCCTTCTAGGGACAACCTATGGTGGCGATGGTAAGAGCAACTTCGCCCTCCCAAATCTCCAGGGCTGTGCGCCGATGCAGGCAGGCCAGGGCCCTGGGTTGAGCCTCCGGGATTTGGGCGAGACTGCCGGGGAGCAAACGGTGACTCTGCTTCAGACGGAAATGCCGGCTCACTCTCACGGAGCGCTGGGGGATACTGGAAGTGGGGCTGCTTCGCCTGTGGGCAACGCCTGGGCATCCGGAGCGAAACTCGGTGGAGGCAACATCTACACAACCACGAGCGCGCAAAACGTCCCAATGAACCCCTTTGCTCTATCCATTGCCGGCGGCAATCTTCCGCACAACAACATGCAGCCTTTCCTTGGCCTGACCTTCATCATCGCGCTTCAGGGTGTCTTCCCCGCGCGCTCTTAGGGCTACAGATCATCCAACCTAGAGACGGTGCTCCGCACCGTCTCTAGGTTTATTTTGAACTCGATCATTGACTTTCTAGTAAATTCCTTGGGCTGTTGCTTACTACGTATCTACCGTCCGACAGTACATTGACCAAAAAATTAATCAGAACTGTTTAATACTGTCACCCTACTTGCAACTTCTCTGTGCTAGTATCCCTATTCGTTTCAGCCGACAAAATAGCCAAAGGGTTCTATGGGAAATTCCCGTAAGTGGGTTTCAGGGCTTGTCTTCGCTTTAGTCGCTATTGCAGTTGCCCATGCACAGACTCCAAGTATTTCTAGCCTTTCGCCGGCGGCAGGGCCGATTGGTACTTCAGTTACGGTTTCAGGCTCCGCCTTTGGCAGCAACCAGGGAAGCAGCACGATTACCTTCAATGGCATAACTGCAACACCAACCAGTTGGAGTGATACCAGCATTGCCGCTCCCGTACCGAGCGGCGCTACCACGGGCAGTGTAGTGGTAACGGTCGGCGGCAACGGTAGTAATGGTGTGTCCTTCACCGTCACTCCGGCGATTACCGGTCTATCGCCAGCCTCGGGGGCGGTGAATTCCACCGTGACGATTACAGGGACCAGTTTTGGTCCGTCCCAGGGATCCAGCGTGGTGACTTTCAGAGGACCACGCGGGTTCGGTAATGCGGTCGCAACCGTCACCAGTTGGAGCGACACCAGTATCGTGATATCGGTTCCGAGCGGCGCTCTCACGACAACAAGCGTCACCGTGACCGTTGCTGGACAAGCTAGCAACGCCGCTAGCTTCAGCATTTTAGCTCCCGCTTTAACCAATCTCTCCCCATCATCCGGGCCTTCGGGTTCAGCAGTGACTGTGACGGGAAGCAATTTCGGGCCGTTTCAAGGAAAGGAAGTTGTTAGTTTCAATGGAAATTTCGCTCCCATTTTGAGCTGGAGCGATAGCAGCATCGTGGCAATCGTGCCCGCAAGCGCCGTTACCGGTAATGTGTACGTGATCAACGGCACCCCGCCCTCGAACACCGTGGCCAGCAACGGAATCAATTTCACTGTTCCGCTGGTGCTCAATGGCATCTCGCCCGCTTCGGGAATCATTGGCACGTCTGTGACCCTTTTTGGAAGCAGCTTTGGGGCCTCACAAGGTAGCAGCATGGTCACATTTAATGGCGTTTCGGCAGCCGTGACAAGCTGGAGTGATACCACCATCACCGCAACCGTCCCATTTGCGGCAACCACGGGTGCGGTAGTCGTCACGGTAGGCGGACAATCCAGCAACGGTATTGCATTCACAGTCCCGCCTCCTTCCATTAGCCTTGCAACCTGGAACGGTGCGGTGGGGAGCACCCTCACGATTTACGGGACCAACATAGGTTCCTCCCAAGGGGCGAGCACAGTCACTCTGAACGGCCAAACGCTCACGCCCGCCAGTTGGAATGGCTCAACCATCACAGCGCCAGTGCCTTCCGGAGCTACCAGCGGCAACGTCGTGGTGACTGTCGGCAACCAGCCCAGTAATGCTGTGCCGTTTACCGTGTGGCCCGTCATCCAGTCGGTCACTCCCTCAGGAGGTTCCCAGGGTACGGTGGTTACGATCAACGGCATCAACTTTGGGCCAAGCTCAAGCGGGGCAGTGGAGTGGAACACGAATACGAATTTCAACGCTCCCATCAGTTGGACCAATACACAAGTCGTGGTCCCGGTTCCGCCGGCCTCCAATCTTCCGCCCGGCACGGGAACACTCACTGTCGTCAACGGTTTTAGCAGTAATGGGGTGTCCTTCACGATAGCGGCTGCGCCCTTTGCGTCGCCTCCGAGTGGATCTGTGGGAACAGCGGTGACGCTCCATGGCTCGGGTTTCGGAGCTACTCAGGGTTCCAGCACTTTGAGTTTTGGTGGCATCACCGTCACACCCACAAGTTGGAGCGATACCGCCGTCACCGGTGCCGTGCCGCTTGGATTGCAGCCAGGCCAAGTCCTGATGGCAGCCACAGTGAACGGTGTAGCCAACTCCGCTCCGTTCGGTGTAGCACCAACCATCACCAGCCTTTCTCCGCCGGCAGGAGCAGTTGGCGCGTCGGTAACGATCAACGGAAATACCTTTGGAAATGCGCAAGGTACCGGCACGGTGACGTTCGGCAACGTCAGCGCGGTGCCGACAAGCTGGAACAACACTCAGATTATTGCGCCAGTTCCTTCCGGCGTTGCTTTCGGAAATATCGGTGTGACAGTGACCGCAGGGGGCCAATCCAGTAATGGCGTGATATTTGACACCGGGCCGGTGGTCCAGAGCATCTCTCCTGCCTGGGGACCTCCGGGTACGCCAGTCACCATCACCGGGCTCAACTTTGGGTCGTCGCAGGGAAGTAGCACTATCCAGGCCGGTTCCTACAATTGGACGCCCACCAGCTGGAGCAACACGCAAATCGTGACCAGCATTCCCAGCACTCAAGTCACCGGAACTGCGAGTGTTGTGGTCACCGTGACCGGCGTGGCCAGCAATAACAATGTCGCAGTAACTGTCGTACCAATCATTACGCTGTCTCCCGCGCAGGGGCCGTTAAGCACCGTCGTAACCATCAACGGGGCAAACTTCGGTGCGACCCAGGGAGCCAGTACTGTCACTGTCGGCGGCATCATCACGACGCCGAGTGCTTGGAGCAACACCGCCATAACTATACCTTTGCCGAACGGCCTCTCACCGGGGTCGAATAATGTCGTGGTGACCGTAGGAGGAGTATCCAACACAACTTATTTCACGCTGGCGCCCGCCATCACCAGCTTGTCACCGAGTTCGGGGGCGGCAGGAGCATCGATTACCGTGACAGGTACCAGCTTCGGTAATACCCAGAACGGCGGCTCGCTCACCTTTAATGGCTGGGGAGCGACACCGACCAGTTGGAGCAACACGCAGATCGTGGCGCCTGTGCCGGCCAACGCCACTACCGGGAATGTGCAGGTGAACGCAGGTTTCCAACTCAGCAACACGGTTCCATTTACGGTTACTTACGTTCCGAGCATCAGCAGTCTGAATATTTCTTCCGGAGCAGTAGGCGTCATGGTAGAGGTCACGGGTAGCCACTTCGGGGCCACCCAGGGAAGCAGCACGGTGACTTTCAACGGTCTGGCGGGAACACCCGCCCAGTGGAATGACAATCAGATTTCGGTCCCCGTCCCGGTGGGCGCCACTTCCGGCAACATAGTCGTAACCGTAAACGGTCTCGCCAGCAACGGCGTGGCATTCACGCCCGGGCCGAGCATCCTGTCGCTCACGCCCAATGGGGGGCCACCGGGAATCAGCCTGGTCATCTCCGGCGTCAATTTCGGGGCCACTCAAGGTAGCAACTTCGTAGAGTGGAATAATATACCGCTCACCTGCACCAGCTGGAGCAACACCAGAATCACGGCCATCTTGCCGCCTAATTACGGCAACACCACGAACGTAGCTGCAAATGTGGTTGTATTTATCAACGGCGCTGGAACCAGCAATGCTGTGAACTTTACTCTCGTCCCCAACATATTACTCAATCCCAGTCAGGGAGCCATCGGGGCTCCAATTACCATCACCGGAACAAATTTTGGCGCCACTCAAGGGTCGAGTACTGTTACCTTTGGAGGCAGCAATGCCACGCCCACAAGTTGGAGCAACACCCAAATTGTGGTTCCGGTGCCGGCTGGTGTTGTGCTAGGCAATCAGACCCTCACCGTTACGGTCGGCGGTGTTGCCAATTCCGCTCCCTTCGGCGTCGCACCCGGCATTAGCGCTTTGTCGCCCTCCGCGGGCCCAATCGGAACGGTGGTTACCATCACCGGAACCGACTTCGGGACCACCCAGGGGTCCAGCAAGGTCATCTTCGGTAGCATTACCGCTACGCCTACAAGCTGGAGCGACAGACAGATCGTAACTCCAGTACCCTCGGGGGTCACCCAGGGAGGTGTCGCGGTGATCGCGGCTGGCTTGCAAAGCAACAGCCCTCTATTCACGGTCACGGGCGCTCCAGTGATTAATTCCTTTACCCCGGGCGAGGGAGTTGCAGGCACCATTGTGATCCTTAACGGTGCCAACTTTGGGGCAACCCGGGGCGCGAGCACAGTAACCTTCAATGGTACGGCCGCTACGCCTGTCAGTTGGAGCAACACCCAGATCGCTGTTCCCGTACCAGGCGGGGCGACCAGCGGCAATGTGGTTGTTACCGTGGGCGGGGCTCCCAGCAATAACGTGTTCTTCGACGTGAATTCGACTGGTCCAAGCATCCAATCCGTCTCCTTAGCGGGCGCCTCGCCAGGCGTACCCATCACCATTACCGGATCCAATTTTGGCGCCACTCAGGGTACAAGTTTCGTCTCTTGGAACAATTTCGGCCTGATGATCACCAGTTGGAGCAACACCAGCATTACTGCTCTCTCGCCAAACGCTCCAATCGGGACCGGCTACCTCGAGGTCACCGTCGTGACTACGGCCAGCAACGGGGTGCCATTCACTGTGGTGCCGGGCATTTCGTTCTCGTCGAACAAAGGATCGGTTGGATCCTCAGTCACAATCTCCGTGCCCGGTGGAGGCTTTGGTTCGACTCAAGGCACAAGCACTTTGACTTTCAATGGAGTTGCCGCCACGCCTACAAGCTGGAGCAACACCAGCATTACGGCTTCCGTGCCCGGTGGCGTTCCAGCAGGCGGCATTCCGGTTGCCGTCACCGTGGGAAATATTGTCTACGCAGGAACCTTCGAGGTCTTGCCGGCGATTTCCAGTTTATCCCCCACCTCAGGCGCGGTAGGCACAATCGTAACGGTTACAGGCACAAGCTTCGGTTCGACCCAGGGTACGAGCCAACTCGTCTTTGGTGACGCGGTCGCCACTCCCGGCAGTTGGAGCAATACCAGTATCACCGTGCCAGTTCCGGCTGGAGCAAGCACGGGGAACGTAGTTGTGACTGTGGCGGGCATCCCCAGTAACGGAGTGCCGTTTACGGTTGGCCCGGGGATCAGTTTGTCGCCCGTTTCCGGTCCCGTGGGGACGGTGGTGACGATCACCGGTACGGGTCTTGGCATGACGCAAGGAACGAGCACCATTACTTTCAATGGCATATCCGCAACCGCCGCAAGCTGGAGCGCCACGCAAATTGTCACCTCGGTACCGGCAGGCGCAACCACGGGTCCGGTGGTGGTCACAGTGGGCGGCTTGCACAGCAATGCCGTGAACTTTACAGTTACGCCCGCTATCGCAAGCCTTTCTCCCGCCTCCGGTTCTGTTGGAGCTTCCGTGACCATCACGGGCACTACGTTTGGATCCACGCAGGGTAGCAGTATCGTGACCTTCAATGGTGTGGCGGCAACGCCCACTAGTTGGAGCAGCACACAAATCGTCGCCCCTGTTCCGGTCGCAGCCACTTCAGGCAACGTCGTCGTCACGGTAGCCGGCAACGCAAGCAACGGGCTGAACTTTACGGTTGTTCCCGTGATCTCCAGCATTTCGCCAGGCTCAGGACCAGTCGGCACATCGGTGACGATTACGGGCACAGGTTTCGGAACCGCGCAGGGCAGCAGCACCGTTACCTTCAATGGTGTTGCAGCCAGCCCAACGAACTGGAGCGCCAGTTCAATCACAGTGGCAGTGCCGGGAAGCCTGGTGGCTGGTTCGGCCAATGTGGTGGTCACAGTGAACGGTGTATCAAGCGGCGCCGGCGCCTTCACGGTTACACCGGCTGTTACCAGCGTGTCGCCGGGATTGGGTCCAGTAGGCGCGCAGGTCACAATTACAGGTACGAATTTTGGTGCGACACAAGGCAGCAGCACCGTGGCGTTGGCTGGAGTGACGGCGACTATCACTAGCTGGAGCAATACCAGCATTACCGTTGTAGTTCCAACGCTTCCTGCCGGGTCCGCAAGTGTTCTGGTCACGATCAATGGGGCGTCCAGCAACTCCGGCAGCTTCACCGTGACACCCGGCGTCACCAGTTTGTCTCCGACATTTGGTGCAATAGGGGCCTCTGTGACGATCACGGGCACGAGCTTTGGAGCGACGCAGAGTGCAAGCACGGTAACCTTTAATGGGAACGCGGGCACGCCCACAACCTGGAGCAACACCCAGATCACGGTGCCCGTGCCCAGCGGAGCCAGTTCCGGGAACGTGGTGGTCACGGTTAGTAACTTAGCCAGCAATGGCGTGAGCTTTGTCGTCAAACCGGCGATCGCAGGTGTCTCACCAAGTTCAGCCACGGCTGGTGCGTCGGTCACCATCACCGGGACCAACTTTGGGGCCACGCAAGGCACGAGCACCGTGACCTTCAATGGCTTGGCCGCCACCGTTACCAGTTGGAGCAACACCAGCATCGGGGTCACCGTTCCGGTGGGTGCGCACACCGGCAACGTGGAAGTTGACGTGAACGGTTTCGCAAGCAATGACGTGACCTTCACCGTCACGGGCACTCCCAGCATCACTGGTGTCTCACCAAATCCGGCGACCATCGGCGGCACCGTGACGATCACTGGAACTGGTTTTGGCGCCACCGGAACCGTCACGATTGGCGGGGTAACTGCAACGACCACGGCGTACACCGATACCAGCATTACTGCCACGGTGCCCAATGGAATCGGATCTCTGGGTGTGGCTACGGTCCAGGTGATTGTTCCGCTCGAACCACCGAGCAATCCCTGGCCTCTTAGCATAGCCACTCCGCCAGCGATCAGCGGTCTATCGCTGTCCACAGGTCCCGTGAAAATGGGCTTTGTAATCAACGGTACAGGTTTCGGGGGTACTCAGGGCAACAGTACGGTGACGATCAACGGCGTTCCGCCGACCGTCCTGAATTGGACTGACACAGCTATTACCGTGCAGGTAACAGGAGCGATAACCTCAGGGCCGGTCGTGGTCAAAACGGCAGGCGGATCGAGTACCGGTCCGGCTTTCACAGTGATTTCTCCCTTCAACTGTCAATGAGACTTCAGGGAACACCACGTGAGCGAAGTTAGCGGTTCGGCAAACATTCGGATGGTATTGAGGGTGAAAGAAGCATGAACAAGCAACACGGTGGGAAGACACTGGTATCTCTGATGCGAATTGAGACGTGGCCGGCGATGGCTCTTGTAGGACTCCTGTCGGGCTCGCTCGCGTTTGCGCAGAACAAGCCTGGAATAGTTACCGGGCACGTAACCGTCGGACATGTGCAACAACAGAACTCTACTCCCCTGGTATCGGGATCAACCGCAGTGTCACGGCCTGCAACTGCTTCCGTAGCCGCGAAGGGCGGGGCCATCACGACCGCGCCGGGAGTGAAGCAGCAACGTCCGTCCGTGCCCCACCTCTATTGGCACTTTTTGATGTACCAGAATCATCTCGATCGGGCTGCCGCCGCCCACGAGAAGCAGGGCAAAGACGGCAGTTGGTTGCGCAATCATTTCCAGCAACGGCTCGGTTTTACCGACGAGCAATTTGCCCCGGTTCGAACCGCGGCCCAGCGGTTGGCGCCGGAAATCACCGCTATCAAGGCCAAGGCTGTGGCGATCGCCAAAGAGGATCGCATCTGGATCAAGGCCAACATGGGCGGAAATCGCCCGCGGCTGGTTGGCGGCGACGCCGCAGCCAACGCCGAGGCGCTAACAAACGCTCCCGTGCCGCCAGGCCACGCCCAGCTAAAACAGTTGCAGCAGCAATTCGAAGACACAATCCAGCAGGAAGTGGACTCCCTTAAGAGCGCGTTGGGGCCGCAAAATGCCGCCAAACTGGACAATCTGATTCAGAACGAGTGGTCTCGCCAGGTCACTTTGATCCGTGTTCCGCCGGGTAAGCTGCCAAGCTTACGCCTTCCAACTCCTCGGGAGGCAAAACCGTGAGACGACCGACTGCGCTACGCCATTTCCGATCGGCCCTCGTCCTCATCGGAATCCTTTTCGCGCTCGTGGCGGGGAATGATTCCACCACCGCTCAGGATATTGGGCAGGAGACGTGTTTCGATCTTGGGGGTGGGTGCGATGTGGAAGCCGTTGCCGCTATTGCCGGATCCACCGACGACGTAGAGATTGATGCCTACGCCGACGAAGAAATTGTCTCGTTCGATCTTCTCGATTTTGGCGATGAGGCGGTGGTCAACGGCAGCCTGTTTGAAGATCAAGATGTGATCGATGAAAACGAGGGTGATGACGACGGCAGTGGATTCGCTGAGGTAGACCTGAGTGATTCAATCAATCTGGGCAGCGTCTATACCATGGAAGGAGATTTCTACATCATCGATCCGATAGACGGTCCAGAGTTCCTTGGATCCCTTTTTGCGCAAGTGGTTGCCGCTGCGCCCGAAATCGACGACATTAGTCCACCCGGAGACCAAATTGGAGCCTCAGGACAGCTTACTGTGAACGGTTTCGATCTTTTCGATCAATTCAACGGAACCGTAAACATTAGCCCCATCCCCGGCGTCCATTGGGGGAGTAGCTTCCAGGCCAGTTCGGATGGCACTCAGATCACGCTGAGCTATACCATTGACAGCAACGCAACATCGGGAGATCAGAACTTCTGGCTGGAAACGCGTTTCGGCCAAAGCAACACGGTGACCTTCGCCATTTACGATCCACCGCCAGTCGTCACCCAAGTGAATCCGGATCAATGGCAGGCCGGCACCGAGGTTTCGATCACGGTGCAAGGCCAGCATTTTGGTACCTGCGGTAAGATCAGTGTTTCTGGCCCTGGAGTGACCGGTTCTTCCACGAGCGGCCTCTCAACCGACACACAAGTTCAGGGAACGGTTACCATTGACCCCAACTCGCAAGGCGGCCCGGCTACGGTCACGGTGACTTCGGACGGTGAGAATTGCAATGGGTTCCTGGGGCGTCCCGGTACGACAAACAACGCCAGCAACAAGGCACAGATCCAGCCGATTTCCCCAACACCACCTAAGATACTTCTTGATGGGCAAGACGTTACTGGAAGTGTACAGAACGTCGTAGTCGGGCAACGAATTGCGCTCACCGCCTCCATCACTGTTCCCGGCGGAACGCAAATTTCCAGCGAGTCCTGGTCTGGACCTGATCCGGCCGGAACGAGCGGCGGCTTTGGAAATGGCTCGGGGGGCCAGCCCGATGCAACCGGGGGCGCCGAATTAGCAATGCCCAGTCAAACTTGCCAGACCAGCAATCCAGCTTGCCCCTTTACCTATTACTATGTCGTCACGGAGACTTCGGACCAAGTGGGGTTGAGTTATACGCTTTCGAACCAGCAGCAAGCATCATCCCAGGTTTCCTTTAAAGTCACGGGTCCAAGCGGAAATCTCAAGTTGACGGCCAACATGCCTACGGATGGTTCGGGAGTTAAGGTGTTTTTGTTTCATGGCAATGTGGCTCTCGGTACAACGGGTGTTCCGTCAGGTGGTGCTAACCCGGTGGGGATAACTTTCACTGCCAATGCTACTCCCCCCTCCGGATACAACCAGTCGTTTACGTGGGCCCAGGTTATAAGCAGCCTTCAAGACAAGTACGTCAATGCCAACGGGCCTTTTTCTGTACCACCATCTCCACAATCTGGAATTGACCATGCCTTCCCATATGCCAATGCATCCCCAACAACCACCAATGACACTCCGAACACGCTGCTACCAAGCATCTATGGAGAGGGCTGGCGATCATTCACTGCAACAATGTATTTGATGTGGGATCCTGCTCTTCCGAACGGGTGCACGCCGGCTAAGATTGATCCTCATACGTTAGTTGCCACTCCGAGCAACTGCACCTCGATTCCCGTTCCGTTGAGTTCGGTACAATGGCATTGGTCGGGTTGTGCCATCAACACGCTTGCACCTCAAGCAGTTAGCACATGGGTACTGAGTACAACAAACGGATGTCCGGTGCAGACTTTGGACTCACCGCAGCAGTCACCCAGTTTTCCTCTATGGACCTCAGCAGTGAATCCCTGAGTCCTATTCAAGGATGAGTGATGAAACGAATAATCATCTTTATAACGCTCGGAATTATTGGCTGCGTCTGCGCGGCGCAGACACCGCAATCGGCGGTTTCGCCGCAGCCGGCCTTCTCGATTGCTCTGTCGCCTCCTGCCGGACCGATTTCGGCAGCATCATCGATCGACGTCAAAATTACCGTTCAGAACATCAGCGGGAAACCTATTTCATGGGTAGCCGATTTTGGTGATACCGCATATAAGGCTTTTCATTTCTCGCTCAAAAAGGACGGTCATGAAGTCGAGACAACTTTCTTTCATCGGAAGATTACTGGCAAACACCGGTCCGGAGATCCAGCCGAAGTGTCCGGTGGAAGCGCAATCGTGTCTTCTCTTGCACCGGAAGAATCAGTCGTTCAGACAGTTGACCTCAAACATCTGTACCAGATTACAGAGCCGGGATCGTACACTCTGGAAGTCAGCCGCTATGACGACGAGAGTTCGACGATGGTCCGCTCTACGCTGGCTCTGACGATTGGACCGTAAGTCGCCGAGACGGTGATTTACACTTCGCATGTTGCCCTATTTCTGGGTTTCTGTCTTTCTGGAATTCCCTCAAGTCATGCGAAGAATGCGCAAAGAGGTAATATGTTTCCTGGGATGAATGCTGACCGCGGATTGCCGAGTACTTCTCTTGAATGAAACTCCACACGGCGCCGCTGGAGTGCCAAAACAGCCTGGTGCTCTCGAAACCGACGTTCCTCTCTCTCAATCCGTGATCTGGCGCTTGCAACGGGAGTTCTACGTTCAGCGCGGCCTCAAGGCGTGGACCGAGGATATGGTCCCCAACTTCATCACCAACAACCCCTTCATTGCCGAGATCTACGCCCGCATCGTCTTCAGTTTTCTCACCGACTGCGCCGGGCCTGAACCGTCACCCGCAAATCCACTCCGCATCCTGGAACTTGGGGCCGGAGTCGGCAAGTTCTCTTATCTGTTTTTACGCCACCTTATGCCCCTTTTGCGCGCCGGGAACTTCGCGCCGGACTAACGAGCTCTATTGGTTCCAGGCAAGCCAGGGTAGTTGCAGCAAGCAACTCCGTCCGCTCCTGGCGCGCACTGGTAGCGCTGGTGTGTATGACGCGGAACTCGTTTACTTCAATGGCACGCAGGCTGCGTATGTGAATGATACCAGCGGCAATGTATGTCATTACGTAAATGCCACGTTGGCTCGGTCAGCGTTATGACCGATTCCTCTGGAACCACGCAGTTCGAGTCTGATTATTTTCTTTATATTTGACGAGATATAATTACGAGGATCTCCCTGGGGCGTCCGTCCGAGATTCGGATCGTACATACTGGGCGTTCTAGCGGAAGACGCCGAATTAAATCCAACGCGAGTTGAAAACGCCTGAGGTCGAGGTGCTTTCGCGTGCTGAGTGTCCTGAGAGAGGACCAATCGTCAAAAATTGTTTTCGTATGGTGGGCTATAAAAATGATCATCTTAAAACTCGCTGCCCTGACCTGTATCTTTTACATGTCGATAGCGCTGATCATGCACATCGGAATGATTCTATGGGCTGCGCTGGGCAAGGGCGGCGTCGCGATATTCATGAAATGGGCCCCGTTCGCGATCCTCTTCGGCATTGTGTGGCTCATCTCATTCAGTTTAGCCTGGCACTTCGTTTCCGCATGGGTGGCAACCAAGGTTCCACGGTAGAGGTTGCGAACGGATTCAACTACTATAAGTACGAGTCCTACAAAATGACGTGGCGCGGGGTGTTGCTTTCCTTGACCTATCTGTTCGTCGGTTTCTTGCTCGGTTGCAATGTCTGTGCCGATCAAGTCGTATCGCAGGCGGACTCACCTGATGCGGTTCTTGCTATTACTTCATTCGTCCGAAACTGCGGCGCAACTACGGACTACAGCTCCATGGTCAGCGTACACAGAAAGTCTGAAGGGTTTCGCGATGAACAGGATGTCGTGTTTGTAGCTAAGGGACGGCATGATCTTTCCATCAAGTGGACCAGGCCTCGAGCGTTATTAATCGCTTGTTCTAGCTGTAAACGCAAGCAGATTTTTCGCCAAGTCACCGCGCTGGGAGACATTGATGTTGCTTACCAACTTGATCCGCATTAGGGTTTTGGCAATACAATGAACGGCACGGTCAAGGAATCACTGGATGCCCATTGCTCCCCAAACGCCTTCCTCTCCGAATCAGCAGCCCGTTCTTCTGGAAAGTGACGTTCCTCTTTCCCAGTCTGTGATTTGGCGCCTCCAGCGTGAGTTCTACATCCAGCGCGGCCTCAGGGCCTGGACGGAGGACATGGTCCCCAACTTCATCACCAACAACCCGTTCATTGCTGAGATCTACGCCCGCATTGTCTTCGCCTTTCTTTGCGACTGCACGGCGCCTCGAATATCACCCGAAAACCCGCTTCGCATTCTGGAGCTCGGCGCCGGAGTTGGCAAGTTCTCTTATCTGTTTTTACGCCACCTTATGCCTCTTTTGCGCGCCAAGGGCATCGCGCCGGATGCAGTGCGCTATTGCATGACCGATTGTTCAGAGAGCACGATCCAGGCTTGGCGGAGCAATAGTTACCTGGCGGATCTCGTCAAAGCCGGAGTCCTGGAATTTGAGTTGCTTCAGGTTGGCGAGGAAATCAAATCCCAGTTCCTGAGCCGCAAAGGTCCGCTGGTGTTGATTGCGAGCTATGTCTTCGATAGCCTGCCCCAGGACGCCTTTGTCGTTCAGGAAGGAACGATTCTCGAAGCGCTGGTTACCACCGCCGCACCCGTTGCTGCCGGCGGAGAGAGCCCGCAGCTCTCTCAATTGCAGTTTTCTTATAAGAACGTCAGCCTGCCGCCGCATCGCTACCCCGAACAATCCTGGAACCAGATACTTGAGGGATACAGAAGCCGTTTCACTGCGGCCACGGTATTGTTTCCGGTTGCAGCTCTTAAGACCCTGCAGGAGCTCGGCCGGCTCAATGATGGCAGGATGCTTGTGCTGGCTGCCGATAAAGGCTATGCCCATGAAGACGCCTTGGCCCTCTCCCAAGGGTCACCGGCGCTTGAGTTCCACACCCCAAACTGTTTTTCCCAGATGGTGAATTTCGATGCCATCGGCAAGTATTTTGCGAGCATCCGCGGTGAGGCGCTCATGCCGGAGAAGCACTTCGCCAGCCTGAATATCTGCGCCCTCCTTCAGAGAAGGGCGGGCGATCAATTTCCGGCGACAAAGCTTGCGTATCAGGAGGCGCAAGCCGCCTTTGGCCCGGATGATCTCTTCGCCCTGCTGGCCTGGCTCAACGCTCACATGGAGGAAATCGCGATTCCGCAAATATTGGCGGTGTTAAGGCTTACCCGCTGGGACCCAATCGCCTTCATGCGGCTGTTTCCGGTGCTTGCTCGCCAGCTCCGGACTGTGTTGGCTGAACGGCACGACCTTCGTGATGCGGTCCTGCGCGTCTGGGCCAATCACTATCCGGTTCGTTCCAGTGAGAATGAAATTGCCTTCCAGTGCGGCGTGATTCTGCTCGAACTCCGGTTCTTTGATGACGCGCTCTCCATGTTCAAGACATCCCAGCAGATATTCGGACCCTCCGCGGCGACAAGTTACAACCTGGGCCTGTGCTGTCTTGGACTGGAGAAGTCATCTGAGGCGCTCAAGTTCATGGTGGAGGCTTGTAATCTGGATCCGGCATTCGAACCTGCAAGACTCTCACGCCATAAACTGGAAACCAAAACTATTTGAGAGGGGGCATGAACCGGAATGCTCAAAATCTTGAAATCAACGCCGAAAGACGTGCGGCCTGAAAAACGAAAGGCCGCCCGGCAACCAGGTCGGCCTTTCTTTCAAGGGAGAATAGTTCCAACGGAGGTTCGATAAACCCATCAGAACTTTCTGCCAAAAATCTTATGGTTCGGTGAAAGAGAGTGTCAAGGAATTTTTCGATAATAAATGCCTTTGTTTTCAACAACTTATCCAAATTATCAACAGGCCGACAAAAGTGACAAAATTTGTCACTCCCATCAGGGCGAGTGCACCCAAGTTATTCTTTTTCAGTAGGTTAGCCACCTCTTGGACCGGATGAATTTCGTTCAGTGCTGCTCCGGCCTCCACTTCATTTTGACGGACACGAACCAGACAACCGCCTGCCCTTCATTTCAAGTTGAGCCGGATTATTTCCACGTCTTCCGGGCGATCAAAGACTCTGTCTGGAAACATTTTCTTGGCGAGGACTCTGATTCCGCCAAAAGCAAAGCCAAGAATCAGGGACAGCACCAGGATAAAACCAATCATCACGAAAATTCCGACGATCAGGTTGCCAATGTTGTCTCTGGGATTCAGTTGGGTGGGTTGGCTCCAGGTGACATTGGCATCGTAATTCACTGAAGCCAGCAGGGATTGCGCTTCATCACCCGGAACGTTGCCATTCACAATGGCCACAATAGGACCGGTGCGCTTGAAATAAAACGGGCCGCCGGAGAGAGAAGCAGCTTGCATGGCCCGCATTTTTTCTATGGCAATCTGCGGCGTAGGATAGCCAATCAAAACCAGGTTAGCTTCGCCCCACGAGTTAGCGTACCTGGCCATCACTAATTCGGGGCCCATATTGAAGTCAACCAGAGCGGGAGGAACGGGCACGCCCAGCCGTTCCATCGCAATTGGACCAGTAATGTAGCGCTCGGTGTGCAGCATATACGACTGCCGGGGGAGATTTCCCGGCAGCGCAGGCAAAGCTGAGAGATTGCCACGCACAGGAGCGATCGCATCCGCGAGAGCGCGCAAATCTCCGGCAGACATGGCGGTCACCCGGTCCAGCAGAACGTCCACCAGGACATTGCCACGATAAAACAGGATGCGCAAGTTGTCGGACGCGCCTTCATCCCCGATCTTCTCGGTCTGCATGTGCGGCCGCTGATAAAAAGTGAATGCGCCGTAGGCCCCGCTGGCGTCTTTGAAGCGCGCAGCTTTCACCTGCATTTTGCGTTCATTACGCGCGTAGGTAGCCAGCTCAACATCAGAAAAGCCGTACTCCTTGAGCACCGCCGCGTCAGCCTGGTCGGCTCTGGCAGGATCAGTGCTGGTTTGTGCGCTGGCGGCGTTTTTCTCCCATCCATTGAAGGAAGAGGGCAGAATGGCTGCCACCTTGTCTGTGGCGCCAAGGCAAAGCGGCACTATCCATAGCGCGATTGACAGAATGAAAAGGCGGTTCTTCATGAGTGCGGATGGCGCAAATGCCCTCGTGTATTAGACACCGGTAGCGTCTCCAAAGATTCTACCGCTTTTCGCAATAGTACTCAGACGGCCATCCATTCATCAGAGGTGGTCAGGCGCGGCAAAAAACGTGATTTGGCTGACCCTGACTGCCATGTGCTAGAAACGAAAGCAATCCGGCAGCAGATGCTCCATAGTGCTTTGCTGAATGCCGTTGCGGCCCTGGTACCAGAGAATGGCCTCCGGGCCGAATTCTGCAATCACCTGGCGGCATGCGCCACACGGCGAACAGGGAGCATCATGATCGTTGACTACGGCGACCGCACGAATTTTCACGTTTGCGCCGCCCAATTTCGAAACTGCTGCAAAGATAGCCGAGCGTTCGGCGCAGTTGGTAAGCCCATAGGATGCATTCTCCACGTTGCAGCCCGTAAAAATATTGCCATTTTCCAGCAATACCGCCGCGCCCACGCGGAAGTTGGAATAAGGAGCATAGGCATTCTGCTGGGCAGCCCGGGCCAGATTCAGGAGATCCTCTTTGTGTTCGGAAATAGCCATCTTTAGAGAATTTGTGATCGAAGATTTTTGATTCATGATTTGAAGCCCGTCATAGCCTGCCAAATCACAAATCAAAATTCACAAACTGTTATTGACTCTCACCGGCATGCACCGGAGCGGGATGCTGGCTGCTCAGCGCCGAATGTTCGGCGTCCTCCAGCCTGGAAGCCACCTTCACTCCACTAAGCCCGCTTACATATTTAGAAATGCCTTTGTAGAGTGACTCAGCCACCCGCTGGCGATATTCGCCAGTCTTGAGTTTTTTTTCATCCGTAGGATTACTCACAAACGAGATCTCCGCCAGGATCGAGGGCATGTTTGCCCCAATCAGCACGATGAAGGGTGCTTTCTTGACTCCTCGATCGTGCAGTCCGGGACTCTTGAGGAGCAGCCCGCTGTAGAGCGACTTCTGCACATCCAGGGCAAACTCGCGCGATTCGCCGATCTTTTCCTTCAAGGCTATCTTCTTCACCAGATCCTGCAGCTCGTGGATGGATTTTTCTGAGACTGCATTCTCTCGCGCTGCCACTTCCAGCGCATCGGCTGAGGAGGTAAAGTTCAAATAATAAGTCTCAATGCCGCGCGCCGTGGAGTCGCTGCTTGAATTGGCGTGAATGGAGATGAACAGGTCAGCCTGTTCCTTGTTGGCGATGGCAGTGCGCGTTTCGAGCGGGATGAACGTGTCATCATCGCGGGTGTAAATCACTTCCGCGCCCATTCGGTCTTCCAGCAGTTTGCCCAATTTCAAGGCGACGTCCAACACCAGATCCTTCTCCATCAGGCCGTTGGGACCGATGGTTCCGGTGTCGTGTCCACCATGACCGGCATCAATCACGATCTTGCCAATCTTCAGCCCTAGCGCCCGGATAAGAGATCGCTCCCCCGAAGAAGTTGGCGAGGCCACATGCGTAGCTTGATCGATCGCTTTCGTCTTGAGTCGAGTTCTGCTCGGGTCCGGTTGTTTTGGCGCTACCGCCTGGAAAGTAGGGCCGGTGGTCGGCTTGCTGGTGGCCTTCTCCTTTTCGTCGATCTTCGAATCTTCAAGCTTTGGTTCTTCCGCCTTGGCCAGCTCTGTAGTTTTCTGGATCGCTGGTTTCTCTTGAGCAGGCTCGTGATTCGCCGTAGAAGCCGCAGTCACACTTGGATTTTCTTCGGTGGTATCCGTGACCTCCGGCTTACCGTTGCTCTTGCCCAGCGGGGTCGAATGTTTCACCGAAACCTTCGCTGCCGTCTTTCTGCCATGAATATCAATAATCAGGCGATACGGATTGGGCAGCAGGAAAGCCGAGTATTCCGCCACGTCATCCACGTCCAGGACCACGCGCGCCAGGTTGGCCTTATATTGCGCAACGCGGATCTTGTGCAGGAAGCCATCATCCACCGCAAATGATTTGCCCACCAGGCTGGATGCCACCTTTGCGCCGTGCAGGTCAAAGAAGATGCGGTCAGGATGAGGCACGCGCCCGGCCTCATATGTGACTTCCTGCTCCAGATCAATGGCCACGCGCGTGTAATCCGGAGTAGACCAGTGGCGGATGCTGGTCAGAAGCGGCGGATGATGGCGATCATTCGTGGCTGCTGGCGGCGCCGGTTTTTCCTCCGCGGAAGGTTTGGCTTTAGCATCGGCCTTTAGCGTCTTGCCCTTGCCGATCTGTTCTTTCTGCGCCTGGGTATCGATATCATCAATTTCGTCATGTGCCCGGGCAGCCATCGGACTGTTGGGATAGTGTTTCAAGAAGTCCTGAAATGTGGTTTTTGCCTGGGCGCTGTCATCCAGATCATCACGATAGATTTGCGCGATAGTAAACAGCGCTTCCCCTCGAAATTTGCTGCCCGGATACTCGCGGCGCAGGAACTCCAGTTGCCCGATCGCATCTTTGAAGCTTTTAGGATCGTCCAGCACGCGGCCTTGCTCATCCAGCAGTTCAGCCACGGCCAGCACGCTGGCATCGGCCTTATTGGAGTTGGGCGCGGTGTGATAGACCTTGCGGTACGCATCCATCACGCGCTGATAGTCGTCCCGGCTGCGCTTTGATTCAGGCTTGCCGTTCAACGACTCGCGCAACCGTTCGGCTACGTTAAATTGAACGCTGGCAGCTTGCTTTTTCTCTTTGACCGTGCGCGCGCCGTATGAAGCAGGCGCAAGCGCAAGCAACATGCAGGCCAGGGAGGCGGTGATCAAGGTCCGGCGTCCCAGGCACGCGCCCGTGCTGCGCGTGATGGGATAGAGGGTCCGGGTCAAAATTCGGTTTCCAGGTTCCATTCAAAACTTTCTAGCGCATAATCGAATGAACCCGGACGGTGGCAGTTTTACTCGTTCGAGTAGACGAGGTGTCCTTCCGGATCACGCGAAATGCGAATCTGTGGTCCCATCGGTCGGGAAAATGGCGATCCACCCCAGTACAACCCGGTAATCTTTCTCACGTAATCGCGGGTCTCACGAAAGGGTGGGATGCCGTTGCTCCGGTCCACCGCCTTGCTGCCGGCATTGTAGGCCGCCAGAGAAAGCTCCAAGTTTCCATTGTAATTGTCCAGCAGGGACTTCAGGTGGCGCACACCCGCATCCACATTCTGGTTGGGATCGAATGCGTTGGTCACGTTCATGGAATGCGCCGTGCTCGGCATAAGCTGCATCAGTCCCAGGGCCCCCTTGGGCGAGACCGCGCGGGGATTGAAATTCGACTCCACCTTGATAATCGCCCGCACCAGGTTGGGGTCCACACCATGGCGCAACGCCGATGACTCGATGGCGTTGTCTACAGATTCCGACGTAATTTGACGTCCACGCATTAGATCCGCGGTATCCGGCGACGTTGGGCCGGATGCTCTGAAAGATGCGTTTCTGAGCGGAGCGGCTGCCACCAGGTCTGTGACTTCCTGCGCGGCTTTGCGCGCGGCCTTCATCATGGCCAGCGAAGGCGGCGGCACCGGCTTCCAGCGACGTTCCGTCTGGCTCCAGTAGACCAGGTTGCGGTAGTTTGTTTTCGTTGGTTTGGAAGAAAGTGAAGAGGGAGACTGGGACTTCTGCTCTTCGTTGTTCACCCAGACCGTACGGCCGCTCTCATCGTGGACAGCCACCATGTTTTGCGCTCGGCCTTGCGGACACATGACCATAACTAAAGCGGTCGTCAGGAAGGTAAGTAGGTGTTTTTTCATGGTGTTAACAGCTCTTACTATCACCTTTTCTCCGGTCCGCCGCTACTGACCGAAGTACCAGACACCTTTGACACAGCCTGCCTGAGATTGTCGAAAACTGCCAGAGTATCTGGATTATATGACGGTTCAAGACGTGGTAGCAATCGGTGAAAACCGGGCCGTATCTAGGTATAAACCCCAGGATCTAACCCCAAAAAACCAAAAGGAAGCCAAGGAGAATGGGAGGATATGCTCCCAAATCTGCCATGTTTCTTGTTCTTCGTGTGGCTAACCGCTTTGTTTTCGCTAATTCAGGAGGGAATCCACCACCGCGTAGGCTTCTGCCAGCGCTGCATCCAGTTGTCCGGGATCCCTGCCGCCAGCCTCGGCCATGTCGGGGCGCCCGCCCCCGGAGCCGCCCACCCGCTCTGCTACGGGCTTGATGACTTTGCCGGCCTGTACCCGGCCTACCAGATCCTTGGTAACGCCCACAACAATGGCCACTTTGCCGTCTTCGTTCTGGGCCGAGCCTAAAATCACCACACCGGAGCCCAGCTTGTTGCGCAGGTTGTCCACCAGGGTGCGCATCTGCCCGCGTTCCAGGTTGTCGGCGCGATGGGCCAGCACTTTCACCCCACGAATGTCGCGCACCTTCTCGTCCACGGTGGCTACAGTAGAAGCGGCTGACTTCATGCGTACCTGCTCCAACTCTCTTTGTAATTTCTTGATCTCGGATTCCCGCTTTTCCAACTCCGAGCGCAACGCCTCGGCGGGCGAGCCGGATTTTTGTGCCTGTGGAACCAGTGCAGCGACCACGCTCTCAAGCTGATGGTCCCTGCGGAAATGCTGGAGCGAGCCTTCCCCGGTCACCGCTTCCACCCGCCGCACGCCGGAAGAGACGCTGCCTTCATTCAGAATTTTGATCAATCCGATCTCGCCTGTGGCCGCAGTGTGCGTGCCGCCGCAAAGTTCCGTGGAGAAGTCGCCGATCCTGACGACCCGCACCCGCTCGCCGTATTTTTCGCCAAACAGCGCCATTGCCTTGTATTCATTGATGGCCACGTCAATGACGACGTCTTCAATGGTCTGGACTTTTTCATTTTTCAGCACTTCGTGATTGATCAGATCTTCAATGTCCTGGAGTTCTTCATCAGCTACGCCGGTGAAGTGAGAAAAATCGAAGCGCAGGTGGACGGGATCAACCAGAGATCCGGCCTGCTTCACGTGCTTGCCCAAAACCTCTCGCAGCCCCGCATGGAGCAGATGTGTAGCAGTGTGATTGCGCATGGTGGCAAGACGGACTTGGGTGCGCACCACCGCATCAACCTTCATACCAACGTGGATCGGCTGTTTGGCAATAACTTTGTGCGCACGCACGCCCTGCACAGGTATATAGCAGCCTGTCACGTCGGCAACGATGGTGTTGCGCTCATCGTTGTAGAAGACGCCGATATCGCCAACCTGGCCGCCGGAATCGGCGTAGAAGGGCGTGTGATCGAGAACGACTTCGCCCTGCTCGCCGGGATTGAGAACTTGAGTTCCTTGGCCGTCTTTCACGATTGCCAGGACCTCGCATCCGTCAGATTCGGTTTGGCGGTAGCCCTCGAATGCCGTCTTAGCCAGGTCACGATAGACCGGTGAAGCAGACTGCTTGGCGCCGCCCTTCCACGAAGCGCGAGCGCGCTCGCGCTGCTCCTGCATGGCGCGCTCGAAGCCCTCAACATCCAGCTTGATGCCTGCATCTCGGCAGGCATCCATGATGAAATCAAAAGGAAGGCCGAAGGTGTCGTAGAGCTTGAAAGCTTCAGGGCCTGACAACTCTGGATATCCCAGATCGTGACGAGCCTGGTCGTAATATTCCGTGTAGATTTGCTCCGTCAAGCCCGGTTGTTCGCCCACCGACGCCAGTTTATATGCTGGTTCCGCCTGTGCCCGCTCCAAAGCAACAGACCCAATGCGGCTCTCGTGAGCACTCTTCGCAATTCTGATCGTTAGCTCTAGTTTTTGCAGACCGACATCCAAAGTATTTGCAAATCGACGCTCTTCTTCATGAAGAACTCTGTAAACGCGTTCACTAGATTCAACCAGCTCTGGATATGCTGTTTTCATTACGTCGCGAACGGCGTACACCATTTCGCACATGAAGGGCTCGGTCGCGCCTAGGAGCCGACCGTGCCGAATTCCGCGACGTAAAATCTTGCGTAACACGTATCCGCGACCTTCATTGGCGGGAATAACACCGTCGGAAACCAAGAAAGTGCATGCGCGTGAGTGGTCCGCAATGATGCGCAAAGATGCCTGCATACGTTCCAGTGGAATTTCTTGAGTTGCCTGCTGTTGCGATTCCTCGAAGACCTTGAAGGTGTCTATATCAACGTTCCCGGGTCGCGTGTATCCATAAGCCGCCTGAATCAACGGCGTAAACAGATCAGTGTCGTAGTTGGAAATCTTGTTCTGCAGAATCGCAGATACCCGCTCCAATCCCATGCCGGTATCCACAGAAGGCCTGGGCAGCGGGTTGTACGTGCCGGTGGAATCTCGGTCGAACTGCATGAACACCAGGTTCCAGAATTCCACGTAGCGCCCGCATTCGCAGGGAAACTTGCAATCGCTGTGGCCCTGTTCGGAAGCTGCCGGACCCATGTCGTAATGAATCTCGCTGCATGGGCCGCAGGGGCCGGTATCAGCCATGGACCAGAAATTGTCCTTCATGCCCAGGGTAAAGATGCGGTCTTTGGGCACACCTACCGCCAGCCAATATTTTTCCGCGTCGTCATCGCGTGGGATGCCTTGCTCCCCGGCAAAGATCGTGCAGTAGAGCTTCTCCCTGTCGATCCCGAACCATTCTTTCGAGGTCACGAGTTCCCATGCATAGGCAATGGCTTCGCGCTTGAAGTAATCGCCAAAGCTGAAATTGCCCAGCATTTCAAAAAATGTATGGTGACGCTTGGTGAACCCGACGTTCTCCAGGTCGTTGTGTTTGCCTCCGGCGCGGACGCACTTCTGGGAACTCGTAGCCCGCGTGTAATCCCGCTTCTCCAGCCCCAGGAACACGTCCTTGAACTGGTTCATGCCCGCATTGGTAAAGAGCAGAGTAGGATCGTTTGCTGGAACCAGCGACGCTGAATGCACGCGCCGGTGCCCCTTGCCTTCAAAGAAGCGCAAAAACATCTCGCGAATTTCTGAGCCGGTTGGCATTGTCTTTTCATTTTAACAGGGGGTTTTTACCACGGAGGGCACAGAGGAACTCAGAGGAAAACGAGAGACACAAAAGAGACTAAACAGAGATCGGCTGAGTGAGGAACTTTCGAAGCGATGAAAACCACAGAGGACACAAAGGCGCACAAATGCAAAATAATTCGTGAGACCTTTTACCAAGTTCTACCTTCGTGTTCTCTGTGATTAACGATGAGCAAAAAATGGGCGGCATTTCTGCCGCCCTAACCAGGAGGGAGTATGAAGGAGGCTTAGAACATGCTTAGTGCTCCTGCATCTTCTACAATACAAGTAGTTGATGCGACTACTCCATTCAGTATCCTCCTTGACGGACAAACCGAAGGTAAGGAGTTGTTAATTATGCAGTGACGCCTCTTCACAGTTCTTAACGCAAGACGCCATTACCGTGATTTAATGTTGTACGCTTATGACCTCTGTACTTCTCATTGACGACGATACCGAACTTACCAAGCTGCTGGAGGAGTATCTGGAGGAAGAGCAGTTTCACCTGGAAGCTGCCCATGACGGGGTTACCGGCCTGGAGAAAGCTCTAAAAAACCAGTATGCCGTAGTTGTTCTGGATGTGATGTTGCCGGGTATGAGCGGCCTGGACGTCCTGAAGCAGCTGCGCCAGAAGAGCACTGTTCCGGTGCTGATGTTGACCGCGCGCGGCAGCGAGTTGGACCGGATTCTCGGGCTGGAGTTGGGCGCGGATGATTATCTTCCCAAGCCGTTCAATCCCAGGGAACTGGTGGCACGTCTGCGCGCGATCCTGCGGCGAACCACAAGCGGTGGAGTGACCGCATCAGGCCAGCCTGTTCATCTCGCCGATGTTGAACTGCATCCTGAGTCGCGCAGCGTTACCTGTGCTGGAAAGCCGGTGACCCTGACTGGAGCCGAGTTTGATTTGTTGTTCACGTTCCTGCGCAATCCCGGAAAAATCATCAGCCGCGAGGACCTTACGCAGGCTGCTCTCGGCCGTCCTATGTCGCCAATGGACCGCAGTATTGACGTGCATGTAAGCAATTTGCGGCGCAAGCTGGGTGGCTATGACGGCAATCACGAACGAATCAAAGCCATTCGCGGCAGCGGCTACGTCTACCTGTTGCCCGGAGAGCAATCGTGATGCCTCGCGGTCTGTTCCTCAAGATATTTCTCTGGTTCTGGCTGGCGGCAGCCGGCATCATTGCTTCGTTGAATTTGGGGCTTTGGCTCACCATTGCCACCGACCCCAACCCAGAGAAAAATCACGGCGCATTTGGCGAAGCTCTCAACCTTTACGCTGAGTCGGCCGTCCAGGTGTATGACCGCGAGGGCACGCAGGCATTTGTCCAGTACGTCAACCGGTCTATGCAGGAAGCCGGTTCGGAGATTTTCCTGTTTGATGGCAATGGCAAGCCGTTGACGTCCCAAAATTCAGAGGACGCTGCCAGTGTTGCCGATGAAGTGCGAACCACGCAGGACCACGTTTCCCACATAACACCGTTAGGCCGCATTACCTGGGGCAGGATGGTAGTGGCGCCCAGCGACAAACCATATATCTTCGTCACCCGGCTTCGCCAACCATACCAGCCCCGGCGATTGACAGCCCCACAAATCATTGGCGCCATCGTTGTAGCCGGGCTGATCGCTTATCTTCTGGCGCTGTACCTGACTTCGCCTTTGAAGAAGCTGAGAACCACGGTGCAAGCCTTTGCCCAGGGAAATCTGGACGTCCGAGCGACTCCTGCATTGGGCAAGCGGCGGGACGAATTGACGGACCTTGGGCATGAATTTGATCACATGGCTGAACGCATCTCCATTCTGATTGATTCGCAAAAGCGGCTTTTGGCGGATATTTCCCACGAACTGCGTTCGCCTCTGGCAAGGCTCGCAGTGGCCCTGGAACTGGCGCGCAAGAATAGCCCGCCCACCGCCAGCGCTCCGCTGAACCGGATTGAGCAGGAAGCAGAACGGTTGAATGAATTGGTGGGACAACTGCTGGCCATCACCCGGCTTGAAAGTGGAGCTGAGCGTGTGCCTGCGGAAACCGTGATGTTCGAAGATCTGGTCCATCAAGTAGTGGACGATGCCAATTTTGAGGCCAAGCCGTTGGACAAGGAAGTGAGGATCCTGCAACTGGATAAATGCCGGGTAAGCGGTTCTGCCGAACTGCTGCGTAGCGCGGTGGAGAACATTGTGCGCAACGCGGTGCGTTACACCTCCCAAGGCACGGCGATCGAAGTCAGCCTGCGTTGGAAGCTGGATACCGCCATACTTACGGTTCGCGACCATGGCCCCGGGGTCCCGGAACCGGACCTGGAGCGCATCTTTGAGCCCTTTTATCGTGTGAGTGAAGCGCGCGACCGGGCCAGCGGCGGCGCCGGTCTGGGACTCTCCATTGCCGAACGTACCGTTAAACTCCACGGCGGCACAATTGAGGCCAGGAATGCTGGAGACGGGTTGGTAGTTACCATCCGCCTCCCTCTTGCGCCAAGCCAGCCCTCTCAAGGTCAAAGTCAAGAAACCCGTTCACCCGTCTCTTTGGCTGGATGACCGCTTCTGGCTGCATTCTCAATTTCTGAATTGATTTCTCCGCCTGCCAGGATTGCCAGGCCAGTAATGTATAGCCATAGCAATAACACCATGACCGCGCCCAATGAACCATAGGATTTGCTGTAGCTATTGTAGAAATGCAAATAGATGCGGAACAACAGCGAAGCCGCAATCCATGCCACCATACCTACCAGTGATCCGGGCGTGATCCACTGCCAATCCTTCTTGGAATCTGGCCCCCAGTAATAGATAAGAGCAAGAGCGTAAATCACAAAGAACAAGGCCACAGGCCATTGCAGCCCTTTCCACGCCAGCACGGTGATGTTGCTCAAACCGATGTGCCTGCCCACGAATTGAGCAATCTCGCCGCCATAGAGCACCATTGTCAACGCGCAAATGGTCAGCGTCGCGATGGCTATGGTCAGGCTGAGAGAAAGTAGTTGCCGTTTCCAGTAGGGACGCGACTCCTTGATGTGATAGCAACGGTTCAGCGCATCAATGACGGAACCTACGCCACCGGCGCCCGACCACAGTGATAGCACTAATCCAAAAATCAGCTTTATGCCGGTGCTGCTCCTGCTGATTTCTCTTAGTGTCTGTTCCACCAGGCCAAAAGCAGCGGGAGGCATGACCTGGCCAAAGTAATTCAGAAGACTGGCACGCAGGTACTCGCTTTCGCTGGCAAAAATCCCCAGAATGGCCAACAGGAAAAACACCATGGGAATCAGTGCGGAAAAGAAGTAGTAAGAAAGCGCCGCCGAACGCGTGAAAACTTCATCCTGCTGAATCTCGTGCCAGACCCGTTTCCCTAGCTGAGAGGCAGTCAACCCTCCCAGCTTCCAGGGAGATGTCTTCTCCATTATTGTTTCCACTGACTTCCTCTGGACTCGATGGCTGAATTTGAAAAGGCTCATGCCTGTGACAAGGATAATCGTTCAGTGCTCGGTATGAATGGCTGAAGAAGCGGGCCGTCGGTGCAGTCTTCCCAGATGTCAAATCAAAAATCAAAACTAACAAATTCGTGGAACCAAATCTTTTCTCATGCGTATTACTAACCGAAGGCTGCTGATTGGGTCAAAAGGAACAGCAGCGAAAAGGAATCTTTGGAGGGCATCATGGATGCAAGATGGAACAAAGTGATTGATAAGCTGTCCGTGCGGACAGCCCTGCTGGCATTGGGTTTTGGCGCCTGGTTCGCGATCGGCTATAGCTTGCTGGCTCTGTAGAGAATCAGGGTATCTCGTTGTCGCGGTGTCGGATGAGTCGCGCTTCGGAAATATTCGATCCAGCTCACTCAACCGATGCACTGACCAGCCGACCCTGTTCCGCCCCGTAGCGGGTTTGGACGTATTCATCCAGGATTGCAATAAATTCGGCCACAATCCTGTCACCCTTCAGGGTAGTCATCAACCGCCCGTCAACAAAGACCGGCGCTTTCGGTTCTTCAAAGGTTCCGGGAAGGGAAATGCCGATGTTGGCATGTTTTGATTCTCCCGGACCATTCACCACGCAGCCCATTACCGCGACTTTCAATTCTTCGACGCCGGGATATCTCCCTTTCCACACAGGCATGTTGGCGCGAAGATAAGACTGAATTTGCTCGGCCATCTCCTGAAAGAAAGTGCTGGTGGTGCGGCCACAACCCGGACATGCCGTAACCTGCGGCGTAAAACTGCGGATGCCGAGCGATTGTAAGATCTGCTGCGCCACAAACACTTCTTCCGCGCGATCGCCGTTGGGAGCCGGTGTGAGCGAAACCCGGATGGTGTCGCCGATCCCTTCCTGTAGCAACACAGCCAATCCCGCCGTGCTGCTCACCACGCCTTTGCTGCCCATCCCGGCTTCCGTAAGTCCCAGATGCAGAGGGTAATCGCAACGCGCCGCCAGGCTGCGATAAACATCGATCAGATCCTGTACTCCGCTGACCTTGGCGCTCAGGATGATGAAATCATGCGGCAAGCCGAACTGTTCCGCCAGCTCCGCCGAGTGTAGCGCGCTTACCACCATGGCCTCCATGGTGACCTCGCGTGCATCTTTGGGATTCTCGCTGCGCGAATTTTCATCCATCATGCGCGTGAGTAACTGCTGGTCCAATGATCCCCAGTTCACGCCGATGCGCACCGGCTTCATGTTCTTTACCGCAACTTCAATCATGGCGCGGAAGTTGTTGTCATCCTTGCGTCCCACGCTTACGTTGCCGGGATTGATGCGGTATTTGGCCAGTGCCTGCGCGCATTCAGGATAGCGGGTGAGCAGGAGGTGGCCGTTATAGTGGAAATCACCGATGATCGGTACGTGGAGGTTGCGTTTGGCCAGCCCTTCCACAATGGCCGGTACGGCCTTGGCGGCATCGTCATTGTTGACCGTTACCCGGACCAGCTCTGATCCCGCCTGTGCCAGTTGGGCCACCTGTTGAATTGTGCCCTTGACGTCGGCGGTATCCGTATTAGTCATAGACTGAACCACCACGGGAATATCGCCGCCCACGCGGACGTCGCCAATCCTGGTCGTAACGCTCTTTCTGCGCTGAATGGAAGCCATTGTGTACTAGTTTAACATCTCCTCTTGCGACGGCCCTCCGGGAGCCTGACGCATCTCCGGTAGCATTCCGCACTAGCCCTTCAAACGCCCTGACCATAAACTTGCGTGCAGGTAAAGGCTGGCTCAGTGCTATGTGTCAACTGCTGAAATCGCGTAAGTCAGATGGAATCCAGCCTTGTTTCGCCTCCGGTGAATCCAGTCGTTCACGGGAATAGTATTCGTAGATGAGATCCTTGTTCGCCAAAGCCTCGGCGACCAGCTTGACTGAGGCTTGCAGACACAGACTTCGGTCAATGTGTTTTTCCACCTGGATCATCCAAAACCGCGTTGCAGTGTCGTGATAACGATTGCCTCCGTGGTAGGCCACGAACCGGCAAAGTACCGAACGCATCTTGTCAGAGCCGGCTCTAACCTGACTTTCGCACTTCGCGAGTGATTTGCCGGTGCAGGCGGTCGAAAGTACTTGTGTTTGCAATCCCACTTTTCGAAAATCTGCTGAGTGAAGACCTACCCTCTTCCTCTTCGGCTGGAGTTCTGGCATGCTGCGGCTGAACGATGTTTCTGCGCAGCACAAATCGTAAAAAAGATGGCAAGGATCATCGCTACTTCAGCATCGTCGAGAATCGTCGCTTGCCCGGAGGAAAGACGGTACAGCGTACGGTTCTGTATCTGGGCGAGATCAACGACCAGCAACAAGCGGCGTGGCGCCAGCGGCTGGAGATTTTCGATGAAGGCGAACAGCGCTACGTCACCCTGAGTCTGTTTCCCGCGGACCGGGAGATTCCTGCCGATGAGTTGGATAGCGGGCAGGTGAAATTAAGTGAACTGCAATTACGCCGACCGCGGATATTTGGCAACTGCTGGTTGGCGTGCGAGTTGTGGCAGCAATTGGGGCTGGATGAGTTTTGGCAGCAGCGGTTGCCGGAAGGTCGCGAAGGCGTAAGTTGGGAAAAAGTGTTGCGCTTGTTGGTGGTGAACCGGCTGCTCGACCCTGGCAGCGAGTTTCGCGTGCATCGCCAATGGTTTGTCGACAGTGCCATGGATGAGTTGCTGGAGACGAATTTCGCGGTAGCAGAAAAGGACCGTTTGTATCGCTGTCTGGATCGGGTGCTGGCCCACAAACAGGAGTTGTTCGTGTGGCTGCAACGGAAGTGGGCCGAGCTGTTTGCCGCTGATTTCGAGGTTTTGTTATACGACCTGACCAGCACGTACTTTGAAGGAGAGATGGAACAGAATCCTAAAGCCCGGCGGGGCTACAGTCGGGATGGAAGACCGGATTGCGTGCAGTTGGTGATTGCCCTGGTAGTGACACCAGACGGATATCCCCTGGCCTACGAAGTGATGAATGGCAATACGGCGGATTGCACGACCTTGCGCGGATTTCTCCAACCGCATCGAGGATGCATACGGTAAGCCCGACGAATTTGGGTGATGGATCGAGGGATTCCGACCGAGGCAGTCCTGCAGGCGATGCGTGCGCCGGAACGACAAACTTTTTATCTGGTGGGCACACCCAAGGGGAGGATCCAGCAACATGAAAAGAAGTGGCTGGATCTGCCCTGGCACAAGGTACGCAACTCCGTCGAGGTGAAGTTGGAACTGATTCTGAAGGACTTATCCAAGGCATAACCGTCGAACTGCGAAAGTCAGGTTAATCAGCTTCCGGCTTATGGCGACGGGCTATGGTATCTGTGAACGTGAAAAGTGCTTTAGCTTCCGATGAAGCGGGCGTAGAGGCTGCGGGCTATTGCTGTGTCTGTGGTGCCTTTGATTATTGCGCGGCCGTCGGGGAATAGGGTCAGTTCGTAGGGGTCGCGCCAGAACTTCAGGACAAAATCGTTGTGCTTGACCTTTCCGTGGGGTTGCAGGCGGGAACTCATTTCATCGAAGTTTACGGGGCGCTGGCGTTCGTGAATCTGGACGGAGTTTCTGCCGCATAGGGTGATCTGGGGGCGGGCCTTTCCGGCCAGGTAGGGAAATTCGTGCTGCCGGCAGGTGGGACAATCTGCGCGGGGATGAGTGGCGGCCACTTCGGCGTGGTCGTTGGTCCAGACGTCAAAGGAAAGCAAGGTTCGCCGCATTTTGCCGCGGGCGCCTACCAGAAATTTCAGAGCTTCGGCGGCCTGGATTGAGCCAACAAAGTTCACGGCCGCATTCAGGATTCCGGCGGTATCGCAGGTCTCTACTGTCCCCTGCGGTGGAGCGGGGAAGACACAGGACAAGCACGCGGTTTCGCCCGGCAGGACATTCATGGTAACGGCGTAGGAGGCAACGGCGGCGGCGTAGATCCAGGGCCGTCCATTTTTTACGGCAAAGTCGTTGATTAGATAGCGGGTCTCAAAATTGTCGGTGGCATCCAGAATCAGGTCTGCTTCACCGAGCAAGTGCTGAGCGTTTTCCGGGGTGAGATCGGCTACTTCCGGCTGGACATGGATTTCTGAATTAAATGCGGAGATTTTACGGGCGGCCGCTACGGCTTTTGGCAGGGACTCGGCGGCATCCGCCTCATCAAAGAGCACCTGGCGTTGCAGGTTGCTGGGCTCCACGTAATCGCGATCGATGATCCGCAGGCAGCCAACTCCCGAGCGGGCCAGCAGGCTGGAGACACACGCCCCAGTGGCCCCGCAGCCTACAATAACAACAGTGGCTCCGGCGAGCTTCTTTTGGCCTTCAGGACCTATGCCCGGGAAGAGTATTTGCCGTGAGTAACGGTCAGGGAGTGGCACCTGTCATTATTATAGAAGCAGGCCTCGGTACGTAGCTTAGCGAGTCGGCCAGCGGAGGATCGGGTGATCTGGTGATCGGGTGATCTGGTGATCTGGTGATCGGGTGATCTGGTGATCGGAAAACAGAGGCAAAGCCCATTGGCCGCGAATTTGCGCGAATGAACGCGAATAAAGATCAGGTGACAGCCCCGCCACCGGTTTTGAGCGGATTGAACGAGCGGTCACAGGGAGATTGCCAAAATCGCCGCAATTGCCCCGCCGCGGCGGGCCAAAATTGAAAGGCAAAGGCTAAAGACATTCTTGGCCTGATTCTAGAAGGTCTAGCGAGCGACCAGTAAAGAGTCACAGGGAAGAGTCCAAAGCGAGTATTTAGTAGTTAGTATTTGGTATTTAGCAAAACCCAGAACCAAGAGAAAAGGGAACAGGTCACAGGGAACAGGGAAGAGCAGAGGCAACAGCAAAGGCAAGGACCTCACCACGGAGACACTGAGGCACGGAGATTGCACGGAGAGAAGGGCAAGGGAAAATAAAGGCAAAAACCTTTCGAACACTGAGAACTTCGGAGGACACGGACAAGAATCTGATTGGGTAAGTTCTCAGGCGAGGCAAGACGGGGCGCAGGAATCGCAGGAGCCTTTGATCACAGGAATTCAGTGTGGCACTTGTTGTTTTGGGTGGGGGCTGCGAAACTTTTTTATAGAAGAGAGCTTTACATAGAGAGAACTTTACATCATTAGAAGCAGGGCTTACTCCGGCGCGTGCAACCACAGGGGTGAGCTACTGCAAGAACCAGGCTGCTGCTACCTTCCAACAGCATCGCTGAATCAAAGGGGATCATTTTTGCGTTTTCGACCAGTTTATCTGGCGTTGCTGCTATGGGCGGGTGTGCCGCATTTGAGCGCGGCCAGCCAACAGGGTGCTCCTTCCGTCCAAGTCCCGTCCGCTCCGGCAGCAGACCCCTCCAGCAACACGATATCCGCCGGGCTGAACAGCCTGCAAGGGACGAGGGTAGCGGCGATCCGCATCAGCAGTGAAGGCATCCAGCATCCTGAATGGCTGCAACCCCTGATCGTACAAAAAAGCAATGAGCCGCTGGACAAGTACAAGGTCCGCCAAAGCGTGCAGGCCCTATATAACACGGGCCGCTTTGCCAGCATCCGGGTTGAGGCGCAACGGAGCCCAAACGGCGAGGTGGAGTTGATCTTTCATGCAGAGGAGAATTTTTTCTTTGGCTCAATCCTGGTGGACGGGGCGCCGGATTCTCCCACCGCCAACCAGCTTGTGAATGCGAGCAAGCTGAACCTGGGCGAGCAGTTCACAGAGCAGAAGATCGCTACCGCGATTGAGGGCATGCAGCGCATCCTCAAGGGAAACGGCTACTATCAAGCCAAAATCAATCCATCGTATCAACGGGATGCGAAAAACCAGCAGGTCATGGTCCGTTTCGTGGTGAGCAAGGGCATTCGCGCACGGGTCGGCCAGGTAAACATCACCGGCTCGCCTGGTTTCACGACGCAAGAGATCCTGAGAGCTACGGGAATCGAGCCGGGTGACTATGTAAGCTCCGCAGACTCGACCCGTGCCCTGCAACGGCTGCGCAAGAAATACCAGAGACACGATAGGCTCGAGGCCCAGGTGGCGATTACTCACCGCGACTACCAACCAAAGAGCAATACCGTGGATTACACCTTCGACATAGTCGAGGGACCGGCGGTGAAGGTTAGAGTTGAAGGGGCGGCATTGCGCACGGGCCTGGTCAAAAAGTACGTTCCTATCTACCAGGAAAATGCCGTGGATGAAGACTTATTGAACGAAGGCAGCCGCAACCTTCGCGATTATTTTCAAACCAAAGGATATTTTGACGTGAAGGTGAGCTACACGCAGAAGGGCGTGGGGACAGACCGCCAGGACGTGGCATTTGCCGTAGAGAAGGGACCGTCCCACAAGGTGGTGCAGATCGTACTGGAAGGGAACAAGTATTTTCCCCGTGAAATACTGCGGGAGCGCATGCAACTGCAGCAGGCGGGCGGGTTGCTGCTCCATGGCCTGTACAGCCAGTCCATGGTGGCGAGAGACGTGAGTTCGATCGAAGGCTTATATCGGGCCAACGGGTTCCTGCAGACAAAAGTTGTTTCCCGGGTGGATGACCAGGACCGAGGCAAAGCCGGATACATCAAGATTTTCTTCCACATTGACGAGGGCCCGCAAACGCTGGTGGGGAAGCTGGCCATCCAAGGCAACTCGGCGGTGCCGGACAATGTGCTGCGCGGCCTGATCGTCTCAACCGATGGACAGCCCTACTCGGACGCCAATGTCGCGGCGGACCAGAGCGAGGTCACCAACTACTACTTTAATCATGGATTTCCGGAGGTCCGCTTCGAATCCACGGTGCAAGCTGAGCCGGGAAAGCCGGAGCGCATGGACCTGATTTACAAAATCACGGAAGGCCCGCAGGTATTTGTGGACCACGTCCTGATTTCAGGCCTGAATTACACCAAGGGATTTGTGGTGGATCGTGAGATTGCGGTCCATTCCAGCGACGCGTTGAGCCATGAACAGATGTTGGATTCACAACAGCGGCTTTATGACCTGGGCATCTTCAATGCCGTGGACATGGCGGTGCAAAATCCTGAGGGAGATGAGAGCCATAAAAATGTTGTCTTCCAACTGGCGGAAGCGAGGCGGTATACGTTCACGTACGGCGTGGGATTTGAGGTGCAGACCGGTCAGGCCGGGGGCGTGAGTAATCCTCAAGGCCATGCCGGCGCGAGCGAGCGAGTTTCTTTTGATGTGACGCGGCTGAACTTCCGAGGCCGGGACCAGACCATTACGTTGCAGACCCGCTACGGCAATCTGCAAAAGCGCATCCTGGTGAGCTATGGATCACCACGATGGTTTGATTTCAAGAATTTTACGTTCAGCCTGACCGCGTTCTATGACGATACCTTCGACGTGCGCACCTTTGAGGCGAAACGCCTGGAAGGCGCAGCGGAGGTGAAGCAGCGGCTGGACAAGGCGACAACGCTGCTCTACCGTCTTATTTACCGGCGCGTGAGTATTCCTTCCGGCACGCTGGTGATTGACCCAAACCTGATTCCATTGTTCTCGCAGCCGGTGCGCGTGGGCATGCCGGCATTCACTTACATTAGCGACACGCGGGACGATCCCACGGACTCGCATAAAGGGGCTTTCTCGACGGTGGATACCGGGCTGGCCTCCGGGGGGGTTGGGTCAGAGTCGAATTTCGGACGGCTGCTGCTGCAAAACTCCACTTACTACCGATTTCACAAGAAGCGCTGGGTCTTTGCCCGCTCCACCCGAATTGGAGTTGAGGCACCGTACGGTTCCACGACCTTTATTCCTTTGCCGGAAAGGTTTTTTGCCGGCGGCAGCAACTCTTTCCGCGGTTTTGGCCTGAATCAGGCGGGGCCGCGCGACCTGCAGACCGGATTTCCGCTGGGAGGCGAGTCCCTTTTCCTGAACAACCTTGAGCTGCGCACGCCACCTCTGCCGTTGCCGTTTGTGGGCAACGATGTGAGCGCGGTTCTGTTCCATGACATGGGAAATGTTTTCGCTACGGGCGGTGACATGCTCAACAGCCTGCTCCACTTCTCGCAGCCGAACAGCAGCACATGCCAGAACACGGTGACACCGAATTGCAGCTTTAACTACATTTCGCATGCTATCGGCAGCGGCGTGCGTTATCGCACACCGATTGGGCCGGTGAGTTTCGATGTGGGGTACAACTTGAATCCGCCGGTATTCCCGATTGCGCAGCAAAACCGGTTTGAGACGCTGGGGAAGTTTAATTTTTTCTTTAGTATAGGGCAGACGTTCTGAAGGGCAGCAGTTGGCAATTAGCAATTAGCAGCTAGCAGCTAGCAAAAGCTGGTGCTAAGTACTTAGTGCTAAGTACTTAGTACTTAGTATTTAGTATTTAGTACTTAGCAACGGCAAGAGCAACGGCAACGGCAAGAGCAACGGCAAAGACAAGAGCAACGGCAAAGACAAGAGCAACGGCAACGGCAAGAGCAACGGCAAAGACAAGAGCAACGGCTACGGCCGAACCTTACCACAAAGAGAAGGGAATTTTGATTTCTGAGCTTTGATTTGTGATTTTAGAGATCAGCCGGGCTCTGGTGGTTTGGTGACCTTTAGCGAAGCGGAAATCAAAAATCACAAATCAAAGATCAGAAATTCTTTAACTGATGAAGGTGTTTTTCAATCTCGTGCTCTTGCTGCTGGCGGCGGTTGTGGCCTGGCCGGGGGAAGTCGTTGACCGGATGGTGGCGGTGGTGAACCGGCAGGTGATTTTGCAGAGTGAGCTGGAAGAGACGGAGCACGTGGAGCTTCTGCTGCAAGGCAAGCCGCTGAGCGAATCGACCAAGGCGGAAATAGATTCCGTGCTGGACCGCCTGATTGATCAAGCGCTCCTGCAACAACAGATCGTGAACAGTTACGTGCTGGAGCCGACCGCGGAGGAGATTTCTTTCCAGGTTCGCGAGATACGAGCGCAGATTCCAGGAGCAGCGGTGGATGAAAAGTGGCAGGCGATCCTGGCCGCTTATGGCGTGACCGAGAAGGATGTGCAGATGCACATCGCATCGCAGGTGCGCATTCTCAAGTTTATCGACCTGCGCTTTCGCACGGTGGCCCGCGTGGACAGGGCGTCCATAGCCAGTTACTACCAGGAAAAGCTGTTGCCGGAGCTGCGCAAGCAGGGCGCGGCCGAGCCACCGTTGAGCCAGGTTACCGGAAAGATCGAGGAGATCCTCACCGAGCAGCGCATTAACGACCTGCTGAACTCGTGGCTGCAGGCGCTCCGCTCGCAGGCGCATATTGAAAAGATGGGTCCTGATTCCACAGCGGCTGCCGGGGCCACCCAATGACGCCTGAATCGAAGGAGCAAGCTCCGCCTGGCAGGAAGAAACGGCGATTCAGGCGAGGCCAGGCCATCCTGGGCACGCTATTACTGGTTTCAGTGCTGTGGCTGGGACTCTACCTGCGGAGCGACGCATTTCGAGAGCTGGTGCGCAAAAAGGTGGTTGCCGAACTGGAGTTGGTAACAGGCGGCAAGGTTGAAATTCAGTCGCTCACATGGAACCTTTCGCGATTGCAGTTTGAAGCCAAAGGAGTGACCATCCATGGGCGGGAGGCAGCGGACCAGACGCCATTTGTGCAAGTGGACCGGATCGCGGGGCAAGCGAAGATCATTTCATTCTTCGGGCAGGGCATCGGACTGCGCTCGCTGGTGATCGATCATCCTGCGATTCACCTGATTCTGTATCCGGACGGCACTACGAATCAGCCGATGCCCAAAATCCGCGAGCAGGACAACAGCCAGGTGCAGCGCTTGTTTGACCTGGCGGTGAACAGCGTGGAGATTCACAGCGCGGAGCTGCGGCTGAACGACAGCAAGATTCCATTTGATTTTGCCGGGGACCATCTTTCCGGAGGAATGAGTTACGCCAAAGCCGGCAAAGACTACGAAGGAAATTTCAGCATCGAGTTGCGCGCGGTCCACTACCAGGGACTGGAGCCACTGCATGGCACCCTGGAATTGCATTTCGTGATGCATCCCTCGCAATTGGAGGTGAAGACGCTCAAGTTCACGATGGACCATTCTGTCCTTCAAGCGAGTGGAGGGATCAGCAATTACATCCATCCGGAAGTGCACCTCCAATATAGCGCCTCTCTCGAACTGGCGGAGGCAGGGCGGGTGGCCAGGGTTCCACAGCTCCAGGCCGGTCATCTTGACATGAATGGCAAGGCCAATTACCAGAACCAAAAATATGCGGCGCAGGGCACCCTGACTGCCAGCAATATGAGCTGGCACGAGGCCGGCTGGAACCTTACGGGAGTGGACGTGGCATCGTCATTTCTATTCACGCCGGAAAAGATCTCCCTAGCGCCGTTGAAGGCGAGGGCCTTTGGCGGAGGCGCACAGGGTGAACTGGAGATTGTGAACTGGAATTCTCCGCCGACGGAAAAGAAGGCGCAGGAGCGCGGCACATTGAACCTGCGGCTTTCCGGCATGCAGGCAGCGCAACTTGACTCGGCGCTTTCCACGCGCAGGCTTCCCTTAGACAAGATCAACCTGGTGGGCCAGATTGGCGGAGATGTAAAGAGCACGTGGGCAGGAGCGGCAAGAAACATGGCTGCGGCGATGAAGCTGGAGGTTGACCCACCTGCTAATCCTGCCCCGCGGCAGCTTCCGGTTACGGCGAGCTTCCAGGGGACCTACCATCACGGGAGCGGGATCCTGGACGTGGGCGGCCTGAGCTTTGCTACACGCGGCATCCGCCTGAATGCAACCGGCACTCTTGGCTCAAGCACGGCCCAGCTCAAGATTGCATTCAACGCCAATAGTCTCCAGGAGATTCAGCCGGTGCTGGCGGCCTGGAGCTCAGATGCGCGAGTGCCCATGGAGGTGCACGGGCGAGCTTCCTTCAACGGGACACTTTTTGGGAAGCTCGACGCAATTTCCGCGCGCGGGCGGCTCGACCTGGAGGATTTTGATACCTTGATGGGCCCGATTCACTCCTTGCTGACGAAAAATGCGGTTGAGCGAATTCACTGGGATTCGGTGCTGACCGATGTATTGCTTACGCCTTCCAGCGTGAGCGCGCAGAATGGGCTGTTGAAGCGAGGCGCAGCGCAGGTTATTTTTTCCGGCAGCGCAAGCTTGAACCAAGGACAGTTTGATGCGAGAACCAGCCAGGTGACGGTGAACCTGCAGGTGCAGAATGCCAGCCTAGAAGATGTAGAGACACTTACCGGCTTCGGTTTTGGCGCCGGGGTCGGCGTCAATCCTCCGGTCACGGGGAGCCTGAATGCCAATGTGCGGGCGACGGGAACGCTGGGAAACCTGCGCGGGAGCGGAAATCTGGCTGCCAGCCGGCTGACCATCTACGGCGAACCGTTTACCTCATTTCACTCCAACATCAACTTTGCCGGACAAGAGACCCAGTTCGGCAACATTCTGCTTTCCCATAACGGAGCGCAAGTGAAGGGGTCGGCTGCCGTGAACGCATCGGCTCGTTTGTTCCGGTTTGACCTGAGCGGCACGGGCATTGAACTCAAGAACTTCAGCCGCTTCGAACCGCAGCGATTCACGATGGCAGGGCGCACCGAGTTCCACATTTCCGCCAGTGGAACATTGGCATCGCCGGTAGTGAATGCGCAGTTGAACGTTCGCGGGCTGGTGCTGAATGGTGAACTGGTGGGCGACCTAACGGCTTCTGCCGAGACTCATGGCGAGAACATGCTGTTGCACGCCAGTTCGAACTTTCAGAATGCTATTTTCAACCTGGATGGCAGCATGCGGCTGCGGGACAACTATCCCGCCCAGATGACCCTGAAGTTCGAGCACCTGGACTTTGATCCGCTGATTCGCGCTTATGTGAAGGCGCCCGTCACGGGCCATTCGTCCATGCAAGGCTATATTGAGGTGCGGGGGCCCATGAAGACGCCGCGCGCCCTTTCCATTGTGGCGAACATCAGCGAACTCTCGGCCAACGTGGAGAACATCAAGGTGCAAAATGACGGGCCCTTGCGTTTTTCCGTCAGCAATCAGGCCCTTCATGTGGACCAGTTTCACCTGACGGGAACGGACATGGATATCTCCCTGACGGGAGACGCCAGCATGGGCGGGACGCAGGCTCTGGATGTGCGCGCCGACGGAAAAGTGGACATGAAGCTGCTGGAGACTTTTCAGCCGAACCTCACTTCCTCAGGAAGGGCGGAACTGGCGGTGCATCTGACCGGGACCATAGGGCAGCCGCAGATGCGCGGACGCATAGACATTACCAATGGCGCAATCTCAGCGGTTGATTTGCCCAACGGGCTGAGCCAGATCAATGGACGGCTGATTTTTGCCCAGGACCGCATGCAGATCGAAAACCTGCGCGCGCATAGCGGAGGCGGAGACCTGGATCTGGCAGGTTTTATCACCGTGCGCGGCGGCCTCTATTTTGATGTGACGGCCACAGGCAGCGACGTGCGTCTCCGCTATCCACCGGGGCTTAGCGCCTCCGGCAATGCCAGCCTGCGCTACACCGGATCGGCGCAAAGCTCATTGCTTTCCGGAAATGTGACCATCACCCGCTTTGCGGTGGACCCGCGTTTTGATTTTGCGCAGTACCTGGCGCGAGCCAAGAGCACGGGCAGAGGAGGCACACAGAATCCATTTTTGGAGAATTTGCGCCTGGATGTTCACATTGCTTCCGCACCGGAGCTGAGGGTGGAGACGTCGCTGGCCAAGATTTCCGGCGACGTCGATCTGCGCATCCGCGGCACTCTTGCCAATCCCGCGGTGCTGGGGCGGGTGACTATTGTAGAGGGCAATGTTTCGTTCAATGGCACCAAGTACCGGCTGGAGCGCGGCGATGTGACGTTCAGCAACCCGCAACTGATCCAGCCGATCATCAATGTTGAGATGGCGGGCCGCGTCCGGGATTACGACATAACGATTGGGTTTCACGGCCCGGTCGACAGGCTCAACATTACATACCGCTCTGACCCGCCCCTGCCCAGCAGCGACATTATTGCTTTGCTTGCCTTCGGCCGGACCAAACAGGAAGACATTTACAGCAACCAGACAACCAGCACGCTCACCACTTCAGACACGATGCTGGAACAGGCTCTGACTACGGCCTCCAGCAGCCGGGTGCAAAAGTTGTTTGGAGTGGGCAGTGTTAAGATTGACCCGCAGGTGATCGGCGCGGAAAACAACCTGGGCCCGCGGGTGACCATCGAGCAACAGATCCAGAACAATATCACGCTGACTTACATCACGAACCTGGCGCAGTCATCGTCAGAGCAGGTGATCCAGGTGGAATACAACCTGACCAGAAGTATTTCCATTGTGGCGGTGCGCGACCAGAATGGAATCCTGGCGTTTGAAGTTAGAGTGAGGAAGAGGAAGAAATAGAAGTCATCGGGGCATCGGGATTGAAGCAATAACAGAGTAGTTCCTTCGGGCGCAAACCCCGCGCGCCCTCAGGATGACACGGGTTGGAGGGCCTGGCAGAGCGCGAGCCGTGTTGTGGCTCTTGCCAGCGAACACATCCGTGGCTGGAATTCAGGGGATCTGCATAAAGACTCCCAGCAATGCTGCCAAACGATCATGCTTTTCCGCCGGAACGGGAGCTGTTCAGCGATGAGCGCAATCTCATGGTGGAGCATCAACTCCGCAGGCGCGGCATTGACGATGAGCGCGTGTTGCAGGCGATGCGAACGGTCCCCCGGCATGAGTTTGTCAGCCGCAATGACTGGCCGGAAGCCTATGCGGACCATCCGATTGTGATTGCGGAGCACCAGACGACCTCGCAGCCGTACATCATTGCAGCCATGCTTCAGGCGGCGATGATCCAGCCCACGGACCGGGCACTGGAAATTGGCGCCGGATCGGGATACCAGACAGCTTTGCTGGCGGAGCTGGCCAGCCAGGTGTTTGCGGTTGAACGCCATGCGACTCTGGTACAAGCTGCACGCGAGACGCTGGAGCGGCTGGGTTATAACAACATTGCGCTGGTAGCAGGGGATGGCTCTCTGGGATTGCCCCAGGCTGCGCCTTACGATGTGATACTCGTTTCCGCGGCCGCACCACGAATCCCTCCGGCGCTGGTGGAGCAGTTGGCGGCTGGAGGAAGAATGGTGGTTCCGATCGGGCAGACCGATCAGCAAGTGCTGAAGCTGGTGCGTAAGTCTGCCGATGGAATCACGGAGACTGAGCTCGAAGGCTGCCGGTTTGTTCCGTTGATTGGGCAGGCAGGGTTTGGGGCGTAAGGAAAATTGATCCTGAATGAACAGAGGTATTGAACGGTCGAGGAGAACGACCGTAAGGTCTTACCGTATGCCCGGCAAGCAGGGCGTGAGATGAGGAATATGGAGTTCGCTGCTCCGGCTAGCCTCGAAGGGCGGGCCAGCGCGCTGGGAATTGGCATCCTCATTTCTTAAAACCTGGCGTGGCACCCTCCGTTCCTGGCGCCGATGGCTGCTTGCGGGTACGGCGCGGGGCGGGCTGTGGCATCGGTGCGGACTCTGTTGGGATGGAAAGTGGCCTAGGTTCCGCACTGCCGGCTGGGGCGGGCTCTGATGCAGGCGGCGCGTTCTCAGGTGGGGCCGCAGTTGGCGTCGGCGTTTGTTCGAGGGCCCTGCTGCTCTCTTTGCGTGCCGCCACAAAGTACCAGACAAAGAAACCCACGATTGCAAGTACAAGCAGGAGAAGCAGGGTTCGAATTTTTTTCGTCAACGGAAATCCCCTTTCTTTTCTTTTAAATCCGGGCAGCGTTTGTCTCAGGCGTGCGACCGGTGTTGTCCTGTGCTGCCCGCATGTCTGCGTGCGAGGCGCTCCTGAACCCATTCAGCGACTCGGTGACCTCGACTGTCGATATATTTCAACAATATGGCGGCTAGGCCGAGTTCCGCCACCCACAGATCCAAGTAAAGCCCCTTGGAAAGAGCGAGCTGCGTGACCGCGTATCGCATCACCCACCAAACAACACAGCAAATCACCAGGGCAATCTCGGGCTGGATCCAGAACAAAAGATACAAAGCAATCAGCCATCCGGCGAAGACGAAAAAGTTCCACTTGGTTCCAAGCGGTCTCAAATAGCGTTCGTCCAAGAGCGATTCGATATAGTTAGCCTGAAGGTAAAGGCCAGAGACCCCTCGCCCAAGCAGTTGGTGCCAGTCCCGGTCGGTGGATTCCTGGCCGACGATTAAGACGTGACCGCGAATATCGATATCATCGTTCGAATCGTTTGTGCAATTCATGGAGTACCGCGATTCCATCTTCTGCCTGTCCGGGCCGGAACAAACCACTGTAGAGGCGTCAATTTGAGAGAGAGAATCCGGATTGATGAAGCTGGTAAAAGGATGCTCTCCGCTTTCACGGAGGGATTGCAGACGGTAGTCATCTTTCAGTCTCTTATCGACGAGGCTTGCCGCCACATAGGAGATCGTTTCTATTTCAGCATCTGTCGATTCCTTGTGGGTGCTGAAGTCTTCGTCGCTCCGGTACGTAAACCAGTTCAGGGGTATCCTGCGCAGATCGGAATTCATGCGCGTCAGGCCGTAAACGACGGCTGGTTTGGAAGTTGGATTGCCTTGTGAGTCTCGCTTGTTGCCGAAGTCCAGAGAGCCGCTCACAATCAAGCATGCGTTGTTGGGATCGCTGGCGGGCGGGTGGGTGGCTCTTCCTACCACGACCGGCACCTGTGATTCCTGAATCACGCGGATGAGGTCCGATGTGCCTTGATCGTCGCGGCCGCAGGAGTCCGCGCCAAAGTACTTGTCGAGCACGATAACAGCGGCGCCATGCTCAGCCAGCCGCTGAATGAGCCTCGCGAGATACCAGCGCTGTTCGCAGACGTTATTCAGTATTCTGGCTGGAGTCTTCTCACCGAGGGTTACCATTGTGACCCGTCGGCTTCGCACGTCTCTGAATCCGGTGGCTACGGTTTCCGCGTAGGTAGCGGTCGAACTCTCAGAGTCAGGTCGATCAGTCAACTCGCATTTGTTGCCTGAAGGTTGATGACTGTGTGGCAATTCGAAGTACACAGCTAGCCCGAGCAGAACGGACAAGAATACGAGATTTAGGATGGGGCGCAGCGGAAATCTGAACTGCTTCCTTCGTGCTGGAGATCCAGAGTCGGTGCGCTCCTTGGTGTTACTCTTCATGACGACCGCCTATGTGTTTCATCGCGAACACAGACGGGCACGTTTGGGAATCTGATGGCATAGATATTATCCCTTTATGAAATCGATTGCCAGAGGTTTTTGAGGGTCTTTCTATGCTGTCCATTGCACTGAGATAGCCGCGCCGCGAATCCCGTCGCCATTTTGTTCCGCCAATCGGATGAGGAGGGGTTGAGCATTTTTGATTTCTGAGTCTTGATTTGTGATTGCCATTCACATCCGTTTCTCTTTACCCATGTCTTCTTCCCACGGTATTACCATGGGCCCTTCTTCAGATCCTTGCATCCTGGGTATGCGGAATTGAAGAAGCAGTGCACTTCCAGGAGATCGGACTCGTTGGCTCTGACGATCTCGTCCCACTTGGCAGAGACTTCATTGATTTGCCGGGGATTCATGGCCCAGGAGAGCGGAGCGTGATGACCCTTGAATTCAAAAGTCGCAAAGTGGATGTGATCTGCGCCGCTATACAACTCGGACAGGTCTTTGTCTTTCTCTTTGCGGGAGCCGGAGTGGTCTTCCCAGCGCCTGGCAAAGTTCTCCAGCTCCTGGCGATCGCGCATCAGTTGCGCGGTTGTACGCACATTGAGCAAGCCATCAATAGGCGCATAGGTCTGGAAGAACCAGCCCTTCGTGGTGGGGCCGTTTAAGGCATCATCCGGAAACGAGCGGATCTGAATGATGAGCACCGGCGGCACTTTCTGGCCTCTGGCCGTCAAATCGAAAAAACCCTCATCGAGCCATGAAACAGCGCTGGAGACGCCATAGTTGTCGTAGTATCCGCCGTCAATCACGTGGTACTCGGATTTGGTGGAGAGAGCGCGCGCCGACGGCGTGACATAAGGAAAGGTTGCGCCCAGGCGCACGGCGGTGACCACGGGAAGGTCGCTATCCGGGTAGAGCTGGTAGAAGGTGCGCAGGCCCGGTTCGCTGCCGGTTTTCATGTCGGTTGTGGCCATGACCAGAGGTTCGCCGGTCTCATTGATGGTGCCGTTGAAAATGGTTGCCGGACGAAGCCCTTGCGCCACGCCTGCCCGCCAGTTGGAGAGGTTTGCCTGGATGTTGCCGCGATTGCGCCATGTCTCTTCCAGCATGTAGCCGCGATCAAACACCGGCTCTTCACCGGGTTCAGCAGCCGCGGCAAAGATGCTGGGAATATCGTGATAGACCAGCGCCCACGCGACCTCGTCCAGGCTGGATTGAGATGCCAACTGGGTGAGGTTCTTCAGGCCATTCTGATCAAACGGCTCGCTCTCGTTGGGATGATAGAGATTCAAGTAGAACATGGCGCCGGTGGCACCACCCGAAACCGAGCTGATGAGGGTAACGGAGTCAGAAAAAGCGCGTCCACCCCACTGCTGCGATTGCTGCTCCAGGCCTGCCAAAACTTGCGCGGTCCAGGCCGCAGCCTGGATTCCGCCGCCGGCCGTGGCGATGATCACAATCGGCTTATTCTGCGCGGCGCGAGCGGCCAGGATGTCCGCCGGACGCACCGGTTCCACCGTCACGCCACGGCTTACCGTGTAATAGTGGTCCGAAGCCGGAATCAAGGCATCCACGGCGCACAGAACGATGACGGGAATGAGCAACGGGACACGGTAGCGGTCGAGAAAGAATGCCAATGCTGAAAAGATCCAGTTGATGTTCAGCAGGAGAAGCAGGACAAACACCAGGGCCGGAACCACGGTGGATTCTCCACTCCAGGCGCGGGTCAGGATGTCTATCGAAAAATAAACGCCCAGCGTAGCCAGGGAGAACATAAGAGCCAACCATTGACCGCCCCACAAAAAACCGTCAGGGCTGATATAGCCAGCCCATAGAGACTGGGGCCAATGGGCACGCACCCACTTGCCCAGGTTGAGCGCTCCGGCGGGAATCAAGCCGTGTTCATTTGCGCAATCCAGCCAATTGTGCATGAATGAAGGGCAGGGAAATGTGAGAACGGACGTCTGCGTGCACTTGGGAGCGATCCAAACGGCAAAGAAAAGCGCCAGGAACATAACCAGGTAGGCGCAGGCAAAGCCTGCTAAAGCGGCGAGAAGCCGCCATCCCAAATCACCCCAGCTATACCCAAAATCATGCTTCTGCGTGAGAGGCGCAAAAATATTGGGCAGCGCTACCAGGATCATCAGCCAAAAAGAGGATTTGAATCTGGCCAATTCTGCCGCGGTATATTCTTGCGCCACTCCGAAGCGTTCTTCTCCGTTCAGCACCACAATGCGGTTGGTGAGCAAGATACTCCAAGCGACCAGCAGGGTGACCGTGGTCACCCAGAATTCGCCCCAAGTTGATAGAAAGAACAAGTTCTGCAACAAAGCGGAGACGGGCGAGAAAGGCAATAGCGCAGCAACCGGAAAGAGTACGAGTGTGGCGCCAACCAGGATAGGAACGCGCCGGAGATAGATGTAAGTTACGAATCTGATGAACCGGTCCAGCCCCGACTTTGGCGGCTCCATGCGCGGTGTTTCGCCCCCATGGTTCGTCGCCTCGACGTGCTGTGCCAGTCCAGTGGCGGAATTGCTCATAGTTTTTTGCCTCAGTTGCGGGGATATTATCCGAACGCTGTGGCCAAATTCAATGAGTTTTGTAACCTGGGTTACTCGGCTGGTTCTTTTTGGGAAAGATCGGGCGAACCGTTGGGCTATGGGGCGATCCGGCCAATTTGCGCAGGTAAAAGGCCGGGAGTGCGGGCGGGTGAATTCCCGGTTGATGAGTGCTATAGAATATTGAGTGCGAATGTTTCGCAACATTGGCGTTACGCTGGAGATGATCAAGTGGGAGCACTCTGTGTTTGCGCTCCCGTTTGCGCTGTGCGCTGCCATGCTGGCTGCCGGGGGCATGCCCACGGCGGCGAAGCTGGGATGGATCCTGGTGTGCATGATATCGGCGCGCTCCGCGGCCATGGCTTTTAATCGCCTGGCTGACGCGCAGATTGACGCTGCCAATCCTCGTACCGTCACGCGCGCCATTCCCGCGGGAACGCTGTCACAGAAGTTTGTGATGATGTTTGTACTGGTCTCCTGCGTGATTTTTGTGCTGGCCGCCGCCCAACTCAATCACCTCACCTTATACCTCTCGCCGGTGGCCCTGGCCGTGGTGCTCCTCTATTCCTTTACCAAGCGTTTCACGCGCTGGTCGCACCTGCTGCTGGGTTTTGCGCTGGGAATTGCGCCGGCTGCAGCATGGATTGCGGTGCGCGGGGCGCTGGATGCGCGAATCCTTATCCTGACGGCTGCGGTTACGTGCTGGGTGGGCGGATTTGACGTTTTGTACGCCTGCCAGGACGTTGATTTTGACCGCGCCTATGGCTTGAATTCACTTCCACAAGCGTATGGCATACCTTCCGCCCTATGGCTGGCGCGAGCGCTTCACCTGCTGATGCTGGCGCTCCTGATCGCGCTGGTGCTGAGCTTTGGGCTGGGAAAGATTGCCATGCTCGGCGTGCTGGCTGTGGCCCTTTTGCTGGCTTATGAGCACTCCCTGGTTTCGTCCAAGGACTTGAGCAAGTTAAATGCCGCGTTCTTCACCATGAACGGGGTGATTGCGGTTGTGTTTTTTGTGTTTGTGGCGATTGATATTCTGGTGAGGAACAGGCAGCTGGGGATTGGCAATTAGTCATTAGCAAAGTCAGCGAATTCCGTTATCATTTATCATTGAAGGTGATGGCCACCGCTATACCAACTACGGGACGGCATGGGTTTCAGACGGATGATTCGCGTCTGCTGCCGATTGCAGAAAAGGTGTTCGCCCGCGAGCGCCTGACTTTTGAGGATGCGGTCATGCTCTACCGCTCGGCCGACATTCTGGCCGTGGGATGGCTGGCCAACCAGGTGCGCGAGCGCATGCATGGCAATGTGGCGTATTTCAACGTGAACCGCCACATCAATCCTACGAACGTCTGCGTGGCCGCTTGCCGGCTATGCGCCTTTGGGCGGAAAAAAGATGCTCCCGGCGCTTATACCATGGCATTGGACGAGGCTTATGAAACCGCGGCTTCAGGATACTCTGAGGCGGTAACCGAATTTCATATTGTTGGCGGGCTGCATCCGGATTTGCCGTTTCAGTATTACCTTGACCTGATCGCGGGATTGAAAGAGCGCTTTCCGCAGGTGCACATTAAAGCGCTGACCATGGTGGAGATTGCGTTCCTATCCAAACGGGCCAAATTGTCCATTGAGGAGACGCTGCGCCAACTGAAGGGCGCAGGGCTGGATTCGCTTCCCGGGGGCGGCGCGGAGATTTTCAACGAGCGCGTGCGGCGGGTGATCTGCGATCACAAGATTGATGGCCAGCAGTGGCTGGAGACTGCACGCACGGCGCACCAGATCGGCCTGAAATCCAATGCGACCATGCTGTACGGCCACATTGAGAACGAAGAAGACAGGGCAGACCATCTTATCCGGCTGCGCAGCCTGCAGGATGAGACTCGCGGCTTCCAGACATTCATCCCACTGGCATTTCATCCGGCCAACACGCCGCTTCAGCATCTTTTCACTACTACCGGAATGGCGGACTTAAAGACCATTGCCGTGGGACGCCTGGTGCTGGACAACTTCCCGCACATTAAGGCGTACTGGCAGATGATGTCACCCAAGGTGGCGCAGATCGCGCTGCGGTTTGGGGCAGACGATATTGACGGCACCGTGATTGAAGAGAAGATCTATCACGACGCCGGGGCCACTACACCCCAGGGAATGCGCCGCGGCGAACTGATGCGCTTGATTACAGAGGCCGGGCGCGAACCGGTGGAGCGCGACACCATGTATCGTCCGGTTACACGAACAGAGACTTCGTTCAGTATCTCCGTATAGACCTTTCGTGTCTCACTTCAGTCCACGTGGCAACTCTAAGCCAGATAGAATGTTCCTATGTTGTAACCAGGAGGAACAATGCAACAGATCTTCTTAAAGAGCAAACTTCTAATTGCGGCTCTGGTAGCTTTCGGCTTTGTCGCCGGTACGATGCCAGTGCGGGCCGATGATCGCGACGACAGAAAGTGCGAGCAGCGGATCCACAAGGCCGAAGAGCAGCTGGAAAAAGCCATCCGCAGACACGGCGAGCATAGCGAGCAGGCGGAACAGAGGCGGCATCAACTGGAGGAGACGCGCGAGCGCTGCCACCACCGCGATCATGACCATGACCACGACCACGATCATGATCACAACTAGCCGCTGAACAACAATCGGGTCATCGGTGCATTGGTGCATCGAGACATCGGAAGAAACACGCAATGTCTCGATGTGACAGGGGCACGGTCAGGTAACTCGTCTACAGCATCTATAAAAGCTGCTTCAGCATCTCCGCGCGGAGGCATGGGAAATCTTGCCTGTGCTTTCGCGATGAGGTCCTGGGTGCAGATTTTTCTGCTGGTTTAAGAGCATTTTCATAATGAATTCATTTCTTTTGTACTGTTCCTCCACACCGGCGCAAAATTTCTGTACTGATCTCTTCAGAGCAACGCAAAAATTTACGATTGCGTCTTACATTACAGGTGTAAAATCTGCACAGATAGTGGGGGCCTACGGACCTTCAAGGGGACCTTCTCCCAAATGCCGAGGCACACATGAACGTTCAGATCAGCTATAAGGCAAACAAGACCCCAGACGTAGAACGTGAATTTCAACATCAAATTGAAAAACTTCAGCGCCGGTTGCAGGTGTTTAAGCCTGATCTGGTCCACTTCCATGCCATGGTTGAACCGGAGAACGGGCACAGTGTGAAGGCGACGCTGAACCTGCGCCTGCCTTCAGGGCAGATGGCGGCCGAAAAATCCGGGGAAAGCGTTCTGGCGGCCATTAAGCCGGCGTTTGCCGACTTGCTATCCCAGGTGAAGAAACATAAGGAACAATTGCGAGGTGAGTGGAGGAAACGGCGCTGGAGTCCGGGAAAACGAGAGATTACGGGCGGTGTTGAGTTAAAGCAGAAAGTTGCGACCGTGAAGGGCGGCGTGAAGCCCGCCGAGGCCCCGTCTCAAACCGCAGGGGACAATGGCGACATCAGCCATTGGATCGATGCCAACCTGCCGCGGCTGGAAAAGTTTGTTGAGCGCGAGCTCCGCTATCGCGTGGCCACGGGACAGATTCGTGAAGACCAGATTTCGCGGGAAGAGGTGATTGACGAAGTGATGGTAAGCGCGCTTTCCGGCGAGGAAGAAAAGCCGGATGAGCTTTCCATGGAGAGCTGGCTATACCGGCTGGCGCTGAGCGCCATCCGACGGCTGGCGCAGGCCAATGCGGATACGGCCAACGTTTCCCTGGATGCTCCGGCCGGAGTACAGAACGTGACCGGCAGCGACGAAAACGTGCTGCAATACCACCAGCCTGATGATTCACTCCCGGAGGAAAGCGTGATTCCTGACCAAAACGTCAGGACGCCGGAGGAGATCGTCTCCAGCGAAGAAATGGCAGCGCAACTCGACTCTGTGCTGCATAAAGTGAGCGCTCAGGACCGCGAAGCTTTCGTCCTGTTTGCGCTGGAAGGTTTCACTGTGGAAGAGATTGCGCGCATCACAGATCTCCCGCCTGAAGGCATCCGCAAATGTATTGACCGTGCGCGGGAGCGGGTGCAAAAGGATTTGCCTCCGCAGAATGACCTGCGAGAGAAATTGTTGCGCCACTCGCGAGTGGCTTGAAATCCGCGCCCAATCAGCCAAGGGAGCCAGCAACGCATGATTACACGCGAAGATATTCGTCAACTTTCCCAGATTGAATCACCCTCGGCATGCGCCGTAAGTTTTTATTTTCAGCCACAGACGCCTCACGATAAGTCACACCGGGAAGAAGTAATCCTGGTGAAAGACCTGGTACGCGAGAGCCTGCGCAAGGCCGAACGCAATGGCAACCACGCGGCCCTGCGCGAAGATTTGCAGAAGATCCTGGCAGTAGCAGAACAGCTGCACGGAAACCATTCCCGGGGCAGGGTGATTTTTGCCTGCAAGGAGCAGGGGATCTGGAGAGAGATGGATGCTCCTCCGCAGCTGGTCAGGTCCGCCATTGTTGTCAACTCGCGTTTTCATCTGGGGCCGCTGGTGGCGGCTTACTCCGGATCACCGAAGAGCTGTATTGCCCTGGTCGACAGGCAGAAAGCGCGCATCTTTGCCTTGCAGGAAGAAGAGTTGATCGAGAGGCCCGACCTGTACTTTGGGAATTTGCCGCCAGGCGGCAAGAGCGATGGGTATCGAGGCTACGATGCCGGTCATCGCGAGCGTCACGTTGAAAACGAGGTGATGCACCACTTCAAGCAATTTGCCGACTCGCTGCATGTTCTGCTGGACATGGACCATTTCGAGCTGCTTTTGATTGGTTGCCGCGACGAGGCGTGGCCGGAAATACTTCCGCACCTGCATAGCGACGTTAAACGGCGACTGGTAGAGCGGTTTTTGATTGATCCCGGGCAGGCCACTCCGCAAGAGGTGCGCGAGCGGGCGCAGGGCATCCTGTCCAAGTTTCTTGCTGAGGAAGAACAGGAACTGGTCCGCGAGGTGATTGGAGAGGCACAGCGGAATGGCCGCGGCGCACTGGGGCTGCGCCATGTGCTGAACGCGCTGGAGCGCCAGGAAGTACAAACGCTGCTGGTTAGCCGCGATTTTCTGGCTGAAGCGGTTGAGTGCGTGAACTGCCGCCATCTGGATACGCGGATGGTCCGCAATTGCGCTCTGTGCGGCCATGACACCAAAGAGATGAGCGATGTTTCGGATGCTCTGGTGGATCTGGCCCTGCGCAATGGAGCGGAAATCAAGTTTGTAGATGGCGAGGCTGATCTTGAGAAGGCAGGACGCGTAGGCGCGCTGTTACGGTTCCGAGCGGACCACACAACCACAGCTTCGGTTGCGTCGCTGAGAACGGTTTGAAGAATCCATTGAGTGAGACCAACCGGCTGAAATGAAACTCAATCTTGTCGTGATTCGGGTGGCCGATCTTGAACGCGCAGCAAATCTCTACCGTGCATTAGGCCTACCGTTGGTTAGGGAGCGCCATGGCACAGGGCCGGAGCACTACTCAGCTGATATTCAAGGAACGATTCTTGAACTGTACCCTCGCCAGCCAGGGTCTGAAGGAACGACCCAGTTGAGGCTTGGATTCGCAGTTGATGACCTCGACAAAGCTGTAGACTCCATCCAAGCGGCGGGAGGGCGTATTGTCTCGCCTGCCCAGGCATCGCCGTGGGGGCGCAGAGCTGTAATCGAAGACATTGATGGTCACCGGATCGAATGTGTGGAAGCTTTATAAACTTTAGCGCGCTGACGACGATAATCTTTCTGTGGAGCGCTCATTGCCCTATGCGGCGCTGGTGGGGGAGAGGGCTTTTAACTCCGGCTCGGTTAGGCCATACAGGGGCGGGCGGGGCACACCTAGCAGCGCCAGATAGACGTAGATCTCTCCGCGATGGTGTACCTCATGTTCAACCATGGCGCGCAGCAGCTTCCAGGCAGTGATGGGATTGCCCTGCGGGCCTACTCCTTTTCCCTCCAGATTATCAGGGCTAAGCTTCTTTAACATGTCTACGGTTTCAGCGTGCATTCGCTGCATGAACGCAAGAATGCTGTCCATGCCTTGTGCCAGATCGGCGCCACAACCCGGATAACGGCTTGGCCGGCCGAGCACACTTTCCGCGAACGTATAACGCTCGGTGGCGGCGATGTGCCGCGCCAGATCGCCGGGCGAAAATACTCCGTCCGTATGACGCCATTCAAGTTTTTCCCGGGGTACCGCCTCGACCACACGCAACGTCCGCTCACGAATGGTTTCAAAGTATGAGAGGAAGGACTGAATGTTGTGAATTTCCATGGAAGCAGTTTCTCATGGGATCGAGGAGAATCCCAAGGGGTGTTTCAGAGAGTGGCCAGTGGCCTCTACTCAGTGATATCCTTGCGGGTTTTGTGTGTTGCCAAAAGTGAGGGATTCATGAAACGCAGGGACTTTCTTTCGGGAGTGGCGGTAACGTCCGCGTCTTTGGCGGCTGGGGCGGCGGGAAAAGGTGCCAGGGGCGCAGAGGCGGCGGGTGAACAGCCTAAGCCATCAGGACCAACCGCGGCGGGCGGCGCCAAGAACATTATTGTTTGCGCCAGAAACGGGCTCAACTATATCGATGCCGGTTATGACCGCCTGCGGCAAGGAGCCGACACGCTGGATGCCGCCATCACTGTGGTTTCCGGCCCGGAGAATGACCCCAATGACGATAGCGTGGGACTGGGCGGACTGCCGAATGAGGATTGCGTGGTGGAGCTGGATTCCTGCTGCATGCATGGTCCAACACGCCGGGCGGGTTCAGTGGGCGCGGTGCACGACATCAAGAATGTGGCATCCCTGGCGAAGACCGTGATGGAGCACACCGGACACGTGATGCTGGTGGGTGAAGGAGCAACACGCTTCGGGTTGCTCATGGGCTTTCCCAAAGAAAACCTGTTGACGGAGCACTCGCGGAAGATCTGGCAGTTGTGGAAGGAATATCACTCCAACCAGGACTGGTGGGGGCCGGGAATGGCTGATCCCGGCTGGAAGCCGCCTGCTTCCCTGGAAGAGAGTGGCCTGGAGGACCAGCCGAAGCCGATCCAAGAGCTTTATGCGCTGGCTGCCGAGATAGGAATTCCACCCGCCGACCGCATGGATGCCATCTATAAAGTACTTCATCCACCCACGGGCACGATCAATTGCTCTGCGCTGAATGAAAAGGGCGAGATGTCCAGCGTGACCACTACAAGCGGCCTGGCGTGGAAGATCGCGGGCCGTTGCGGCGACTCACCGATCATAGGCGCAGGATGCTATTGCGATCAGGACGTGGGCGCGGCCGGGGCTACGGGGAATGGCGAAGAGAACATCAAGGTAGCGGGCGCGCACACCATTGTAGAAAATATGCGCCGAGGAATGTCCCCGGAAGAGGCAGGGATGGATGCGCTGAAGCGGATTGTCCGCAATTACAACAATGACATGGCCAAGATCAAGTACGTCAGCATGGTGTATTACATCCTGCGTAAGGATGGAGCTTATGCCGGCGTGAGCATGTGGTCAGGGGCGGAGGGCAGGCCCACGAGCTTTGCCGTACACGATGGAACCAAGCGCGCGGAAAACTGCAAAGCGCTTTACCAGGGGAGGCACAGCGATTGGCCGCCAATGCCGAGGGAGCGGAAAAGATGAAGAAGCTGCTAGCTTTTGGCCCTTGGCCGGGTCGCTGCGCTGAGAGCGCAGTTCATAGAAGCGACTGACTGCGGCCGGGAGTGGGGTCGTGCACGCAATCGGTGCATCGGGTCACCGGAAGAAACACCCAATGCTTCAATGTGGTAAGAGCCTTACTATCCAAATGACTTATCGAGCAGTCAATGGAGAGACTCACCTAGGGCCTTTGACATAATCGCGATTCATGAGAAAACCGGGAGATCATTCTGAATCGGGAGATCCTTCTGGATGATGACAGTCGCGGAGCAGTTCCTTCGCCTGTCGGCCCAGGATGACACGCCATTGAGGCTTCCCGTTCCCCAATCTCACCTCTCCGATCTCACCTCAAAGATGCTCTGGTTACTAACTGCCATTTGCCGGTGGCTTTAGGCGAATCGTACTTTTACGTCCGGCCGCTTGGCCAGGTGGATGCTTTCCACGAATCTCACCTTGCCGCTCTGGCGGGTCATGACGATGGATGAGGTCCGGGTGCCGTCGCCGAAGAAGCGGACGCCTTTCATCAATGCGCCGTCGGTGACTCCGGTAGCGGCAAAGATGAGGTTACTGCCGGGAGCGAGATCTTTGGCGGTGTAGATTTTCTTTTTGTCGGTGATGCCCATTTTTTCTATACGGGCTTCCAGGTCAGGCCTGTCGATGACCAGGCGAGCGAGGATTTCACCATTCAGACAGCGCATGGCGGCGGCGGTAATCACGCCCTCCGGTGCGCCGCCTGTCCCCATGACCACGTGGACGCCGGTTCCGATGATGGCGGCGGCGATGCCGGCAGAGAGATCGCCATCAGTGATCAGCCGGATTCGCGCACCGGCTTTGCGGATATCATCAATCAGCTTCTGGTGGCGCGGACGATCCAGCACCACGACCACCAGATCTTTCACGTCACGGTCCAGCCGCTTGGCAATGGCTTTCAGGTTCTGGGCGACGGGAGCATCCAGGTCTACGGCGTTTTTGCAGGAAGGGCCGACGACGAGTTTTTCCATGTAGCAATCCGGGGCGTTCAGCAGCCCGCCTTTTTCGGAAGCGGCAAGCACCGTGATCGAGCCCGGCGAGCCGGTGGCGCAGAGATTTGTCCCCTCCAGCGGGTCAACAGCGATATCAACTTCAGGGAAGGATTCGCCATCATGCCAGCCGGCGCCCACATGTTCTCCGATGTACAGCATGGGCGCCTTATCGCGCTCACCTTCACCGATCACGATGGTCCCGCGCATGGGCACAGTGTCCATGCAGGTGCGCATGGCTTCCGTGGCCACTTGATCAGCCTTGTGACGGTCGCCCAGTCCCATGGTTTGCGCGGAGGCTATGGCCGCTTCTTCCACGACGCGCACAAATTCCAGCGCCAGCTCAAATTCCAAAGCCGCCGCCAAACCACCCTTTTTGTGATTTGTCTTGTCTACGATATGAGTCGCCATGGTGCGTCTCCTTGGAAGCAATTGGCAATTGGCCCGCCGCGGCGGGCAAATTGCCAAAGCTTTATCTCACCGCTGATTCACACTGATCTCACTGATAAGGCCAATTTGGCACTACTCTTTCTAAAATGCGCTTATACCCGTAATGCTTTCTCCGATGATCAATGCGTGAATATCGTGCGTGCCTTCGTACGTTTTTACCGTCTCCAGGTTCATCATGTGGCGCATGACGGGATAGTCATCTGAAATCCCGTTGCCGCCCAGGATATCCCGGGCCATGCGGGCGCATTCCAGGGCCATCCAGACATTATTACGCTTGGACATGGAGATGTGCTGGTGGCCGGCTTTGCCTGCGTCTTTCAGCCTGCCAACCTGGAGCGCCAGGAGCTGGGCTTTGGTGATCTCCGTGATCATCCAGGCCAGCTTTTCCTGGACAAGCTGATGAGATGCAATTGGCTGGTCACGGAACTGCTTGCGAATTTTGGAATATTGCAAAGCCGTATCGTAGCAGGACATGGCGGCGCCAATCGCCCCCCAGCCAATGCCATAGCGCGCTTGGTTCAGGCACATCAGGGGGGATTTCAGGCCGTCTGATTTGGGCAGGACGTTTTCCGCCGGGATACGCACATCCTGAAGCGACAGGCCGGAGGTTACGGAGGCGCGCAACGACCACTTACCGTGTACATCCTGGGCCTTGAAGCCGGGCCGGTTGGTCTCCACCAGAAAGCCGCGAATACGGTTGTTGTCCGCTTCAGACTTGGCCCAGATGACGGCGACGTCTGCGATGGAGCCGGAGGTGATCCACATCTTTTCGCCGTTCAGGACGTATTCATTCCCAACTTTTTGGGCGCGGGTGCGCATGCCGCTGGGATTGGAGCCAAAATCAGGTTCGGTCAGGCCAAAGCATCCGAGCTTTTCACCCTTAGCCATGGCCGGAAGCCATTTGTCTTTTTGCTGGTCGCTGCCAAAGGTGAAGATCGGGTACATGACGAGCGCCGACTGCACGCTTACGAACGACCGAACGCCGCTATCGCCGCGTTCCAACTCCTGCATCACGAGGCCGTATTCCACGTTGGACATGCCGGCGCAGCCGTAGCCCTTAAGACTAGCGCCGAAAAAGCCGAGGTCGCCCATGGGCTTGACCAGCTCGCGCGGGAAACGGCCTTCACGGTTGCAGAGCTCGATGATGGGGACCAGATTTTCTTCAATGAATTTGCGGGTGTTATCGCGCACCAGCCGTTCGTCATCCGTCAGCAAAGCATCGACTTCCATGAAGTCGACTCCCTTGAATTTAAAGGCGGGCATTAGTTCTCTCTTCTTAAGAATTTAGAAAATATGGGCGGTAATTGTCCCGGTCAGGGAGACTCTAAACGCTAACAGAGCGGATGGGAAGGGGCAAGAGAGATCGGGAATCGGGTCATCGGTGCATCGGGTCATCTCAAAATCAAGGGATCTGTGATTGCCCACGAAGTTGGTAATTGGGTAAGTTGGTAACTTGGTAATTGAAAGGCGCGATCAAAACCTCGAGGCACCTTGTGAGGCGTAAGAATGCGGTTTTTCGATAACCGGTAGCCTTTGGCCTTTGGCTTGACTCGCGTTGTTCGTGCTCATGCGCGGCCACGAGTTCGTTCTGTTTCCTGATTCCCACAAAACCCAATTCGCCGTAAGTGCACAAACCCTCATGTCCGTGTAGAATTTAGATTACCGCCCAAAGAGGAGAGCACTTACCACATGGCCAAGATCGCCAAGACGGCTGATCGCAAGAGAGAGATGGACACTACCAAGAGCACGGATTGTCCCAAGTGCGGCAAAGCTACGCGTATTGTGAAGCGCGTGAAAGACCGGGAACGCAATGTCCCCGGCGGCGTCTACATATCGTGCTCCGCTTGCGAGTTCTACGAAAAACTGTAGCCAACTGACGCAATAACCGCCATATTTCATTTTCTGCTGCTGAAGCCCGCTTTGGCTGCATGGCCTTCTGCATTTGGCGCCATGCGTTTGTCTTTTTGTCTTTGTGTGCTCTGTTGTCAAGCCCGGCGTAATCTCCCTGACTGAGGTGGGAAGGGCGTGAACGCTGCAGCGATATTTTTTTCCTGAATCTTTTTTCCTGAATCTAAGGGTTTCTTCACAGGTTAGCGTTTCTTAATTTTGTAGGGTCCGAAATCGAGCCGGCCAGGCTGGGGGAGCGCTACGTGCGCAGCCGGCCGGTTCGAATATCGGAACGAATTCCTTTGTCCTTTGTCCTGCGCGAAAGAAATACACCCCTTGTCAGAGCTCACCAGAGCCTCCCGGTTTTTCTGGTAGTCCATCAGGGTTTCAAGGGCCAGGGACGTTATTACCTGTAAGACAGACATTGAACCGTTCTGGCGAATATGCCAGCCGTGCAGGGATAGGGGGATGAATCAGGTGGCACTTTCAAGCGGCGAAACCACAGGCATGAGAGAGACACGAACATCTCGGTCGGCTAATGAAGTAGAGGACCTTCACCAGATGGTTGCGCGAATCATGGAGGACTCCGGCATGGAGGCGCCGAGCATCAAGCCAGGAATGGATGAGTAGCATGAACAAGCAAGCAAAAACCTTGACGTCTCTGTTGGCACACGCAGCATTCTTTTTTCGCTATCACGATTTTCTCTCTCCTGTGTTCGCTGTCGTCCAGCGTTTTCTCGCGGCTTGAAGGTTCGCCTTTGCCTGGCCAGTTGGAGCGGCCCAGGAGCCAAATGACATCCCCTACAGCCGCGCTTTCTCCAGAATGGCCTTCACCTGTTCCAGCCATGCTTCATGCGAGCTATGAATTGCGCGTCCGAGGAAGCTGGCGCGGAGCTGGCGCAGCTCGGGGAGGCGACGGGCTGCAATCGCGTAGCGGTGGTATTTGGGATCGCGCTCCAGATCGTCATCCGATAGATAAATAGGCCGGCGGCGGAAATTCAGCATGCCCAGCACGCGGTTCAGGCGACTCACAGCAGAATCAATTAATCCCTGCGCTTGCGCCGGGTCTCGCAGCTGTGCGGCCTGAGCAGGATCGACCAGGCGGAAGAAGTAGGTGGCGCGTCCGGAGCGGGAGCTGGCCTCCCACGCGACCACGTTTCCGGGGATAGGGAAGAAAAACCAATGGAGCGTTTCCTGGGAGCTGCTGTCGGCATCGGAAGAGAGATTGGCAATCGGGTGATCGGGTAATCGGGTAATTTCAGAGCTGTCGGCTGCTTCGCTTTGCGCAACTGTGTCTTCATCCCCTTGTGCTTCGCCACTCTGTTGATCTTCTGGCCTTATCATCTTGAATCCGGCGTAGAGCATGCCATTGCCGTTGCGGGCTACCAGATCCTTGTAATAGGGCATCAGGTCTTTATCTACGGCATTGGCGGTGAGGGCTGCGGGGATTTTTGGATTGATGGCGGCTAGTCTGGAGACAGGCGCTGATTGGCCTTCACGCAACAGGGCTGCCGTCGCCTGGAGCTGGTCGGGATTGAGAAAAGGAAAGATCGTGTGCAGGGCCTGGGCGCTCTGAGCAGCCAGGGCGCTGATTGCATCACGCAGTTTGGCGCCAAATTCCTCGGTGCGTTTGGCCAGCCTGGTGAATTTAAGCTGGGATTGCCCGGATTGGAGCACTACGACCCAGTTGTCCGGATCGAAGCGGACACTATCTACATCCGCCAGACGCCACTGAAAACTTTGCGAAGCAACGGGCAGGACGGCGAGATTACTCTTGAACAGGCGAATCTCGGCCGGGCCGGAAGTTGACGCCAGCTCAAACGTTCCGTTAAATCGCGCTACTTCCTGCATGTCTTCCAGCAGCAGGCATTGGAGGACGCGGTTGCGATGGGCATCGAGCAGATCGTGAGCCAGGGTCTCGTAGGCTTTGCCCAACTGACGGAGGAGAAGGGTGTTGCCAGTGTAGAGCGGCAGCCGGATTTCATAATCCGCTGCCAGAACTGCGTCCAGGTCGCCCAGATCAAAGGCCATGGGCGCGCCTGACTCGGGGATCAGGGTGAACGTCTGGGCGTCAAACTGCGCGCGGCAAGCGCCTTCCTGGGCGGGAGCGCCACCAGAGTTGAGGTATTGGAATTTTCCGTTGAAGTCGGCCATAAGCCTGTCCTGAGGCGCCACCGAAGGATCAGACGATTTTATTCCCGCACTCCGGGCAGAATTTTGTGCCCGCCTCGAACTTGGTGCCACATTTGGAGCATTCGTTCTTGGGGCGCAGGGGCTTGCCGCATTCAGGGCAGAATTTTGCTCCCTGAGTTCGGGCGCCGCATGCGGGACAGAGCGCCGCCGCTTCGCTGGTCACGTCCAAATCTTTGGTCAGGTCCTGTTGCTGGACCTTTTGCTTCATCTGATCCACGGTGGCCTGCACCTGCGCGGAAGCGAGTTCGGTTTCGATGTCCGGGGCGCAGGCGAAGCAGAGCATGCGTTTGGCGTTCCAGCAGGTATTCAGGCAGACCCAGTGGGTGCACTTGGGGCACTGGCGGAAATTAGGCTTGGCTTCCTCAACGGCGTCGTGGAAAGCCTTATCGTGCGCCGGCCCCAGGACAGCGCGCTGAATTTCATAGCTGCTTCCGGCGGCGCGGCCGAGGACGCCGCCAAAAAAGCTGCCGGCAGCTTGCAGGGCGCTGGCGGCCATGCCGGTGGCGGAGGCCTTGAACTCGCTCATAAAGCCGTTGCCGCAGCGATCGCAGAAGAACTCGAACTGGAACCCTTTATCAGTGGAATGGTCGGTGTGGTTCCGGGTGAACTGGATCAGCGCCATGATGGATTGTCTCCGTGAAGGATGAGCAAAATTTACCCGATTCTAGCGGAATCCGGGGGAAACATCCACTACGGATAGGAGCGAGTATTTAGTACTTAGTATTTAGTATTTAGCGAAACCAAACCCAAGACCTTTGAAACGCAGAGGAAAGGAGTACGCAGAGGAGTGGCCTTTGGCGGGGAAGAGCAGAGGCAACACCAAAGACAACAGCAAAGGCAAAACGTGTACCACGAGAGTCGTCCTGGCCGCTAATTAAAAGCTCGCGGAACGCTAGTTGCTAGACGTCAGGGAGAGGTGCTTTCGCTGACTCTTACGAGGTTGTCGTCTGGTTTGCGGTCAATCAGTTTATTCAGGGGATCGATGCCGGCCTTGTAGGGCAATTTGTCTACAATCACTTTGATGTCGGCTGACTCGGCATCGAGCTTGTGTTTCTGCAGGTACAAGTAATGGCCGTCCGCGTCGGCTACGCCGATATCAACCCAATCGTGAGTGGCAACCTGATGGTCTTCACCGCGGCCATCGGCGCGATACTTCTTCAGCTCCACGGCCAGATTCACCTGGTATTTGCCATCAGGAAGACGAGTATAGGTTGCGGATTTAGCCCGGTTTTCGTACAGAGTGATGTTGTCAAAAAGATCGTCGTAGAGATATTGGAATTCGGGCGGAGTTACTTTGCGCAGATGGTTTTCCAGGTCGAGCGAGGTAGGATAGGGCGGTCCCTTGAACTGAAAATCCTTCACATAGGCCGCCAGGGCCTGGTTCACTTTGTCTTCACCGATGTAATCCTGCAGCGCAAACATCACCATGGCGCCCTTGGCATAGTGAATGTAGGCCTGGTTGAAGGTGACACGCATCAAGGGCCGTTCTTCATTTCTTTCCTGGCTGCGCCCGAAGAGGTAGCGGTCGAGTTCCCGGCGCATAAATTTCTTGATTGCCTCAGGAGCAACGTGGTGCTTCATTACCATGAGCGCGGTGTACTCGGCCAGGCTCTCCACCGGCAAAGTAGCACCTTCAGTATTGGCGGTGATCACCTGGTGGCCCCACCACTGATGCGCGATTTCGTGCGCGGTGACAAAAAACGGAAGATCAATGGCTTCGGGATTGGAAGGGTCGATACGGGTAATAAAGCCGATGGCTTCAGAATAGGGAATAGTATTGGCGATGGACTCGGCGAAGGTCTGGTAGCGCGGAAATTCGATGATCCTGAGCTGGCGAAACTGGTACGGACTGAAGCTCTTCGAACAGTAGTCCAGAGTGGCGTTCATGCCCTGGCGCATTCTTTCCAGGTCGTAGGTGTGCTTTGAGTCGTAGTAGATCTCCAGATTCACGTTGTGCCAGCGGTCGCGCAGCACCTGATAGCGGGCGGAGTTGACCGAGATTCCGGGCAGGATGGGCGCATCCATCTTGTAATGGAAATACCGCCGGCCATCCTGCACCCATTCTTTTTCCAGATAACCTGGAGCGATGGCGGTCTAGCCGAGGCTGGTGCTGACGGTAGTCTCCGAATTGATCCAATCGGCATACGGGATACCGTAGATCTCCTGACGAGCGGCAACATCATCCAGCTTAGGGGTATCTTTGAGGGGCGTAAGGCCGTGCCTGCGCCGGATGCTTTGATCCTCCAGTTCGATCGACGGCTGGTATCCAACCTGGGGCGCAAAAGAGTCATTGACGAAGGTACCATTGACCACCAGGTCGATTTGTTCGTTGCTATTGGCAAAGCCTTGAAAGGCATACTTGAGGGCAAATTTCACCCCTATGCGGCCGTGCGGCGGCAGCGGCGAGGGAAGCTGATAGATATAAAATCCGAGCTGGTCATCTTTCAACACCTCCGTTTGCCCACCGGGAAATTCCAATCTGTCAATCACGATTTGCGGCCGCCGGATGGCCTGCAGTTCCTGCGGCCAGAGGGTGATAGCAACCTGAGGGATATCCTGGCTGGTCTTGTTTTCCAACCATATTGTTCCGGCAAAATTCATTTTTCGCTGTTCCGGAAACAGATCAATTTTCAGATTCGCGTCAGTGATTTTCGGCTGAGGGACGTTCAGGTATTTGCGATACTTCTTTTCGTACTGAGCCAGCCGCTCGGCAAACTGGTTGGCGGTTGAATACTTATTGAGGACATGGGTGTTGTAGAAAATCCAGCCGCCGAGGGCGATAAACAGCAGCAAGCTGACACCGAAGGCCATGCCTGAAGGCCGAGAGAGCCGCTGCATGGCGAGAGCGCTCCTCTGCTTCCAGCCTATATCTGTTCCCCTGACCCAGAAAGTATTGGTGAGGATGGCCAGCATGATGGCCGCCAATCCCCAATACAGATGAATCCAAAGAAGGGGTGAGACAAAGGGGCCGTAGCCGTTCATGTCAGAGTATAGAAAAGCGGGAAGCTGCCCAAACCGGTATAGCAGATCTTCCCATCCCATTCCGGGAAGCACAAAGACGGCCAGATAATACAAAACCACTACGAAGTGGCCCACGTATTTGTTGTTGACGATGACGTGGACGGCCAGGGTGAAAACACACAGAACCCAGGCGATCAGCAGGCGATTGACGAAGAGCTCCCGTAAATAGAGGCCGAACTCAAAACGGTGATAGGCGAGGCTGATCTGGGTGGTCAGTCCGGCGGCCATGACAATCAATTGCAACACTACCTGCACCAACATTAATGCGGCAAGCTTGGAGCCAAATAATACCCAGCGCTGGGTGGGCAGGGCGTCGACGATCTGGTTGACGCCGGCATCCCGCTCGCGCCACACCAGTTCGCCGGCATAGAAAGTAATAATGGCCAAAGCGAAGATCCCGAATGCGCCTCCGCTAAGCTCAATCATGCGATACGTAACCGGATAGACGGGAGTGGTGAACGGGTTCGAGAGGTTGAAACAGACAATCAAGGCAAAGCTATAACCGGCAATTGCGATCACACCGAAAAAGACGTTGCGCACGATTTCAGAGAATTGCAGCCAGGCCATAGAAAAGAACAGGGCGAGGGAGGCGGGGAATGAGAACATGGGATGCAGGACGCGGACGGCGGTTATCTGGGGAAGTGAAGGCGCTTCGTCCGCCAGTACTTGCTGCTGCTTTCTTTTCCCGCCGGCAGCAACATGGGCCATTTTGTGGCGCGACCAGGTGAATATTAAAACCACAATCCCAACCGCCAGCCATAGAATGCGATTAACGATGACCAGTCCGGCGAATGGAACCATCTGGGTGTTGCGCTGAAAAGGCGTCCAGTAGCGCTCCGCATAGTCGATGGCGTTTCCCCCGAAGGGATCGACCAGAGATGCGATCATGGAGTTGGTGACATCACCGGCGAGCAGGTTCGCAACCAGGTAGCCAATCAAAAAGACCACGGCACTGATGTAAACCGGCAGCATCTTTCTGGTCAGAGCAGCCACAGCAAAAAAGACGGCACTGGTGATCAGCAGATTGGGCAGCACGAATATCAGGTATGGCGCAAAGTAGGCGAATAACCGTTCGGGACCAACGCGACTGGGATCGACCCAGGGCGTGTGGGCAGCGATCCACGCACCGAGGCCGATGGCGGAAAAGATGACAAGCTGAACTGCGAGGCTGCCCAGAAAGCGGCCTCCCAGGTAGGCAAACTTGCTGATGGGCGCGGTGTAAAAGAATGGGGTGGAGTTGCTCTCAATGTCCTGATAGGTAGCCTGACCGGCCAGCGCGGCAGTAATGACAACTCCGAATGTGCTGATGTAGACGACGACCGCAAACAGGGCATAAGGAGAGTTGATGAGCACTCTGCCGCCCGTGCCGAAATCCACGCTCGCATTGGCGAAGGTCCCGCCGGAGAGCAGCACGAAAAAAAACCCAAGGGTGAACATCACCACGAAATAAACGTAAGTGGAGATGCGGCGAAAGCGCTGGCGCAGCTCGAACCCGGCAATGGTACCTACCATGATCAATTCACCCCCACCGATTGTGGAGATGCGGCGCCCTTGATGGTGGCAAAGTACAGGTCTTCGAGATCAGGGGTCACCGGTTCAAAGCCGGCGTCGGGCTGTTGCGGGCTGAACACGTGCACGATGGTGCGCCCGCCAAACAGCCGCATGGAGATTACCTGATGCTGTTTGCCGAATTCAGCCACGGCAGCCCCATCAACGGATTTTCGCCAGACCATTCCATTCAGTTTGCGAACCAGGGTGGTGGGATCGCCGGCGGCGACCACGCGGCCCTGATGAATGATGGCCATGTTGCGGCAGAGGTCACTCACATCCGAGACGATGTGGGTGGAGAGAATGACGATGATATGTTCACCGATGGCGCTGAGCAGATTGTGGAAGCGGGCCCGTTCCTCGGGGTCCAGGCCCGCGGTGGGCTCGTCGACAATGATCAGTTGAGGATTGCCCAGCAGCGCCTGCGCGATGCCAAAGCGTTGTTTCATGCCGCCGGAGAAACTTCCCAGCGGCTTTTTGCGGTGCTGTAAGAGATTGGTTTGTTGCAGCAGGGCCTGGACGAGCTCACGTCTTTCACGAGGGTTACCGATTCCCTTGAGGGCGGCAAAATGGCTGAGCAGCGTTTCGGCGGTAACTTTGGGATAGAGGCCAAATTCCTGGGGCAGGTAGCCGAGCCGCCGCCGCACCTCGTCCTTCTGCTTGAGCATGTCCAGGTCACCCAGCCTGGCGCTGCCGCCATCCGGCTCCTGCAGGGTGGCGAGGGTCCGCATCAGGGTTGATTTGCCGGCGCCATTCGGTCCCAGCAAGCCGTACATGCCTGCGGGAATGGTGAGGGAAACGTTATCCAGCGCTTTAACGCCGTTATTGTAAGTTTTCGAGAGGTTCTCAATTCGAAGTTCCATGCTCACGTCCTTTTTTGCGTGCCAGAAAGCGGGCAAGCCGTGCTCTATTGCAGGCGGTGCAGTGACGGAAGAAAGTTAGTATTGCCTTGAAACTGCTCTATCTGAATATGTACCGTCCCTCAAATGAGTACGTCCCACAGCCGATTTTACTTCCGGTGCAATGTCAGCTAGCGAACACTATTGTAGGCCTGCTGTGGCGGGCTGTTGGCCGGCTTGAGCTCTGCTTGCGCCGGTTCAGACCGCAGGGTCACGTTCTTCATGTTGTCATCGGGAACCCGGTCAATCAGAAGCGCGAAAGGATCAATTCCCGCCTTCTCGGGCAATTGCGCTGTGATAAAGGTGAAGGTGGAATTGCGCTGTGTGATATGCATGCGCTCGCGGTAGAGGGTATCGCCGTATTTTTTCCCACTGGCAGGCCTGGCAAAGGCGCCGATATCAATCCAGTCATCGACGGGGACTTCCGTTTCGTTGCCCTTGGGATCAGCGGTGAATTTCCGGGCTTCCACGCTGATGGTGACGTCATACTTTCCGTCTGCGCGTTTCCGGGCGGTGGCTTCGAGGGTGCGATTTGAGAACAGGGTGATGTCCTCAAACAAATCTTTGATGAGATATTGCAGGTTGGGCGGGGTCTCTTCCCGCAACGCATTCACCAGGGCATAGGAAGTAGGATAGGGCGGAGGCGCATAGGCATACTGGTGGATGACTTTGCGCAGCGCCCGATTGACGGCTTCTTCCCCGATCATCTCCTTCATGTAGTAGAGCACCACACTTCCCTTTTGATAATGAATGTAACCCTGATTGGCCTCTACGGTGAGCAAGGGACGTTCCTTGAGCCGCTCCTGGCCGCGAGAGCGCAAGTAACGGTCCATTTCAAGTTTCAGGAATTTGCGCATCATGTCCCGGCCAAATACCTTCTCCATGACCATGAGCGCGGAATATTGGGCCAGGGTCTCAGAGAGCAAAGTGGCCCCCTCCATGTTGGCTCCGACCACCTGGTGCGCCCACCATTGGTGCCCCATCTCATGCGCGACAACATAGAAAACGGCATCGATGTCGTCAGGATGGTTCAAGTTGGCAATGAAGCCAATGGATTCGGAGTAGGGCATGGTTCCGGGAAATGCCTGGGCAAATCGCGCCACGCGAGGAAACTCAACAATGCGCGCTTCCTGGTGCTCATACGGCCCGAAGTTCCTGATGTAGTAGTCGAGGGACTTCTTCATGGAGTTCATCATCCGTGGAACGTTCCAGGGCTGCTCCTTGAGGTAATAAACCTCCAACTTGATGCCGTTCCACTCTTCGCGCGCCACTTCATAGTGGGCGGAAATGAAAGAGTAGAAGTTGAGGGAAGGATGGTCGAGCTTGTATTCGAAGTAACGGCGGCCATCCTGCTGCCATTCGCGAAGGAGGGAACCGGGAGCGATTGCAATTTGATCGGGCGTGGTGCTGATGACAGTGCTGATGTCTACAAAGTCGGCATGTCCGCCCAGTTAATTTTCACTGCAATCCTGAGTGCAGTTCCGTTCCAGCGCGGGCATAAGGTCGACTTCCTGCAGGCCATATTTCTTACGTTCCACCGGATCAGGCAGTTCGCGCTGGCTATCGTAACCAATGACAGGGGCGATTGTGTTGTTGAAAAATGTGCCGTTCTGGACAACCTGCACATTGCTGACGTCGTTCTCAAAGCCGCGGTTCCTGCTCTTCACGCTGAAGTGCATGGCGCGCTCTTCACCGGGCTGCAAAGGCGAGGTAAAGCGGTAGATACGATACAACAGGCGCGAGTCATCCCTGGCCAGAGAAGCTCCGGGGAGATCGATGGAGACGTCGTAATTCGGATCGAGCGTGAAATGGACCTCATCGAGAGGATGCGAGTAAGGGTTGTAGATGACTTCATCGCCGCGCATGTCAATATTACGGTCCTGGGGAAACACCTGAATGTTGTACTTGACGCTGCGCACGCGGGGCTGAGGCAGCTTGTCAAATGGCTTGTAGGTCTTCTCATACTCGGCCTGGCGGCGTTCCAGGTCCTTGGGTCCCAACAACGGGTTCAAGACCTTGGTGTTGTACCAGACCCATGCGCCACAACCTACGAATGCGAGCAGGCAGACGGCAGTTGCGGCTTTCCAGCCGGGGTGGAACCGCAAAGCGGCATTGCGCCCACGCGTGGTCCAGCGTTCCTGCCGGCCCCGAGGCCAGAACATCACGGTGGCGATGGCCAGCAAGGCGCAAAAGAGCAGCCAATACAAGGTGAACCAGTCCCAAGCCGAGCGATAAGGAGCATCGCCGAAGAAGTCTGAATAGGTCACGTTGGGCGTGCCGGCAAACTGGACCAGGTTGGTGGCTACATTGAGGGGGCGCCAAATAAAAATATTGGCGGCAAGGAAGGCGATATAAGCGAAATATCCCACATACTTGTTCGGCGCCAGAGCATGGATGAAGAAGGCCAGAACCGCGAGAAAGACGAAGCCCGAGCCATCCCGGACCAGCAATTCATGAGCATAAAGGCCGATCTGGAAGCGGTGGTAGCCATGCCAGGCCTGGACCGCAACACCGCTCAACAACGCCACAAGTTGGATCAGCATCACCATGGCAACGAGGGTGACCAGGCGCGCCGAATAGGAGATCCACTCCGGTGCAGGCGTTGCGTCAGCGATTTCGTCCATGCGTTCGTCCCGGTCCTTCCACACCAGGACGCCGGCGTAATAGGTGATGACGATGATGATGAAGAGATAAAGAGTCCCGCGAATGAGGTCGAGCACCCAGTAGGTGACCGGGAACGTCTGATTGCTCTGGAACTCAGTGGCGCTCAAGGCCATGCTGGGAACGCAGTTCAAGAGGGCGGCCAGCACCACCACGATAAAAACGGTGCTCCTGGCCATTCCCAGAAAATGAATCTTGAGCGATCCCAGGAATTTTGCCCAGGACGAATGTCGCAGCTGTGGGCGAGGAGCAGCAGCCGGTACCGGAACCATCGCCCGGTGCTCGTCACGTTCTACGATTTTGCTCTTTGTGCGCCTCTCGGCAAAGCTGAAACGGAAGTAGGCAAAGGCGAACACCACACAGCCGACGGCGATCCAAAGCAGGCGGTTCCAGAGCAGCAGGTCGCTCAGGCCCGCGATTTGAGTGTTCTTGTCGGCTACAGTCCAGTATTTCGTGACCATAGCAAATGTTCTGATGGCAAACGGATCGAGCAGCGCCGCCGCCTGCTCATGCTGTATGTCTTGAAGCAGGGTAGCCCCCACGATGTACCCGGTGAGCAGCAGAAGCGCGGCAACGAAAGAGATAATGTCTCTGCGCGCCAATACAGCGACCGCAAACAGAATGGCGGCCATGAAAAAGGCATTGGGAAGGGCGAACACCAGAATGCTGTTCAAGTGCGCGCTCCAGCTTACGGGCCCCCAGCGGTCGGGATCGACCCAGGGCATGTACTTGGCCAGCAAGATGCCGAGAGAAACGCCCAACATGGGCACGACCGAAACCAGAACCGCCCCGATGAAGCGCCCGAAAAGGAAGTCGCGGCGGCGAATTGGGGTGGAGAACACCATCTGGTGGGTGTTGTAGCTGAAGTCGCGGAGCGCGGCGGAATTCACAAAGGCCGTGGACATCAATAGCGTGAGCAGGCCAATGAAAGCGTAGTAGTTGGCGATGACAAAGGGCGCATTGTGGTAGGTGTTGGAGAGGCTAAACCCCACCGTGATCTGATCGGTGCTGACGGCGCCAAAGATCATCAGGCCAATGATCAAGAAGAAAATCCATAGCATCCATGAGCGGAGCCAGAAACGGATTTCAAACCATGCGATATGCCGGAACATAGGTGCTCCTCAATTCCACGAACGGATCTTGGTGAAGAAGACGTCTTCCAGGTCGGGTGAACTGGGAGCGAAGCCATCTGACAGCGGCGCTTCGCTATAGATATGAAGAAATGGCCGCCCACCGACCAGCTTGCTGGAAACGACCTTATAGCGCGTTTCGTAGTCGGCCAGCTCTGTTTTAGCGATGGAGCGCTGCCAGATTCGCCCGGTCAATTGTGCGATGGCATCCTGCGGCTTGCCTTTATAGAGCACCTGGCCATTATGAATAATCGCCATATTGGTACACAGGTCCATCACATCTTCCACGATATGGGTGGAGAGGATCACAATAACCTGCTCACCGACCTCGGCCAGCAGGTTGTAGAAGCGGTTCCTCTCGCCAGGGTCCAGTCCGGCGGTGGGCTCATCCACAATCAACAGTTCCGGGTTGCCGATGAGCGCCTGGGCAATGCCAAAGCGCTGCCGCATGCCTCCGGAAAAACTGGTGAGGGCCTTCTTCCGGTCGTCGTAAAGATTGCAGCGCTTGAGCATCCACTCGATCACATCCTTTCTTTCTCCGGCCCGGGTGACGCCTTTCAGCAGGGCGATGTGGCTGAGCATGTCTTGTGCGGAGGTGCGAGGATAGACCCCGAATTCCTGGGGCAGGTAGCCGAGCCGCCGCCGTACCTCGTCCTTCTGCTTGAGCATATCCAGGTCACCCAGCATGGCGCTGCCGCCATCCGGCTCCTGCAGGGTGGCCAGAGTCCGCATCAGCGTGGATTTGCCGGCGCCGTTGGGTCCCAGCAAGCCGTACATGCCTGCAGGAATGGTGAGGGAAACGTTATCCAGCGCTTTTACGCCGTTCTTATAGGTTTTTGAGAGGTTCTCAATTCGAAGTTCCATGCTTTGTCCTTTAAGCACTTACGCACCAGAAGGCCAGTAAATTGCACTTAAATCCTGCCGGTGTCACGACCGAAGAAGCTGGGGTTTTAGTTTTGACGATCTTAACAGGCCAAGGTAAGCAGTCTGGGAGGGCTCAATATTCAATCTGGACTGGATATGGGGAAGTTATGCAGCAATGCAGGCGTATAAAGTCGCCAGGCCAATTTTGTAAAATTTCTGCTGCCTCACTGGCGGAGACTGTAACAAATCCTTGTCTTAAGTCACTATCCAGAGTAGAACAGTATCCATTACTCCGTTTTTGAGAGGTCAATCGGTGCGTCCAGGTCGTTGCTTTTCCCTTCCAGGCAGAACTTTTCTGCTTCTTTGCATGCTTGTGTCGGCTCGTTGTGTGCATGCGCAGGATGTATGGAGCGGTCCAGCGTTTTCTGCTGATCCCAAGGCGTTGCGTCATGCAGCGGCGGAAGTAGCGCCAGCTAAGGACGCGCACGTCACGATATTGCTCAACGAATACCATGTCAGCCTGGATCCTGCAGGAAGGATGCTGAAGAAGCACCACATGATCTATCGAATTGAGACCCAGGACGCGGTAGAGGGCTGGTCTGAAGTACGCGGCAGTTGGGACCCATGGTATCAAGCCAAGCCGAAAATTGATGCCCGGGTAATTACCACGGATGGCGCTGTCCATTCTCTGGATCTCAAAACTCTAGGTGATGTTCCTGTTTACGACGACGGTCCGAATGTCTATACCGATCGGAAGGCTTATGGGGGCCCACTGCCGGCACTCGCTCCCGGGGCAATCATCGAAGAAGAAGTCACGACCCAGGATACGGCAGTATTTTTCTCGGGAGGAATGGTCGAGAGATTCGCATTCGCCTGGAGTGCCCCAGTCAGTAGAACACGTTTCGTCCTTGCCCATCCCGCATCGTTGCCTGTGCGCTACGTGCTGCATCTCTTAACAGACGCCGTGGTGAAGAAGGCAAGCACTGAAGGAACGGAGACCATCACCATTGAAAATGGCCCGATGGAGGCGTACAACGATGAGCCTGAGCATGCACCTGCCGATGCACCGCTCTACCCAGAGTTGGAACTTGCGACGGGCAGTTCCTGGCAGCAAGTCGCCTCAGCGTACGCCCACCAACTCAGCGAGAAATTACGTATCTCTGATGTACAACCGCTGGTTGCGAAGCTGGAACTGAGGACCAGTTCCAATCTCGAAACGATCCGCCGGATCGTCATTGCGTTGCACAAAACCGTCCGCTATACCGGAGTTGAGTTTGGAGAGTCCGGACTGATTCCCCAATTTCCCGGGGAGACCCTCAAGCGCAAGTATGGCGACTGCAAGGACAAGGCCACGCTGTTGATTGCCATGCTGCGTGCCGCAGGCATTCCGGCCAATCTGGCGTTGCTCTCCGCCGGCCCGGGCGAAGACACGAACCCGGAACTGCCAGGGATGGGAGGCTTTGACCATGCGATCGTCTACGTTCCGGCAACCTCCACCAGCCCAGAATTGTGGATTGACGCCACGGCCCAACATTCGCGGGTGGGTGAACTCCCGGATGGAGACTATGGCCGGCTGGCGTTGATTGCGGATGAGAACACGACCGCGTTGAAGAAGATTCCTGAACTTACGGCGGAAAACAATGTGCATGTTGAAACCCGGGAGTTCACGCTGGCGGATTATGGTCCCGCGAAGATAGTCGAAAAGAACGAACAAACGGGACCTTGGGATGCGGGCTATCGCGATTTCTATGACGGCGATGAAAAGAAAATCAGGGAAGACAGTGAAGGTTACGTCAAAGACGCATATCTAGCGGACGCACTGATCTCTCTCGAGAAAACGGATCCTGCCGATCTCGAAAAGCCATTCATCGTTACCCTCACCGCAAAGGGCCGCCGGGGATTTACTGATCTTGATAATGCCAGTGTTTACGTTCCGTACGCTACCATTTTTGATGAGCTTCCCGGATACTTCCGCACACCGGAGAAAGCTGTCAAGGAATCCGACGAGGACAAACCCAAGCCACGCACCGTGGATTGGGTCATCAACCCTTTTACTACCGAGTGGCGTTACAAGATCGTGGCGCCCCCTGGATTCAAGATCCGCGCGCTTCCGGCGAGTAAGGATGAAGGGTTGGGCACCGCGCACTTTGTCCAGAAGTATTCATCCAACCAGGAAGGCACTGTCGTTGAGGCAACGTTGCGCTTTGATAGCGGCAAGAGCCGGCTGACTGTGGACGAAGCCAAGACGTTGCGAGACGCGATTCTGAAAGCTCGCGGGGCGGACGGGATCACCATTACTTTCGACCAGATGGGATATTCTTTGCTCTCCGCCGGAAAGATCAAAGAGGCGCTGGCGATTGACCGTCAGCTTGTGAACGCGCACCCCAAGGACGCTCTACAGCGCGTGCGGCTTGCGCGGGTGTTTCTGGCCGCAGGACTGGGCGAGAAGGCCCGCACGGTGATAAAAGAAGCCGCTGGTCTGGACCCAAAATCCGCTCAGGTGTTCAGTGAACAAGGGTGGATCTTGGAACATGACCTCATCGGCCGTCGCTTCGGTAAAGGTTTTGACCATGGCGGCGCGGTGGCGGCCTATCGCAAGGCTAAGCAACTCGATCCTAAGAACAATGCTGTCCGCGCCAACCTGGCCAAATTGCTGGAATATGACGAGGACGGGGTGAGATACAGCAAGAAGGCACGCCTCGAAGATGCAATTACGGAGTTCCGGGAACTGAAAAAACTGGATGAGACCTATGCCCGGTCTTATGATGATTTCATCCCATACGATCTTTGGTACCTGGGCAAATACAAAGAGTTGAACGACCATCTTTCCGGTCTTCCCACAAGCGATCTGCATAAGGCTTTGATCCTTGGCGCCATTGCCGCTACAGACGGCGCAGAGTCGGCCATCAAGAAATCCCTGGAAATCGCTTCCCAGGAAGAGGAGCGAAGCAAAGCTCTGGTCAACGCCGGTTGGATGTTGATCCGGGTCAGAAGATATCCGGAGGCGGCTGAACTGCTGGCCAGCGGAGCCCATGGTCAGACCAATGAAAGCGATCTTGCGTCTCGAGCTGCCATATTCAAGAAGACAAAACGCCATGAAGAATTGGCAATTGAGGATTCAAGTCCAACCGGCGTGATTCAGAGATTATTCAGTCTCTTTCTTGGCGGCAACCCGGATATTGAGGGGATTAAGGGATTGGTGAGCAAGGCTAGCCTGCAATTCAAGGGGTCCGACGATGACAAGAAGGAATTGGAGAGTGTGAGGTTCGATTTGCGGTCAAGTGCCGACCATAGCAATCTCACGCTGGACGTTCTCGCCGACCTGTCCCTCTCCAACACGCGTTATATCAGTGAAGGAAACGACACCTTGGGGTACAAAGTAACCCTGGAACTGCTTGGCGGCTTGACCCAGGAAGCGTTTGTTACTTCTGAAGACGGTCACTATAAGATTGCGGAATACTCCGGGGACTCGAAGAGCATCCCCGAAAACATGGGATGGGAAGTGCTTGCTCGCTTACAGAGGAAAGACTTGGCTGGAGCGAGGAAATGGCTCGATTGGGCGCGAGAGAAGGTTCACATCAATGCCGGCGACGATCCACTTTCTGGCCAGCCTTTTCCACATTTCTGGACCAAAGGACAAGAAGGCGACGAGACCACTGCGCGGACTGCAGCCCTGATCCTGCTGCCTTCTAAAAGCCTCAAGGGCCAGAATTTGGCTGCTCTGATAGATGCCCGCAACGAAGTGAAAAACGATGCCGCGCGGACCGATCTGAATCTGGTTTTGGCATACGCTTACGAGGCCCAGCAACAATGGCTCGATCTTCACGCTGTTGCGGAAGAACTGATGAAAGAGTCACCGGACTCGCATATGGCCTTTCGGTTTGCCATCTCCGCCTGCGTCGGCTTGAAGCAGTTTGATGAGTGTGACAGTCTGATCCAGGCGAGGTTGCAAAAGCATCCGGATGAGCCTGAGTACATACGTTCTGCGGCGACGTTAGCACGTTATCGCGGACAGTTTGGCAAGGCGCGAGAGTTGATGAAAGGGCTGATTGATAAAGGCAAAGGCAGTGCAAACGATCTCAACCTTTACGCTTGGGACGCTCTCTATATTCCAGGGCAGGTTGATCAGGATTCTCTCGACGCCGCACATCGGGCCAGCGAACTGACGAAGAACTCAGATTTTTCGATTTTGCATACCCTGGCCTGCTTGCACGCAGCAGTTGGCAAGACAAAAGAAGCTCGCGAATTCCTATTGAAGGCAATGGGCGAAGCCAAGATGGAAGAGCCTAATTCCGCAATCTGGCTCGGGCTTGCCAGCATCGCCGAACAATATGGAGAGACTGACGCGGCACGAGCCATGTACAGTAGGGTGGAAAAAGGGAATGTGGAAAGTCCAGCCTCAAACTATGTTCTGGCCCAGCAACGCATCGCAGCCCTCCAAAATAGCGCAGCTTCTGCTAAAGCAAGCGGTCAGTAACAGACCCGGCACCTTACGCTACGGTCTTCTTGTTGTTGTGATTTCCGCGCCGGTCTTGCAGGCTCAATGCCACGTCAATCAGTTCCGGACCGACTTTGCTGATTTTGGAGATGGCTTCCACAATGGGAATCGAGAGGATGTGGTTTCCGCGGAGCACCACGATGTCACCAAACTTTCCCTGATGGACAAGGTCGATGGCGCCCACGCCGTAGCGTGTGGCCAGCATGCGGTCAAAGGCGGTAGGCGAGCCCCCGCGTTGAATGTGTCCCAGGACGACGGCGCGGGTTTCGAATCCTGTGCGCTTTTCAATTTCGACGGCCAGAGCATTTCCAATTCCACCCAGGCGCACGTGTCCAAATTCATCTTTCTTCTGACCAGCCTGCGCCTGAGCATCATCGGCCAGCCTGGCGCCTTCGGCCACCACGACTACGCTAAAGTAGCGTCCGCGATTGTGGCGGATTTTCAGGCTGTCCGCGATTTCGTCCACATTGAAAGGCACTTCAGGGATCAGGATCACGTCCGCGCCGCCGGCAACGCCGCTATAGATGGCAATCCAGCCGGAATCCCGTCCCATGACCTCGACCACAATCACCCGGTTGTGGGCCTCCGCCGTGGTATGTACGCGATCAATGGCTTCTGTGGCGATGGTGACCGCGGTGTCAAAACCAAAACAGAAGTCGGTGCCGCTTAAATCGTTATCAATGGTTTTGGGAACACCTACCAGCTTGACCCCGCGCTCAAAAAGCTTCTGGGAGACAGACTGAGTATCATCGCCGCCAATGGCAATCAGCGCTTCAATGCCATGCTGCTTGAAGTTTTCAATGCAGCGTTCCAGACCGTGCTCTTTTTTGGCAGGATTGGTGCGCGAGGAACGGAGGATCGTGCCGCCCCGAGGCAGAATTCCAGCCACTGCATCCAGATCGAGCGGCCGGACCATATTCTCGAGCACGCCGCGCCAGCCTTCCATGAAACCAACAAACTCATCGTTGTAGTGAAAAATGCCCTTGCGAACGATTGCCCGGATCACTGCGTTGAGTCCTGGGCAGTCGCCCCCGCCGGTAAGAATGCCGATTTTCATCTCTCTTCGTCCGTTCCCATCGCAATTTATTAAATCAATTTAATATATTGAATTCTGACCATGCGGACAACTGGCTGCCGCTGCGACCCTCCGCCCTGCGGTTCCCGTCAGAAAGCTCCCTTATCTTCTTATCTTCTGATCACGGAACAGTTCCGGGCCGGTCATGATTCTTGCATCATACCCAAATCATGTTGCGGCGAGATGAATTTGGCGGAGCAAAGGTTCGTGTAAGTGGATGGCAGCAGTGGTTACTGAGGCTGCTTGTTGCGGATCGCCGGCTCGCCCTGAGCTACGGTCTTGAACGATGACTGGTCCGCTTCCGCGTGCGTCCCGGTGTCCTGGCCCTGCGGCGACTCCGCTTTGAAATAGTACGTTGTGCCCGCACTCAAGTGGTTCAAGACCACGCGATGGGTGAGTCCGCCCCACGGCATGCTTGCCTTTTGATTGAGATTCTGGGGATCGGTTCCATAGCGCACCAGCGTGCCGGCGTTCACGTTGGTGGACCAGGCAATTTGCGCGGTGGAATCCGTGATCAGTTCCACCACAGGTCCATGAATGATTTTTACTGCTTCGGTTACCTGGTCCTGCGCGGTTCCTGTCTGCGCAAGGCCCAATGCGCCCAGGTTGATGATCAGTGTCAGTGCCAAAAGCATTCGGTTCATGTTTGCCATCCTTATGTTGGATGCTTCCGGTGTGAAATGTGGTGCTCTGCTCCAGATGACAGGGGCAAGGTTATACGACCTCCGAGCCTCCTCCCTAATGTTTGACGTCTCCAAATGTTGAAGCCTGGCACATTGCACAATGCTCTTGGCTTAGGCAGAATAGCGTGCGGCAGAATAGCGAGCGGCAGAATAACGCACGATTATTCCGGAATCCTGAGGGGAAAATCTGATGAAGCGAATAGCCAAGGTCCTGGTGTGGCTGGCGATAGCCGCCGCGGGCGCGGTGGCGCTGGCCACCATCGCATTGCACCGCGGGGAGAAGGGCATCAACGCCATGTGGCTGGTGGTGGCGGCCTTATGCACATACACGCTGGGATACAGGTTTTACAGCAAGTTCATCGCCGCCAAAGTGCTTACCCTGGATGCCCTCCGGGCCACGCCGGCGGAGCGTCTGGAGAATGGCCGCGACTTTGTCCGCACCAATAAGTGGTACTTGTTCGGGCATCATTTCGCTGCCATTGCCGGGCCCGGCCCGCTGGTTGGCCCGGTGCTGGCCGCACAATTTGGTTACCTGCCAAGCACGATCTGGATCCTGGTGGGCGCGGTCTTTGGCGGATGCGTGCAGGATTTTGTGATTCTCCTCTTCTCAGTGCGTCGCGATGGCAAATCACTGGGCCAGATGGCGCGGGATGAAATCAGCAAAGTGGCGGGGACGGTCGCATTCATTGCCGTACTCAGCATTCTGGTTATTTTGCTGGCGGTCGTGGCGCTGGTGGTGGTGAACGCTCTGAGACAGAGCCCCTGGGGCACATTCACCATCGGCATGACAATTCCCATTGCGCTGTTTATGGGCCTTTACCTGCGTTATATGCGTCCGGGAAAGGTGTTGGAAGCATCCATCATTGGATTTGTACTGGTCATGCTGGCGGTTTTTGGCGGGCAGTGGGTATCGCACTCGGCTACGCTCTCCGGCGTCTTTACCTTGAGCGGCACCACGCTGGCAATCCTGATTATTGTTTATGGCTTCGCCGCTTCAGCCGTTCCGGTCTGGTTGCTGCTGGCCCCGCGCGACTACCTTAGCACTTTCGTAAAACTGGGAACCATCGCCATTCTGGTGTGCGGAGTGATCCTGATCCGGCCTACCCTGCAGATGCCCGCGCTTACCCGGTTCATTGACGGCAGCGGCCCGGTGTTTGCCGGAAGTCTCTTTCCGTTTGCTTTTATCACGGTGGCCTGCGGGGCGATCAGCGGCTTCCATTCCCTGATTTCCAGCGGCACTACGCCCAAGATGATTGCGCGCGAGCCGCAGACGCGCATGATCGGTTACGGTGCAATGCTGGCGGAGTCTCTGGTGGGAATCATGGCCGTGATTGCCGCTTGCACGCTCCAGCCGGGAACTTATTTTGCCGTAAACAGCGGCGCAGGAATGGTAGGGCAGACGCCCCAGGCCGCTGTGGCCACGATCAGCCAGTGGGGGTTTCCGGTCACGGCGGACCAGATGAGCGAACTGGCAAATCACGTAGGCGAGAGCACACTGTTTTTCCGCACAGGCGGCGCTCCGGCCTTCGCCCTGGGTATGGCAAAGATTTTCTCCGACAGCCTGGGCGGGACGGCAGTGATGGCAATCTGGTATCACTTTGCCATCATGTTTGAGGCGCTCTTCATATTGACGGTGCTCGATGCAGGCACCCGCGTGGCGCGGTTCATGCTGCAGGATGCCCTGGGACACGTGTGGGCGCCGCTGGGACGCACCAGTTCCTACCCCAGCATTCTGGCTACGAGCGCCCTGGTGGTGATGGCCTGGGGATATTTCTTATGGCAAGGGCTGCGTGATCCACTGGGAGGGATCAACTCGCTGTGGCCGCTGTTCGGGATCTGCAATCAACTGCTGGCGGCGGTAGCTTTGTGCGTAGCAACCACCATCATCGTCAAGATGGGGCGAGCGCGCTATATGTGGGTGACGCTGCTTCCTCTTTCCTGGCTGGTGGCGGTCACGTTCACTGCTGCGTGGCAAAAAATATTTCACGCGAATCCGCTCATTGGCTTTCTGGCGCATGCGAACCAGCTTCTGGCAGCCAAACCTGTGTCCGCAGACCTGGCGCGGAAGGTTTTCAATGATCGTCTTGATGCCGTGGTGGCCGGCTTCCTGGTGGTGCTGGTTGCCGTGGTGGTGGTGGAATCGGCGATGCAGTGGGTAAACGTGCTATCCGGGAAAAAAGAGGCGGCGACACGCGAAGCGCCATTTGTCACGACGCGTTACGCAGCGGAGGAGGCAGCATGAAGCACGCACGCACATTCTTCCGATTACTGCTGGCTACGCTGCGCGAGATTTTTGACGAGAATGCCTACCAGCGCTTTCTGCTGCGCACCGGCAGCACGGCTTCCGTCCAGAGCTACCGGGCGTTTATGGAGGAACGCGAGACCAGCATGGCACGAAAGCCGAGGTGCTGCTGAAGGAATCGGGTGATCGGGATATCGGTGCATCGGGGTATCGGAAGGAACACCCAATGTGTCGAGGTGGTAAGTGCCTTGCTGATGACTTAGCCAGCAGTCAATGGCCGAGCCAATCAACCCCAGGAGCAGAACCTTATTTAGCCGCGAATTTAGGCGAATGCACGCGAATTCGGGAGTTGGAAGATAAACCGATCACCCGATTCTAGGCTACACTCTGTTCATGCGGGTGATGGGCGTTGACTGTGGCAGCGAGTACACGGGCTTCGGTGTGGTGGAACAGATGGATGATCGCGCCCTGGTCTGCTGTATCTCCGGGGCAATCAAGCTCAGGTCACGCGATGCCATGGCAGCCAAGCTGCAGAAAATCTTTGTCGAACTAACCCAGGTGATTGCAGAGCATCAGCCGGAGGTGGTTGCCATTGAAGATGTGTTCTATGCGGTCAATGTGAAGTCGGCGCTGAAACTGGGGCAGGTGCGGGGAGTGGCCATGCTGGCGGCATCGTCTTGTGGATTGCAGGTTGCCGAGTACTCGCCGCTATCCATTAAGTCTGCCGTGGTGGGTTACGGCAGGGCAGAGAAGCAGCAGGTACAGCAGATGGTCATGCGCCTGCTTAAGCTTTCGCTGCCGCCTCAGCCTACGGACGCAGCCGATGCCCTGGCCATTGCGATCTGCCATATTCATACGGCCTCAACCATGAAGAGGTATCAGACGGCGACGATATGAAGCTTGCACTCAGCACGCAGCACTCAGACCTCGACGCCTTAGCGTTTTGGGCTCAAGAGACGCGGAGTTCCCGGCATGGTTGGTTGTCGTTTCTTAAGACGGCGGTGGTGGCTCTGTTGTGTTTTTATTGTCTTTCCGCCCGTGGTCAGGATGCGCAGGATAAAGACCAGGCGTTGCATCCCTCAGAGCCGACGATCACATTTGATCTCTTCTGGGAGGCGGCCACTCCGCAGCGCTACACCGTCACGGTTGAATCATCGGGCAAGACAAAATACGTTTCCCGCAACCCTACCAGGCCGGAAGAGGGATCCGACGGCCCTGATCCGGACTACGTGCTTGAGTTCACCATGTCTCCGGCCAGCCGCGACCGCATCTTCATCCTGGCGAAAGAGGCCAACTATTTTGACGGCAACTTTGACTACAAACACAAGGTCGCCAATACCGGCAAGAAAACGCTGGCCTACGGTGATCCCACCCGCCATTTCCAAACTACGTATAACTTTTCAGAGAACAAGGATATTGACGAGATCACCAAGGTTTTTCAGGGCATCTCTGGCACCATTGAGCACGGACGGAAGCTGCAATTCATGCGCCGCTTTGACAAGCTCAGCCTGGACACCGAGCTGAAAGGCATGGAGGATATGGCGGAGCGCGGCTTTCTGGCTGAAATTCAAATTATCGCCCCGCTTTTGCAAAACATAGCGAATGATACTTCTGTGCTCCACATGGCCCGGCAGCGGGCGCAACGATTGCTGGCCGCAGCCGGGCCTCTTTGAGAATGGGACCGGGAGAGTGGGACCGAATTTTGGGGCTTGCCAGCCGAGAGGGACGGCATCCATTAAGGCGGGGTAAGCAAAGATCAAATTTGGTAAAGGCAAAATAAGTAGCCCCTGTACCGGGTTTTTCATCTATATACTTGTATTGAGCAAGGAGGCCACCATGCTTCGCGACAAAGGGTTCATTTTGCTGCTCCTTCTTGTTTTGGCGTTATTGCTGGTTCCCTTTGTGCACGGCGAGGATGAGCCCGGCTCCCATGCGCGCATTGTTCGCCTGAGTTTTGTTGTGGGCCATGTTCAGATTGCCCACCAGCAGGGTGGCGGATACGAGAACGCCACCATGAATGTGCCGCTGGTGCAGGGCGACCAGGTGCGAACGGGCAACGATGGCTGGGTTGAAGTGCAGCTTGAAAACGGCAGCACCATTCGCCTGGCTCCCGAGAGTGAGCTCACATTTGTGACGCTCACTCGGTTTCCCAGTGGCGCGACTGCCACTGAGGTCAATTTCGACTCGGGCGAAGGCGAATTCGCCGTTGCAGCCGGCGACGATGATGGCCCATTTCGGATCAATGTCCGGCAACGCGTTATCTCTCTCAAGCACTCCAGCCGATTCCGTGTAACGACACTTAAAGCCGATCCACTCGAGATTACGGTGTGGAAGGGTGAAGTGGGTGTTTTTAGTTCTGATAGCGGCCAGGAAGTTGCCGTCAAAAAGCACGAAGTCTTTATGCTGGATCCGGAAGATGCCGGGCACTATGACCTGGAAAAAGATGTGCAGGCGGACGACCTGGACCAATGGAGCGCGGAGCGCGACCAATATCTAAGCAGTTATGCCCCGAACAACAACACCGCGCAATCGCCGTATCAGTACGGTATGAGCGACCTGAACTATTACGGGCAGTATTACAACGTTGTGGGCTGTAATTATTGCTGGCAACCTTACGGTGTGGGACTCGGCTGGGACCCGTTCATGAACGGGTACTGGAACAATTCGTCTTATGGATATGCCTGGGTTTCAGCGTATCCGTGGGGATGGATGCCGTACCGATTCGGCCAGTGGGTGTTTGTGCCTGGATTCGGCTGGCTGTGGCAGCCGGGATGGTGGAACCGTTGGGTTTCGATTCCGCGCGTGGTCAATCCTCCGGCGGGATTCAGGCCGCCAGTGGCGCCAGCTGCGGCGGGAGCAGTGGCCAGTGTAACTTCGGGCAAACCCGGGATTGTGACCAAATTTGATGGCGGGCCGGCCAGATTGACAGTGAACAACCCCGCACTCTCCACCACCATTGGCAAGGGTAATCGAGAGGTGATTTCCAACGAACACGTTCCCGCCGGGTTCACAGGCCAAGCGGGCAATTCTGTAGGAGCGGGTCCTGCACCGACAAAGCCAGGGCCAGCAGTGGTTCGAGTCCGTCCGCCGGTGCAACCGCCACAACCGATGGGGGCTGTGCAGCAGCCCCGGGTAATGAACGCTCCACCACCGCAGGTGCACGTCTCGTCGCCGCCGGTTTCACGGCCGCAGACGTTTAGTCCGCCGCCACGCGCCTACAGTCCACCGCCAGCGCCGGCCGCAGCCCCGGCAGCGCATAGCGGATCGCACCATTGATGGATTGCTGAATGGCATGGCCCTTGGCCTTTAGCCTTTGGCCCTTGGCTAACCCCGAATGCATACGTACGAATTCTTGGCGAGTTGAGGTGTTTTGAAGTTCTTCCGCCAGTCTCAGTAAGTCTGTGCTACTGCACAGTGTCCGTCACTTGAGTTCCCGGAATACTTCCGCCGTTTTCTCCAATGACAGCGCTTCCGCGCGGATATCTTCGCGGACGCCTGCGTGCTTCAGGGCTGCGCGGATCTGTTCTTCGCCATAGCCTTTCTTGAAGTTATTTACCAGCGTCTTGCGTTTCATGGCGAAAGCGATTTTCAGAAACTCAATAAAATCTTTTGGCGCTACTCCAAGCTCATTAAAGCGTGGCGCAACCCGCAGCCGAAGCACGCTGGAATGCACTTTTGGCGGCGGGACAAAAGCGCCTGGAGGCAGGGTAAACAGGTTTTCCACCTGGGCATAGAGTTGGGCGGTTGCGGAGAGCAATCCGTAATCCCGCGATCCGGGGCTTGCGGCGATACGGTCCGCCACCTCGCGCTGCACCATGATTACGATAAGATCGAACTGGTCATGAAAGTCGAATAGATGCAGCAGAATGTCAGAAGTAATGTAATAAGGCAGATTTCCCAGCAGGCGGGCCCGTTCGGGCTTTTCCGGACGGAGATCGCCCAACGGCCCAATGGTGCGATGTAATACGGTGCGGAAATCAACGGTGAGTACATCACCTTCCAGCACCTCCATTCTGGGTTCGCGCGAGTACTTCACGCGCAGCTCAGTGGCCAGCATGCGGTCGAGCTCAATGGCAATCACGCGGCCTGCTTTTTTCAGCAGGGCATCCGTAAGCGCACCGCGTCCGGGGCCAATTTCCACTACCAGCGATCCTGAAATATCCCCCAGCGCATCTACAATCTTTTGCGCAGCCGCGCGGTCGGCCAGAAAATTCTGGCCCAGCTTCGGTTTTTTGCCATTACGCAAATTGACCCTGCTTCTTTTCGCCATTTAGACTTTTGAAATGGTGGCTGCCGCCCAACTTCGGAGGGCCCCGTGAACATCATTTTTGCCGCTTCAGAATGCGTTCCATTTTCCAAAACTGGCGGTCTTGCCGACGTAGTGGGCGCACTTCCCAAAGCGCTGGCCGGCCTGGGGCACACCGTTTCCGTGTACCTGCCTAAATATAAACAGACAAAACTCACCAATGCCAGGACGCTGCTGCCGAGCGTCACCATACCTTTCGATGACCAGTACCGCTTCTGCTCCATCCTGGATGGAGGCAAGCAATCTGGCGTGCAATTTTATTTTATCGATTACCCGGCGTTCTTCGAGCGTGACGCTTTGTATGGCACATCCGCGGGCGATTACCCCGACAACGCCGAGCGTTTTGCGCTGTACTCGCGGGCGGTCCTGGAGGCCTCGAAGATCCTGGGCCCGCCGGACATTTTCCATTGCCACGACTGGCAGTCGGCCCTGGTGCCCATCCTGCTGAGAAGCAGCTATGCCAGTGATCCTGTGTTCCAGAATGTGGCCACGGTATTTACCATCCACAACATCGGCTATCAGGGACTCTTTCCAGCGGACATTCTGCCGCTGCTCATGCTTTCCTGGGACCTGTTCACCATAGACAAAGCGGAGTTCTGGGGCAAGGTGAGCTTTCTGAAGGGCGCGCTGGTTTTTGCCGACTACGTAACCACCGTGAGCAGAAAATACAGCCAGGAGATTCAGACGCCGGAATTTGGTTTTGGCCTGGATGGCGTGCTGCGGGAGCGCTCCAGCACGGTGGCCGGGATCCTCAACGGCGTGGATTACGACGAGTGGAGCCCGGAGAAGGATCGATTCATCGCCCAGCCCTATTCGCCGGAACATCTGCAGGGCAAAGAGGCTTGCAAACGCGACCTGCTACAGCAGTTTGGAATCACCGCCGGAGATTTAGAGCTGCCGGTGATCGGCATTGTTTCCCGTTTCGCGGCGCAAAAGGGCTTTGACTTGATCGCTGAAATTGCGGATGACCTGGCCAGGATGCCGGGGATTGTGACCGCACTGGGCAACGGCGACAAGAAATATGAAGAGATGTTTCGCAAATTGAACAAGCAGCACGCGGAGAAGTTTGCGGTAAAAATTGGATTTGATAATCCGCTCTCGCACAAGATTGAGGCGGGAGCGGACATGTTTCTGATGCCATCCCGGTATGAGCCATGCGGCTTAAACCAGATGTACAGCTTGAAATACGGCACTGTCCCAATCGTGCGCGCTACCGGCGGGCTGGACGACACAATCGAGCCCTGGGACCCGGCCACCGGGCGGGGTACTGGCTTCAAGTTCACCGCGTACTCCAGCGTCACGCTGCTGCAGACCATTCACGAGGCCATACAAGCGTTTCGCGATAAAGTGGGATGGAAGAAGCTGATGCTCAACGGCATGAGCAAAGATTTTTCATGGAATGCCTCGGCCCGGGAGTATGTGAAGATCTACGAGCGGCTGAAGCCTCCCCGGCCTACACCGCGAGAACCTTTAACCACAGAGAGCACAGAGGACCACAGGGCCGCTGGAAATCTGGTGGTCCGGTAAAGGCATTCCTCAGAGTCTCTGTGCCTCAGTGGCAGATTTTGATCTTGCGAAGTAATAGAACACCGGAATGCCCGCCAAGATCACCAGCGTCCCGGCTATCGAATTTCTCAGGTTTTCTTTGAACGTATAGTAGAGCAGCACGGTGGCCGCGAGAATGAAGAGCGCGGGAACCACCGGGTATCCCCAGGTGCGGTAGGGCCGCTGTACATCCGGCTCTCGTCGGCGGAAGATGAAGATGGTGCTGGCCGCCACCATGTAGAAGAGCCATTCAGCGAATATGGCTAGAGAAAACAGCTCCTTGAAGGCCCCACCCACCAGCAGCAAGGCAATGGCTGCAACCGCCTGAATGATCAGAGCGAGCGATGGCGTGTGGAAGCGCGGATGGACCTCCGCCAGGGCGCGAAAGAAATAACCATCGCGCGCCACGGCGAACGGCACGCGGCCTCCACTCATGATGGTTCCGTTGAGTGTTACCAGCATCGAGAGCGCCATGCCCGCCGAGACCAGCGCCGCGCCCCAGCGTCCAATGGCAATCTGCGTGGCTGCCGAAGCGGGAACATCCGACTGGGCAATCGAGGTGGCCGGCATAACGTATTGAATTGCGGCATTCATTCCCATATAGAGCACGGCCACCAGGGCCACACCTGCAATCAGGGCCACAGGGATGCTCCGCTCCGGATTGCTGATCTCGCCGCTAACCATGTTCAGGTCGTTCCAGCCATCGTAAGCCCATAACGCAGCTACCAGCGCAGCCATGAATCCGGCCATGCCGCCTTTCGCGCCCAGAAACTCAGTCCCGAAGTTGCTCCACGTTCCGGAGGCGGCGGTAAAGCCCACGAAGGCGATGCCGGCAATCATCACGACTTTGAGCGCGGTCAACACAAGCTGAAAATTTCCGGCCTTGCGTACCCCGACATAGTTGAGCCCAGTAATGAGAATGGTCGCCAGGATTGCCACCAGATGCCCGTAGGTCACCACAAACACCCGGTCTACAGAGATATGCCAGGTGACGAGCGAGTGGGGCAGGAAGCTGAAGGCAGAAAAATTTCCCAGCACCCGCACCAATCCGCTGGTAACAGAAGCGATAGATGCCGGCTTGGCGATCAGGAACCACGTCCAGGCATAGAGAAATCCGGCGAGGGGACCATATCCATCGCGGACGTAAACATATTCTCCGCCGGCAAAGGGGCGGACTGCGCCCAGTTCCGCGTATGTGAGTGCGCCAAAGAAGGAAAGGAAACCGCCAACGATCCACGCAAGATAGACTAGGCCGGCCGAGCCCACCGCCTGCATCATCTCCTTGGGTACGAGAAAAATGCCGCTCCCAATGATGGTGCCAGCGACGATCGCGGTGGCATGCCACACGTTCAGGTCGCGCACTAACTCGGGTCTGCGGGATTTCTCAGGTGCCTGCATCAGGTTCTAACAGACTGGCAATATATCCCACGGCGAAGGTAGTGAGCGAGCCCATGGTGACGTACCAGGTGTATGGGACCGTGGTCCATCCCCAGATATAAATATTCAGCGCCAGCCCGCAGAGCATACCAATAATTGCGCCAGTCTGCTTGGCGCGGCGGGTTAGCACCCCCAGGAGAAATACTCCGAGCAAGCCGCCATAAGCCAGCGAAGCCAGGGTCAGTCCCCGTTCCAGAACGCTCCCTCCGTAACGGGAGGCAAGCCCCAAGCCGAAGAGAATAATCCCCCAGACGACTGTGGCGACGCGCGAAAGCAAAAGCCGGCGACGGTCTGAAGTCTCCGGCCTGATGCGCAGATAAAAATCCACCATGGTGGTGGAAGAGAGTGAATTCAACGCGGCGCTCAGGTTGGACATGGCGGCGGCCAGAATTGCGGCAATCAGCAGCCCGGAAATACCATGCGGCATGTGGTCCACAATGAACGTGGGAAAGGCCTTGTCCGGTGAAGTAAAGCGGGCCTGGGAAGGATAGAGGCCGTAGTACATCCACAAACCGGCGCCCACCAGGAGAAACAAAGTGAACTGCGCCAGGACCACAACCCCGCTGGAGAGGAGCGCCAGCTTGGATTCCCGCTCACCGCGCGCGGCGAGCAGTCTTTGCACCATAAGCTGGTCTGTCCCGTGGCTGGCGGTGGTGAGGAACGTCCCACCAATCAAGCCGGCCCAGAAGGTGTAGGTCTGGAAGAAGTTGAAGGAGAAATCAAACACGCGGAATTTTCCCGCGCTCACCCCGGCCGCATGGATGGCCGGCCATCCACCGGGAACCAGATGAATCAAGGTAACGAAACCGACAATTGTCCCGCCGACGTAGATCACCATTTGCACTACGTCTGTCCAGATCACCGCCGCCAGGCCGCCTTCAAAGGTGTAAAGCAGCGTCAGCAGCATGATGATGGTTACGGAGGTCACATCGCTGATGTGAAAGGCGGTTACCACCACGATGGAGACGGCCCACACCCGGACTCCTTCAGCGGCGGCGCGTAATACCAGAAATACCGCGGCGGTAACCCGATGCAGCACCTTGCCAAAGCGGCGGTCAATCAACTGGTACGCGGTGAACATCTCACCGCGAAAGTACTGAGGTATGAACAAAATGCAGATGATGATGCGGCCCAGGAGGTAGCCGAATACCAACTGCAGAAAGCCAAAGTTGCCGCCGTAAGCGATGGCCGGCGTGCCAATGATGGTGAGCGTGCTGGTCTCCGCGGCCACAATGGAGAGCGCGATGGCCCACCAGGGAATGTTGCGGTCGGCCAGGAAATAGTCGCGCAGGGACCTTTGTGACTTGCGAAACCGCAGCCCAAAGAGTGTGATACAGATCAGATAGACCGCGATAATGGCGCCATCAACCTGGTTAAGACGCACGGCAATATCAGTATCAGCAAAAGTGGTGGAACGCAAATTGCGCCGTCATGCGGGCTACTGAGAAACTTTGTTCCGCTGGCGATGAATGCGGGGTTGTGGTGGCGGAGAATTTGGTAATCGGGTAATTTGGTAATTGAGTCATTGGAAATCAAGGCAGTTTTCTTAGTTATGCCGCTCTATCTGGGAATTGACGTCGGAGGCACTAAGACAGAGAGCGCAGTCAGCAATGGAGCTGAACTGTTGGGCCAGGCCACGTGCGCAAGCAGCAAGGTATCGCGTGTGGGTGAGGAAGAAGCTCGTGGCAATCTGCGCCAGGCCATCCTGAAGAGCTGCGAAGCCGCCCGAGTTAGTCCACAGGCAATCAATCAAGTTTGCATCGGCATGGCGGGAGCGTCTGTAGCGGGCGCCACGTCCTGGGCAGAAAAGGTGATTCATGAGCTGGTGCCCGGCGATGTGAAGGTGATTGGCGACCACATCATCGCGCACCGGGCAGCCTTTGGAGACATGCCGGGGGTGCTGGTAATTGCCGGAACCGGGTCCATCGCCTACGGCCGTAATGAAAAAGGAGAGACCGCCCGCGCCGGTGGCTGGGGACCGGCCGTTTCCGATGAAGGATCGGCATTCTGGATCGGACGTGAGGCGGTCTCAGCCGCCCTGCGCCTTCATGACATGGCAAAGTCGAACGGTCTGTTCTCCACCGTTGCCCAATGCTGGAAAGTTTCATCACCGGAAGAGGTGGTGCGGATGGCCAATGCTGATCCTGGCGCGCACTTTGCGGAGTTGGCGGCCGCAATTGCAGCGGCCGGGGAAACAGGCGACACAACCGCGCAGACGATCATCACCCGAGCCGGCAAAGAACTGGCCGCCCTGGCTGGAGCGGTCATTACGCGGCTCTGGCACGCAGATGCCACCGTACGCGTTGCCATGGCAGGAGGCGTGCTCCAGGGTTCCAGCGTTATCCGGCGCGCCTTTCAGGACGCCATCCAGAGTGGCTATCCCAATGCGGCTCTCAGTCTTGCCTATGTTCGCCCGGTGCTCGGCGCTCTGGCTTTCGCTGCCCAGCAGGGGGCTGCGAAGTGAAAGAATCTCCAGCGAGAGCGACGGGGAGACATTCGCTTCCAGTCGACACTCAACTGGAAAAGCTCGTCCATGAACAGTCTGCCGAAGTACTAATTGCTGTTGCCGCCGATTTCCGGCTGACGGAAGACCTTGCCCTGTCCCTGCTGAATCGCCGCGACCTGCCGCGCGAGGCCCTGGAAGAGTTGAACAGGAACGGCGCGGTGATCAAACACCGCAAGGTGCGGCTGACCATTGTCATGCACCCGCGCACCCCGCGCCATGTCTCCGTTCCTGCCATCCGCCATCTTTATGCGTATGAATTAATGCAGGTTGCGCTCTTTCCCGCCGCCGCTGCGGACGTGAAAAGGGCGGCGGAGGAGACGCTGATCGGACGATTGAAGACGATTTCTTCCGGCGAGCGTTTTGCGCTGGCCAAGCAATGCCCTGGGCGCGTGGCTGCCGCGCTCTTACTGGACGAGGAAGAGCGCATCATGCGCGCCGCGCTCTCAAATCCTCACATGACGGAAATCATGGTGGTGAATGCCGTAAGGTCACTGGAGGCAACGGAGATTCTGATATCCGCGGTTTGCCATCATGAGAAATGGTCGCGGCGTAATGACGTCAAGGTGGCTTTGCTGCGCCAGGAGAAAACACCTTTGGCCAAAGTCCTCCAGTTTGCCGGCGAGTTGCCAGTGCAAGCGGTCAAAGATGTTCTGCACACCTCACGCCTCAGCGACAACATAAGGAACTATCTGCTTGCGGTGGTGGAGCAGAGAAAGACAGCTGCTAGATTAGCTTCCAGCTCCTAGCCTCTAGCTGCTAGCGAGACGCAAAAACCTTACCGCTGATCACACGGATGGCACTGATACGTGCTCAGGCTTTGCATTCAGCACTCAGGCCAGTTACTGGTGGAGGGAAGCCTGATTATCGTGGCCTGGTTAAGGTGAGTTACTCTTCACTGCTTGCGTGCGTAATAACCCTTCTTGGCCCTGATCTTGAAACCACCGTGGATAGTCTTGATGGAGATGGTCCGGAATTGACCGTTGGGCACGAAGTTGTCCGGCTTGTAGGAAATAGAATACTGGGAGCGAAGCTCGTGCTGAATGTGGACGAAGGCCGCTTCCACGTCCTCGATCGTGCCAGGGAAAAATGCCTGTCCTCCGGTAGACTCGGCCAGGACCTTCATGTAGTGATCACCCTCGCTGCGGCTGAAGCCCAAGTTGGTGCTGATGGTGTAAATAGTCACTTCCGCGCGCTGGGCCATATCAATGGCCTCCTGGCGGAAGACGTGGCTCTGGGTATCGTTGCCGTCGGAGATCAGAACAATGACATTCCGTACCGGCCCCGTATTTTGCAGTTTCATCAGCTTTTCCCTGCACGCGAAGTAGACGGCATCCCACATGGCTGTGCTCCCGCCGGGGCTGATTTTCCGGAGTGAAGCTGAGAGCTTGTCGACATCATTGGTGAAATCCTGGACCACCTCGTAGACTTCATCAAAGGAGAGCACCATGGCCTTGTCGGAGTCGGGGGCCAGAGTCTGCTGCAGGAATTCGGTAGCCGCCTGCTGCTCGAACTTAAAGCGGTCGCGCACCGAGTTACTGGCGTCAATGAGCAGTCCGACCCGCATTGGCAGGCCTGTTTGCGCTTCAAAGCTGGTGATTTCCTTTGGCGGCCTGTTGTTGTCCAGAACCCTGAGCTGGTCCTGCCTCATGTCCTTCACAAACCTGCCATCATCGTCCGTGACCGTAAAAACCACGTTCACCACATCGACCTGCGTGACAATCTTGGTCCCAGGAGATTGATCGCCGCTGCCGGGAGAAGGCTTTGCAATCTGCGGCTCTTGAGCGCTGCTGAACAGGCAGGCGACGAAGAAGATCAGGATGAGGGTCAGGATTCTCATTGCGCTCATTCATTATAGCGAGGGCGGCCGCCGGCCAACCCAGTGAGGCGCCGAAACCAGAATGAAGCACACGCTAAGCTGATGCATTGTGCGGCGTTCACAAGCTCTTGGTGAGGTGCAAGACGAGATCGTCATCAGCGGGCTACGAATCAAAACCGTTATGCCGCCCGGTTCCGATCCGCAGGTAACGCGTGGGTGTGGCGCCAAGTTGTTTTCGGAACATCGATATGAAAGCGCTGGTGCTGCTATATCCCGACTCTAGGGCAGCTGCGGTGACTTTTTCGCGGCGGGCAAGCAGCTGCATGCCGTGAAGGAGTCGAAGCTGCTGACGCCATTTGCCGAAAGTCATCTTTGTTTCCTCAAGGAACAGGCGCTGAATCGTCCTCTTGCTTGCGCCGCAGTCCTTGCATAGTTTTTCCAGAGTTCTCTGGTCGCCAGGATTTGCAAACAAGGCCCTTACTACTCTCATGGCCCGGGAGTCTGCGGGATGGGGCAACTGTAGTGGCACGCACTCAACCGCCTCCAGTTGATCGACAACAATCTCGACAATCCGTCTCTCAGCGGCAGTTCTCCTGGTCAATTTCGGAAATCGGCACGCATGGAGGATCAGTTCCCGCAGGAGGGACGAAACGTTCATAACGAAGCATCTGCCCGGCAGGCCGCTGCAAAGCTTCGGCAGAAAGTACAGAGTTCTCATGGAAACCTTGCCGGACATGGCCACAGAGTGCGGCGTATTAGCAGGAATCCAGACGGCACGCAGGGGCGGCACCACCCAGACGCCCTGCTTAGTTCGCACGGTCATCACGCCTGTTGAAGCAAAGAGAAGTTGGTCCTCCGGATGGGAATGTTCCGGGATGGTGTGACCGTCCTTGAGGTCGGCGGAGACGGTCGCAATGTCGGCCAAGGGGCGGCCGTTCCGACCACGGAGTATGCTATGGCACTTATGCGACATTTCTTGTCACTTTAGCGAGAGAAGTTGCGCCTGACAAGTGCTATTCCTTGCAGGGTAAAACTACTATCGCGGAGGTAAAACATGCTGGCTTCAGGAAAGATGGTTGGTTTTGTTCCTACAAAGGATTACGACAAAGCGCGCGCTTTTTATGAAGGCAAGCTAGGATTTGAGTTTGTGAGCCTCGATCAATATGCATTAGTCATGAGTGTTGGCGGGCACAATGTCCGGATTGCAAAAATCCCGGATTTCACGCCACTCCAGGGCACCATTCTTGGATGGGAGGTGGAGAACATCGAAGCTGCGGCCACCTGGCTCAAGGACCGAGGCGTCACCCCGGAAAAATATCCGTTCGTCCAAGATCGTGAACTCGGAATCTGGACAACGCCTACAGGTGACAAAGTAGCCTGGTTCAAAGACCCGGACGGCAATATTCTCTCCGTGAGCCAGCATCACTAGAGCCAAAACTATTTTAGTTCCCCTTCGCCACGGTCGAAAGGAACTCCTGGGCGTGGCCGAGTTCAGGGCGGCTTGAGTGTCCGCCAGCGCAGGCTTTTAGAAGTTGCTGGTAATAGGTGATTGCCTTTTCTGGTTGCCGGGATGACTCAGCAGCCTGGGCAGCGCCGTAAAGCGAATTGAACCGGTTGGGACTGAGCTTTAGCTCAGCGTCATACTCGGTGAGCGCCTGGTCCGGACGGCCTGTTTCCAGCAGCATGTCCCCAAGCATTTCATGAGCGGTTGTCCCTCCATCCGGCTGGAAGATTCCTTGTTCCTTGTCTGCCATGGCGCGCAGGATCTTAAAAGCTTCGTCGTCCTTATGCTCGGCATGCTTGATCCAGGCGGTAACCACGCGCCCATCCTCGTCCACCGCGTTAATGAAGCCGGATGGTTTCTTTTCTTTCACCAGCGTTGCATGGAGGTCCTGGATCGATTGCAGATTTGCGCGCGCTGCCGCCAAGTCTCCACTACGGACAGCCCCAATGGCGCGAGCTTTGTAGGTAATGGAGGAATCAGAGTCGTCAGCCGCAGAAATCTGAGGCAAGGCTTGAGCCTCTTTCCAATGGTGCAATTCCAAAGCGTAGGCAGCTGAAAATGCTGCTAAAGCCGCGACTTGCGGATCGAAATCCGTGCCGTACATGTTTTTCATTTTCGGCAAGGATTTGACCTCCTCGATCAGTTGACGTGCTTCCGCCTCCCGGCCGCTTTGCAGGTAGGCGTAGATGAGGAATTCCATGGCATGATACTGGTGCCCAGCGTCTCCCATGTGCACGACAGCGGCATTGCGGCTGGCGGCGATGGACGCCAGGTTCGAATCGATATCCTCCTGCCACAATCCCAGGCGAGCGAAAATATGAGAGGGCATGTGCAGCGCGTGCGGGGCGGCTGGGGCGATTTTGGCGTAACGGCGCGCGGCGGGCAGGCCTTGTGCGGCCATTCCAGGAACGTCATAACAGTGGATCAGATAGTGCGTCACGCCCGGGTGGTCAGGCTCCAGCCTGAAGAGTTCTTCCAGAATGGGAGCTGCTTTCTCACGGTTGGCGTGCGAGTCGTCATCGGAAGCGATGAGAGCCCACGCGTAGAAAGCGGAAGCCTCCAAATCGTGGGGATACTTATGGCGCAGCCGATCCATGGACCGCGTGAAAGCGGCCTCGCGCTCGTACTTATCACTTGTTGGATGGACATAGAAGCGGTTGAGGGCGGAGAGATAGTCGCGCTCCCGGCTGGTGGCGGGATGCAGCGAGTTCGCAATCTTGATTTCTGCCAGGGCCTGCTCGCGTCTGGATGCGTCCGGTGTGTCCCATCGCCACATGCTTTTGGCAATGCCCCAATAGGCCATGGCGCAGTGCGGATCATCGTTCAGCAGCTGCCGGAAAACCTGTTCGGCGGTGTCGAACGCAAACGAGTGGAGTAATGCCACGCCTTCGTCGAAGTCCTTCTGCGCCGCCGGCGAGCACGAGACGGGGAAGTGCACTGCCCCAAGCTCTTGCGGCGTGAGTGGGTCGTGCTGATGATCCTGGCCCGCCATGGACGGGGCCGCGGCGGTGAACATGGCCAGCAGTATTATGATGAACAGAGCCACCTGACCAACCTCCGCCCCGAGTCTATAAGGGCATGCAGAGGTGGTCAATTTTTCACCCTGTGGATTGCAGCTTACCAATTGCGCAACTATGGAGAAAGCCCGGCACTCCGGACGAAGTCCTTGAAACGCGGCTCTTCGCGAAGGTTGTCGAGGCGCGGGTCGCAGCAAAGCGATGGCGGCCACAATGACCGTTCCTCATAAGCCTTTTGCAGTTGGTCAATCGCCTCGTTCTTCCTCCCAAGGCCGGCGTAGATCAGCGCTTTGGAATATGGGGAAACGTATTCGTGTTGCGAGACCTGCTCGAGCTTCTGCAGCATGGCCAGCGCCTCGGCCTTCTTGCCGGTGACCGCATACAGGTGGCCGAGCGAGGATACTGCGGCATTTCCGCCAGACAGATGGTATGCCTTTTGAAGTTCAGCAATGGCCTCCGTGATTCGTCCTTGCTGCTCGTAGATGGCGCCCAGCAGCGCATGTGCGGGGATGTATCCGGGATCAATTTCCAGCCTCTGCTGGAGCATTTCCGCCGCGCGATCATAGCGGCGAACCCAGAAATAGTATTGGGGAAAATAGAGTCCAGGAGCAAAGGGAAGGAACTCGGAGAACTTCCGGTTCTCCTCCTCAGCCTCACGCGTCCTGTTCAGCGCCAGCAGATAAGATGCGTACCACTGGTGCACCAGGGCCGGATGGAGTTCCCGTGCCCGTTGATATTCACGGCCGGCCCGGGGGAAATCCCAGTCGTAGAAAAATGCGATCCTCCCCAGCATGGAGTGAGCGTAGGCCACCGTGTCATCCAGTTCCAGGGCCTTCATCACGGCTGCCCGGCTTTTGGGGACAAACTCGGCGGGGGCCACACCGTAGGCAGCCAGCCTCATATAACAATCGGACAAACCGGCATAAGCCATGGCGTACGTGGGATCCAGAGCGATGGCTTTATGAAAATATTGGATGCTCTTGGTCTTGTCTTCCTTTTCCGGCTTGTTCATAAAGTAGTGGGCCTGGAGGAAGGCTTCGTACGCTTGCGGGTTGTCCGTATAGCGCTTGTGCATGCGCTGGACGTCTTCATGATCCAGTGTGACCAGCAGGTCATGCAGAATTTTGGGGCCAAGCGAATCTTCCAATTCGAAGATGTCAGTGAACTTCTGGTTCAGGGTGGCGGCGAGCAGGGCCACGCCGTCGCGTATGCGAACCAATTGGACCGTCACATTATGGCGTGACCGGTCGATTTTTCCTGAGAGCACGTAGTCTACCTTGAGAGCTTTGCCTAAGGCCGCGGGATCTTGATTCGAATCGGAATAGTGGAGCACGGCGGTCGTTGGGACCACCGCCAGCCGGGTGGTCTCGCTGAGCTTGGTGGTCAGGGCGTCAGCCACTTCAACGCTAAGGTCATCTTCGCCCGATGAACCCTCTGACTTGAAAGGGAGGACTGCGATTGAGGTGCGGAGGTTGGCAGGTACCGAGACTGCAGGTGCGTCCTGCCGGGCCGCGGAAGGAGGGATGAGGCGATGCTTGACGCCCATGTAAATAAGCAGCGCCACCGCTGCTCCGCCCGCCAGGAGTAGCGCCGTGACTGGCCAGGCCCTTCTGATCTTGGGAGTGGGGGTTTCGAGCGCGGCGCTGATGCCAGGGCTGGGAGGAATCGGCGCCGTCGCCTGTAAGCTGCCGCCTGATCCGTTGCCAGCCATCGGGGTGACAGGGGCGATCAGGCGATAGCCCCCTTTGACGATGGTCTGTATGTAGCGCGGGCGCTTAGGGTTGTCGGCGAAGGTCCTTCTGAGTTCTGAAATGCAGCGGATGAGGACGTCATCGGTGACAAAGGTGTCAGCCCAAACCGTCCGCATCAAGGTCTCTTTGGAGACTACGTCCCCGGTATCGGCCAGGCAGACCAGGACTTGCATCACCTTGGGTTCAAGGCGCGCTATCTTGCCCTGGAATGACATGCTGTTGAGCTTGGGTGAAACCAGCCAGTCACCCAGCCGAAAGTCGCCATCCACAGGGGCCTCTCCTAAGCAGTACAAGACAATTGTACGTGCTCCCCTGGAAAAAGTTAGCCTTAAGGCCCCTGTCGAACTAACGCGGGTTGATTCCGCCAAACCTCGTGCGAAGTCCGGCAGTTCCTCGGGACTACTTCTGCTGTGAGCCGCTAGGCTCGAAACCGATACCGCCCGGCAGCAGGAGCTGCTTTCCTTCCTATTTGCCGGCTGGCCTTCAAGAGGAGATTCTTTCATGCTGCGTTTTTGTGGTTGGGCCGTTCTCATGATTATCCTTGTTTCTTCGCGATCCTTGGCGCAGACGCAAACCCCGCAATTCCCCAAGCTGGAGTTCTTTGGCGGTTATCTCGACTCGGGTGAATTTCCGTATACCCAATTCAAGTTCAAAGGCTTTAGCCTGCCCGGCGACTTTGGCACCCGTCACGGACTGGAGGTTTCAGTGATGCGTGCCCTGAACCGGCGTGTTGGCATTAAGGGGGACTTCTCCGCACATTTCCAGAGTAATACGTTTCCCGCTAACGTATGCCTCCAGACTCCGTGTGTTCCCGTCCAGCAAAACGCTGCACTGAATCCGAAGTTGTTCAGCTTTCTCGCAGGGCCTGAAGTCAAGCTCGGTAACACAGGCTGGCGGTTTTCTCCATTTACTCATGCGCTCTTCGGCATTGCCCATACGACAGCCACATTCAAAACCTCGGGAAGCGCGGTTAACCTGTCGCAAACAATAACCGAGACCGGATTTGCAATGGCCGTTGGCGGTGGACTGGATGTGCGCCTGACGCGCAGATTCAGCGTTCGCACATCATTGGACTTCAATCCAAGCTGGGTGGGCCGGGACGACAATGGCGCCCGTCAGGTCCAGAATGATTTACGGTTGGCAGTAGGTGTTCTGTTCCACTAGCGGTTAGAAACTGCTGGGCTTACATTAATAGCCGGGACAAGGTGCGGAAGAAATCCATCGGCGTCGCTATGCGCAGCCCACAACGCTCCGCAACCGCCGGTGTGAAGTCTTTTGTGTTGAGTTTTCACTAGGTACGCGAGCCGGACTTCTTGGCTAATCGCTTCTTGCTTCGATATCGCCGTTCGAAGACTCGTTTTCGGGCTTCGGGCAAGGTCGCAAGCGCCATTTCCTGAGTGATCCCCGCATGCGCGAGGGTTTTGCTTATCTGCCGGCAGAGCCGCTCAAAGCGTTGCTGCTCGGGGAGGAGAAGGAGGGCATCGCCCATCCGCAACACAGCAAAGGGCGCGCCTGCCGCTAAGCCAAGATCTTCACGGAACTGCTTGGGGACAGTAAGCTGGCCTTTCTCGCCAATCCGGGTGGTGACAAGATATTCAATCGCGGAATCGGGTAATGGCATATTGACTGCCCTCTGGTAGGAATATCCTACCATGATCAGGGAACAAGCTATAAGTCACAAGGGATGGGGAGCGGGAGGAGAAGGAGTTCTAACCCGCATTTCTCACGAAGATAATAGGCAAAGGCCGCGACCTGTGGCATAACTGTTTTGTCAAGAAGCAGTTAAATACACAACAGGAGCGGCCTTTGACTACTACAGAGTGTAATCAAACCAACTTTG
>Ga0209168_10000033_pt1 | contig 156845 bp, 142 predicted proteins | sample Coa_R1_FD_187156 | JGI IMG/M metagenome (GOLD analysis project Ga0209168, IMG submission 187156) | Surface soil microbial communities from Centralia Pennsylvania, which are recovering from an underground coalmine fire - Coalmine... | ecosystem: Environmental > Terrestrial > Soil >...
TACCCGTAGGCCCGGGCCTCTGTGGCTGCAAACCGACGCCGTCCGCGTTCATCCAAAACAGGCGATAATTCCGCGTAACGCCGCCGAATGCCTGCCGCAGACATCACCATTCGCAAACGCTATCACATTGTAATTTTCAGTTGAAGTACTTATTTATGCACGCCGCCTTACGGCAATCGGGCGCAATCTTGCCCAACTGTCCGACGCGGAGATCACTCTTCGCCTAATGCGGCTGGTGGCAAGCGCGCATGTCGGCCATACAAACGTGAAATTTCCCCGGCAGGGGCCAATGGCGTTTCATTGGCTTCCGCTGGGCCTGCAATGGTATTCGGACGGCCTTGGCGTGACAGCCACTGCGCCGCAGTACAACCAGGCCCTCGGCGCGCGTGTATTGAAAATCGGCTCAATGAACCCCCGCCAACTCGAGTCCGCGGTAGCACCCTACATCTCTTATGAAAATGCTTTTGGGTTGCTGGAGGAAAGCACGATCTACATGCTTACAGAAGAGGTGTTGCAGGAATTGCATCTTACCTCTCCGGATGGCAGGGTGGAATTCACGCTGGCCAAGTCCGGTGTCGAGCCGTTCACGCTTTTCGTTGCGCCTGTCGATGGCGAGGCGAAGACTGTCCTGGTCAGCTCAGCCGACGGACTGCACGTTCCTCCGCCCCTTTATCGAAAGCATCCCAATAGCTACTACTGGTACGAGTATTTGCCAGACTCCCAGACTCTCTACATTCAATACAACCGGTGTCAGAACGATCCCCACCTTCCCTTCGCGGATTTCGCAAAAGATCTGTTCACCTTCGCCGACGGGCACACACTCCAGCGCGTAGTCATCGATCTGCGATTCAATGGTGGCGGCAATTCCACGGTGATCAATCCGCTTCTCGAGGGCTTGAAGTCTCGCACGGCCTTGAGCGCCAGAGGGCATCTCTATGGTCTGATGGGCCGGGCAACATTTTCTTCCGGATTCCTGGCGGCGATCAATCTTCGCGATGATCTTGCCGCAATTCTCGTAGGAGAGCCGTCCGGCGAAAAGCCAAATTCTTACGGCGAGGTGAAGACGCTCACGCTGCCCAATACCCAGCTTGAGGTTCAGTATTCAACCAAGTTCTTCAAAATCGTTAAGCACAAGGACCCGCAAGCTCTTGCCCCGGATATAGTCGTGCGTGGTTCGCTGGAAGATGCTCTGGCCGGTCGTGACCCCGTGCTCGATGCTGCTTTGCACCATCCCTTGCGGTGATTTTTTCCGCCACCTGGAGGAGTTCCATTCAAGTTAAGTCTTTCGTCCTCTTGCCGATAGCTCTTCTAGAGGTCGTTTGTGTTCGACGTTTACCGAACCATTCTCAAAGTAAGAATGAGTCTTCGGTCCGCCCTGATGGCGTTCGCGTTCCTGTTAGTGTTTCCAGGACTGACCTTGGGCGTTTCGGATTCTCTTGTGGAGTATTCGCGCCGGGCGTGGACTCCTGTCGACGGGCTGCCCCAAAACAGCGTGCAGGCCATCCAGCAAACCACGGATGGATATCTATGGTTCGGCACGCAAGAAGGCTTGGCGAGGTTTGATGGCGCAGGATTCACGATATTTAACAAAGCCACGACCCCCGCTTTCAAGGCCGATAACATTGCTGCACTTCTCGTCGCCCGGGACGGCAGTCTTTGGGTCGCGACTCACGGCGGCGGCGTGCTGCGCTACCTGAACGGGGCTTTTCATGCCTACTCCGTAGCGGACGGTCTTGCCGGCTACGTTGCGCTGGGCCTGGCAGAGGGCGACAACGGAGATATCTGGATTACGGCTCCGGACGCGCTCAACAGAATCAGTTCCTCGGGGGAAGTCACCAAGTATGGGAAAGACAGCGGGTTCTCAGAAGCCATCACGGCCCTTACTACCGGCCCCGGCGGACGGATCTTCGTCAGCACTTCGCATCAGATTCTGAGTTACTCTCATGGTGTATTTTCCCGAATCAACATCCAATTTCCCCGCAAAGCGACCGTAAATTCACTGCTGTATGACCGCGCAGGCGACTTGTGGATTGGAACCAGTGATCAGGGAGTCTATGTCTTGAACGGTGGGCGCCTGACGCATCACTACAGCGTTCATCAGGGTCTACCGGCTGCCGCCGTGAACGTGCTCTTTCAGGATCGTGGCGGCAGCCATTGGGCCGGCACGCTGGGCGCTGGCGTCTGCCGGCTGCAGGGAGAGAGTTTTGAATGCCTCAACACTAAGCAAGGATTGAGCAATGACGCCGTGATGTCTCTCTACGAAGACCGCGAAGGCAACTTCTGGGTGGGCACGCTGGGCGGCGGTGTGAACCGCTTGATGCAGGGAAAAATGCGCACCTATGGAGCCGCCATGGGGCTGAGCAGTCCCCTGGCGCAGGGCGTCTACCAGAGCCATGATGGCAGCATCTGGGTGGCAACGGCCAAGGGCCTGAATCGCATTAAGGACGGGCACGTGGCGGTCTATCGCAGTCCTCTGGGCCCGGGAAGCAATGACATTTCAGCCATTGTTGAAGACCGGCAAGGAAATATCTGGGTGGGTACGCAGCAAGCCGGGCTGAACCGTTTAAAGGATGGCAGGTTCACGACCTACAGCACAAAGAATGGATTGCCTGGTAACGCCGTCCGCTACCTGTATGTTGACCATAATGATGCGCTTTGGATCGCCACGGATGGCGCAGGCGTAGTCAAGTTCGAGCGCGGGAAGTTTACTGCCTATTCAAAAAAGAATGGCCTGCCATGGAATTCGGCGGTTGTAATCTCAGAGGACTCACTCCATAACCTGTGGATCGGCGGCGCAGGAAGCCTGGTTCGGATCACCGACGAGAAGCTTTCGGTGATCCGCGTTCCTGAAAAGGGCGTGGTTGTTTCTGATGTCGATGCTATCTATGAAGACGCCAGCCATGTGCTCTGGTTCGGCACCGTTGGCAGCGGGCTCCTGCGCTATACGGACGGCAAGTTCACCCGCTACACCGTAAACGAGGGCATGTTTGATGACAACGTATGGAGTGTTCTCCGAAGATGCATCTGGGTTTCTATGGATGAGCTCCAATCGGGGCATCGTACGTGTACGCAAGAGCGAACTCAATAGCTTTGCCGCCGACCCAACGACGCAGCTTACATACCAGTCCTTTGGCGTTGCGGACGGCATGCTCAATGCCGAGTGCAATGGCGACGGCTTTGGACCGGCAGGCTGGAAAACATTCCAGGGCAAACTCCTTTTTGCCAATATCGCCGGTGTTGTCGAAGTCGATCCGGAACATCTGCCCTTCAATAGGTTGGAACCACCTGTGGTAATTGAACAGGTCTTAGCCAACAAAGTGGCGATCCAGCCTGAAAGCAAAGTGGCGGTTGGAGAGGGCGCGCTGGAGTTCCGTTTTGCCGGCCTGAGCTTTGTGGCTCCGGAGAAGGTCAGTGTAAAGTACAAACTCGAGGGCTTCGATAAGGACTGGGTGGTTGCCGGTCCGCGATACTCGGCGTACTACACCAATATCCCTCCTGGCTCGTACCGCTTCCAGGTGATTGCCAGCAACAATGATGGGGTGTGGAATAACGTCGGAGCATCCTTCTCGTTCTATCTGAGGGCGCATTTCTATCAGACATATTGGTTTGCGGGCCTGGTCCTGGTTGCAGTTCTTATTCTGATTTCGGCTGTGTACAAGCACAACCAGCGGCGCACCCGGCAACGCGAGGTCGAGCTGGTGACTATGGTAGCCGCTCGAACGGGAGAACTGCAGCAGAGCACCATCGAGTTGCAGCAGCGCACCCGGGAGTTGCAGTCAGCCAAAGAACTGGCGGAAGGAGCCACCCACGCCAAAGGCCAATTCCTCGCCAACATGAGTCACGAGATTCGCACTCCCATGAATGGGATTCTGGGCATGACCGAGCTCGCGCTGGCGACCGATCTAAACGAGGAACAGCGCGATTTGCTGGGGCTGGTCCAGATGTCGGCAGACTCTCTGCTGGTCATCATCAATGACATTCTGGATTACTCGAAGATCGAGGCGGGGAAAGTGGATCTCGACCTGACGTCCTTCAATGTCACGGATGTGATCGGAGATGCCTTGAAAACATTGGCCCCGGCCGCGCACGCCAAGGAGTTGGAATTGGCGCTGGACGTCGACCCCACGCTTCCGGCACAGATGGTCGGTGATGCCTCACGGCTGCGGCAAGTGATTTTGAACCTTGTAGGCAATGCCATCAAGTTCACGGAAAGTGGTGAAGTGGTGCTTTCCGCAACTCTCCAGGGGCAGCATGATGGCGGAGCCTGCGTGCGTTTTGCGGTGAAGGATAGCGGCATTGGAGTTCCACCCGACAAGCAGGAAAAAATCTTTCAGATGTTTGAGCAGGCGGACACCTCTACCACCCGGCAATATGGCGGGACCGGCCTGGGCTTGGCCATTTCGTCGCGTATCGTGCAGCTCATGGGTGGGGAATTACACGTGGAGAGCGCTCCTGGCCAGGGAAGCACCTTCTATTTCATCGTGAACCTGGGTACTGCAATTGTATCGCAGGCCGACGTGTCGCCCGTGCCGGCGGAGCAGCTACGCGGACTACGTGTGCTCATCGTGGACGATAACGCAACCAATCTTCGCATTCTGGAAGCGAGCGCCAAACGCTGGAATATGGAGGTCCATAAGGCCGATTCAGGGGCCGCGGCACTGCAGATGCTCCAACAATCGGCAGGGAACCGGCCTTTCCAGCTCATCCTTGTGGATGAGCGTATGCCGGCGATCGATGGGTTCCAGGTGATTGAGTCAGTGCGCTCCCATCCGGAAACGGCTGAGGCAACCATCATGATGTTGAGCTCGGCAGACCAGGTGAGCAGCGCCAAGCGCTGCCGTGATCTGGGAGTCGATCAGTATCTGATCAAGCCCATTAAGGAATCCGTGCTGACGGCTGTCCGCAGGGCCTTGGGACGTGAAAAGAGATTGCTGCGACGGGCCATCGGAATCAAGCGCACGCTGCCCGAAAGCAAACTGAGCATCCTGGTTGCCGAGGACAACGCGATCAACCAGCGGCTGGCTGTGAGCATGCTGCAGAAGATGGGCCACACGGTCATGATTGCATGTTCAGGCAAGGAAGCTCTGGATATGTATCAATGTCATGCTTTCGATCTGATTTTCATGGACGTACAGATGCCGGAAATGGACGGTCTGGAAGCCGCGCGAAGGATAAGAGCGCTCGAAGGAGAATCGGCAACGCACATTCCTATCATCGCCATGACCGCCCATGCCATGTTGGGAGACCGGGAACGCTGTATCGCCGCCGGTATGGATGACTACGTGGCCAAGCCCGTAAGCGGCAAGACTCTTGCGACAGCACTTGCGCGCATCGCGCACCTGTCGTTGAATGTTAATCGGGAACCTCTCGAAGCGGAACAGCCGCCGATCTATCAGTCCTGATTTTGGGCCGTCGCACGCCACGTATCAGCATGCCAGCCTACCTTCTCAAGACGGAATTCTCCGGATCAAGCAGCAAGTCTTTGGTTCCGGCGGGTACGGCCAGGTCGAATTCCGTCTTTGGGTCATCGGCAAACACGAAGGCCAAAAAGTGAGAATGGCCGTCCTCGCCGACCGAATAGAGCGGCACGGCGGTGACCATATCTTTGGCGAAGAAGTCCTGGCGAATCGTCCCTTGCACTTTCAATTTGGCGCCTGTGCGTACAAACCGGAGATCTTGCAGAGAAAACTGGGGGATGGCTGCCCCGTTGATCCAGCTATCAAAAAACCAGTCCAGCGACTTCTGGCCTTCATAGAAGAGCGCCGGGGGCAGGACCTGCTCAAAGGCATGCTGGAGGTCGCGAGTAGAAACTTTTCCGCCCGCAGATTTGGATAACAAGTCCTTCAGGGCGGTAAAGAAGAGTGCATCATCGTCCCGGCCCGAAGCCTGTCGCAGCATGGTACGCAGCATGTGCACGAGCCACGTGCCACGGCCATAGAGAACAATCTCATACGCTTCCGGAAACCTGGAGGAGGTAAGCCGCTGGCCCAAAGTGACCGGACCAGCATCCGCCACGATGCCATTCGGCGTCTGCTTCAGCAGTTCCGCGCGGTAGTGATCGAGCACGATCTTCATCTTGGCGGGGTCACTGCGCTCCAGCATGGCTGCGGCACAGTAGTTGGCCAGCGCTTCGATCATCCATTCGTCGCGGTAAGACTCCCACTCCACGGCGTCCCCCCACCACTGGTGCCCGATTTCATGCGCCAGCATGAGCTGGCTGGTCAACAGTTCCGCAAATGGGTCGCGGAGCCCCATCGCGTTGCGCTCCGTGCCGGTGAGAAAGGCAACGCTGGAAAGATAGATCAGTCCCGGCCACGACTGGCTCAACAGCGCGGGCAACTGGCTTATCTCCAGATGCGAATAGGGGAACGGCCCCAGCTCACGGGAAAGATACTGGACGCTGGTCGATGCCTGATCGGCAATGTTTTGTACCTCTTTGGTTGGATCAGGGTGAATCCGTGCCTTGGCTTCCAGCTCCGCAAATGCCTTTTCCACTGTCTTTGCCGCATATACATCAATCACAACACTTCCGCTGGTGGCCGCGGCCGTTTCAAACCTTCCCAGATTGAAGCCGGCGTGGGGAATGGGTTTATCGGAAACAAAGCGGCTGGTTTGAACTCCATTTTGCGTTGAAGAGGTAACACGGCGTCCGGTGGCCGCCAGCGTCCAGCCGGACGGGTATTCGAAGGTCAAATCAAAATTGGCAAATGAAGGTCCGGGGCTGGGATACCAGGTGCCGCGCGATCCCACGTAGATCAGCTCTCCTCCGGCGTCGTACATGACCGGCCCGGCATACTTGAGCAGCAGCTTTACCGGGTGGTCTTTTTCCAGTGGCGCAGACAGAACAACCGCGACCATATCATTGCCCCGGCGCGACAGGTCGCTGCCGCTGATCGCCTCATTCTGGATGAACTGCACCGGCTGGCCCTCGATTCTGGCTTCAGAGACTTTCAGGTAGCGCGATAGTTGCAGCATTAGTGTCCGCTGGCCGGCACGCCGGGCCACCAGCGTGAGTTCAGCTTCACCCTCCAGATCAGTGGGTGGAGAGATTTTGGAACGGATGCGGAAGTCGGAAGGATGGATGGCCAAGCTCTGAATGGGGCCGGATTTCCCGCCTTCCCTGGCCGAGCGCATGGGAAACGACGTCCAAACGTTGAAGAAGTCGGCACGGTTAGCCGTGGTCGATTGCGACACGCTGATTTGCTCTTGAAGATTGGTGTTGAAGAACACATCAAAGATTCCCTCGGTGGCGCTGGCCAGGCGCAAATGCAACAATTGCGACGTGGAATCCGCTGAGTTAGTCATAGCTTGAAGGAGCTGCAGGCTATCCATGGGCGCAAGCGATTCCGCCAGTTTCTGCCATTTCTCAGCATATTGGGCGTTTTGGCCAGGATTGTCCTGCGGACGAAAGCCGCTCTTCAGCGCCTGCACCAGCTTGTCATCAAAGAACCGTAGATATGCGGTCTGGAACTGTGTGTCCAATACTCCGGAGTGAGTAAATAAAGCCAGAGAAGTGCGCTCCGCGCGGTCCGGGGGAATCACCAGGATTTGTCCATCACCTTCAAAGAACGCGCCCGTAACGTGTCCGTCTACCGCCTGCATCAGGCCGATCACTCCGTCCGTCAGCACAATGTGCAGGTCTTCGCGGTCAATCGCCACACCGCGAACGTGGTGGACATCCGCCGCGCTAAAAACTGGCTGCAGGAACTGGCGGTAAAGGATTAGCGGGCCCGTGGGAGCTGAAGTTTGCGCCCGGCACGCTCCCGTCACGCATACGCAAAGGGCGAGTACTCTGGTAATCAGGTAAATGGCGCGCTTTGGACTAGGATCATAGTTGTTACAATTTTTTCGTTTGCGATTCAACCTGACACTCCTCTGTCTCGCAGCTGTGTGCCTGGGCGCACATGCTGACGTAATTCGCCTCAAAAACGGTAAGACTATTGTTGCCGATTCTACGCATGAAAGTAATGGGCGGATAGAGTACACCATTGGCGACAACTCTTTTGCCATCCCCGGAGCGCTGGTGGAAAAAATAGACACTGGAGGAGCCCGGCCGGTTCCCACAACCCGGGAGCCACTCCCGCCTGTGGAAGTTCCGCAAATGCGCGAACCGGCAGGGACAGCGCAGGAGCTGAATTCCACCGTGATCCACGGCGGCCGGATCGATGCAGACGCGCTCAAGACCATTGAAGACCAGGGTGTGCCGGAGAGATCGGCGGCGGCCAATTTTCTTGCCGCCCAGTTTGAAGAGAGGCAGAACAACTTTCCCGCCGCGGGCCGGTATCTGCAAACGGCGTTGACTTTCAAGCCGGATGATGGAGTTCTGCTGGAACAATATGCTGCAGTGCTGCTGCAACTGAACCGCAAGGCCGAATCGGTCTCGTTTGCGGAGCGCGCCGCGCACGCCAGCCCGCAGTCCGGCGAGACTCTTGCCGTGCTCGGCTATGCGTATTACCAGAACGACCGCAATCGGGACGCGATTGCGGCATGGAAAAAATCACTGGACCTGCGGCCCAGCGCCCAGGTGCGGCAGCTGCTGGAGCGTGCGCAACGCGAATCCGCTGCAGAGGCAGAGTTCCGTCAGCAGGAGAGTAGCCACTTCGTGCTGCGCTATGAAGGCTCGCATGTGTTGGACTCGCTTCGCAGCGAGATCCTTAATGTGCTGGAAACGCAGTACAACACCCTGCAAAACGATCTGGGCGTGACTCCCAGGTACAGCATCGCAGTCTCTTTATATACGGAGCAGGCATTCTTTGACGTAACGCAAGCGCCGGCATGGACGGCCGCGTTGAACGATGGCAAGATCCGCATTCCCGTTTCCGGCCTCACCGTAATGACTCCGGAGCTCACCCGGGTGCTAAGGCATGAGCTGACCCACTCTTTCATCGCCCAGGTCACGCACGGAAACGTGCCGCAATGGCTGAATGAGGGAATCGCGCAACTGGAAGAGCCGGCCACCACATCCCACGTGGGCACGCGCCTGGCAGCCGTCTATGCTTCCGGAAATCAAATCCGATTGAACCAGCTCGAGGGCTCATTTCAAAGTTATAGCGCGCCGGAAGCGATGGTGGCATATGCGGAAGCCCTGGCCGCAGCCGAGTGCATCCGTACCAACTATGGTGTCGGGGACCTGGCCAGAATTCTGCAGCGCCTGGGTGAAGGGCAGCCGATTGAGAGTGCGTTGCGCAATACCATCCATGGCGGGTATGCGCAATTTGAAGGCGAACTGGCAGACTATCTCAAGCGAAACTATGGGCAGTAGCGGGTCACATGTGGAATCGTACTGTGATGACTGTTTCCACTTCCACCGGCTCCCCGTTCAGCGTATAAGGCTTATACTTCCACTGTTTGACCGCCTCAAGAGCGGATGGTGCAAGAAGCGGATCGCCTGAAATGACGCGCGCATGGGCTATCTGTCCTTCTCCATCGATAGCACATTGAATGACGACATCTCCCTGAACGTGAGCGGCTCTCGCTTCCGGGGGATACACGGGCACGACCTTGTGAATCATGTTGGCTTCAGCCACCCCTGCAGAGACGCGAAGATGCGCGGGCCGCGGAGCCCTGGGTGGTTCAGCGGCCGGCGTGGAGCTTTCGGCCCTGCTGAGTATCTCTACAGAAGGTTTGCCTTCCAATCGGAAGTGAAATGCAATCCAGGAACTGACCATTACCGCTTTGCCATCGATCAGAGTGGGCCGGTACTCCCATTTCTTTACTGCTTCCAGGGCGGCGTGCCCGAGGATTGAAGAGCAGTTCACACAACCCACCCACTGGGCCTTTTCCACAGTGCCATTTTCACCCACTACAACGTCAACGAAGGCATCTCCTTGAACCTGGTGATCAAGCGCGACCTGAGGATATTCTGGAATGAGTTCATGCTTTAACTTGGCATGCAACACCCATGGAGAGAGTTGAACTGGGAGTGGCGCCTGGGTCTGGCTCGCCGTTTGCTGACCGCCGGCCATGCTGAAGGAAAAGGCAAGCCCAGTCAGAGCCAACGCCAGTAGTTTTTGGTTCATGGCGCTCAACTTATAGTTAAGCAACAGGTTTGTCAATCTAACAAGCTTGGCCGTGGAACCGCCCATCCAATTTAGCGTTCATGAGCGCCCATCGGATAGATCACTGTCATCACCGGTAAGGTTTTTGAGGTTCTTTCCCATGGCCCGCTGAGCCGATGGCCCGGTGGAAAGACTGGTGAGACTCGAAGTCCTTTTACTGCATCCTATTTACTGGTAGCATTTTCATTTATGAAGCGCCTTTTGATTATCGCCGGAATTGTCGTAGGTGTAATTGTCGTTGGTATTCTTCTGGTTCCGCTGTTTATCAACGTAGACAGCTACCGCCGAGACGTGGAGAAAAAACTTTCCGAAGCACTCGGTCGCCAGGTGCAGATCGGCAAAATCACGGCGTCCATCTTCAGCGGCGGTGCAGAGGCAGATAATATCTCCATCAGCGATGATCCAGCCTTCAGCAAGGAGCCGTTCCTCAAGGCGTCTTCATTTCAGATCGGTCTTCAGTTGATGCCGCTGATATTTTCCCGGCAGCTCAAGGTGACCGCTCTCACCATCAAGAGTCCTGACATCCTCCTGCTGCAGAACGCGGCCGGCAAGTGGAACTATTCCAGCCTGGGCGGCTCCACGCAGAGCGCAAAAACTCCAGCGCCATCCAGTTCCACGTCTGATTTTTCTGTAGACAAGTTTGAAATCGTGGATGGAAAGATCCGGGTGGCCCAGACTACCGGACACGCCACCGGCAAAGAGCATGCCTACGAAAAGGTGAACCTGGTGGCCCACAACATTTCCACCGGCTCCGTAATTCCCTTCTCGCTCACGGCTGTAACCCCGGGTGGAGGCTCTCTGAATCTGCAGGGTCAGGCCGGGCCTTTAAACCAGCAGGATGCCGCCCGGACCCCGCTGGACGCCAAGCTAACTTTGAAACATGCCGACCTTGGGGCAACTGGATTATTTGATCCCGGCCTGGGTGGAGTTGTGGATTTTGATGGCACGGTCAAATCGGACGGCCGCCATCTGGTTTCGAGCGGTAAGGCGCAGGCCGCCAGCCTGAAGCTGGTCAAGGGAGGATCGCCATCGCGCCGCGCGGTAACGCTGGATTACAAATCCGATTATGGTTTGGATTCTGACACTGGCACCCTCAACGCCAACGTGCACACCGGCAACAGCACGGCCAACGCTAACGGTACGCTCAATGCGCACGGAGCAGACATCATTGCTCGTGTAAAAGTCACGGGCAAGAACATGGCCGTCAATGACGTGGAAGGCCTCCTGCCCGCGTTTGGAGTGAACCTTCCCTCCGGAGCATCACTGCAGGGTGGGGCCATCAATATGGCCCTTGATGCGGAGGGGCCGCTGGACCGCCTGGTAATCAATGGCCCGGTGGATGTCTCCGGCACCCATCTCATCGGCTTCAATCTCACTTCCAAGCTGGGTGCGATTGCGGCCTTTACCGGCATCAAGTCCTCCAACGATACCCTGATCCAGACTTTCAGTTCAGCATTGCGGGTGGCGCCTGAAGGGATGCAAGCCAATAACATCCTTCTCGACCTGCCGTCCATCGGCCAGCTTACCGGCAATGGGACCGTGGCCAACAATCAGGCGCTGAATTTCAAGATGCTGCTTAAGCTGGTGGGTGGCGGCGGCATGCTCGGGCAATTGACGGGTGCGGCCGCGGGCATGCAGAACAAGGGCATACCGTTTACGATTGAAGGCACAAGTTCCAACCCTGTTTTCCGTCCCACAGCCGCGGGCGTAGCCGGCATGTTCACGGGATTGCTGGGAGGTAACTCCCAATCGCAACAGCAGGGACAACAGGGACAGCAGCAGGGTCTGGGCGGCGTGCTGAACAATCTTCTCAACAAGAAAAAGAAGCAGTAAATTAGGACGGAAAGCCGGTCCGCGTATTGATCGGGCGCAGTTCCGGGAATCTATCGGGTGTCCTCCCTTTTTTATGTTTTAACTTTGCTCGTCACTCTCTCCATGCTTCGTCCGTGTCTCTGGCGTAGGTCAATTACCCAATCACCAAATTACTGAATTACCCAATTCTTCTCCGTGGCTGGTAGAATAAAATGCAACGCCTCCACGCCAGAATTCAATTTTGAAGGCTGTCATCCATGGTCAAAAAGTCATATCTACTCACTATCGTTTTCCTGGTGCTAACTGCGGGCCTCCGCGCCGATAACATTGTGGACGAGATCATCGCCCGCGTGAACGATTCTATCGTCACCCATGCGGACATAGAAAAAGGCAAGCAACAGGCTGAAGAGGATCTGAAGCAGCGATTGCCTTCAGACTGGCAATCCAAATGGGCGGAGAGGCAGAAGGACGTCTTGCGCGACCTGATCGACCGCCAGCTTCTGATCGATAAAGGCAAAGACCTGGGAATCAGCGGCGAGACGGAGACCATCAAGCGGCTGAATGAAATCCGCCAGCAAATGGGCCTGGGAAGCATGGAAGAGCTGGAAAAAGCCGCCCAGCAACAGGGCGTCTCGTATGAAGACTTCAAGGAGCAGACCAAAAACAACATTATTACCGAGAAAGTCATAGGCCAGGAGGTAGGCTCCCACCTCCACATCGGCGCCGATGAAGTGCAGGCATGGTACAACGCGCACCAGAAGGAACTGGCATCGCCTGAAGAGGTGAAGCTGGCGGAAATCCTGATTTCAACCCAGCCGCCCAAGCCGCCCACAGATGACAAGCAGAAGGATGCTAACGCGCCCACCGCTCAGCTTCCTGAGGACCCTGCCAAAGTAACCGAAGCCCAGGCCAAGGCAAATGATCTTTTAGAGCAATTGAATAAGGGCGCCAAGTTCGAGGACCTGGCGAAGAAGTATTCTGACGGTTCCACCGCGGCCCAGGGTGGTGAAATCGGCGGATTCAAGCGCGGAGAGATGGCCAAGGAACTGGAAGACAAGACTTTCTCGCTCAAGGTTGGCGGAGTCTCAGATGTGATCCGCACGCGCCAGGGGTTCATCATCTTTAAAGTGTTGGACCACGCGCAGGCTGGTGTCCCGCCGCTGAAGCAAGTAGAAGACAAGATTCGTAACTTGCTTTACGCCCAGAAGCTGGAGCCGGCTGCCCGCGCCTACCTGACCAAATTGCGCGAAGAAGCCTACATTGAGATTCGCGAGGGATTCGTGGATACTGGCGCCAGCCCCAACCAGACCAAGCCTATCATCATCGCCGCCAACACCAACGGCGACGAAATCAAGCAGGCCAAGAAGAAAAAGAAGAAACACCTTCTGGTGTTCTAGGGCAGCTATTTGGAGTTTGGAGGCTACATGCGCAAGGCCGTGTGTATTTGGGTGTCTCTCGTTTTTCTGTGTTTGTTCGCTGGCGCTCAGGACCAGCAGGAACCCAAGCGCGCCCCCTCCACCCCGGAAGAACGCAAACGGTTCCTCACGCTGGTTCACAAACTGGAAAAGGCGCCGCTGGACCAGACCTTGAATTCGGAAGTCACTTGGGCGCTCCAGTGGTTGCAGGATGTTCCGGATGTGAGTGTAACCATCTGCTTCGATCCTCTGGGCCCCTTCACCATCGAAGAGTACCGGTACGACTCAAGAATCCGGGGCCAGTTTGTTCTGGGCATGGGGGCATATCTGGTGGAACACCCGCAGAAAGCTGCCGACTCGTCCTCGCAATATCTGGCCGGCGTAGAGAGCGCCCTCAAGGTTTATAGAGCAATCCTGAAAACCAAGCCGGATGCCAAATCTCACGCCCTGGATGACCTCTTATCCAGGCAGGAAGATGGCGGACTAAAAGACTTTGTTCGCGACGCCAGCAAAGCCTGCGAAGATACGAAGAGAACATGAACCCATTGCCTTTCATCAGTGTGGATCATCCCGATCACCGTCACCTGTCCCGGCAGGCCGTGGATCAGTCGTAAGGTTTTTTTGAAGTTCTTCTCCATGCCGGCGTGATTGCCGAGGCCTACGCGGACTGAATGCCGAGCGCTGACTGCTGATCGCCATTCTGCGATACATTAATCTCAATGAAGAAACTACGTGTCGGCGTTCTCTTTGGTGGTCGCAGCGGCGAGCATGAGGTTTCACTGCTTTCTGCGGCATCCGTGCTCAAGGCGATCAATCAGGATAAATACGAGGTGGTGCCCATCGGCATTACAAAGCAAGGCCAGTGGGTAAGCCACGAACACGCGGAAAAACTGCTGCGAGGAGAGAATTTGCCGGAACAGGGCGAACGCAATCTGCGAGCCGGCGATCCCGCGGCGACGATGGCGGCAGCGGTGCTGGTCAAGGGCGAGAACGTAATTGTCCCTCCGGTGCCGCAAGCGAATTCGCTGGCGCCATTTGAAAGCCAGGCCCGCGCTGCCGACCATGGCATCCGTGTGGACGTGATCTTCCCCGTGCTCCACGGCACCTTTGGCGAAGATGGAACCATCCAGGGACTGCTGGAGTTGGCCGATATTCCCTATGTCGGGGCTGGGGTCCTGGGCTCGGCCGCGGGCATGGACAAAGACATAATGAAGCGCCTCTTTGTCGCTGCCCGCCTGCCCATCGTGAAGCACTTCACCCTGCTGCGCAGCCATTGGCAGGATGATTCCAAAAAAGTCACACGGGAAATCGAGCGTAAGCTGAAGTACCCGGTCTTTGTGAAACCCGCGAACCTGGGCTCGTCCGTGGGCATCTCCAAGGCCCGCAACCGAGCGGAGCTTGCTCCGGCCATTGACACGGCCGCCGGTTATGACCGGAAGATCGTCATCGAGCAGGGCGTAGGCGGCAAAAAACAGAAAGCGCGCGAATTAGAATGTTCCGTTCTGGGAAATGACGAGCCGCGGGCCTCCGTTGCCGGGGAAATTGTTCCTGCAGCGGAGTTCTACGATTACAACGCTAAGTATCTGGACGAAGGCTCGCAGCTCATCATCCCCGCCAGAGTTACAAAAAAGCAGATGAAGGAAGTGCAAGAAATGGCTGTTGCGGCGTTCCAGGCAGTGGATTGCTCCGGGCTGGCGCGGGTGGATTTTCTCATGGATCCCGGCAGTGGAAAGATCTATCTGAACGAGATCAACACCATGCCCGGTTTTACGTCCATTAGTATGTACCCCAAGCTCTGGGCGGCTTCCGGGCTGGACTATCCGGACCTGATCGACCGCCTGCTTCAATTGGCGCTGGAGCGCCATGCGGAGAAAAAGAAAAACCGGTACACCCGGAATTGATTGTGAATCATGAAATGCTCGGTCGCACCATCCAATGAATTCTTTGTGGGGCGTCGAAATTTTGTTCGGCTTCCGCCCTTCTCTGCCAACTCCCGCTTTGTCTCATTCACTTCCTCTGCGTCCTGTGTTCCCCTGTGTTTCAAAGGCCTTGTTTCTTCTCAATGCCGCCTGGTTTCTTTGGTTACAAGTCTGCTCTTACTCTGTTCCGCTCTCGCCCTGGCCCATCCGCAGGCCGGGAGCGATGACCCCTCACAGGCCCAGATTGAAGGCGCCGTGGCCAGCGCCGCGAATGGACAACTGCTGCCGCGGGCGCGCGTCTATCTCCGGCGCGCAGCCCAGAAAGATGGTTACGTTACCTGGATCAATGCCGATGATCAGGGGCATTTCCTCTTTAAGAGCGTAGAAGCGGGACCTTACGAGATTCTGGCGGAAAAGCCGGGCTTCTACGCCGACCCGCACAGGACGCCGAATGCGGCGCTGGATGTCGCCTCCGGAGACCATATCCAGGGCGTGCTCATTCGCCTGCTGCCCTTGGCGGCCATCACCGGACGCGTGGGGAATGAACACGATGACCCGGTCCAGGATGCGCAGTTGCGGCTGCTCGCCAAAGAGTATCTTCGCGGCCGTGAGTCGCTCACCCCGGTCGCTTTCGCCACCACGGATGATCGCGGTGAATACCGGATTTTCGGCGTCCGTCCGGGCAACTACTATCTGGCCGTGCAGTATGACGTGAAGACCATCCGGAAAGATCCCTTTCCCGGAGTGCAGTATCGCAATGCGCCGCCGGAGACCACCTATCCGCCGCTGTTTTATCCCCTCACCAGTGACTTGCGCCAGGCTCAGCGGGTCTCCGTGGCCGCCGGGGCTGAGTTGCACATTAATTTTTCCTTGCTGTCGGCGTCAGGAGTAGCTATTGAAGGCAAAGTGGTGAACGGCATCACCGGTGAGCCGGTGAAGAATCCCAGTATGACCGCTTACTGGGGAGACAGGGTCACCGGGATCACGCGCAAGGTGGATGTAAGCGCAACTGGCGAATTCAAGCTCGATGGCATTGAGCCCGGTCCCTATACCCTGATTGCCAACACCTCGCAGGACGGCGCCAACTACTCTGATTTTCAGGTAGTGGAGGTGGGAGCGGGCGGACTCAAAAACGTTCAACTGGCGCTGATGCCGGACTTCGATCTGCGTGGCCAGGTACAGCTCGAAAATTGGCAGGAATCAGCGCCCCAGAGCGTCTCGGTGGAGTTTGTGCCAGTTGAGAGAAATTCCGGCGCCAGCGCCTTTCGCGCCAGCGCCGCAATCCATGGCGGCCGTCCGGGCGTGGGGGAAAAATCTGTCGCCTCATTCACCGCCAAACTGCATCCCGGCGACCGCTATCGCGTCACCATTCCCACTCTGCCACAGGATTATTACGTGAAATCAGTCCTGGTGGATGGCCAGGAGGTATTCACATCCGAAGTGGCCATCTACGCCAAAAACTCGCAAGTGGTCCTGGTGGCCAGCCCCGCCGGAGGACACATTGAAGGCTCCGTACGCAACAGCAAAGGCCAGCCGGTGGCCGGCCAGGTCCTGTTGGCCCCGGATGCCTACCGCGTAAGCGCCGACCTGATCCGCTCCGTGCACTCCGATGCCAACGGCAGATTCATCCTCCACGGCGTTGCTCCCGGAAGCTACAAACTCTATGCCTGGGAAGATCTGGACTTGAACGAGATACTCGGCCAGCCTGAGCTGCTAAGGAATTTCGAAAGCGATTGCCAACTGGTTCACGTGGACGAAAACGGCATCTACAATCCCGAACTCAAAGCCATTGCCGGGCGCTAAGTTTCAGTGACTCCCACGAATAGCTATCACCGCAGGTAGTTGCCACCTGCCCAGCAGCGGTGCCTTCATAGCTGCTTCATCAAGCCACGTTGCCGAAAGGAGATGAATTAATCAGCTATCAGGAAATGCCGAGTCGGCCTACAAGCTAGCTAGCAGGTACCCCAATCCTGAGGTGCACAGGGCGGACGCGAGGTTCGCTCCAAAGCTCAAATTTGGCGCGAACACGACAAATAAGCGCCTCAACGTACTTCTCAAGTCGACGGTCCGGATTGCCGTCGCTTTTCCATTGCGAAAGTTCATAGAGTACTTCTTCAAGGGTTGGAAGGTCCTCGCGCCTGAGCCCCGGCTCGATAATGGACAAAATGTGAGCGATCGTCTCGACGCTGTCGGCTTCAGCTTGCTCTGCCCTGGATCTCTCACAAAGAAGATTGAGCAGAAACCGGTTAATTTGCGGGTCAGCGACATCCAACGATCCCAGAGAATAAACAAGTTCGCTCTCATCGCGCCACGAAAGGTCCTCAATCCGCAGCTTACCGAGCAGAATCTTAGTCGCAAATGCTCGTCCGGCCGGACCGAGGCGGCTCAGCGTCGCGTGCGCCTGTTGCCTCGCTAGCAGGCTCGAGTGATTGAGGCAACCCCGGATCGCAAGGTTCAACCTCGGCCCCGGACTTATTGCAGCATCGCGCAAAACGTGCGGAAGATAGCCCCAGTTGGAAATGTATAGCGTTTGTATCCCATATAACCGACGCAATAAAACCTCCTGCCCTTGCATTTCACCTTCCTGGGTAGCTGAGCGGATCAATACATGATTCTGAATCGGAGAGCCAAATTGAGCAAAGACATCGTGGAGCAGTAAATCGAAGTCAGGATCTGCCATGCCGAATCCAACAATGAGCATGTTGAAATTTGTAAACAAGTGCTGCAAAAAGGCGCGATAGGCGGGTTCCCGAACGAAAAGGTCACGGTAGGACTCAGAGGTCAATATCACGGAATACTCCCGCCCGCTTTCCTCCGATATTGATCCGTGAGCCTTTAACAGGAACGGCTCAGCGATCGAAGTACGGATTCCATGAGTGAGCCGCTGCTCATCCCAGGGCATCAACGGTTTTCCCCAGTGAAGTTGCTTCTCAACAAGGGCATTTTCATGTGCATCATCGTAGTTCCACGTGACGATGCCACGCGGAAGCAGCTCAACTATGGCGCGATGCGTCTCACTTGTCTGTCCCGGCTCCGGTGTTACAGCGCGCTTAACCCGTCTGTCAAATTCACCTTCTGGAAAGAACTTGCGAAGAATAGACGCCGCCTGAATGATATCCGTGCCGGTAACCTTTTGCTGCTCACGCCCAAGAAGAGCTTCCAGATCGCGGATTGCGTACGGTTCGGCTTCCAGTTCCTGAGCGTGCTCAGAAAGTGCCTCTCGATAAAGCGTGCGGGCGAGGCCAAACCAGTCGGGTATTTTCTCGCCAGGACTATCTTTGAGCTTAAGGTTGAGAGAAATTCCCGTTCCAGTCAAACAAATCAGACGGTCTCCATGAATCAGATCAGAAAGCACGCCCAGCACTTCGTGATAGCGGAGCAATGCATCGAGTGATCGGGTTCCTAGATCGCCACGGTTTGTTTGGGTCGTAGTGTCATCGTTAATGCGTTCAAACGGAACCGCTTTAAGTTCGTCAGCAAGTTGGGTCGGAACCAGTTCTGGAAGTGGCATCTCCTTGCCGACCGCCCGGAACGTGGCAATATTGTCGGCTGCAATCAACGCGTGGCTCATCGGACCTGAGGGCTTACAGCCAGTATGAGGGGCATGCTCCATGAGAGCCAAAAGCAATTCCGCCGGGGCACCAAGCTTCTCAAGTTCTTCGACCTCAACCATCGGATGAATCTCAAACAGACGACCCGTTCGCCGCGCGCCATCATCGTGTGGGTAACGCAGGTAATCGAGATCGTGGACCAGCCCTGCAATACGGTAAAGATTTACGTCAGCTTCTGTATGATGTGCAATGATCTCCATAAGACGGGCAACGCCGAGGTTATGGTCCCGCCAGTATTTGGCATTGCAGCGCATCGCGCAATTCAGCGGCTCGTGACTGCTAGGGCAGCTATTGGGAAAACGACAGAAGCCCTGAGATTCGGGAAGGAACTTTGCCGTCAGAGCGTCGAGCTGACTTTTGGAAGGCTCCCACGCCGCCTGTTCAACCGCAGCTCGCGATCGTAGCGCGCGTTGTTTTTCTAGAAGTGTCACGATAAATCTCCTTCGGCCGAAACACTCGGAAGAATTGCCACCTGCTCAATGTCCTTCATTCCCTGGCGACTTCAGCCATCAGAAAGGTCATCTCGCAAGATTTGAGATTCAAATCGCCTGGAAGGACAAACAGATGGTTACTCAAAGCTGCACACCAAACGGCATTAATTCTCTATACCTGCTTCCCTGGAGTGCGATAGTTCAACAGAATACACCAGTTCGATACGGCCACCAAGGAACTTGTTGGGTAGCTTCTTTCCTTTGCCCACAACGTCGGCATTCCTCCTGTAGTAACGGACGGCTCCCGAGGCTTGGCAAACTGATTCCTTAAATTGAACAGTTTTCGCTTGCTTCGCTGAAAGCGATAAGGAGTTCAGAGATTGCTGAACATCGAGGATCGCATCATCGAATCCCCACGATTGCCGAAATTACAAGAACATTTGAGATACTGTGAGCCGTCATGCCTTCCTCAAGATACAGGCGAGCTTACATTACATATATTGATGTGCTCGGATTTCGCAGCTTAATCAGAGAGTCCGAAAAGTCTCCGTCCCGCATTAAAGACATTCGCGGGATTCTGCGCACCCTGAGGGAACAGAGCAAACAGCTTACGCTGAAGTCCCCGGACAAGAGGAGGCGCACGCGCCACGTGTTCCGAGCAGTTGGCTTCTCAGACTTGACCGTTAGGATCGTGGACCTCGCTAGCCGAGATCGGCAGATCGACTATGTGGTTTATTTCCTGGCAGAAGCAGAGTGTCTGGCTTACATGCAATGCAGACTCGCATGCCGGGGTAAAGGTAGGCGCCCGCTCCTGATAAGAGGCGGAATGACCTTCGGTGCCCTAGACTCCAAGACAACAGCAAGATCCAATGACTTCTTATTTGGGCCTGCTCTCGTTAGAGCATATGAGCTCGAGAGCAGGACTGCCATCTTTCCAAGAATTGTAGTTGACCGGAAAATACTAAACCTTCTCACGCCATTCAATCGCAGTGCTGTATTAGGTTCGAACCTCGTGCGACAGAGCGACGATGGAGTGTATTTTGTTAACTATTTATTCAAATGTCGAGAAAGCAAGGGCGGTCATCGAGGAGACCCATCGCTGCTGGAACATAAGGTGATGATAGAAACTGAACTTAATAGGCTATCGATCGCCGGAGCAGATGAAACCGTGTTGCAGAAATATCTGTGGCTCGCTAACTATCACAATATTGCTGTACGGCAGATGGTGTCAGGCCTAGCGAGGAACAGGCTTTACATCTCTGATGAATTGCTCAGGTCCATATAGTCGAACAACGCCCGTCTTAGACCACGGAGCCGAAGGGCAGATTTCCGCAAATCTCTATCGAAGTGTCTGAATCATCGCCAGCACAAAAGTAAAAATGATGAAGAAGATTCGAGTAGCCTCCAGGCCAACTACCAGCAACAGCGATTTCAGCACCGCCTCCCCACCTGCTGCGCCATAGGCCCTGGCGGCGGCTCTCCATGAATAGAGAAGGTAGGCGATGAAGCTGAGCGTGGGTACCAGAAACGTGATTCTGAGTCCGGAAAACGCGTAATACGGCCAGATGATGACCGAGCCAAATAAAAATACGAAGGACAGCGTGTGCAGCGAGAAGAGCAGGTGTTCAACAAAGTACCTGCGCCGGTTATGGAAGACCAGGGCCAACACCACGGCAAAGAAAAAAACATCTCCAAATTGAAAAAGAGAAGCGTCTTTTTCCCAGTGCTCGTTGATGCGGTCCAATATTGCTTCCGTAGTAATGTGTCTTTTCTCCGCCGCTCGTTCGAGTTTCTTTCCCAGCAATCCCTGCGGATCGTTTTTCACCAGGAAACGGATATCGTAAACCGCGACTCCCGGACGCGTGTAGAGAAACAGGTTCAACGCGAAAATCACCAGGAACAGGCGCAACGGGAGAACATAACGATGCTTTCTCCCGGCAAGGTATTCCGTGGTCAAAAAGCCGGGCTGAACGATCAGAGCCAGCAAGGTGCGAAAGATTTTTGAGTCGAGGTGGGTGATTTCATGCAGGCCGTGATGCAGGAAATGCTTCAGGTGCAGGTCGTCATGGTCTGGTCTCTTTTCGCCGCATTCATGGCAATACTTGCCCTGCAGCTCGATGCCGCATTCGGGGCATCTCGCTCTCTCCTGCTCCTCAAGTCTGGGCTGTTCTATGGTGGTGTCCAAGCGGGGATGATTGTACACCGGCAGCCTCGGCTCGCCACGTTGGTGGATGAATCCTGATTGTTAACTCTCGATTGCTTAGAGAAGCGGAATAATCGCGTTTGCATACGCTTGTGCCCCTCTCGCGTTCGGATGGCCCACTGAGGCGCGCTTGCATACGTTCACATCGGTCTGTGCGGCTGCGGCGGCGCAGGCCGAGCCACGTGGGCCAGAGACGTCCGTAGGATCCTCCGGACTCAGGTCGGCATGTATCGCATACAGAAACGCCTGGGGAGCGAGTACGGAGTTTTGCGGCCCAAATCCGGGATCGGCAAAGAAAACGCGCGGAGGCATATTCGCCCCCAGTTGACCATTGGCTGCGGCAACAGCGAGTTTGAGCTGGCGGTGGGCTTCCGCGACGAAGGTGGCGGCGTTGGCGGCAATCTGGCGTCGCGTGGCTTCTCCAAGCAGGCCGCCTACGATCGCCCCGGGAATCGATCCAAGATCAAGGCCCAGCGCGATGAGGACGGCATCCAGCAACAGCAAATCACTCTGTTCGCTGATGATTTGGAAGTAACCGGTTACCACGATTTTGGCCATCGTGAATTTACCCAGCAGCTCTACCAGGAGCTTGAGCATGGCGTCATGGCAGGATGCTTTCACCGCCGCGACAAGGTCCGCGGCAGAAGTGAGCGGCCACAGGATGGTTCTAACGTTGACATCATTGATGCCGCCATCCAGCAGGATGAAATCCACATCCGAGGCATCCGCCATCCCTTCAAACTCCAGCACCTGTTCGGAAATCGTCGGAAACGATGTAGGTATCTCCCCATTCAGCCTGTTCTGCCACGCAGTGGCGCTGCGCACCGGCGAGATAGTTGCTCCCGAATGCGCTCGCACATCCTTGTAGACGCCTATGCCTCCATGTCTCCGGCGCAGCTCCTGCTCCACCAGGCTGTGAAACTTGCTGGCATCTTCCAGCCCCTGGCCCCAGACCACAGAATCTCCAAAAACGAGGATGCGGAAGGTATCCAGTGTCAGGTTCACGCTGTTGGAGGCGCTCCACGGGCCCGCGTCCGCCAACACCACCCTGGCGCTCACAACTTCTCCGGTTGCATTGGGAACCACAGTAGCTGGCCGCACCAACTGAAATTCCACTGTGGCTGCATCGATGAACACTGCACCGGGCATGTCCTGTCCGTTGATTTGCACGTGAATTCCAGGAGCGAATCCCGTTCCATGAAATTTGACCCTGGCGCCGGGAAAAAAACGCCCGGCGGCCTGGCCGGCATCCAGGGTCGGTTCAACATAAATAGAAGCCTGATTGGAGAGAGTGCTGTCCGGCCTTCGCATCTGGATTCCCTCCAGACCGCCGGGAACATTGGGCAAAGTGAAATGGGCCAGCGTGTCGCTCTCAACCGTCGTCGCGCATGCAACGCCATGGACGAGCACGGTGTCGCCATTGCTAAAGCGTGCCCCGGTGATCTCAACCCGCGCACCTGCCTTTGCGTGAGCCGGCGCCACGGTAGCGATGGCAGGCTTGTCGAGCTCCGTGCGAAAATCCGCAGCCGTGATTGGAACCAGGGAAACTGGCTGATCGCGCTTTGTGCCCGGATTGCCGGCCGCTCCACGGTTTCCCGCAGCCCCCTGCGCGCCCGCCGAACCCGCATTCCGGGGGCTCGCGGGCTTGCAGCCGCGGGAGTTGTCTCCGCGCGGACCACCCGCGCCACCTGCTCCCGGCACTCCAGGAATACCTCCCGGCCCACCTGAGCCTCCATCAATGGAAATCGATATATTCAGGGCAAAGCTGTTCAGGGTTGCTTGCGGAGCAAACAGGGAAAATTGTCCTCCCTTGCCTCCATCACCCCCCGGCCCGCCATCCCCGGCCCGTCCCCCCGACCCACCATCGCCGCCATTGCCCGGCCCACTCTTGCAAAATCCCCAGAAGTCCGTTTCATCGGCTCTGCCTGGGGCGCCGTTGCCTCCGTCGCCGCCGTCTCCGCCCTGAGCGCCTTCAACTCCGTCCTGGCCGCGCAGGTCGAATGCTGGATTGCCCCTCATATCAAGTGTCCAGATCTCTAACTCAGGAGCATCCAGTCCTCGAAAGTGGGTTCCTTGTGGATCACCGTGCGTGCCCGCGACTCCGGGCGCGCCGGCTGCGGGCTTGTCGATTGTTGTTGCCGTGGGGGCAGCCGCCGGCTTGGGAGGTTTTGCCGGCTTTCCCGGTACGTTTCCGGGAAGCGGGCGCTCATAGGTGAAAGTCACGTTCTGGCCGATGGTGATCTTTTCGGCAATGATAACCAGAGAAGTCACGGGCTGCTGAAGAACGATCAGCGTATCATCTGCCAGGTCAATCCATGAGGCTGCCCAGTACGCTGTAGTGAGGGGGGTAACCATCATTTCCCGGGTGCCGCGCGGTTGTGGTTGGGCGCCCTGACTGGGAGAAAGCCTGGCCGCAGTCACCTCATTTCCGGTCCCTCCTGCCCGCACCAGAGTGCGGGTTCCAGGATCCATCTTGTAGGCAGATTGGAACGCGTGAGTCTGAGCGGAGATCACGTTGGGCGATGGCTTGGCCAGACCCGTGCGTGGCAGCAGGTTCCCGGAAAGCGCCATTTTGCCCAGAGAACTCAGGTCTGCAATTCCAGCTGCTACCAGCACTGATTTCACGTGCTGTAGCCGTGAATCAATCTGTGCAGTGCGTTGCACCTGCACGGGGCGTATGTCTTGCGTGAGACGGATAATGTTGCTGCGATCAATAAACGTGCGCTGAACTGGCGGCATTGGGGCTCCTGAAACAAGAGAGGCTACACCAATATCAGGAATGCCCCAAATAAATAAGATTTTTGTGGTTGCATCGATGCTCTGATTTTTCTCAGATGCACCGATGCCCCGATTGTGTCCATGATGAATTACAGCCAAAAGTCACAGCCTGTTCAATCCGGTTCAACCCGGTGGCAGGGCTTTAACCTGTCCCCTCGGTTTGCGGTAAAATTTATATTTGTCCTGACGGTCCTTATTGCTCCTGTGCACGGTTCCCGCTAGAGACAGATTAAGACTCACCCAGTTTCAAGGAGAAGATTTCAATCCATGGCTATTCCAGCAACCCAGATGCGTCCGGGCATGATCATTAAGCACAACAACGACTTGCACCTGGTCTTCAGTGTCGAGCACCGCACCCCAGGGAACCTGCGGGCCTTCATCCAGGCCAAGCTGCGGAACGTCCGCACCGGCGCCATGTTTGAGCACCGCTTCCGCTCCGGCGACGCAATTGAAAGAATCAACGTGGATGAAATCGCCATGGAGTTCCTCTACCAGGATGGCGACGATTTCTATTTCATGAACACTGAGACTTACGAACAGACGCATCTCACGCGGGACGTCCTAGGTGACTCCGTTGACTACCTCACTCCCAACCTGCAGATCAAAGTGGAGTTCTATGATGGCAAGGCCGTAGGCATTGAGCTGCCGCAAACCGTCGAGTTGACGGTGATTGAGACTGAGCCCGGGCTGAAGTCGGCCACCGCGTCCAGCGTGACCAAGCCGGCCAAGACCGAGACCGGGCTGGTGGTGCAGGTGCCGCCATTCATCAACGAGGGCGAAAAGATCCGCGTGGATACGGCCGAAGGCGCTTATCTCTCACGGGCTTAATCCAGATGCTGGCCAAACGTTATATTGTGCGGGGCCGAGTGCAGGGCGTAGGCTTTCGCTGGTTCGTGGACTATGAGGCGCGGCAGCTCGGCCTGGCCGGCTGGGTGCGCAACAACTTTGATGGCTCCGTGGAAGTGCTAGCCTCCGGGAATGAGCAGCAGCTTGGGGCGTTGCGCAGGAAGCTGGAGCAGGGGCCGCGGGCCGCGCGTGTGGACGAAGTGCAGGAAACCCCGGCCGAGCCGGTTGCAGGTCTTAACACTTTTCGCATTGAAGGAGCGTGGTAACGATGCAACCCAGCCAGACGGGCAACTGTGAGCACCTGAAGCAACTTATCCGCGAGGTGCCGGATTTCCCTAAAAAGGGCATCCTCTTTTACGACATTACCACCCTCCTCAAAGACAATGTAGGCTTTGCCAGATTGATTGACGCTCTTTCTGAGCATTACCTCAACTCTCAGGTTGATCTGGTGCTGGCCATTGAGGCGCGTGGTTTTATCTTTGGGCCGGCCCTGGCTTACCGCCTCAACGCCGGCTTTGTCCCCATTCGTAAGCCGGGTAAGCTGCCGGGGGAAACCGTGAAGTGGAGCTATGAACTGGAATACGGCCTTGATACCCTGGAGATCCACAAAGATGCGGTTCGGCCTGGCCAGAAGGTTATCATCGTGGACGATCTGCTGGCCACCGGAGGGACCGCCAATGCATGCGTGCAACTGGCCAAATCTCTGGGGGCGAACATTGCCGGATTGGGCTTTGTGGTAGAGCTGGACTTCCTGAACGGTCGCAAAAAATTCCAGGATACTGAGGTTTTTTCCCTTCTTCACTATGACAAATAACAAATGCCGTCCACTGTTGTTATGCGCGGTCTGCGTTTGCTCGTTATTGGTTCGCGCTCAGGATAGAGATAAAGACAAAGAATCGCCCCGCGCGCATGAAGTGCTGGCAGCCGCGCACCAGGCCTCCGGCCTGGAGAAAATTGCGCCCTATCAGCTATCTGCCACCGTGGTGATCAATCCCGGCGCCCCCAGCGCCAAGACCGGACGGATCACCGTTTACCACGATAAGGACAGGTCCCGTTACGAGTTGCAAGTGGAAGACTACCGGGAGGTCAAGCTGGTGCTGGGCAGCAAACTTTATCTGGCGCGGTCTCTGCCGTATCCGGTGCCCGGGCTGAGTCAGCTCCAGGGAATAGACGGGGCCTGGGACAGATCTGCCGAGGATGGCGATGCCAAACTCAGTGACGTCTCCCATAAAAAAGTGCAGCACCTCCAGGCGGACTGCTTTGATGTGAAAACCGAGCAGAGACACCGGCTGTGCTTCGATCCATCACGCAAAGTCCTTTTGGAATCATTGGATCAGACCAAAGCCATCGAATTTTCCGACTACGCTTCCCTGGATGAGCAGCTGTTCCCGCGCAAGATTACCGTCCTGCTGGAACTGCCCACAGAAGAGCGTCCGGTGTTGACGGTGGACAACATTGAAGTGAAGAAGGCGCATTTTGACGCCGGCGTTTTTGCCGTACCCGAGCACTCGCAGGAATTTGAGACCTGCGAGAACCAGCAGCCGGCCAAGCCCGTAAAGACTCCCAACCCTGAATTCTCCAGCAACGTGCGCCGGCGCAGCGAAGGTGCCTCCACCGTGAATGTCTACGCCATCGTGGGGAAGGATGGAAGCCTGCAGAATGTGATGGTGCTGTCCAAAGATCCTGAAGTCAGAAGCACTTCTCTGGAGACCTTGAAGAAATGGCAATACACTCCTGCCATGTGCGGGAGCACCCCTGTAGCCAGCGAGCTTGAAACCCAGGTCCGGCTCTTCGACATGGGAGGCGAGGAACGCAGGTCCGGCAGGAGGTAGCGTCAGCAGTTGATCCCGGCGTTTTCCTTAGAGATATTCTTGTACGCCCACGCCATCCGCGGCGTGCTGTGAGAGATGCCGAAGCGGCCTTGCGCATCCAGCAGGATCATGCCGCCGTGAGCATTGAGCCGGGCTTTGAGATAAGTAATAGCTTCATTACATGCCACTTCAGGAGTGCGCCCCTCTCGAACGCGGTCGGCCGCCCGCTTGGCCAGGACCAGCTTCATGATCGGTTCTCCCCATCCCGTACACGAGACGGCAGCGCTCTGGTTATCCGCATAGCAGCCGTGCCCAACGATGGACGAATCGCCCACCCGCCCCGGCGCTTTATTCAGAGTTCCCCCGGTTGAAGTCCCGGCAGCGATGTTGCCGTGCATGTCCAATGCGACTGCGCCCACGGTGTCACAACCGAACCCCGGGCCGGCAAAGGTCAGATCCGGTTTCCCTGCGGCTTCTTTGGCCTTGGCCTCCTTGAGCCGCTGGACTTCGCGGTCAATTACCAATTCCTCATTGCGGCACAATTCCATGCCATGTTCCTGGGCAAAGCGCTCTGCGCCCTCAGCCACAAAATAGACATGAGGGCTCTTCTCCAGCACCAGCCGCGCCGCCCGGATTGGATTCCGAAGACGTTCCACGCAGCCGACCCCTCCGGCGCGCAGGGTTTCGCCCTCCATCATCATGGCGTCAAGCTGTACCCGGCCATCGCGCGTAAGGAAGCTGCCATATCCGGCATCAAAGGTGTCGTCATCTTCCATGTACGCCACCGCCGCCTCCACGGCCTCCACCGCGCTGGCGCCCCGCTCCAGCAAACGCCAGGCGGCTCCCAGCGCCTGTCGAACACCATGCAGATGAGCTTCCACCACGTCGTCCGGCATGGCCCATGCCCCACCGTGAACTATCAAGACAGGAGTTTGTCCCAAGAGCTGACCTCACAAGGAATTGGCAAACTTTTGAGTTTATCAGAGAAAAAACAAGCCAGCTCAATTTGGGATCGCCCGATCTTCCTGAGCCCTTGTCCAATTGCTAGCGGCCAACTGCCGATGGCTCGCCGTCGGCGGGAGTTTCTAATTGAAGGATGGCACTTGCTGTGCGCCGCCCTGGGCTTGAGGATTATTACGATCGGCGGCCACGATCTGTTGTTGCGCCGCGGCGGCCGCTTCCGCCAACTTCTGGTCGAGGATCCGGGTCTGCTGGTAAGTGTACGCAATACGGTGGATGATGGTAGTGGTCGAGAGCACGGCCAGCACCCAGAGCACCGGAGCCATCGCGCCCCAGCGCGCAAACAACGCTCCAATGATCACCAGCACAACCCGCTCCGGACGCTCCATGAAGCCCACCTTGCAGGAGCCGATCAGCGACTCCGCCCGGGCCCGCGTGTAACTTACCAACACCGAGCTGACCATGACGAACGCAACCAGGACCAGATAGAAAAAGCGGTTGGCGCGAGCGTAGTAAACCAGCAGGCCAAAGAACAGGGCGACATCACTGTAGCGATCGATCACGGAATCAAAAAACGCGCCAAAGGTTGTCACCTGACCGGTGGCGCGCGCCACGCGCCCATCCACCATGTCAAAAATCCCGGCCCCTATAATGACCAGTCCCGCATACATGAACAGGCGCGCATAATTCTGTGCGTTCGCGTAGCCGAACAGTATGCCGGCAATCGTATTGATGACCAGCCCCAGAAAGGTCAGCACATTGGGCGAGATGCGCGTCAGGGCCAGGCCCCGCACAATGGCGTGCAAAAGCACCCGGCAACCCCGTCCGAACGCGCCGGTCCAGGTCATTCCGCTTCTTCGTGGATGGTGGTCAGAGTCAGGATTTCCATCTCACGCCTTCCGTTGGGGGTGACGACGATTGCGGTGTCACCAACTTTTTTCCCCATCAAGGCCTTGCCAATCGGGGACGTAGTGGAGATCAGCCCCTTCGTCACATCCGTTTCTTCGCTGGTCACCAGCTTATATTCCAGTTCCGCTTCTTTGCTATTGTCAAATACGCGCACGCGAGAGCCAAAGGCAACGCAGTCGCGGGGAATATTAGTCAGATTCACCAAAGCCAGTTCGCCCATGCGTTTCTTGAGCTGTCCCAGGCGTGCATTCACCAGCTCCTGGCGCTGCTTGGCCATGTGATATTCGGCGTTCTCGCTCAGATCGCCCAGAGCTGCGGCTTTCTTGATCTCTTTCGGGAGATCATGCGCCAATTCGTGCTCCAGCGCCCGTATTTCGTCTTCAAGTTTTCTTTTAATGTGCTCAGGCATTCTGTGGAAGGAAGCTCCTCCGCGGTGTGGCGGGCCAATCGCGAATTTAATTATAACGCCTAATGATTATGTCTCTGCGACCCACCGGGTCTAAGAAGAGTAAATTTGTGCTGTGATCAATCGCGGTTTGGAAGTCTTGAGTGCCCCGGAAATTAGCCGGGAGCCGAGCCTTGCCTTTGATTCCCAGTTTCCTCATCAGATCCCAGCTTGCCGAGGATAACCAAGACTACCCGATTACAGGATCTCCAGAATTAGAACATTCTTAATAACGGTGCTACAGCTTCTTCGTGACGGGCGCGGATCACTTCATGATCTCTGGGCTTGCCAGTACAGGCTTGCCAGTACATTGGTGCAGTCAAGTTTTTGTCCTGCACCAGGAATAGGGCAGAATTTCGCCCACCAATTTTTAACCGATCCCCCTAACCTGTTCCATCTAATAAAGTAATTCAGGTATTCTGATTGGCTTCAAGTCATTGCTAAAAAAGGCAGTTGGGTTTACAATAGTAACTGTGTCGTTCCCCCGCAGATCCCCTTCTGGTGATTCATGAATGGTCAACTAAGCTTCCAAATCGGTGATAAAGTCGTATACCCTAATCATGGCGTGGGGGTAATCGAACAAATCAGCAGCCGCACCATAGGGCTCAACGTCCAGAAATTTTACCTCCTGAAGATTAAAGCCAGCAGCCTTAAGGTAGAAGTGCCTTTCAACAACGTCGGCAGCGTTGGCCTGCGTCCGGTGGTGAAAAACGGAGAGGTGGCCAAGATCGTGGCCTATCTGACGGACGGCAAGTGCGATAACAATACCGACTGGAAGTACCGGTTCAAGGAAAACTCTGACAAGATGCGCACCGGCTCTCTGCTGGAAGTAGCCGTGGTCCTCAAGAGTTTGCTGGTGCTGGCCAAGGACAAGCCACTTTCCTTCCGGGAGAAGAAGATGCTGGAGCGTGCCCGCTACCTTCTGGTGACCGAATTAGCCATGGCTCGGAATTCCGACGAAGCCGAAGTCGAAGACATGCTCAACAAAGCCCTGGCCAAGAGCAAACTGAAATTCCCTGAAGTGACCGCCGACGCGTAAGAGCAGGGTGTGAGGTTACAGGTGACAGGGCCTCGAGCTTTCTCGAGCATCCGCCTTGTCGCTGTGCCCAAGATTCGTCTTAACTAACCCCGCCTTACTACTACTCTCAACGTCGAAGCACCCGCCAACCGCGGGCGTTCACGTGGCAGCCCCTGCTCTGTGACTCCTTATTGGCCGCTCACTAAATCTATTAGAACCCGCCAAAAATGTCTTTGCTGTTGCTTTTCAATTTTGGCAATTACGGCGATTTTGGCAATCTCCCTGTCACAAATTGTTCAATCCGATCAAAATCGCTGGTGGAGCTGTCACCTGTTCCCTGTCAAGTGTTCCCTATGTTCCGTGTTTCCAGCGAGGAGATCCAGAGCGTGGGGCAGAATCTCAGCCACAGCCTGCAGTGACTCTACTGCGGCTTTAGGGCTGCCGGGCAGGTTCAATATCAAGCTTTCTCCGCGGACCCCGCAGATGCCCCGGCTTAGCGCCGCCAGAGGAGTTTTCGCCGCCCCGGTCGCGCGCATTTTTTCCGGAATACCTTCAATCAGCCGCTCGACGACAGCTAGCGTGGCTTCCGGTGTAACGTCCCGGACAGCAATGCCGGTCCCTCCCACCGTTACCACCAGCCGCGCCTGGCGGGACCACTCCACAAGCTTTTGCTGGATCTGTTCGCGCTCGTCGGGAAGAATGGCGGTGAGCGTCACCTGGAATCCGGCGGCCGTAAGCTCGCGGACCACGGCCGGTCCGGAAAGGTCCTTGCGGGTTCCGTGAAAAGAAGAGTCGCTGATGGTAAGTACGGCGGCAGTGTTCAAAGCTCAGGCTTCCAGGACGTTTTCTTCGGTATCGCGGTTGGATTCATCGAGCAGCCGGAGCCCTTCCATCAGCAACCCCTGGGTTGTGTGGGTGGTTGTCTGCTCCCCGCTGCTGCCACTGAAGTCGATTTCAAAGCTGCCGCTCGTCCACAGCAGCACCTTGTATACAGCTTCATCGCCTTTGTGATCGCCATAGGTGGCGTGGTTGATCTGGCCATCGGCAAAGAACAGCTCGCACTTGTCGCCGTTATTGGTCAATACCAGGGAACAAGTCTTATGTCCCATGTCCAGCGACTGCAACAGGTCCATCACGTTCATCTGGGCCAGATTGCCGCGCAGCACGGATTCGCCAGGGGCCTCCCGCGCCATCTTTTCCAGTGCAATCTTGTCCACCACTTTCTTGATCCGCGCTGCTGCTTCTTTCAGAAAGAAGGGTTTTTCAATGAAATCTTCCACCGTGTCCTGCAGTACTTTAAGTTTCTCCGTGATCTCCGTCTTGCTGGCCATCAGGATCACCGGAATGTGGGCGGTGGCGCTGCGGCTCTTGAGTTTTTGCAGAAGTTGCTTGCCATCCATGGTCTCCATTGTGTAGTCGGAGATGATCAGGTCCGGCTTCTCCTCAATGGCCTTAACCAGCGCATCTGCCCCATCCGTAAGTGTGCCGACTGACGAAAACTGGGCAAGGGCCTTCCGCAGCATCTCCAGGACCATGGGATTATCGTCAACGAGCAGGACCTTGATGTCGGATGGCATGAGTTTACTTCTTCCGAAGGGTGCGAGCCCGCTTTCGCCGGTACTTTCCGCTTTTTCCTCCCGATTTGCGTTCCAGGATGACCTCGCGGATGGCAATGCCCTTATCCAGGGCCTTGCACATGTCGTATACCGTCAGCGCGGCCACACTGGCCGCAACCAGCGCCTCCATTTCCACGCCGGTAGGGGCCGTGGTAGCAGTTCGGGAACGAATCCTTACGCCATTCTCGCATAGCTCCGTACTCACATCAATGAAAGTCAGGGGCAGCGGATGGCACATTGGTATGAGTTCCGCTGTGCGTTTAGCTGCGCTGATCCCGGCAAACCGGGCCACTTCAAGTGGATTGCCTTTAGGGTTTTGTGGCAATTTCTTCAACACTTTAGCGGAGATAGCCACAAAGGCGGAGGCCTCGGCCTCGCGTCTGCTGGTGGCTTTGCCCGAGACGTCCACCATGGTCGCCCGGCCAGAGGCATCATAATGTGAGAGCTTCTTCATGATGGGCGCAACAACACGGAAACCGTCTCTCCCGCACCGATAGACTCCCGGTCGGGAGGAATGATCATGTAGCAATCCGCTCGTGCGGCAGCCGAAGCATCGCCCGAGCCCTGCCATCCGATTGTCTCTACTTCCGGATCGTATAAGCCCCCTCGAAGCAGCGCCGGCAGAAAGCGGGTAAGGCCGGTTTTGGTCTTGAAGTCCTTTCCCAGCCGGGCCTTTACCGTCGGCAATCTTACAGGAAAGGCGCCACCCAAAGCCTGAAGCACCGGCCGGGCGAACAGATCAAAGGTCACCATCGTGGATACCGGATTTCCCGGCAAGCCGAAAAACGGCGTAGACCTGACTTCACCAAAGACAACAGGTCTCCCGGGTTGAATCTGTACCCCGGTGAAAATGAAACTGGCTCCCAAATCGGTGAGGACCTCTTCCACCAGGTCAAACTTCCCCATAGAGACGCCGCCGGAAAGAAGCAGCAGATCAGATGAAAAACCCTCCTGAATCAGTTGGTTCAGCGCCGCCTTGTCGTCAGGAGCGACCGGCAGGAGAACCGGATTCCCTCCGGCAATGATGACCTGGGCTGCCAGAGAATAGGTATTGCTGTTGCGTATCTGGTGAGCCGAGGGTAGGGCGGCAACATCGACCAGTTCGTCGCCAGTGGCTAAAATCGCCACTCGCGGCTTTTTGTAGACGCTGGGCCTGGTCCTCCCCACTGCCGCCGTTATTGCAATCTGGGCGAACCCTATTCGCGTTCCCAGCCGTATGATCTCCTGGCCGGCCCTGGCCTCGCTACCCCGAGGCACAATGTTTTCTCCCTCTGTCAGCGAGCGCAGGACTTCAAGATGTTCGCCATTACATTTGGTGTGCTCAACCATCACCACGGCGTTTGCGCCTTCAGGAACCGCGGCGCCAGTCATAATCTCCACTGCCTCCCCGCGGGCAACGATTTTCTCGTAGCTTCCACCGGCCTTTACCTGGCCAACCACACGGAGCTGGGCCGGCACGGTCTTCACATCGGAAGCGTGAATGGCATAGCCATCTCGGGCAGACCGGGGAAACGGTGGAAAATCGCGGTCGGCAAGCACCGGTTCAGCCAGCACCCGCCCCGGGGCCTCGAGCAATGAGACAGATTCGTGCCCGGTGGGAGTCAGTTTCTGGCAATATCGCTGAACCGCCTCATAGGCTTGTTCAAATGGAAGGACGCTCATAGGGTCAGATTACAGGTTAAAGCAGTCAGTTGGCGCGAGGTTTTCCGAAAAACCAAAAACTTCGCCACAGGTTCGCTCAGCCTCCGATGACCGGGCTCCCCATCCCAGAGAACTATCCCTGTCCCAAGGGGCGCTCAGAAGGCGTGCTGACGCGTCAGCACGGGATCTGGTGCGGACGCTCTGAACCCTGTCTTTTGGGTTAATGCAGCCGTCAGAGCCGCATTTCCCTGTCACCTGTGCTCTGCAACCTGACCCCTGCTCTCCTATTTCCCCTTCTTCTTGTAGGTGGTCTCTATCTTGGAGCCTATGTACCCCAGCATCTGCTTTACATCGGCGGCGTGTCCGCCATCAGGAGCAAGCTCCAAATACTTGTTGAGCGCTTCAGCGGTGCCCGGAGGGGCTGTTATTTTGCCGTCCTTATCCTGCTTGCTTCCGGCAATCAGCAATGATCCTTTGATGAAATAGGCATCGGCTTTGTTAGGGTCTGCGGCAATGGCCTTGTCGCAGGCATCCAACGCGCCTTCTACGTTTCCGGTGTTGTACTGGGTCGCGCAGAGATTGAAGTATGCAGTGCCGGGGTTGGCGTCCATGCTGGCTGCCTTGGTATAGGCGGCAACTGCTTCGGCGTTCTTGTGCAGCTTGAGATACGCGTTCCCTTCATTGGTGAGCATTTTCGCTTCCCCGGCCTTCTTCTTCGCCGGATCACTGCTCGGGTTGCGTGGATCAACTGCGGTCGTGCTTTCGGCCGCCTGAACGCCCTTCTGATAGCTTTCGACTGCCTGGTCATATTGCCCGAGGTTCAGTTGGGCATCGGCTAGGGCCGAGAAGAACTGCCATCCAGTGGGGTCCATGGTAGTCAACTGCTGCAGGGGCCCAATGGCATCCTGCCAGTTCTTGGCATTCATTGCCGTCTGTGCCTGCTGGATCAACGAGTTCATGTTTCCGGCTTTCTCGTTTTGCTTCTTGATCTCCTCAATTTGCTCCTTGGTGTACTTAGGAGCCGGAGGTTGTCCGGGCGTGCCTTGCCCGCCTTCGCCAGCCTTCTCCGTGCCGCCGCTGCCGGACTTCGTCTGGCTGATGTCAATCTTCAGGTTCGCCACCACGGAATTGTCGGAAGGAGCTACGGAATTCTTTTGCTTGAACAGCTTTTCCCCGCTCGAACTGGTGATCTCGACCTCGTACTCGCCGTAAGGCACTCCCACCATAGAGAATTTTCCGTTCTTGTCTGTCTTAGTCTTGAAATTCCTGCCAGTGCCCGTATTCGTGAGGACAACCGACACGCTGGGCAGCGCTTTGCCCCCGTCCGTAACTGTTCCTTCGACTTGCGCCGTCACTGTTTGCGATTGCATCGGCATCGAGCCGAGAACAAACAGCATGATTCCGAGCACCCAAAAAATCGAATTCTTTCTCATTGTTAATCAGCCTCCAAATTTGCCCCGACTCAAGTGGGGGCTTCCATCAAAAAACCATCCATCCAAGGTTACGCGCCAACCACGGCGCGGGCTTCATAGGGTATGGGGTCGTTCGACCCGGCGGCGGCAAACGCCCGCAGGCGAAGAATACAGCTTTCGCACACCCCACAAGCTTTATCTTCCCGGCTATAGCAAGACCAGGTCAAGTCAAATGGGGCGCCCAATTCCAGCCCCAACCTGACAATCTCCACCTTCCGCATGGCGATCAGCGGAGTTATTACTTCAATTTTACCCTCTCGCGTGCCCGCCTGAATCACCCTGTTAAAGGCCTCGTAATAGGTCGGACGGCAGTCCGGATACCCGGAACTATCCTGCTCCACTGCGCCAATATAAACCCGGGTTGCGTCCAAAACTTCCGCCCAACTTACCGCGGCCGATAGAAAATGTGCATTGCGGAAGGGCACATAGGTAACCGGAATACCGCCGCGGCCGATTTCGGCTTCTGCTTCCGGAACCTGAATCGCGGTATCCGTGAGTGCCGATCCGCCAACCGCCTTCAGTACCTCGTTCCTCAGCGCCAGACGCCTGTCAATCCGCAATCGATCGCAGATACGTTCAAAGGCAAGGCGCTCCCGCTCTTCCGTTCGCTGGCCATAGCTGATGTGCATGGCCGCGGCCTGGGTGTCGCGCGCAGCCAGTGCGGCGCACACGCAGGAGTCCATCCCTCCACTCAACAAAACCACCGATCTCAAGTTCTTACTCACTCTCCATCATTATCGCAGGCTCAACACCAGCCTTTGGTCCTCAGCTTCCTTATCCGTCGAATCAATAATGAGATGTCCTTTTCCCATCACGAGACCGCCTCAAAGTTCAAACGCCTTTCGTCGCCGGCTCCCAGATGAACTTGTGAATCTGCAAGCCCAGCCGGACGTTCAGCTTGTCCTCCATGATCCACTCTGCCAATAGCCGGGGATCGAGCTGGCAATTGGAAGTATCGCGTTCGGAACTGGGGGCCTTCATGAACGCCGGGGAAAAGATCACATTCTGCACTCTGACGTGAAGTGGGTGCGTCCGGATAAAATCCCGGGCAAATTTGTAATCTGCCCTATCCGCCAGAACAAACTTGATTTCATCGCCGGAGGTGAGCGTTTCCAGGTTGCTCAGGCGAAACGATTCGCCCTCCCCTGAGCCCGGGCACTTTACATCCACAATCTTGTGCACTGCTTTGGGGACACTCTCCAGGGGGCGCTCGCCGCTTGTTTCCAGCAACACTGTGTACCCCAGAGCAAGCAGCCGTTCCATGAGCGGGACCAGCTCACGCTCCTGAAGCATCGGCTCGCCGCCGGTGAATTCAACTAGACCTGAATCAGACAAACTGACTATCTCTTGCTCGACTTCGGCGGCAGACATTTTCTTCCCGCCGGTAAAGGTGTACTCGCTGTCACACCATGTGCAGCGAAGATTGCACGCCGTGAGGCGGACAAACGTGCATGGCAGTCCGGCAAAGGAAGACTCGCCCTGAATGGAACGGTAAATCTCTGTGATCTGCATGCGATCAGGGAAAACTCAAACACTGGGACGCGGGCCGCGGAATTATTCCGAATATCTCGCCGTAGTCGTATCGGTTTCCCAGATGGTCACGTCTTTCACCGATACGCGGCCACTGGTAAGAGACCGAAGCCGGCCACTGGTCTCATCATAAAAGTACCTGGCGATGTTTTCCGCGGAGGGATTCAGCCGGGTAAACGGCTCAATGTCGTTCAGCATCTGGTGGTCCAGCCGCTCGATCACGTCCTTCATGACATCTTTCAGGTCTTTGAAGTCGAGCAACAGCCCGGCCTTGTCCAACTCCGCGCCACGCAAAGTGACCCTCACTTTGTAATTGTGGCCGTGCGGATTCTCGCATTTTCCTTTGTAGTTGCGCAGGTAATGACCCGCAGCAAACGATCGCTCAACGGTAACTTCGTACATCCGGCTCCCTTCACCGGCAGCATATAGTGGATTTTCCGGCGTGATTCCTTAAACCCTATTGTAATTCCTGCGATGGACGTTGTCCGGCGGCAAAGAACTGCTCCACGTCCGCAAGGTCTCTGGTTTTCTTGTACGCAGGCAGGCTATCCAGAAATACCTTGCCGTAGCGCTGCTTGAGCACGCGGTTATCCAGCAGCACCAGGAGCCCGCGGTCTTTGATGGAACGGATCAGACGGCCAAACCCCTGTTTGAGCGTGATTACCGCCGAGGGCACCTGATACTCGTAGAAGGCATTGCCGCCCGCCTCATTCACGGCGCGGACGCGCGCCGCCACCACCGGATCATTGGGCACAGCAAAGGGCAGCCGGTCAATAATCACGCAGCTCAGTTGTTCCCCTTGCACATCCACGCCCTGCCAGAAAGACGAGGTGGCAAACAAAACGGCATTGGGAGTGGTGCGGAACTCCTCCAGCAATGCGTTCTTGGGCGCCGATCCCTGCAGCAGCATGGGGAATTCCATCTCGCCCAGAAGCAGATCGTGCAACTGATGCATTTGAGCGTAGCTGGTAAACAAGCAGAAAGCGCGTCCTTGAGTGATTTCCAGGATTCGGCGGATTTTTTCTGCTGCTTTGGTGACAAAGGATTCTGACCGGGGTTCAGGCAGGTCCGGTGGAACGTAAAGAATCGCCTGGTTAGCGTAGTCAAAATGAGAGGGCACAATTAATTCGCGCGCGTGCTCTACTCCCAGGCGCTGGCGAATGTACTGAAAGCCGCCTCCCACCGCCAGAGTTGCCGAAGTTAAGACGGAGGTTTCGACATTCTCAAACAGGGTCTGCTTCAGGATCTGGGACACATCAATGGGCGTTGCCTGCAGCAGGATGAGCTGCTGTCCGCCGCGTCCCCTTCGCGATTCGCCGCGTTGTTCTATCCAGAAAACCGTGTTCTTATCGCGCGATTCCATGACGAAAGCCAGTTGGCTCCTCAGTTCCCCGGCCCGACGGAGAAAGTTGTAGACGTCGTCCGGTTTCTCCTGCAGCAGTTCAAGCTCGGAAACCACGCCCCCCACCGCTTGCATGACTGAGCTGTACTCCTCGCCATTCTTCTCCAGGAATTGGTCCCGGTTTTCGAAGGCGAATCTTCCCTGACCGGCCGGCAGAACGCCGAAGAAGAACCGTGCCCGTTCCCGCAGGCGCGCCAGCGCCTGAAGCAGCCCAGGTGAGATGACTTGCTTCTGCTGAAGGTTAATCTGGATGTCGCGAGCCAGCTCTTCAAAGCGCAGGTTGCTCACAGACACTCCAAAATAGTCGCTGGCCACGTCCTCGAGTTCATGCGCCTCATCAAAAACCACAGCGCCAAATTCTGGAAGAACGCCTGCTTCGTTCTCAGTTTCTGTCTTCACCCGCAAGTCGGCAAAGAACAGGTGATGGTTCACGATGATAATGTCGCTCTCCACAGCCCGGCGGCGCATCTCGGTGATGAAGCAGCGCTGCCACTGTTTGCAATCCTGCCCGATGCAGCGGTCGGCGCGGGCATCCAGTTTCTGCCAGAGCTGGCTGTTCTCCGGCAGTCCCCGCAGCTCAGCCTTGTCGCCACTCTCGGTCGTCCGCTCCCATTCGGCGATTTGCCGGTAGTGCTCAATTTCTTCCAAGCCATTCAGGACCGGTTTGTCAGTAAGGTCATAGACTTTTTGCCGGCACAGGTAGTTGTTCCGGCCTTTCATGTAGCAGACCCGGAGCTTGCCCAGATGCTGCTCCAGAAACGGAACATCCTTGAAGAAGAGCTGCTCCTGAAGAGTCTTGGTGCCGGTGGAGATAATCACGCGCTTGCCGCTGCGGATCACCGGCAACAGGTAAGCCAGGGTCTTGCCGGTGCCGGTACCGGCTTCCACGATCAGATGCCGGCGTTCGTTGAGAGCACGCTCCACAGCTTCCGCCATCTGTAGCTGCCCTCGCCGGAATTCGTAATTCGGATGCGCCTTGCTGAGCATGCCGTGGGGCGCAAAAAACTGGTGCAGCGTAGGGAATGACGGCTGCGATTGATCGCGGGCAGCGGTTGCGGTATTGGAGGTCGAAGCCACGGCGAGAGTATCTCTATAATAGCTGTTGAAGCTTCAGGTGAATGGAGTAATTGAGTAATTGAGTAATTCCAGTTCTTCAATGATCTTCTCACCTAATCACCCCTTTTGCCCGTAACCAGCAACAGTTTTTGATCTGAGGAAATTTTGTCTTTGTCTGCCATCCCAACCTTGGCCATCGTCGGCCGGCCCAACGTTGGCAAATCCACGCTCTTTAACCGGCTTATCGGATCACGGCGGGCTATTGTCGGCGACGAACCGGGAATCACCCGCGACCGACTCTACGGCGAAACTACCTGGAACGGCCGTCGCCTGCGGGTGGTGGATACCGGCGGCATCATCCCAGACGAAAAGGAGCACATTCCAAAAGAGATTCTGCGCCAGGCGCGCGTTGCCTTGGAGGAGGCCGACGCCATCGTAATGGTGGTGGACGGCCGTACCGAACTGGCTTCATCCGATATCGACCTGGCGCGGCTTCTCCGGCGGCTGAGCAAACCGCTTTTCCTGGCGGTGAACAAGGTCGATACCACCGGGCAGGAGGCCGCGGCAGAAAATTTCAGGACCCTGGGAATTGACCGGCTGTTTACCGTATCGGCGGAACACGGAATGGGCGTGGCGGAACTACTGGAAGCAGCTTTGCACGCCATCCCGGAGGCCGTGGCCGAGGTGGACCACACGGCCCGAGAAGAGGGCCAGCCGCTGGAAACTCCAAACGCCGAGACCCCGGAAACCAAGGTGGCCATTATTGGCCATCCGAACGTGGGCAAATCCACGCTGCTCAATGTGTTGACCGGCACTTCGCGCGCCATTGTGTCTCCCATCGCGGGCACCACGCGGGACGCAGTGGATGAACTGGTGGAACGAAATGGCGCCCGTTATCGATTTATCGATACAGCCGGGATCCGCCGCAAGGGAAAAACCAAGCTTATGGCGGAGAAGCTCTCCGTAGTGATGGCGCGCAAGCACCTGGAGGCGGCTGATGTTGCCCTGCTGGTGCTGGATGCCACGGAAGGAGTGAATGCCCTGGACGCCAACATTGGCGGCTACGCCCATGAAAGCGGGCGAAGTGTGATCATTCTGGTGAATAAATGGGACCTGGTGGAAGAAACTGCCGATCGCAATATCTATGAACAGCAGGTGCGTCGTCATCTAAAGTTTCTGGACTACGCGCCGTTACTCTTCATCTCCGCGAGCGCGGGGAGAAACCTGGAAAAAGTATTCAAGGCGCTCGATCTGGTTTCCGCCGAGCGGCGCAAGCGCATCAGCACCGGACAGATGAATCGCTTTCTCGAAACAGTGGACTTTGAGCGCGCCTCTGTGCCTCACCGCCAGAAAGTCAAGATCTTTTATATGACGCAGGCGCACGCGTCACCGCCCACTTTCATTCTCTTTACGGATAAAGACGTGAAGCTGCACTTCTCCTACGAACGATTTTTGGAGAATCAGATTCGCAAGGCGTTCGGTTTTGTGGGAACGCCCATCTGGATCAAGAACCGCCCACGCAGCAAAGTGGAACTCTCGCCCAGAAAATCAAGGCGAAGGTAAATCTCAAAAATCTATTTCTCCGGCAAACCAAATTCTCCGAGAAACCGGGGCCTGATTCGGCCCTGGCCGTCCAAGATCCCACTCACCTGGCCCCGGTCTTTGAAGTGTTTACGTCTCAGTTAACATCGTTCTCTCTCGGGCTCATCATGCCTCATCAATTCTTCGGGAAGTTAGGGTCAGCCTTCACCTCAAGAATCTGGAGAGTATGGCGGCGCGAATGACCAGAAATGAGGAGAATCCACTGGTAAGCATCGAGAGTGCCGATCGCCGGTACGGGATGATCGGCGAAGTGATCTCGCAAATCATCTTGCGTGGTTTTCATATATTCGATAAGACGCGCCCGGCTGGCCAGGAATTGCTTCACAGCATCTTCCGGGGACAACGTATGTTTTGCCGGGTCGATCGGCTCCGGCGCCGTGGCTTTGTGGCTCCGGTCCTGAAGCATCTTGACCAGCGCTTCGTCTTTGCCCTTGACCGCATCGCGTTTCTCGGGAGTCACGGGAGACTTCATCACCTGGTTTGCAACAACTCCATAGATAAAATCTTCGCTTAGCGCGATGTGTTCAGCGCATTGGGCAATCGACCATCGGTCCGGCCCAGCCTTAAAATTCCATTGCGCGGGTGAAAGCCCTTTCGTGGCATCGAGAAACGCCTGACGAGATCCTTGCAGTTCGGCCACCGCTTTGTCACGGTCTGCCTGGGTGAGCGTTTGGGCGGATGCGGGCACAGTCGCAGTCACAACCGCAAGCAGGAACAGAGCCAGCCAGTTCCTCACCTGTTTATCCCCGTTTTTAGTCATGTCCTTCTCAGAAAAACTGATCATCAGATATCTCCCCTTCATGTTTGTTTAAAGTCTTTGGAACGTAAGAAATAGTTCCCACCTACCCCAATGGGTAGGAAGAGAACATCCTGGTCGCTCAATAGTATAACCAGCCTCCGGCTTGTGAGGATTATGAACGACGGATCGGTTTACATACCAGATCAGAAGCCGGCATGCCCGCTGAAATCTCTTCCAGCCAGGGCGAAAACGCCTTTGCGGCATTTTCGCAAACCATCCTGTGCCGCTGCTTTTTGTCGCGAACGCGCCGCCGCGCTCCATCATCCAGTTGCGGCAGCAAGTCAAAGGTAATATTGGCCGGCTGAAAATTCCTGGCTTCGGCATGGCAAATATAGTGCACCAGCGATCCCAGCGCGGTTTCACGGGGAGGCGGTAGTGCGGGCAGTCCGTGAGCTAGCCGCGCAACATGGATTCCCGCCAGCATTCCCATGGCTATGGACTCGGTATAGCCTTCAACCCCGGAGATCTGTCCGGCAAAAAAGACGTTCGGATACCGCTTCAGGTTGAGGGTCTCTGCCAGCAGTGCTGGCGCATTGATATAGGTGTTGCGATGAATCTGCCCATAGCGCAGGAAGCGGGCATTCTCCAGGCCTGGAATCAGACGCAGCACTCGCGCCTGCTCGCCGTATTTGAGATGGTTTTGAAAACCCACCAGATTGTAGGAGTCGGCGCGCAGATTTTCCTGCCGCAGTTGGACCACGGCGTAAGGCATTTTGCCGGTCTTGGGATCATCCAGGCCCACGGGCTTCATGGGACCAAAACGCAGGGTATCGCGGCCTCGCCGCGCAATCTCTTCAATCGGCAGGCAGCTTTCAAAATAATTCAGCTTTTCCCAGTCGTGCCCATCCACTGACTGGGAGGAGATCAGCGCGTCATAAAAATGGTCATATTCGTCCTTATTGAACGGGCAATTGATGTAGTCGGCAGTGCCTTTGCCGTAGCGCGCGGCCAGGTAAACCCTGGACATATCAATCGAGTCGGCTTCCACGATCGGGCTGATCGAGTCATAGAAGTAAAGATGCTCATTGCCGGAAAGCCGGGCAATCTCCCGCGAAAGAGCATCGGAGGTCAGGGGGCCGGTGGCGACAACCGTCGACCCTCTCTCTTCATCGATACCCGTGACCTCTTCCCGGATCACCTTGATGCGCGGCTCGCCGGAAATCATCTCTGTGACGCGCGCAGCGAATGCCTCCCGGTCTACGGCCAGCGCATGTCCGGCAGGCACCTGCGTCTCCCGCGCCAGTTCCAGCAGCAGCGACCCGGCACGGCGCATCTCCTCTTTCAGCAGCCAGGGAGCGGTATTCTCGCTCTCTGACTTAAGCGAATTGGAACAGACCAGTTCGGCAAATTTGTCCGTCTGGTGAGCCGGCGTGGACTTCACGGGGCGCATTTCATAGAGTTCCACTTCTACTCCGCGCCGGGCACACTGCCATGCCGCCTCACAGCCCGCCAGTCCCGCGCCGATGATCCTAATTCCCATGCTGTCAATCACTCTGCGCTAGGCTCTGCAATGCCGGTCCGGTGAGCAGCATCGTCTCCCACTCTCCCAGAATTTCGGCTCCCAGGCTCTCATAAAATTTAACAGCCGGTTCATTCCACTCGAGTACCATCCAGCGGATGCCGTAACATTTTTCCTGAATGGCTACTTGAGCCAGGTGCTTCAGGAGTGCCTTGCCGATGCCATTGCCGCGCATTTCGGGCAGGACAAACAGGTCTTCCAGGTACAGTCCTGGCCGGCCGCGCCAGGTGGAATAGTTATAGAAGAAGAACGCGAATCCAGCCGGGACATCGTTCCATTCGGCGATCACACAGCGGTATTTCGGCTCGGGGCCAAATCCATCCCGCTTCAAGTCCTCCTCGGTGGCCACAACAGCGTTGGGCGCACGCTCGTATTCAGCGAGCCCCCGGATGAGTTCAAGCATCAATCCTGCATCAGCCTCTGTGGCATTGCGAATGGAGATCATTTTAAGATTCACAATGATCAACTTACCAAATTAAGTTTGGATATCGCGTAGAGGCATATTTATGCCGTTTAATATAAATATATATAACTGGTATATTTAGTCCTATTAAATGGAAATTCCTTTCTGAATGGTACTACAATCTTTACTATGAGCGAGACGGCATTCAGTACTCCTGAGAAATTGCAGATTGCTCTGGGTGATCGCATCCGCAAGCTGCGCCTGATGCGCAATCTGGACCAACGCGCGACCGCTGGCAAGGCAGGAGTTTCTGAAAGAGCGCTACGTAACCTGGAGGCAGGACATGGATCAACCGTCGAAACTCTTCTGCGAATTCTGAAAGCTCTAGACTGTCTGCAAGGCATAGAGATGCTGGCCCCCGAGGTCACGGTTAACCCGCTCGCTTTATTGCGCAACCCCAAGCCGCAGCAGCGCGTTCGGCGCCCCCGCCGGCGGCGAAGGGTCGAACCGTGAAACATGTCACGGTCATTGAAGTTCGAATCTGGGGAAGGCGGGCTGGCGCTGTGGCTCTGGATCCCAGGCTCGGCCACTATGCTTTTGCTTTTGACCCTGCGTGGCGGCGTACCGGGATTGAGTTGACGCCGCTTACCATGCCGCTCAATGATCGGCGCCCGGCGTTTATTTTCCCCAATCTGCCCGAGGCTACCTTTCATCGTTTGCCCGGAATGCTCGCCGATGCATTGCCCGATGACTTCGGGAACGCCCTCATCGATGCCTGGATGGCCGAACACGGTCTCGGAAAGAGAGAAGTGACTCCTCTTGACCGTTTGGCCTACATGGGAAAGCGAGGAGTAGGCGCTTTGGAGTTCAAACCGGCACGGGGCTCCCACAGCGAGAGCACAGCTCCCCTGGAAATGAAGTCCCTCGTTGAGAATGTACGCAAACTGATCGAGGCAGATCTTTCGGTGGATGCGCACGCTAAGGCCGCGCTTGCCAACATCATTCAGGTGGGCGCTTCGGCAGGTGGCGCGCGCGCCAAGGCAGTGATCGCCTGGAATCCTCGGACAAACACAATCCGGAGCGGACAGTTCGATGCCGCGAAGGGCTTCGAGCATTGGCTTTTGAAGTTCGATGGCGTAGGCAAGTACGCGGAGTTGGGCACAGGAGCCGATTACGGGCGAATTGAATATGCATACTACCTGATGGCGAAGCAAGCGGGCATTGAGATGTCTCCGTGTCGTCTGCTCGAAGAGAATGGCCGCGCCCATTTCATGACCCGCCGCTTTGACCGCGAAATAGTCAAAGGCAGGACCATCAAGCATCATGTGCAAACGCTGTGCGCCATGGACCACCTGGACTTCAAGCAACGTGGTACGCACGCCTACGCTCAACTCTTCATGGTTGTCGCGCAGCTCAGACTGGGACATGCCGTCCTGGAACAGGTTTTTCGCCGAATGGTGTTCAATGTTATGGCTCGCAACTGCGATGACCATACAAAAAACTTTGGCTTTCGCCTGAAGCAAGGCGAGAGATGGGAACTTGCCCCGGCGTATGACGTAACTCACGCTTACAACCCCAAAGGCGAGTGGACGTATCAGCACCTGATGAGTGTGAATGGCAAGTTCGATGACATCAAGCGCAAGGACCTTCTGGTTGAGGCAGATCGTTTTGAGGTCCGCCGACCGAACCGCGCATTAGCCGATGTGCGTGCGGCCTTGGAAAACTGGCCTGAGGCCGCCAAGCAGGCAGGCCTGAGAGATGCCGTGGTTGACCGGATAGGCGCAGATTTTCATCTGCTGTAGCGTTGGTGCCCCAAAACGCAATCTGGTTTCCTGTCACGCTCTCACGCTAGCTCTCGTCTCCGGGGCAGTCTTGCGCCTGCTGAACAAAATCGCAGCCGCGATCAGAGACGCCGTGATAATGACCGAGATCAGCAGATAATGGAGGGGATGCCGGAGATAGCGCAGGAACGTCCGTCCATAGTGCGCCGCTACCAGGGCCAGCAGGCCGTAACGTAGCGCCCTGCCCAGGAGGGTTGCGGCGATGAACTTCTTGCGTGAAAAAGAGAATGCGCCTGCGGCCACGAAAAACCAGGGCGTGGGAAACGGCGGCGGAGCCACACAAGAGACGAAAATGGCGCCGGCGCCGTGGTGTTCAATGGCGCCGCGCACCCGCTGCGAACGCTTGTGCCCGATCTTTTTCTCGATCCATACCTCGCCCACTTTCTGGCCCAGACGGTAGGTGATGAAAGCGCCAATCAGAGAGCCCGCCGTGCTCATAAGCGCGTAGTACCACCAAAGCTCGGCATCGCCCACGGCGAGCCACGCGGTAAGCAGATCCAGACTGCCAAAGGTGGGAATGACGCTGCTATCCAGTACGGCCAGCGGTATCAGCACAATGCCGCCGTAGTGGCGCACCAGCGTGAGCGACGTGGAGGGCGTGGCGGCTCGCCGCTTGGCCTGCAAGACCGCGGCCAGCACGAGCTGCCGTAAATCCAGATTCAGTGCCATCTGCTGCTGGAATATGATGCCTTTAATTGGAACGCCTGTCACTCTTCGCCGCACTATTCTTACAATTCTTACCGCTGATGAACATGGAACGCATACACGCTTCGGATGAAGGTTCTCCGGAAATTGCTATACTGAGCCGTCAATCGTGAGTCGCCAATCCAAGGAGGGTTCCCCATGAAGACCCGCGCTGTCGTGCTTTCGCTGGTACTGGTAACCTTTGCCGCGGTTTCCATCCGTGCCGCCGACATCGAGTCCAAGGTGAAACAGGGTTATGTGGACTCAAATGGGGTTAAGATCCACTACGCCACCATTGGCAGCGGGCCGCTCATGGTGATGATTCACGGCTTCCCCGACTACTGGTACACCTGGCGCAAACAGATGGAGGGCCTCTCGGATAAATTCCAATGCGTGGCCATCGACCAGCGCGGCTACAACCTGAGCGACAAACCTGCGGGCGTAGATAACTATGCTGTGCCTCTGCTGGTGGGCGACGTGATCGCCGTGATCAAACATTTCGGCAAAGACAAAGCCATCATCGTAGGCCACGATTGGGGAGGCGTGGTGGCATGGCAGCTGGCTTTGAATGCGCCCCAGTTCGTAGACCGGTTGATCATTCTCAACCTGCCGCATCCGCGCGGCATTACGCGCGAGCTGGCGCACAATCCTAAGCAGCAGGCGGCCAGCGAGTATGCGCGCAATTTTCAGAAAGAAGGCGCAGAGACCTTGATCAAGCCGGAGCAACTGGCTTTCTGGGTGACCGACCCTGAAGCCAAACCGAAATACATTGAGGCCTTCCAGCACTCGGATATTAAGGCCATGCTGGCTTACTACAAGCGCAACTACCCGACGCCGCCCTATCAGGAAGACCCGTCACCTGTGGTCAAGACGCAAATGCCGGTGCTCATGTTCCATGGCCTCAAGGATACGGCTCTGCTCTCCGACGCGCTTAACAACACCTGGGACTGGATGGGCAAAGATCTCACGCTGGTCACGATTCCTGATGCCGGGCACTTCGTGCAACAGGACGCCGCCGACCTGGTGACAAACGCACGATGAGGGCGTGGCTGGAACGATGAAGAACAGCGGTTCTTAGTACTTAATTAGTATTTAGCGAAAACAGGCGCTCCAGCCTTTGGCTTTGGGTCCTTGGCTCTTGGAGAATACAAACACCCAAACCCAAGAATTAACCACAGAGACGCGGAGTCACTGAGAACAATCCAGACTGCCGATCAATGCTGATAAGCGAAGCCCAAGGGCCAACAGCCAAGAGCTAAAGGCTTCTTTAGAGTATTACGCGCTCATCCCCAACCCTGCGCGTCACTCGCTCGCGGTCCAGGTATTCCAATAAGGGAATGGCGTACTTGCGGGAGACGCCAGTCAGGTCCTTGAACTTGCCGACATCGATTTTGGGCGACTTTGCCTTGTACTCCGTTAGGGTCTGGCGCAGCGAGCGGAGGGCGCTCTGGTGGAATACAAGGTTGTCCGCCAGCTTTACCAGAACGCGGTCGCGGAGCAACAAAGTTACCAGCTTTTGTGCGCGGGTCTTGTCTACCGGCAGTCTGGCCAGTACTTCATCCATGTAGGGGACCTTGAGTCCTGCGCCGGCAAACGCCTGCTCGATTTCCTTCTTGGCCTTGGCCTCTTCATCTTTCAGCTCCACGCCCCTGCCTGCGAGCCGCACCTGCTCTCCCGTCACCTCAGCCTTTTTGCCATTCACAAGCTCGTCCAGGACTGCCTGCATGACCTCCGGACGCAATCCCAGTTTTTCCCGCAGCTCCTCCTTGCTGATGCCTCCCACCAGCGGATTGGCTTTGTGGAATGAATCCAAAGCGGCGACGGCCCGCCCGCGCGCTTGAGAAAACGCTTCCACGGCAACAATCCGGTCACCTGCCTGCAAAATCTTTTTTTGTTGCAGCAAACTCGCAATGACGGGTTGAAGGGTGTTCTTCTTGATTCCCATTTCACGCACGGCATCATCGGCAGACAAGCCGTCCGCACTCCGGCGGACGATGCGGGCCGCAAGAATGTCCTGGCGAGTGCCATTGGAGAGGATGTTCAGGAAATCCAGGCGCGCGTCCTTTTTTTGTTTTTGCCTGGACACGGGAAAGGCGTCCAGCACAACCGCGCCACCGATAGTAACGACCGGAGAGAATTGGCGCAGGATAGCACGGTCTCCAGGAAGGAGCATGAGGGGATCGACTGAGCGCAATCTGGCCAGACCGCATGCGCCCGGTTTCAGCTCGCTGCCTTCGTGCAGCGTTACTTCTGCGATCGTCTCCGACGTAAATGCGTGCAGGTGGACCCGGGCGCGGTTCTTGAGCGGTTTCGAGTCCTTAAGCAGTGAAAGCTGCACATCCATTTCCTGCGATGGTTCCAGTACTCCTGGTGCTGCCAGGGTCATGCCCCGCGCCAGATCTTCTACCGTAGCGCCCGCCAGGTTGAGGGCGGTTCGCTGCCCCGCGCTGGCCTTATCCGTGGTGTTCCCGTGAACCTGGACGCCCCGGATGCGCACGTGGCGGCGGCCGGGAAACACCTCAACTTCCTCTTCCTTCTGAATTCTTCCGGCTATCAATGTGCCCGTCACCACCGTGCCAAAGCCCTTCATCACGAACACCCGGTCAATGGGAAGCCGGAAGAGCGCTTCGGTATCGCGCGCGGGCACCTCTGCTGCCAGGCGCGACATTTCCTGCTTCAGTTGCTCCAAGCCGGCGCCCGTCCGCGCACTCACCGCGACCACGGGAGACCGGCTGGTATCCAGAAATGAGCCGCGCACGAATTCTTCAATTTCCAGGCGGACCACATTCAGCATTTCCTCATCCACAAGGTCCGTTTTGGTAATCACGGTAATGCCCCGGGGAATGGAGAGCAGGCGACAGATTTCAAAATGCTCGCGCGTCTGTGGCTTGATGGATTCGTCTGCGGCCACGACTAACAGCACCAGATCAATGCCTCCCACTCCGGCGAGCATGTTGCGCACAAAACGCTCGTGGCCGGGCACATCAATGAAGCCGAAACGGAGTTTCTCTCCGCTGGCGCCAGCCAGCTCCAGATGAGCAAAGCCCAGATCAATGGTAATGCCGCGCCGCTTTTCTTCTTCCAGGCGGTCTGTGTCGATTCCGGTCAAGGCGCGCACCAGCGCAGTCTTGCCATGATCGATATGCCCGGCCGTGCCGATGATGATGGACTTCATGTGTGGAACAGTTTAAAGGATGGGGCCTAATGGCAATACTGTTCACTAAGGTGAACGATTAAAAAACGGTCGTCATCCCGAGGGCTTACCCACGCGTCAGCGGGGGTAAATCGGAGGGACCTTGCGTTTTTACCCAATGGCGTGGTGCTTCGCTCGCGACGGATTTCGGCGAGACCCGCTGTTGTGGCTGGTTTGATATTTGTTTTGAGGTTGGTTTAGCTAGGAGCTAGCAGCCAAAAGCTGCCTTTCCCCGCTTGGGGCTCAGAGGCACCGCAGGTTCTCGGCTCCTCTGAGCAGCCCTGAATCATCAGGACTGGACTTGCGGTTATGGATCATTCGATGCCATGCAGCTTCCGGGAGTTGCAGCTGTAGGTTGCCATTCAATCAAGAGACATGACCCGCGCCTTGGCTGGAACATCCAGGAAAGGCGAAGAGTTGACGGCGGAATCGAGCGTGGCTTTGAGTTGCTGGCCAACGGCTGACGCCAGCACGCCTAGCACAAACAATATTCCACCTGCCATAACGCCAAGCAGCAGAGATACCAGGAAGAGTATGGGTTCCACCGAACTGCCGAAATTGCTCGAACTGGCCCATACACCAAGTCCAAACACAATGATGCCGGTGATAGCTCCAATGATCTTGAAGGCGGTGCCCATGCCATCGGTAAATCGGGCAACACGGTAACCGTCCGTATAGCGAAGGGCGGCCTTTATGGCGGAGTCTGTCCCGCCAGAAGACGCATCAGCGCTTGTGTCAGCCATGCCTAATGCATAATTGATCTCGTCATCAGCCATAGATTCTCCTCTCTGCGCTGTCTATTTCTGGCGCGAGTACAAGGTGAAAAAGAAAGCGACCAGGCTGCATTGACCAGCAATCCATGCACCTTGGCTCAGGTACTGCACGGGAGGCAAGCGATACCGGGGGATCATTTGCGAGAGGTTATAGATGGATAGCGCGGCGCTCAGGGTAAAGACAATTGCGCAGATCAGCGTTACAGCTTTCACAGGTTTGTCCTTGGATCTTTCACGAAGCATATCTTAGGTCAAGTCCCATGTAAATCCCTGGAAACATCGATTTCCGGCTGAACCATTCTCCGTCAATCATGCGAAAATGAGGTTGTCACCATGCCGACAACGCAAGCTTCGCCGATCACGCCCGCCGTTCTGGAAGACCACGGAATCACCCCGGAAGAATACGCAAAGATCAAGAACACTCTTGGCCGCGAACCCTCGTTGACCGAGCTGGGCATCTTCAGTGTGATGTGGAGCGAGCACTGCTCCTACAAATCTTCACGCGTGCATTTGAAACGCCTGCCCACTCGCAGCAGCCGCGTGGTGCAGGGCCCCGGTGAAAATGCGGGAATCATCGATATCGGCGACGGCTGGGCATGTGCCTTTAAGATCGAGTCCCACAACCATCCTTCTTTCATTGAGCCGTTTCAGGGAGCGGCCACGGGGGTTGGTGGAATCCTGCGCGACATCTTTACCATGGGCGCCCGTCCTCTAGCGGTAATGGATTCCCTGCGTTTTGGTCCAGTGGTTACGGGCAAAGGCGCGGACCAGAGCACCGTTCACCGTAACCATTCGATCCTCGAAGGCGTAGTGAGCGGGATTGCCTCCTACGGCAATTGCTTTGGCGTTCCTAACCTGGGCGGCGAAACCAGGTTCGAACCTTGCTATTCACAAAATCCGCTGGTCAACGCCTTCGCCCTGGGCCTAGTCCGGCGTGATCAGATCTTCTACGCGCGCGCTGCCGGCGAGGGCAATCCTGTGATTTACGTGGGCGCCAAGACCGGCCGGGACGGCATTCACGGTGCAACCATGGCCAGCGAGGAATTTACCCAGGGTTCCGAGCAGAAGCGGCCCAACGTCCAGGTTGGCGACCCTTTCCTGGAAAAGCTTTTACTTGAGGCATGCCTGGAAGCCATGCAGACTGGCGCTGTGGTCGGCATTCAGGACATGGGGGCAGCCGGGCTTACCTGCTCCACCTGCGAGATGGGCGGGCGCGGCGGAGTTGGTATTGAGATTGAGCTAGACCGCGTTCCCCAGCGCGAAACCGGTATGAACGCTTATGAAATCATGCTGAGCGAATCCCAGGAGCGCATGTTGCTGGTGGCGGAGAGCGGTCGCGAAGATGAAATCTTCCGCGTATTTGAAAAATGGGGATTGGATGCCGTGATCATCGGCAAGGTGACGAATACCGGCCGTTTACGCGTGCGCGAACACGGTGAGATGGTTGCGGATATTCCTAACGCCGCACTCACGGATGATGCGCCACTTTATAAGCGCCCTATGGAGCGCTGGGAGCCGCCAGTTCTCCGCACCAGGCCGGATCATATTGAGTTCAAGAAGGGTGGCGATTTTACCGCCGACCTCAAGCGGCTACTCGCCTCCCCTAATATCTGTTCCAAGCGCTGGATCTTTGAGCAATACGACTCTATGGTGCAGTCCAACACCGTGGAAGGCCCCGGCGCAGATGCCGGATTGATGCGCATCAAGGGCACAAAACGCGCTTTGGCCATGGCCCTGGATGGAAACAGCCGCTGGTGCTGGCTCGATCCCAAGCTGGGAGCGATGCACGCCGTTGCCGAGGCTGCACGCAACGTCTCCTGCACGGGCGCTGTCCCGGTGGCTGCTACCAACTGCCTCAACTTCGGCAATCCGGAGAAACCGCAGATCATGTGGCAGTTTTCCCAGGTCATTGATGGCCTGGCCAAAGCTTGTGAGGCGCTGGAAACTCCCATCACTGGCGGGAACGTGAGTCTCTATAACGAAACACTGGGCGAAGGTATCTATCCCACACCGGTAGTGGGCGTGGTGGGCATTCTGGAAGACGTGGACGACGCGATGACCTTTCACTTCCGCCACGCTGGGAAGGACATTTTTCTGCTCAGCGGCTCGGAAGCCGGAGATGGCACCGACGCAGAAACAGAACTTGGGTCGTCTGAGTACGCCAAACAGGTGCTGGGCGAGGCCTGGGGCTTACCGCCCGCGCTGGACCTGCAACAGGAGGCCGCACTGCAGAAGTGCCTTCGCGAGCTTATCCACGGCCATCACATTGAATCTGCTCATGATTGCTCAGAGGGCGGGCTGGCCGTGGCCGTGGCTGAGGCTGGGTTTGTCGCCGGTATTGGAGCTGAAATCGACCTTGACTCCAGCGGGTTGTTTCCCGCTGCCATTCTCTTTGCTGAAGATGCCAGCCGGGCGGTAATTACTTGCGACTATAAAAAAGCGGAGAACATCCAAGGAATAGCGGTAAAATGGGGCATCAAGGCAGAGAGGATCGGGCGTACTGTTCCTGAAAATTTGGTAATCGGCATCGACGGCCATCGAGCAGTCTCGGCCCCGGTGTCTGAGTTGAAGCAGGCGTGGGACGACGCCCTGCGTCATGCTCTGCACGCAGAGGTTTCGGAGCATCTGGTGCCGGAAATTCTGCAACGGAGCTGAGCAGATTGCGGATGGATGGGAGAAAGGTCTTGAGCGGTTTGGAGCGAAGCGACAAATTCAAAGCTGGGTAAGTAAGGCGCACGCCCGACTTGCGCGGTGGGCGGCTAGCGGGTGGAGCAGATTGCGGACGGATGGGGGAAAGGTCTTGAGCGGTTTGGAGCGGAGCGACAAATTCAAAGTTGGGTAAGTAAGCCGCGCGCCCGGCTAGCGCGGCGGGCGGCTCGCTAGCCGAGCAGATTGCGGATGGATGGGGGAAAGGTCTTGAGCGGTTTGGAGCGAAGCGACAAATTCAAAGCTGGGTAAGTAAGCCGCACGCCCGGCTTGCGCGGCGGGGCGGCTCGCGGGTAGAGCAGATTGCGGATGGATGGGAGAAAGGCGTTGAGCGGTTTGGAGCGAAGCGACAAATTCAAGCTGGGTAAGTAAGCCGCACGCCCGACTTGCGCGGCGGGCGGCTCGCGGGTAGAGCAGATTGCGGATGGATGGGAGAAAGGCGTTGAGCGGTTTGGAGCGAAGCGACAAATTCAAAGCTGGGTAAGTAAGGCGCACGCCCGACTTGCGCGGCGGGCGGCTAGCGGGTGGAGCAGATTGCGGACGGATGGGGGAAAGGTCTTGAGCGGTTTGGAGCGAAGCGACAAATTCAAAGACGAGTGCGGTGTGGTTGCTATTCACAGCCACCCGGAAGCCTCCAAGCTTGCCTATCTGGGCTTGCACCAGTTGCAGCATCGCGGACAGGAGTCCGCGGGGATTGTCTCCTCTGATGGAGAGCGCCTCCATATGCACAAGGACATGGGCGAGGTGGTGGATATCTTCAGCGAAGATGTTCTCAGCAAGCTCACTGGCACGCTCGCCATTGGCCACACGCGCTACTCCACTGCTGGCGACTCCGCATGGCTCAATGCCCAGCCTATCAAGGTGGATTGCAATAAAGGCATGATTGCCTTAGCGCACAATGGAAACCTGGTGAATGCGCTGGAGATTCGCAACCGCCTGGAGACTCAGGGATCCATCTTTCAGTCCACTAGCGACACAGAAGTAATTGTGCACCTGATTGCTCAATCCAGGGAGCAGACGCTGCCTGAAGCCATCTGTGATGCCTTGTGCCAGATTGAGGGCGCATTCTCGCTGGTCATGATCAGCAGCGACCGCATCTTCGCCGCCCGCGATCCACGGGGTTTCCGTCCGCTTACCATGGGACGCATTGCTGGAGGCGCCGGCGGCGGCCACGACAGCGTCGTATTTGCTTCTGAATCCTGCGCCTTTGACCTGATCGGCGCTGTTTACGAACGTGACGTCAAGCCGGGAGAACTGGTCGTTGTAAGCCTGGAGGGCATCTCCTCACGCTTTTTCGGCAGGGAGAGAAAGCCGGCAAGTTGCATCTTTGAGCACGTGTATTTTTCCCGCCCGGACAGTGTTGTTTTTGGGCGCTCGGTGCACGTCAGCCGCGAAGCCCTGGGCCGCCAGCTTGCGCGCGAAGCCCCGGTGGATGGAGACCTGGTTGTACCTGTTCCCGATTCAGGTGTCACCGCGGCGTTGGGTTATTCCTCGGAGTCCGGCATTCCCTTCCGTTTTGGCCTGATCCGCAACCACTATGTTGGCCGCACGTTCATTGAGCCGGAGCAGCGGGTGCGTGACTTTGGCGTAAAGCTCAAGCTGAATCCAGTGCACAGTATTCTTGCCGGCAAAAAAGTGATCCTGATTGATGACTCTATCGTCCGTGGCACCACCAGTCGCAAGATTGTGCGCATGGTGCGCGATGCCGGCGCTAAAGAAGTACATATGCGGATCTCGTGCCCGCCAACCATCTCGCCCTGCTTTTATGGCGTGGACACTCCGTCGAAGGACCAACTCATTGCGGCCAACAAGTCAGTGGAAGAGATTCGCGAGTACATTGGTGCTGACTCGCTGGCTTACCTCTCTATGGCCGGCATGCGTGAAGCTTGCGGCGACGGCGAAAAGACTACCTATTGCACGTCCTGCTACACGGGAATCTATCCGACTGAGTTCATTCCCGTTGACCAGATCCAGCCGGCAACAGTGCCCGGCAAAGAGATCATAGGTTAGCTGCAAGTGGTTAGGCCGCGTTTAAACCGTCCGAAGCCGCTATGGACTTAACGTCACACTCTGCCAGCTTGGCTTCCGCCACTTTGAGCACAGCGGCTTTAGCCTCCGGCAAGTCCAGCCCTGGAATAATTGTGATGGTCTTCAATAAATTCGCCAATTCAAAATAGGCGCGGCGGCACTTTTGCATGAACTCCACGGGATACTCGGGCTTGCGTTCATAGGCGCTGGCTGGATCAGCGTCGAGGAGATAAGCAATATCTGGCCTGGGTACAAAGGCATGAACCAGGCGCACAAAAGCGCGGCTGAGAGGGTTCGCGAGATTCAGGTTTGAAAGCTCGTCGTAGATGTACCGGTCCAGAATGATTACGTCTGAGCCGGCCTTCTTTTCCCGGGCCAGAATACGGCACAGATTGAGCGCGTCCAGCAAATAAAGAAAATGGCGTGCAAAGGTTAAATGCCAGCCACGCATGTTCTTGTCACGCCGGTTGACTGGCTTCCCCGGCGCGCCAATACCGCGCTCACTTTTATAAACTTTGTGGACAAATCCTTCCCGATACTTTACCCCCACAACTACGTGGTCCCAGAACGCGAGCAAGTGCGTGCTAAGGCCCGCAGCATGAAGGGCTGAGCGCAGGTTCTCTATCTGCGTCGATTTCCCTGAACCATCCACGCCGGAGAAGCTGACGAGCAAAGGCTGCTGCGTGCGCGTTGTGGAGGATGGTGTGACCATTGTTTTCATAAGTGTTGGTAGTTCATTGCTCTACGATGAACTACCTTATTTCTGCATGGCTCCGGCCGTCGCGGCGCCCGGAGGCTTCGAGGAGGTTCCATGGCTTAGGGCATAAACACTTCCTGCAGCCAGTCCGCCCGCTGCGATGGCTCCAATCTTCAGAAAGAGCGAGCGGGTTTGATGCTGTTTGGCGGGAGCGATCGCCGCACCCGCAGGCTTGGATGCCGCTCCACCTGCCGTTGGAACTTTTTCCGCAGCCGCTGCTCCCACCGGTTCGGTGACCGGTTTCTGAGTTTGCGCCGCCGGCTCTGTCGTGGTGGTGACTGGAGCGGGTTGCGAAGCATTTTGCTTCTCGTCCTGTTGCGGCGTGGGAGCATCCGGATACGTCGTGACCGGCTGCAGCGGCCCCTGGGATGGATCCACCGTAGTGCCACGGGTTTGGCCCACCTGCGGACCGGATTGCGAATTGGAGGGCGCGGCTGGAGCAACGTTCTGTTGGTCGTTCTGCTGCTGGCCCTGCGCCGGTGGTTGACTATTCTGCGGTGCGGCGGCGCTCATCATTTCAGGAGTAAGGCAAAGGACGGCCGCCAGAATCGAGCTCAGGATTTTCGTGACTGTCTGCTGAATTTTCATAATATTCTCGGAGGAACATTCCTTCCATGGATTATTTAGATTTCACGTTTGGATAACTGACGGCGTTGGCATAGTCGCCGGCTTCCCCAGCCCCACGGCCATGCAGCATGAGACGGCTTACGTCAGCATCTCTGCCCCAGAAATATTTGATGCGGTTCTTGGTGTAGTGAAAGAGGTTGGCCAGGTCCGTCTTGTACCAGCAGCACCTCTCCATCGAGGGAGAAAAGCCACACACCAGCCGAAGACGCCGCAGCATGATTTCGCGGGGGAGCAGAAGAGAAGTTACAAATCTATGATTGCCTTCCAAAAGAGTTACCGGGTGTTCTTCGTCGATCCCGATCAATACGATTGTGGATTTCGGGCCGTCAATCTGCATGTTGGTGCGCAGAATATGGATCTTGGCCAGCAGTTCGCTGGACTTGCCGTCGTCAAGCTGGCCACGGATTCGTTCAGCCACATGGATGGCCTGGAAATTGCCGTCGGAGATGCGACGCCATTGGGCGCGGGGAAAGACGTTGATCCGCTGCAACTCGTCCGGTCCCAGATCAACCTCCCACCATTGAACATCATCCGGCAATTCACGCAACATCGGTCCCCTTCGGCGAAACAGCAATGCCCGACGGATCGCATTTTCCGTTTCGTCGGCCAAATTGGGGGAATCGACGATGGCTTCGAATTTCTGACGGTCGCCATCATATTCACGATGGTAAAACTCCGCCTTGAGAAACTCGGCCACAACTTCAGCTTCGGTGATTCGGAGCAGCCTTCTCATGTGGTCTCCTGTGGCGCCAGGACCTGTTTGTAGCGACGAAAGAATGGGAAAGAGACGAACATCAACATGGCCGCCATAAGAACGATCTGAACCACGATGACATCGCGCAACGTGTTATGAAAAACGCCGATGGCCAGCACCAGGATGCCGCTGAAGATCAGTTGCAGCCAGCCGGTATTGGCAATTCGGCGGGACATCTCATAGGTCATGAGCACAACACTGAGCGCGTAGAGCCCTGTAGCTGCTGCATAGAGCGTCAGCAGCGAACCGGACTCGGAGAACCTTCCACCGAAGATCGTATTAATGATGAGATCGGGGAAGAAACTGGCGGCCATAATGAAAATGATGGAAATGGCAAGTACAAAGAGCAGAGGGACCAGGATTACATTCGGGTCTTCCTCGCGCGGCTTGGCCGCGGCGCTGACGGGAAACATCGCGCTAACCACCGACCAGGCGGCAAAGTAGAGGACGCGGCCTACCAGAGCCACTGCGGCGTACAAGCCCGCTAATTCCGGAGCAAAGAAGTGTTTCACCAGCAAAATGTCAATATTGTTGATGATCACCTGCCCGACGAAAAACACAGTGGCCTGCATGCCTTCCCGGAATGAAGCCGGCTGGAGCGCGGTTTTCGGCCTTGTCCCGAACTCAGATGGCATGCGGGGAATGAGGTAGGCGGCGAGAATTGAACCGGAGATTGCCCCAACCGCGCCCATCACGCCGTATCCGAGCGAAACCAGCAGGACAGCAATCACCAGCTTGACTACGGCTTCAACAATGAAGTTCGCGCTCAGCCGCCCAAATGAGCACATACCCTGGAGGCCGCCCCGGCGCACGCCCAGAGGCACGTAGGCGGATATACCAATGGCCAGCACAGCCAGAATCCAGGGATCGGGAATGTGAAGATAGGCGGCGACTGGTCGCTGCAGAATGAAGAGGCCGGCGCCCACCCCCAGACTCATCACCCAGGCCTTGCCCCGAAGTGAGCGGTAAACGCTGACCTTTTGTCCCAGAATCTCATTGCGCGCAACAAACTTGGCGCATACCAACTGGAAGGCTAGGGTGATGGCGGAAGCCAGCATCAGGATCGTCACCGCCGCCGTAACATGGCCAAATCTGGCTGGCCCAAGCATGCGCGCCATGGAAACGTTAAAGCCAAAATTGAGGACGCTCACCAGCGATGTGCTCAGCAGCATCACGATGCTGCCGCTCAAAACACGGGCGTGGGACTCCTTCTGCGTTAACTGACCGGTTGTGGCGGCCATACGGCTGGCTCTTCCGACGTAATTCACTAGGCCCTGAGGTTGTGACATTGCTCACCTTTCATGTCAGGCGGCCGCCGGCGCCGATGGATGTTTGTGGTGCAGAAGTTGCTGCTTCATCGCGTTTGGCAGGAACCCGCTAAAGCTTCGTACCGCGTCCGTGGACGTCTCGTAGATTTCGAAGAGTCTTTCCGTTCGCGTAAGTTCAAGGACAACGCCGGCGGCAGCTGAGACCGCAGCCAGCTTCAAGTCCCCATCTCTCTTATGTGCCTCAGACATGCAGCGCAGCAGCATCTCCACGCCCGCGGCATCCAGTTGTTTTACCTGGGCAAGGTCGAAGACAAGCTGCGGGCGGTCGGTTGTCAGGAAGGGCTGCACGTCCCGCAAAAACTCACGCGAGGTTCGCACATTCAACCGTTCCGGCATGCGTTTCACAACTACGGGTCTGCTATTGGTGTCCATATCTCCTCGCCACTACCAGATTCGAAGGAAATTCTTCTGCCGCCTCGCTATTGCATGCGGGCGCCTGATACCCTGCTGCGCTTCCCAGCGCGGGGGACGTTTGCTGCAGGGCCGTCTGTAGATCTGGCTGATGCGGTTCGGATTTCCCGAACACCCCCTGCCACGCTTGCCTTGGAAGATACATGGCCAATTCCAGGGCGGCACTCAGCAGGCGCTGCCCTGGAGCAGCCGGAATGTAGCCAATCAACTTGGGATCAACAATCTCGATGATTACATCACGGCGCAGATTGGCAAGCGTTCCTCCGCCCACAACTGTATGGGCTATGTCTAAACCAGCACCCGCACGGCAATAAGGCAATATGGTGGAGTTTTCAACCACCGTGCCTAAGTCCACCTGGGCGTGATGTTCCACTGAAGAGCAACGGGTAATCACCGCGTGAGCACGAATTTTAGCGAAGGCGCCCACAAACGCAGGCGCCAGCAGTCGCGCGCCTTTTTCGATTCTTGCGCCATGTTCTATCCAGACTCCGGGCCGAACTTCCGTGCCTGTTGGCCGCGTCTCGCTCTTCAAAGTCAAAATGTCAATGGCAAACTGCCGCAGGTCGCGCGCATCGTTCAGCGGATTAAAGTATCCGGCATGCTCAAAGGGCGGACAGTCCACCCGGCATTTGGTCAGTTGGCTGCGAAACAGGGATGCGGCGTCATTCCGCCGTGAAGCACTGATGCAGAAAACTTGCAGCGGCTGCTCTCCCCAGTATGCCTGGCTTACCCGGGCTTGACGATCCAGATGAAACTGCACCAGTTTTTCGAAGTCTATTTCCGCGAACCCACCCAGGCTCACCAGCAGGACCAGCTCAGCGCCCGCCTGAGCCATATCGTTGAAAGCATTCTCCGCCGAACGCCAGAAGCGTTCCCGGACGGTATTTAAATAGTCTGCCCCATGTCCATTGGTAGTGTGGGTGGGTGGGACCTCCGAATCGGCTACCACGGTTACCGGCTTCAGGCCAAATTGTTGCAAGCGCTCCGTGGTGCGCTGCAATGCGGATTTGCCTGCAACTTCCAACAGCGCCGGGGATAGCAACGAGATGGGCGTAGGGTCCGCTAATATTTCAGTCGGCGTCTTCACCAGAACCAATGCGCGAATATCCATACTTATCCCCCGCAACCACCCTGCTGGCGCGCTAGCGAAGTGGACAGGGGCGAGGTTAGAGAACGGCCAGAGAAATCTGACCAATCAGCCTGAGCTTGGAAATAGGCAGACGCTGAAACCGGCTCATACCTGAGAATCATTGGGCCCCCTGGCTATAAAATGGCACGGACAAGACTTGCCGCCGTGCACAGCCAGCAAATGCTTTCGCTCGTGTCTTACTCCCGAACAACCTCTTGTTGCGGCTGATCCAGGAAAAGCCACCGCCAAACTTGAGTGGCAGCAGTGTTGGAATAGATGAGAATTCTGCAGCGGGCGTTGTCAGCCTAAGCTGTTTCCTTTGCTGGTTTTTTTCGTTGCGGTCGAGCGTCATTTTGCTACCATTTCCTCCATGCACCACGCTGAAACGCTTTACTATTCGCGCATGGAGACTCCGGCTGGGAAACTCCTGCTCGCCGCCGGAGAACGCGGGTTGCGTTATGTTCACTTTGGCGGGGAACTACCATGCCGCAAGAAGAATGAGTTTTGGATCGAATCACCAGAGATGCTTCGGCTTTGCGAAGAGCAACTTAATACTTATTTTCTCGGTGAGTTGCGTGAATTCACCTGTCAACTGGAACTGAAGGGTACTGAATTCCAGAAAAAATGCTGGAACGCTCTGTTGCGCATTCCCTATGGCAAGACTGTCTCCTATGCTGATATAGCCCGGCAAGTCGGCAGCCCGCGCTCTTTTCGCGCGGTGGGCCAGGCCAACCATCACAATCCCATCGCCATCATCGTCCCCTGCCACCGCGTGATTACTTCTAGTGGCGCCCTGGGCGGCTATGGTGGCGGTTTGGAAATAAAACAAAAGCTCCTTCGCCTGGAGAATCCTCAGCCTCTGTTCAGCTGAAACGGCCCCCCATGCCGCTCCAAGGTCGCAATCCCTTATTACTTTGGAGGCGGTGAGCCTGAAGGAGGATTGTGCCTATTCTGGTCTGGATTGGTGGCTGGATTTTCGGTGTTGTGCACTGGATTGGCCCCGTTGTCTGGGCTGTGGCCGCCCAGCGTCAGGTGGTCCTTCACCTTACGATTCGCGGCATAGGATTGAACAATACGCTTAGCCGTTAGCTTTTCTTTAGCGGTGGCTACGGTGCCGGAAAGATCAATCTGGTCGTCCGAGACTGCCACGCGAACGCTCTCATTGCTCAGAGTGGGCTCGTTCTTCAGCGCATTTTGAATCTGCGCCTGTAAGTCTCCATCGGACACTGCTGCCCGGGGGGCTGGTTCCGTCTGGGTTGGCGAAGCTGGAGTCTGGTCCGCTGCGTTCGCTGGACTCGATGTTTGTGTCTGGCCGGATGTCTGGTTTGTAGTGGAACCAGGAGCGCCTGTCTGTGAGGAGGCATACGCGAGCGTGAGCGCCAGCACAAAGACCAGCAGGTAGAGACTTTTTCTCATGAGATCTTCTCCTGGCTAAGCAGATTGCGCGGGCTTCCACCCGCAGGAATTGAATCAGGCGCCCTGGAACCGCGACCCGTTCACTCTCGCCCGCAGTTGGCAGTGCTTATGAGGGCCAGTTCCTGATATGGCAGATGCAGCCGGCTATTACGAGGTTGGCAACGGTCGGAGTCGAATTTTCCGCTGGAACAGCGTTAAACTTGACTAAGGACGCGGGCAGCTAAACTCGGCTTGCGCGCCGACCCGCCGCCCGAGAGCACTAGAGCTCGAAACGGGACGGTAAGAACTTAAAGCGTTTTGAAGCGGAGCGAAAACCACCAATGAGCGACCACGGCCATTCACACGGGGTACGTAGCGCCAAGGTACTACGCTACTCGGTTGCGGCTACCTTCGTTTACGTGGTGCTGACCCTGGTGGCCGGAATCCGCGCTCACAGTCTTGCTCTTCTTTCAGAGGCTGGACACAACGTTACTGACTTGCTTGCCTTGTTGCTTTCCTGGGTTGCGGTGTTCATTCAGATGCGCCCTCCTAACGCCACCAAGACCTTTGGATACCATCGGGCGGGTGTTGTGGCAGCGTTTCTCAACGCACTGACTCTCGTGGTGGTTGCTTTGTATATTTTCTATGAGGCTGTCCAGCGCCTGCATAACCCGGTCCAGGTCCAACCCAGCTTGATGATCTGGGTGGCTGCTGTTGGGGTGGTGATGAACGGCGCGATTGCTTGGTTCCTGCTCCGGGCTTCTCGAGATGTAAATATCCGCAGCGCTTTCATGCACCAGTTTGGCGATACGCTTTCGACAGCGGCCGTTATTATCGGTGGCTGGGTGATTCTCTGGACCGGCCAGACATGGGTTGATCCAGTGCTGTCCATCGGAATCGGCTTTCTGATCTTGTGGTCATCCTGGGGAATTATCCAGGAGACGCTCAACATCCTGTTGGAGGGGATTCCCCACGGAATGTCCGTGGAAAAAATCATAGCCAGCATCAGCGCTGTTGCCGGCGTGAACGATGTCCATGATGTTCACGTGTGGAGCATCGGGTCGGATACTCACGCGCTCTCCTGCCACATCAGCATTGAAGACATTCCCCCCTCGGAGAGCGAGGCCATTCTGCGCAGCGTGAAGCAGGTCCTCGCGGCCAGGTTTCACATTCACCACACGACGATTCAGTTTGAGAATGTGGTCTGTGAAATCGCCCACGGCTGTGTAATCCCGGTGGGCGGACACCCTCACGAGCACGTGTGAGATTCTCGTCATTGCAAATCAGTTAGATCACTTGTCGCCCGTCGCCGCGTGCCGTGGATCTGCAGTAGGTTTTTGGTGTTGCCGTTCATATATCTCGCGGACCGTCTCCAGCGTGTCAATGTCATCGGCCCTCTTGTCCGTGCGGATTCTCACAATACGGGGAAAACGCATCGCGAAGCCGCTGGCGTGGCGGTCTGACTTGGTCACGTTGTTGAACGCCACTTCCAGTACGATCTGGGGTTCCACCACACGCCGGAATCCCTGGTCTTCAATCGTATGCTGCAAGAACCATTGGGTCATCTCCGCGATCTCTGCGTCTGTGAGTCCGGAGTAAGCTTTGCCTACATTCAGGAGTTGCTCGCCAGCGCGCACCGCGAATGTGTAATCGCTCAGTACCTTGATGCGTTTGCCATGCCCCCATTCCACCGCCGTCACCACTACGTCCAGGGTAGCCAATTCGCGTTTCAGCTTGAGCCAGGATTTGCCGCGCCGTCCGGGCAAATAAGGCGAGTGGATGTCTTTGACCATTAAGCCTTCATTGCCGCGTTCGCGGGACTCCTCGAAGATTTTTTCCAGATGTTCTGCCGAATCGGCTCTGGCGACGGGAGACTGAATCACCCGTGGCGGCCCGCTCCGGCTGGTGATTGCCGGTTCAAACACCAGGCTTCCCTGGGCCGTTTGAGGGGTAATGATGTGCCCCGTGTTGAATCCACCTTTCGGGACAGAGGCAAAAAGCTGTTCGAGAATTTTCTTGCGCTCGTGCAGAGGCCGTTCAATCAGCAATTCCCAACTGGCATACAACACATCAAAAACCACGTAAGCGGTAGGTACCAGCCGTACCATTTCCGAGGAAACCTTTTTTCTGCCCAGCCGCTTTTGCAGTTCAGAAAAAGGAAGCGCCCGGCCGGCTGCCTGCCCGTTCTGCATGTCTGATTTCCAGGCCAGGATTTCGCCGTCCAGAATCACCGGATCGCGAAAGGCAAGCAGCGCCGGCGGAAGCTCTGGGAAGGACTCGCTGATCTCGTCCAGCGTGCGCGAGAAGATGCGTGCCTGCGGATTATCTTTGCCTCCGCAATGGGCCTGAGCGCGTATGCCGTCGTATTTGTCCTCGACCACCGCCTCTTGAAAGTAGGCAAAAGCCTCTTTGGCATCCGCAGCGGGGCTGGCTAGCATGAAGCCAATGGGGTGAAACAACCTCATGCGCGCCTGCTCCAACTGGTCTTCCGTCGCCAGACGTAGCGTCTCGCCAATATCCCCCAACAGCATGTTGGCTCGCTGCACTTCGGCCAGCCCGCAATCAAATGCCGTGGCTATTGCTTCCTCCACCAGGCTTTCCCGCAAGCCAATGCGCAGGTCGCCGCCAATGATCTTCAAAATGTATTTGGCTTCCAGAGCGGTTGCGCGCCGCAGCAGCTCTTTCAGCATGGCCAGCTTTCGCGCAGTGTTGGAGGTACAGGCCAACTGCTCGAACACACCTGCCACTTCGGATACAGAAAGAGAATTCTTATGCGGCGCGATCTCTGCCAGAACATCTTGAGCTGCCGCCCCCAGGTCACCGTGCCGGCGATAGGCTGCCGTAAGCGCCACGTCTCCTTTGCTGGAAAGCTCAGCCACTGCCCGCCATAGCAGACGTCCGCCCACTTGCAATGTGCGTTCCTCCCAGGCGGGAAAAACGCGTCCGGAAAGGAACACCGCCGCCTGCGCGGCTTCACTTGGCCTTAAGAGAAAATATTCCGCCACCAATCGGACCTTTTCCGTCTTCTTGGTGGTGGCGGCGACGGCCTCACAGGTTGCGGCAAATTCCTGCATAGGACATCAAGAATTGTATGCGCTCGAGAAACTCCAAGCGCCAGTGAGCAGTATCAAAGAAAAACCCGGAGCCTTGAGCGGCCCCGGGTCAAGTCGAAAAGTTATCAAAGCAGTAGCTGCTACAAACTGCCGCGAACGAGCGTGGCAGCAACCGCCGCGATCACCAGTATGACTGGTACCGCGAGCGAAGCCTTGCTGTCCGAGATGCCCAGGATCTTCATACATCCGGCGTTGAGCATAAGGATCGTCAAAACGAGAGCAAAAATTCCCACCCACGAGATTACCTGGTATAAGCCCAGAGCCCCAAGCAACAGGCCCAGCAACACAGCAACTGCGAGCGGCAGAAGGCTGGCGCCCGCCATATATATTTCACCTGCAAATTGGCTGGTCCCCTTGAATAGGATTCGAGCAAGCACACAAGCTCCGATGAGAGCTGCCGCAAATACGAGACCGTAACCCAAAGACTTCATCATAATCTTGAATGTGCTTGGTCCTTCGAACCCAGGCACAGATGCACCCATCTCCCGCGCAGCTTCTCTCGCCGCTCTGGCCATCTCTGCAATCGCCGCTGCCTCTGCACCACCAGATGAGCTGGCGATTGCGCCGCCTCCGCCCCCTAACGAACCCATAGCCATCATGCCCCCGAATCCCAGAGGCGCAAGCATAGCCACCAAAGCGAATACTGCTGCAAAGATACCCCCAACCATCAAAGCTCGACCCTGGTCGAACATGCCGTATGACTTGCCCAACCCACCCACCGGGTCTTTGAGAAGCACCATGAAAGCCTGGACCGCATCCTGAGATCCGGCCTTGAATTGCGCTTCAAGCCTGGCGCGTTGTGCAGCCGCGGCCGAGGGGGCAGTTCCACCTCCAGCACTGGCTGCGGGCTGCGGAGCGCCACCACCAGCGGCAGCGCCGCACGCTGGACAGAACCCTGAACCATCCGGGATTTGCTTCCCACAACTCCCACAAAACGCCATATAGAGACCCTCCTTGGGCTTCCATTTCTAATGAAACGCAAAAAAAGCGGGGAAATGTACCGATGGCCGAGAATTCTAAAAGAACCTGAAACAAAGTCAATGAAAGAATAACCCTACTACTCTCAGGCGGCCAGAATTTGCAAGGTGTTAATCTCGATACCGTGCGGCAAACGCCTGTTCATCTGTCGATCATCAAGTGTGTGAAGTAATTTTGCCGAATCTTTGCAAAGAAGTGTTAAGATTCATCCTGGCGAATTGAAACCAAAGGGCTTAGCGCCTGTGATTAGGGTCTGGCCCGGCGATTAGCATAGAATAGAAAGTTAGTTCTCCATGCTGGTTTTTATCTCAGGTATTGTCGCGGCCTTGCTGGCCCTCTGCGGGATGGGGTTTTACCTGCTCTGCCTGTGGAGTGTGCGCAGCTTTCGCCGCCACAGCCGGCATGTCCAGACTGAATTTGCTCCTCCGGTCTCCATCCTGAAGCCCCTGCGTGGGGTTGACCCGCAGATGTATGAGAGTTTTCGCAGCCATTGCGTCCAGGACTATCCCGAATACGAGATCATCTTTGGCGTGAATGAGGCCGATGACCCAGCTGCGGATGCTGTCCACCAGCTCATGCGCGAATTTCCCGGCTGCCGGATCCGGCTGGTGGTCTGTCCTGACGTTCTCGGCACCAACCGCAAAACCAGCAATGTAGTACAGATGCTGAGGTATGCCCAGCACGACCACATCCTAATCAACGACAGCGATATTTATGTTACTCCCGACTACTTGCGGCGTGTGATGGCCCCCTTCAGCAGACCGGAGGTCGGCATGGTCACGTGCCCGTATCGCGGAATCGCCTCCGATACCCTGGGTTCGAAATTGGAAGCAGTGGGCATCAGCACAGATTTCTTTGCCGGGGTCCTTGCTGCCTGGAAGATTGAAAACGGCCTGCATTTTGGCCTGGGTTCCACTCTGGCGATGAGCCGCAATGCTCTTGAAGCCATTGGTGGGCTGGAGCCTCTGGTAGACCATCTGGCCGACGATTTTGAGCTCGGCAGCCGGATCGCTCAAGCCGGATTTGAAGTGGTGCTGGTGGATCTGGTGGTGGAGACCCATCTTCCAGCGTATAGCTTCCGCGGGTTTTTTGAGCACCAGATGCGCTGGGCGCGAAGCACTCGCGACTCCCGCCGCCGCGGCTATATTGGCATTCTGCTTACCTTCGGCTTGCCGTGGGCGATGATTACCGTCCTGCTGGCTCATGGCGCTTGGTGGGCGTGGGCCGTTCTGGCCGCCGCTGCTCTTCTCCGTACCGCTGTAGCTGTGCAAGTGGCGCGGGTAGTTCATGACCGCTCCATCCTGCGTTACCTTTGGCTGGTTCCTCTGCGCGATCTCATCGCATTCTGGGTCTGGTTCGCCAGCTATGCCGGACATCAAGTCCACTGGCGCGGTGAAATTTTCATTTTGGAAGATGGCAAGATCCGTCTGGCGCAAGAGGCTGCGCCGGAGTTGGTCAGCGCGCCTCACCCGTCTGAGCCGGTTGAGGACAAAGTTTCAGCTCATTGGTAAGGATGTACTTCCCGCCCCACTTTGCCAACTCACAATTGGACTCTTTGACGTAACGGGGGATGCCATGGGTTGCAGTTTGTCCATGCTGCACTCGCTGGTATGCATCCTTTTTCCAACTCTCAAACTCCTGCTGCTCCGCGTGGCGTTTAGATTCGATGCGCTCATACTCCTGCTGCCGTTCCTCTGGTTTCAAAGCGTGATTGGATTCCGCGATGATCCTTTCCCCTTCCAAACGGTCTTGCTCGTCTGAATACCAATCATGCGAGTACCCGGTGATGGAATCCGCATCGCGGAACGTTCTCTCCTCCTCTGTCCAGAAGAAGACCCGCCGGCTGGTGTGCCAGAGCTGTTCAAACGACTTGTCGTCATCGAAGATGTCCTGGGGAGCATCGGGAAACAGCGAGCCATACCAGATATTGGAATTCCTGCCGTTGAGCATTCGCGTTTGCTTGCCCAGATAGTAGGTGAGACTGGAGGCAGCTTCGTAGTCTCCGTTGTCCTCAAGCAGATCACCGGGCTTCCAAACGCTGCCGATCTTGTCCGCCAGGACCTTGGAGGAGAGCACCGGCGAAAAGGTAATAAATCCGGCCTGGGCTTCGTGCAAAAACACCAGCATCATGGCCGTCAACACCAGATTGGCGGCAAATGCGCGGTTGGAGCGCCGCAGCAACCAATTCGAGATTGTCCCCATTGCCACGGCGATTCCGGTGACCAGCAGAGGAAGCTTGAAGGCGCCCAGCGCCCTGGGAGTCAAGTCAAGGAAGTGGCCGAAAGAGAGCTTGTAGGCTTCGGGATTTTTCTTCAGCAGTTCGGCAATATCGTAATTCGGCGGCGGAGCCTGCGCTTCCACAGCTAATCCCACGGCGATCACACAGGCAACAACTCCAACAGCCATGAGCACCGTGGAGGAAATCATGCCGCTGCGCCGTTCCTGGCTGCCAACGAGTGATGCATTTTCCCGCGCCAGCCAGCCGCCAAGCAACAAAGCCAACCCCGGCACTCCGGGAATCACGTAATATTCCTGGCGGCTGGAAAAGCTGAAGAATATTAGAATCACAGCCGCCCACAGCGCGAACAGCAAAGTACCGCGCTGCTGCTCTGTAAGTCCCGCGCGCCATTCCCGCGGACGCCATGGAATCCGCCGCAGGGACTGGACAATAAATGCCGTCCATGGCATCAGCCACAACAACATCAGGCCCCAGAAAAGCCACAACGGGACGGTGTCATAGTCATTCGGGAAGCGTTTGTTGATGTAGCGCAGAAACTGTTCGTTGATGAAATAGAACCAGAAGAAGCCTTTCGCTTGTCCCTGGGCTGGATTGGCGAAACCGGCCAGCAGGTGCCAGGGTGCGGCAATCAGCAAAAAAACAACAAAGCTGGAAAGCAACCGCAGCTTAAGCACGTGGCGCAGATTTCCGGTAAGAAGAAGAAAAATGAAAATCGTCCCGATGGGGAACGCCAGCCCAATCAAACCTTTGGTCAGGACATTCAGCGCCATGGTGGCGGCCAGGCCCCAACAGATCCACCGAGAGGGCTTTTCCTGCTCCAGACTGGTCAGGAAAAAATCGAACCCTAATGCCAACCAGAGGCCGACGGCCATGTCTGGAATGAGAATGCGGCTAAAGATGAATGGACCAAAGCCCGTGGCCAGCGCCAGTGCCGAATAGAACCCGCCTTCTTCGCCGTAAATTCTGCGGCCAAGACGATACACCACAAGAAGCAGCGCCAGAATGCCGAGAGCAATCGGCAGGCGCGCGGACCAGTCATGAACCCCGAAGACCTTGAAACTGGCAGCCACGGCCCAGTACATGAGCGGCGCCTTTTCCAGGTAACGGAAGCCAAGATTAATGTGCAGCGTGACCCAGTCGTGGCGGGTCAGCATTTCTTTCGCTGCTTCAGCGTGTACTGTGTCAGCATCATCCAGTAATGCGGGCTGAAAAATACTGCTGATGTATATGCCGGCCCAGACTAGGACAATGGCCAGAATGAAAAACTTTCGCCGTCCAGCGGCCGGATTCGAGGACTCAGGTGATGAGATAGTGGATGGCAAAGTTAACGTGGACACGAGCCCACTCACATTATAAATAAGCGCTCCGGCATGCTTGACCGTGCGAACCGTCATGATCAACCGCGCTTGACTGCGGCGGTACATGTACCCAATAGTTATGTTGAGTCCGTCCCTCTGCACGCTACAGAGTTGAATTCAACCGGCAAAGCTTAGCAGCACGATGAGGTGAGACTGTGATCCAGGATCTTGAATTCCATCCTCGCCTGCGCAAGTCCGCGGAATTTCCGCGCAAAGACGCGGATGCCCTGGCAAAGGATTTACGCCGAACTATCAGCGGCGAGGTCCGATTTGATGAGGGAAGCCGCGCCTTGTATGCCACGGATGGTTCCAACTACCGCCAGGTCCCGATTGGCGTGGTGATTCCCAGAAGCATCGACGATGTCGTGCAGACCGTGGCGCTGGCCCGCAAACATGGCGCTCCCATCCTGGCGCGTGGCGGCGGCACCAGCCTGGCCGGACAATGTTGCAATGTCGCGGTGGTGATGGATTTTTCCAAATATCTCAATCGGATTCTGGAATTCAATCCTGAAGAAAAATACGCCTGGGTACAGCCCGGAGTGGTGCTGGACCATCTGCGCAATCGCGCCAATCAGCACAATCTGACGTTTGGGCCTGATCCTTCCACGCACGAATATTGCAATCTTGGCGGGATGATCGGCAACAACTCCTGCGGCGTCCACTCCGTCTTGGCAGGCCGCACCGTGGACAACGTGCTGGAACTCGACATTCTCACCTATGACGGCGTGCGCTTGCGCGTGGGCCCCGCATCGGACGCGGAGGTGGACCAGATCATTCAGGAAGGCGGACGCAAGGGAGAAATCTACAGCCGTTTGCGGGGGCTGCGCGACAAGTACGCTGATCTCATCCGCCGGCGCTATCCCAAAATTCCCCGCCGTGTTTCCGGTTACAGCCTGGACGAACTGCTGCCGGAAAATGGTTTTCATGTGGCCCGCGCGCTGGTTGGCTCGGAGTGCACCTGCGCTGTCACGCTGGGCGCCAAGGTCCGGCTGGTGGACTGGCCCAAGAAACTCAGCCTGCTCGTGCTCGGTTACAAGACGGTCTATGAAGCCGGCGATCACGTGCCCGAACTCCTGGAAGCGGGCCCGATCGGCCTGGAGGGCATGGACCACATTCTTGTGGACAACATGAAGAAGATGAACCTCCATCCGGAGAGCATCAAGTTGCTGCCGGAAGGAAAAGGCTGGCTGCTGGTGCAGTTTGGCGGTGACACGAAAGAAGAATCCGACGCCAAGGCCAGGGCATTGATGTCCAGACTCAAGGCTAAACCTGACGCGCCCAGCATGATCCTCTGCGACGATCCTAACCAGGAGCAGATGATCTGGCGCGCCCGGGAATCCGGCCTGGGCGCGACTGCCCGCGTTCCTGGCCAGGCCGAGGCCTGGGAGGGATGGGAAGACGCGGCGGTGGCGCCGAAGAATTTAGGTGCTTACCTGCGCGGCTTGCATCAACTGCTGGTGAAGTTCGGCTATCCCGTGGGCGCCCTCTATGGGCACTTTGGCGATGGTTGCGTCCACACGCGCATCGAGTTTGACCTGCTCACAGCGGACGGCATCCGGACGTTCCGCGGGTTCATGGAAGAAGCTGCGGAGCTGGTTGTGGGCCTGGGCGGCACGCTCTCCGGCGAACACGGTGATGGCCAGGCGCGCGGCGAGCTTCTGGTGAAGATGTACGGCCCGGAAATGATGGAAGCGTTCCGCGAGTTCAAGCGCATCTGGGACCCCGAATGGAAGATGAATCCGGGCAAAAAGATTGACCCTTACAAGCTGGACGAGAATCTCCGCCTCGGCACAGACTACAACCCGCCCAAGGTCCAGACTCATTTCTTTTTCCCGCAGGAGCACGGCGATTTCCCTGAGGCCACGGCGCGTTGCGTCGGGGTGAGCAAGTGCCGTAAAGATGAAAAAGGAACCATGTGCCCCAGCTACATGGCCACCCGCGAAGAAATGCACTCCACTCGCGGACGCGCCCGCCTGCTCTTTGAAATGCTTCAAGGCGATCCCCTGGATGGGGGCTGGAAAAGCGAACCCGTCCACCAGGCGCTGGACCTCTGCTTGGCCTGCAAGGCCTGTAAATCCGAGTGTCCGGTCAACGTGGACATGGCGACGTATAAAGCGGAGTTTCTTGCGCACTATTACGAAGGCCGCATGCGTCCACGTTCGGCTTACGCTATGGGGCTGATTCACCGCTGGTCGCGCATGGCCTCGCTCATGCCCGGAGTGGCCAACTTTTTCACCCAAGCACCCGGTATTTCCAGCCTGGTGAAATTTATGGGAGGAGTGGCCCAGCAACGCCGCGTGCCCAAATTTGCCGGTGAGACCTTCAAACAATGGTTCCGCAAACGCGGGGTGCGCAATCAGGACCATCCCCAGGTCATGCTCTGGCCGGACACCTTTAGCAACCATTTCCATCCGCACATTGCCCAAGCCGCTGTGGAGGTGCTGGAGCACGCCGGATATCAGGTGATGGTTCCAGAAGCCTCGTTGTGCTGCGGCCGTCCGTTGTACGACTTCGGCATGTTGGACAAGGCAAAGGATCTGCTGAACCAGATTCTAGAAACTTTGCGCCCGCAGATCGCGGCTGGAACTCCGGTGATCGGCCTGGAGCCAAGCTGCGTCTCCGTCTTCCGCGATGAGATGACCAACCTGCTGGCCCACAACAGAGACGCCGAACGATTGAAGCAGCAGACCTATCTCCTGAGCGAATTTCTGATCCAGAAGGCCGATTATCATCCACCGCAACTCAAGCGCATGGCGATTGTCCACGGGCATTGCCATCACAAATCGATTTTGAAATTCAACTCAGAGCAGGAGCTGTTGAAGCGTACGGGCCTGGATTTTCAAGTACTGGATTCGGGCTGCTGCGGCATGGCGGGATCATTCGGCTTTGAGGCCGGGAAGTACGATCTCTCGGTCAAGGTAGGCGAACGCATGCTGCTACCCGCAGTGCGCCAAGCCAGTCCTGAGACGCTGGTGATCGCCGATGGTTTTAGCTGCTTCCAGCAAATTGAGGGCCTGGCCGGGCGCAAAGCGCTGCATCTTGCTGAAGTATTGGAGATGGCCGTTCGCGAAGAAAAAGGGACACAGGCAAGCTCGGAACAGGAGCCACGGCGACAGAATCACGTTGCTGCTGGTGAGTAACGACAAAGCACCATGCGCCAATGGCCAAGAGCCTTTCTTAATGGGAGCGAACTTCAAAAGACCTTACCACTGAGGACGGTGATTTGACTGATTTCCGCTGATAAGGCCAAAGAGAAAGTGAGATTAGCCTGTCCCTATTTTTTCTCGCTGGCTTTCGCGGCCTGGGCCAGGGCGTATTCCACCACTCGCTGCATTTCCGCCATGGGCGCCGGTTTGCCGCTCCAGATTTCAAACTGCCGCGCACCCTGCTGCACAAACATCTCCGCCCCAAGAATCACCTGCAAGCCCCGGCTGCGGGCAATCTTGACCATTTTGGTCTCCGCCGGGGTATAGACCATCTCAAAAAAGTACTTAGCTTTGAAGTCTTCCTCGGAGATGGGCATGGGGTCGCGATTGCCTTCCATGCCGGAAGGAGTGGCGTTGATGATCACGTCAAAAGCCATCTTCCTGATTTGCAGTTTATTCACTGCTTTGGCGCGCGCCTTCTTGGCCAGCGTCTGTGCCGGGCCGGGAGTGCGGTTCAACACGTAAACATCGGCGTTCCGCTCCTTCAATCCAAAAACCGCAGCCCGCGCTGCGCCACCGGCGCCCAGGACCAGAGTCCTGGCGCCTTGAAGCGGCAGTCGCATCTCCAGCGGACGAACTACGCCGGCAACATCAGTATTGAATCCGTAAAGCTTGCCATCCTGCGACCGCACTACCGTATTGCAGGCCCCAATCTTCGCCGTTAAAGGATCGGTCTTGTCCAGGTGCTTGAGCATTTCTTCTTTGTAGGGCATGGTCACGCTCAAGCCATGAATGGGAATATCACGGACGCATGCCAGCAGGTCATCCAGCGATTTGGCGTGCAGAGCCAGGTAGACGGCATTCACGTTTTCCCGCCTGAAGGCGGCATTCAGCATGATGGGAGAAAGCGAGTGCGCAACCGGATCACCGGCCACGCCATAGACCCGGGTAGCAGTATCCACCTGGTCAATGCGATAAACATCCCGAAGAGCCCGGGCCGCTATCTGTCCCGGAGCGGTCTCTTCCCCGGGATTGATAGCGCCAAAGGTAAACTGGCTGCCCGCGCGGACCCCCAGCACTCGGCTGATGATCCCTTGCTCTTCCATACATACGCCGATCATGGAATGCTCATGGCTGTGACGTTCCAGGAACTTCATCATCACCACGTTGTCAGACAAGGTATTCGCGGTGCTGACTACCTTGAAGAAATCCGCCGGGTACTCCTTCATTCTGGCAAAGGTCTCTTCCAGCTTACGGGTGCCGCGAAAGTCGTGCGTAGAAAGAATGAGATTGGCGGAGCGGCGTAGCCGGGCAAAATCCGCCTGCTTAAGCTGGTCGGCACTCTCCAGTTCCAGGTCCACCAGGTGGCAGCCTTGATTAGCCGCCTTAACCAGAATGTCAACCTCAGCAGCGACGGCGCCCCGGAATTTGCCTCCAGCGGCGGCCCGCCTGCAGGTGGCAATGATGAGCGCCTCAGGATGGTATTCCACGAAAGTCTTGATCTTCTGTAGCGCCAGGGCTGGCTTGGATAAATAGTCTAACCTGAACTCAATAAAGGGGTTATCACGCACAATGGCATCCGCTTTTTGCACCATTTCGGCCGCATTAGAGGCCACAATGGGCACACAAATGCGTGGTAGCCTCACGGGGAGAAACCGGGGAGTATATGTGCCTGATCCTGAAAGTGAGCTCATTCGCTAAAGGCCGCCATCATACAAGGAAAAATCACAGATGCAAGGACGGAATGCAAGAGTGAGCTGTACTTCAGTGCCTTGAAAGTATCTAGTAAGTAACCAAGAATGAGTTTCTTACAGCTTAAAATGCTGGTTCAGATGCCGATGTAAGCACGAGTGGCCGAGGGTTTGGCACATCTGCGCAGCGGCCTAATCCGGAGTGCCCTGTTGGGGGAATTCCGGATCGGAAATCCTGAGTTTACCCGGAATGCGCCGAGACAAAATAAATCATTCGCCGGGAGCAAATGGGGAGGAAATATGAAGCAACTTGGTTTGGTGCTGTTGGCGTTTTCGATTTTCAGCTATGCACAGGGAACGCAGCAGTCGTCTGCCGGCCAGCAAAAGCCGCTTGATGGACACAGGGGCCATGACATTGCCGTCTCGAATACCCCCACTCCGGACGACATGTACTGTTCAGGGTTCCTTACCACGCAGCGAGTTTCGGAAGCTCACACGGTGATTGGCGGGCAGGGCAGCCCGGACCAGAGCCACTTTGGCGGGGAAACCGATCGCGTCTTCATTTTTGGCGGGTCCGATCTCAAGCCAGGCGACCGCTTGCAGATTGTTCGCCACGTGAGGAACCCCAACCAGTATGAGCGGTACGCCGGAGAGAGGGCGGCCGTGAAGCAGGTTGGAGAACCCTATTTCGAGCGAGGCTACGTCCGCGTCCGGGAAGTGCAAAAGAACGTTGCCATTGCCGTTCCCGAACTGAGCTGTGGTGACATCGTACCGGGAGACCTGGCTGTGCCGATGGTCGAGCGTGAGAAGCCGGTGTTTCACCCAGTCACCCTGGACCGTTTTGCCGTTCCCAATGGTAAAGTCACAGGACGGATCGTGATGGCCAATGAATTTGACAGCAGCGTGGGCAGCACGCAGAAGGTGTATTTGAATATTGGCGAGGATAAAGGCCTGAAGGTGGGCGACTACCTGCGCGTGACCCGCACCTATGAGTATAGTAATCGCGAACTCGAGTCGGGGCTTTCGGCCAAAGCCACTGACATGGAAGACACCATGTACAGTAAGCCCAAGATACCCAAAGAAAGGCTGAAAGAGCTGCCGCGATTAACCCTGGGCGACATAATAGTCCTGCATGTCCATCCCAGAAGCGCTACCGCCATGATCCTGACAGCATTGGAAGAAATTCGCGTGGGAGACGGCGTAGAACTCATTGATGCAGGCGGCGCTCCGGAATCCGCAGCCCCGGCCACCCCGCCTCGCAACTGAGGTGACAGGGAATAGAGGACACGTTACAGCAAGAACAAGATCTGGCCCGCGAGGAAACGGAAGGAGAGCAAAATAGATTTTTGTTTTGCTCTCTCTGACCTCTCACCCTACTTCTGCGGATCAATGCCGTTCATCCGCAGGTATTCAATCATCTGACCGTATAGATCCCAAGGATGGCTTAACGCCGCCGTCACAATCATAAGCCGGGGGATTCCGCCTCGTGTTCCGGGGAAGTCGACCGGCTGCATGAGGTTTCGCCGGTTCACCGTTGCCATGGCTTTGTGCAGGTAGGTGAAAGAGTCCCGCAACATGATCAAAATCTCTTTCTTGGTCTTGATCGAGTCAGGGCCGTTTTCATGAATGCCGGTGTCAACGGGCGGCTTTTCCTTCAATAGCGCAGCAGCGTCTACGTAGTTATCGACCGCCACGTGCTTTACCAATTGCGCAAAAGAACGCACGCCGGTGAACTCGCCGTCGACCGGCACAAAGGCATATCTATCCTCTGGCATGGCTTCAGCGACGCTGAGAATGGCTCGCTCCATACTGGCGACATTGCGATCAAAGACCGCCGTTACCGTACGAGGCAACGAAGGCTGGGCTGACTGCGCGCGAATCATGACACAGCCCGCGACCAGCAACACAAATATCCAAATGATCTTCATAGGTGCCCCACGCCGTTTGAGTGAGGAACGCTCGAGAGCACATGATCTTGCAGCGCAGGGGACGAGGTATTGCAGAAGGGAATGAAAACCGACCCACCTGCATTCTGTTTCAGGGTATGCGCTCCAGTGTATTTCTTATAAAGCAGGGTGCCATCGCTACTCTTCGGGATAAACTACAAAGCGCAGACAAGCTAATTTAGTGATGAACCAGGAGCAGGTCACTCGCAGGCAGAAATATGGTAAAAACACTTCCGCTCCGGCCCGGCCTGGTGCTGCTGCGTACGCGAAGCACGCCATCATGCTTCTCGACGGTGTTTGTAACGAGTGACAGGCCAAGGCCGTTACCGGCAGATCCCTTGGTAGTAAAGAACGGGTTCCAGATTTTGGGCAAGTCTTGTGCGGCGATCCCATAACCATTATCCGCGAAGGTCAAGCGCAGCCCGCGCCTTCGGCGCCCGCTCCACTCGTGGGCGTGCGATATTCTGGCCTGCATTTTTCCACCGTCAGGCATAGCGTCCGCGGCGTTCAGCAAGAGATTGGTGAGCATTTGCCGCAAGGGCAGGCGATATACAAAAAGATTTCCATTGCGACAATAGCGCGTGATGACCGAGATGCCGTGCGCCCTAAAACGTGATTGGTAAAAATCGAGCACGGACTGCAATAGCTCCGGCACGTCCGTGTTCTCCTGACCCGCCGTTTCCCGCAATTGATTCATGGCGGCGTGCGAAATCTGGGAAATGCGGCGTGCCTCGTCCCGGGCCAGATCCAAATAGTGGTGGCTCTTTTCGGTGAGAGCAGCGTCCTGGTCCATGAGGTAGAGCAGATTGAGGAGCGCTTCCAGAGGATTATTGATCTCGTGCGCTAAGGACGCCGCAACCCCGCGCTCGTGTTGCGCTGGTGGAGGATGTTTCCGTCTTTCGAGCCCTCGCGGGCCGCGTGATGAGATTCGATTGGAATCGCTCGCCATGTAGAATGGTCCTTATTTTGTTCGATATCCAACATAACCTGCGGGTTGCCACAAAAGGGGCTACCCCGGCCTGAACTGTTCATTCGAACGGCACGCAAGCGCCGAGAAGACCTTAGTCCCGCCAAAAGAACTGGTCCAGCTTGAGAGACCATTCGAGCAGGCCCTTGGCGTCCGCATTATCCACCAGCTTCTGCAACTGCCGCCGGTCATCCACGCTCAACTTGTCTTTGTACGCATCAATGAGAAGATTGCCTAATACCTGGATTGAGACATTCGCCCAAAGGAATGGTTGATTACCCTCGGCATTGGTATACATGATTTTCACCGCGTATACATTTCCATTGGGATAACAACGGTAGGCGATGTCGGTGACACCATCGTCGTTCCAAAACAACCGGTATACAAGGGCAAACCGCCCGTTGATCGTTTGCCCCGAATCATCGGTCACGAAGTCCGTTCTCAGGTATTTCTGGCCGTGGTAGGTCGTTCCAGCATGCACGAAGGCAAGCGTGTCTTTCGCACGCTTGTCCGTGTTCAAGAACTGGTGAGCCCTGTTGACGGCACTCTGTGAAATATCGCTGGTCGCCCGCGCTGCAGGCGCCATGACGCCAAGCAAGGCGATCAACAGCAACATTTTCAGGCCATGAGCGTGCACTGACTTCAAGGTGTGCCGGGTCGATAGCGTGTGCGGGAATTTTCCACCGCGGAGCGTGGTTAGAGTTATCATCCTTCCCCCTTGTGGCCTCTCGTGTAAGAAAGAAGCGGCTCGTCTGTCTCTTGTCTCTTATCTCTGCTTGTATAGTGACGTTTGCAGGGCGATCATTACAGAGTTTGTGCAGGAAATTTTGGATTGATCACCTTATTACCTGCACCTGGGATGAAACTTCTTCCCGAGGGTAAGGAAACGCCACAGACGCCCGTGGGGCCCAAAGAAACGTCCGCGTCTTCTGTCTTGCGTCTTCCGTCTTGGCGAGGTACACCCACTCGGCCTTATAATTCGTCCCTCCATTTATGAAACCACGAAGTGGCTGGCAGAAGCTCATTCGCACCCTCAAGATCACCGGTCTGTCCCTTGCCGGGCTCCTGATTGTGGCCGTCCTGATCCTGATTGTTGTGGACCGCATGGACCAGCCTGCGCCTCCGGATTGGGCCACGCTGGCTGCCAAGGCCCGGCAATACGACGTCCGCATCAAGCGGGACACCTTTGGCGTACCGCATGTGATCGGCCCCAAAGATGCCGATGTCGCCTTCGGCCTGGGATTCGCACACTCCGAGGATGACTTCACAACCATCCAGCAGGTCGCCCTGGCCACCCGGGGACAACTGGCCGCGACCGAGGGGCGCAAGGCCGCCGTGGCCGACTATCTTGTCCACCTTCTGCGGGTGTGGGAGACAGTCAACGCCAAATACGAAAGTGACCTGCCGGCGGATGTGCGGCAGGTACTGGAAGCCTATGCCGACGGAGTGAACTACTATGCGGCGCTTCATCAAGACAAGGTAATCCGGGGCGTGCTGCCGCTGACCGGCAAAGACGTGGATGCCGGCTTTGTCTTCAAAACGCCCTTCTTCTATGGCCTGGACAGGGTGTTGCTGAAATTGACCAGCCCGGAGAGCAACAACACCGCCGCCTCTCTTTCGCTCTCGAACGATTCGCAAAACGCCTTCCTCATTACACGCGACGCTATCCCCGTGGGGTCCAATGCCGTGGCTGTCTCTCCATCACGCTCAGCGGATGGTGCCACGCGGCTACTGGTGAATTCCCATCAGCCTTATATCGGGCCGGTCTCCTGGTACGAGGCAGTGCTGGAGAGCGGCCAGGGTTGGCACGTGGCCGGCGGCTTCTTCCCCGGCTCGCCTTTCATGCTGCACGGCCACAACGCGCACCTGGGCTGGGCCAACACGGTGAACGATCCCGATCTTATTGACGTTTACAAGCTCACCATCAACCCGGCCAATCCCAACCAGTACCAGCTTGACGGGCAGTGGCGCGACTTTGAAAAGAGTGACGCCAAAATCCGCGTGAAGATCTGGGGGCCGCTGGTCTGGACCGTACACCGCGAGGTGCTCCACGCCGCCCAGGGTCCGGTGTTGAAGACCGATCGCGGCGTCTTCGCCATTCGCTATGCCGGGATCGATGAGGTGCGCCAGCCGCTCCAGTATTTCCGCCTGAACAAGGCCGCTACCCTGGCCGAGTGGCGCGCGGCCATGGAGGTGCAGGCCATACCCAGCATCAACTTTGTCTATGCGGACGAGAAGGCGAACATCGGCTACGTCTATAACGGATTATTTCCGGTGCGGCAGGAAGGGCTGGACTGGCAGGACGTCCTGCCGGGCGACCGCTCGGATTTGATCTGGCACAAATACTTGCCATTCGAGAAGATCCCGCAAATCTGGAACCCGCAGGGCGGGCTGGTGTTCAATTCCAACAACACGCCATTTCGCGCGGCCGCGCCCGCCGACGATCTTAAGCCGCGGGACTTCTCGCCCACGCTCGGCATTCAGAGCAACATGACCAACCGGGCCTGGCGCGCCGCGGAGAACTATGGCGCCGATTCCCACATTACGGCTGAGACGTTCCGCGCCTACAAATTTGACCTGAACTACAGCGTCCACTCCGACCCTGTGCAACTCGTTAATGAGGCGGCAACCCTTGATCCTGGCAAGAGCTCTGACAGCGACGAGGTGCGGCAGGCCCAGGATATTCTCAAGCGCTGGGACCACCGGACCAACGTTGCCAACCGCAGCGCTGCGTTAGCTATCCTGATGGCTGAGCCGGTCCTCCGCGCGCGGATTGAGGTCAAAGGTAAGCCGCAACCACCTTCACAGGCGCAAGTTTTGGCTGGATTGCGGGACGCAATCCAGCTTCTCAAGGCGCATTTTGGCAGGCTCGATCCCGAGTGGGGCCAGGTAAACCGGCTGCGTCGCGGAAAGCTGGATGTCCCGATTGATGGCGGCCCGGATGTCTACCGCGCAGTCTATGGTCTGAAGCAGACCGACGGCACGCTCAGCGCCGCGGGTGGCGACACCTTCATCATGTTCGTCACCTGGGATAAGGAAGGCAAACTCTCATCGGAAAGCATCCACCAGTTCGGCTCGGCCACCCTGGACGAGAGCTCGCCCCATTACGCAGACCAGTCGCCGCTTTTTGTCGCGATGAAGACCAAACCCGTGCTGTTCACCCAGGAGCAACTTGCTGGACATATTGAAGCGGAGTATCGGCCGGGAGAGCGCGAGGGGCAGGGGCCGAAGCACTGACGCCGGCGACGGATCCCGTAAAGGCTCGTCCATTTTGCGCGTGACCAGCAAATTCGAAGTGTAACGAATCAAGTAGCTCACGACACTATTGTTCCAGGACGGACCCGTCGTTAAATATGCTTGACAATTATAACTATATCTCAGTTATTAGTAGCAGCGGAACACAGCTGGACTGACGAGGACATCGAGAGGGTGCACGAACTTATGCCTATAAAATTAGGATCGGGAACGGCAGGAAGACGAGGGTATCAGATCCGATTGTCCTATGGACTATGGCCTCGGCCTGGCTGATCGCAGAATCTCCAGGAAGTCAAAGAGCGGCTCCTCCATCCGCCGGCCTATGGCAAAGGCCTCCACCGTACGTTGGGCCCTGTCCCTGCGGTGGGCCAGGCCTTTCATCAAGCACATAACGGCCCATCGAATGCACCCCCATCCTTCCCAGAACTGTACATGGGCTGGATCGACGGCCATGCCGCTCGTGCGCTCGTACGCGGCGAACAAGTCTTCGCGGCGTCCAATGCCTCCGACTGGCTGGCCACCGCCAAAGCGCCAGGTCTTCACGCACAGCCATCCCAGGTCTTGCATTGGGTCCCCAACACATGCCAGCTCCCAATCCAGTACGGCGTGGATGCGCTGCTCGCCGCAGATCAGATTGCCCATGCGGAAATCGCCGTGTACCATCGTGCTCCGGGCGGCTGTCGGCAGGTGGTCGTCGGCCCAGCGAAACCCCACTTCAAGAGCCGGAACCGGGTAGTCAAAACTGTCATAGATGTTGCGATAGAGCGCGATCTGGCGTGCTCCATCCAGCGGCGTCAGGAATGGCAATTGCGTCACATCCATAGCGTGAATGCGGGCCAGGATTTCACCGCATTGTGACGCGAAATTCTCACGCAATGCAGTAAAGCGCGTGTCGCGTAAAATGCGGCGGGCGATGGTCTCGCCCGGTACGAAATCCATAATGTAGCCTTCGCCCAGGCCGCAATCTTCGGTCAGCACCGCGCGTACCGGCGGCGCCGGAACCCCGGCCTTGCCCGCGGCCAATATCACCGTTGCATCTTTCTTCCCGGCCAGCAGCGGCAGCCTGGCCTTCGCTGTATCGCTTTTTGCCGCAGTACCTTCCGCGCAGGATTCAGCCGGCGAAGCCATTGTCACCTGCAGAACCAGGGCCTGTTGAGTCTCGCCAATTTGCGCCGTGAAAGCCCAGGTGGCCTTGGTGGCGCCTGCCGTCAACCGCTTTAGTTCGAGAATGTCGCCCGGCGGCCCCAGAAAACGCGCTACCGCGTCGCGCAGTTTGGCTTTGACCTCCGCGGGGTCGATCATAGGCCTGGTTTCTTCCTTGCCGCTTTTGCCAGGCTATATTGCTCCTCCATCTGAAGAAACTCTTTTCGTCGCGGCCCCATGAAACCGAACAGATGGCCGGCAATTTTTCTCATCTGGATCTCTTCTGATCCTTCCGTGATGCGATAGCGGCGATGATGACGATAAATATGTTCAAACGGCTTGTGCCGCGAGTAGCCAATGCCCCCGTGGACCTGCATCGCGCGGTCCGCTGCCTCGCAGCAAAATCGGTTGGCCCAGTAGTTACACATGGATACCTTATCGGAAAGCCGCTTCTCCACCTCCGCTTTGGGCATCTGGTCCATCTCCCAGGCGGTCTTACGGATCAACAACCGCAGCATCTCGGCTTGCGTGGCCAACTCCACCAGGGGCCATTGTATGGCTTGGTTCTCAGCCAGCGGCTTGTCAAACGGTTTACGCAGCCGCGCATATCTCACGCTCTGCTCAATGCAGTAGGTGCCTGCGCCCAGTGAAGAAGCCGCCTGCCGGATTCGGTTCTCATGAACAAAGTGTTGAGCCACCGTCAGCCCACTGCCGGGTTGGCCCAGGATTGCGGTCTCCGCTACCCACACATTGCTAAAGCTCACCCTGGGATGGTCCGTCGGCATGTTGAAGGTCCACAAATATTCCTTAACCTTCACCCCGGGATGTTGGGCAGGGACGAGGAAACAGGTGATGCCCGCGGCATCGCCATCTTTACCGTGAGTGCGGGCAAACACCATGCAGTGCGTGGCCACATGCATGCCGGTAGTCCACATCTTTTCGCCATCAATGCGCCATCCCTTAAGTCCGTCACGCTCCTCGAGAATGGCTCGCGTCTCCATGTGGGTGGCATCTGAACCGTGCTCAGGCTCGGTAAGCCCAAAGGCCAGCCGGCGTGATTGGTCCAGCGCCCCAGGAATAAATTCGCGCTGTTGTTCGGGCGTCCCCAGATCGCGAAAGATCAAGACCACCGGGTGGTTCCCAACGATCGAATGCTCGTTCTGCAGATCGTTGTGCAACCCCAGCCCCTGGGCAGCGAGATGCTCACGGATCACTGCCATCCATAAATTAGATCCGTCCTGGCCCCCATATTCTTTGGGCAAAGCAAACCGGTAGTGACCGGCACGATCGGCCCGCCGGCGGGCCTCACCCAGCAGCGCCTCCCACTCCGGTCGAGGCAGGCCACCGTGGTCAAAGTCGGTGCGCGCCCACTCCCGCCGGTGATCAAAGAACCGGATGTTGTCATCCGCTTGTTCGAGTGGCTTGATCTCTTCTTCAATAAAGCGGTCCAGCACGGCCAGGTAGCGCTGGAGCGGCTCCGGAAGGTCAAAGTTCATGGATAAGCGTCTCCCAAACTGAAGAGCTGCGCCGGTCATTGTAATCGCAAAGATCACGTAGTTTCACGATTCGGTTAGCTGCCTTGATTGAGAAGACCCATAGAACATTCATCTCTCGATTTCGCATATCAAAGATAGATTTTTTCAATTGGACTTGCGTGGCCGCTCTCTGCCAGACTGAGTTCCGTGCAGCACCGAACGCTGTAGTTCATAGCCAGTCCCCGTCGTACAGCCAACCCTGACCTCGTCGTCGCAAACACACACATCGGAGCAACGTTGCGTGGTGTCGGCGCGTTACTCCTTAGCCGTAAAGGAGGTCAGTTTGAAACTGCTTCAAGGATACAGGTCTGTAAAGGCCATGATTTTGGCTCTCGGGATGGTGACCATCCCCAGCCATGCGAGGCCGGCTGCAGGCACATCAGTCGTTCACGACGAGGCGCATCGGGAAGAAAGGTTCAACGTGCAGAGAGATGACCTTTCCCGGGCTGAATCTGCAAGTAATTAGTTCGACCAAACGCTTGGGAGCAGGTCTTCATCCTGCTCCCAAGTTGGTAGGTCAGAATCGCCAGGGAGGAGAAAGAGAGGCAGAACCATGGAGACTGCAAGTGGCGAAACTGTAAAACCGGCTGCTGGTGCCGTTGAAAGCCCGGAAGTGGATTTTCTGCACGCCATAGGCAGCTGCATGGCCATGGCGGATCCGCTGCATGAAGTACTGGCGCAGGTAGTTGAATTTGCCACTGCGGTAGTGAAGTGCGACTCCTGTTTTCTCTATGTCCTGGAAGGGAACGATCTCGTGCTGCGGGCGTCCAAAAACCCACATCCTGAAGCGGTGGGCCGTCTCAAGCTGCAGCTTGGACAGGGGATTACCGGTTGGGTAGCTGCGCATCGGCAACCCGTAGCAGTATCTGCGAATGCCTCGAAAGACCCACGCTTTCAGTGCTTCACCGAACTGTTGGAGGATAGCTTTCAGTCCTTCCTCTCCGTGCCTGTACTGAGCCGCAACGGACTTGTGGGAGTCATCAACCTCCAGCATCAGCGGCCCCACGTCCACAACAAGCGTGAGATCAAGCTGGTCTCGACCATCGGTTTTCTGGTGGGCGCGGCCATCGAGATGGCGCGGCTGGAAAATCAAAATCTGGCTCTCTCGGAAAGACTGGAAACCCGGAAAATCCTCGAGCGCGCTAAAGGCATTCTGCAGCGCGACCTGGGCTTGAGCGAGGAACAAGCCTATCTTGTCCTGCAACGCGAGAGCCGCCAAAAACGTAAACCCATGAGGGAAATCGCCGACGCGATTGTTCTCACCGAAGAATTGAAGCGGAGCCAGCAACGGTCCACTTGAGCCTGCTCCTGTGTGGCCTCGATAGTCTCCTATCAGGTTGACATTTTTCCAGAGATTGCCGTCTAATTCCCATAGACAGTCTATAGAGGAGAACTATGGTACGTTCTGCCAACAAGAATGAACTGCTTCCCGGAACGCTGGAAATGCTCATCTTACAAACGCTCATTCGATGCCGTATGCACGGTTATGGCATCGCACAGCGCATCCAGCAAATCTCGGATGACGTGTTGCAGGTGGAAGAAGGGTCGTTATACCCGGCGTTGCAGCGCTTACTGGTGAAGGGATGGGTAAAGGCGGAGTGGGGCACTTCAGACAACAACCGGAGGGCGCGTTATTACACTCTGACTCCAGCCGGTAGAAAGCAACTGGGGACGGAAGCCGAGAACTTTAACCGCGTCATTGCGGCCATTGCGCGGGTAATGCGCACGGCCTGAGGAGGCAGCATGTCATTGCTGGGAGAAACTTGGAGGCGATTCATCTTCCTGCTGCGACGCCGGCGACTGGATCGCGAACTGGCAGAAGAAATGCGTCAGCACGCGGCGTTGAAGGCACACAAGAACGTTGCTGCGGGCATGGACCCGCAAGAAGCGCAGTATGCGGCGCAACGGCAGCTTGGCAACATCGCCCGGCAGCAGGAAGAGAGCCGCCAGAACTGGGGGTTCCCCTTTATCGAGAGCGTTGTGCAGGACATACACTACGGCCTGCGAGGACTGCGACAGGCGCCGGGTTTTAGTGCGGTGGCCATGCTGACGCTGGCGCTAGGAATCGGGTCCTGCGCGGCCATCTTCAGCATCGTTAATGCCGTGCTGCTGCGTCCACTCCCTTATAAGGAGTCGTCGCGTATGGTCCATGTTTGGACTGTGGGTTCTTTGTTCCCGGAATTTCAGATGGGACAGTCGGTCCCTAACATGAACGACATCAAGGCCCTGTCCCACTCGTTTGAAACTACAACCATCTATGAGCCGGAACTCAAGAGCCTGACCGGCAGCGGTGAGCCGGAACAGCTTTCAGTGGCCGCAGTTAGTTCCGGCTTTTTTGCCTTCTTCGGCGTGCATCCGGTGCAAGGAAGGGAGTTCGTTGGCGCTGACGAAGAAATGAAAAATGGCGATATAGTGTTGCTGAGTTATGGGCTGTGGCAAAGGCGCTTTGCCGGTGACGCCAACATCGTGGGTAGCCGCATTATCCTGGACCAGAAGCCCTATACCGTGGCGGGCGTGCTGCCTGCAGGATTCGTGTATCCCCAAAAAACGGATGCCTGGGTACCGTTGGTGATCGAGGCGAAATGGCTAGCCGAGCGGATGCACTGGTCCTACTTCATGCTGGCTAAACTGCGAACCGGCGTCTCACTCAAGAGTGCCCAATCTGAAATGGATGGGATCGCCGCCAGGATTGCCCGCCAGTATCCCGAGGAGGCCTCGGGAATCAAGTTCCCTCTCATGACGCTCCAGGATGCGGCTGTAGGCCAGGGGAAGGCCGAGTTGTTCGTGCTGACGGGAGCAGTAGGCTTTCTTTTGTTGATCGCCTGCGCCAATGTAAGCAATTTGGCGCTATCGCGCGGACTAAAGCGCCAGCGGGAGGTTGCGATTCGCGCCGCTCTGGGGGCAAGCCGCGCCAGAATCGTGCGCCAGTTGCTGTTGGAAAGCTTGCTCCTGGCATTTACTGGGGGGCTGGCAGGAAGCGCCCTGGCGGCCATGGGCGTGGGCGCTTTCCGTGTTCTGGCCCCGACGGGATTCCCGCGGCTTGAAGAACTCAAGGTAGAGCCTGCCACGGCCCTGATTGCCTGTGCCATCACGGCCTTTGCCGGGGTTTTGTGCGGTCTTGCTCCAGCTCTCTCCTCCTCTCGCGCCAACCTGAACCTTGCGCTCAAGGAGAAAATAGCGGCTGCCACAGCCCAGCGGTTTTCATTGCGGAGCTTCCTTGTAGTCACTGAGGTGGCGCTGTCGCTGATTTTGCTTACCGGGTCGGCGCTCATGGTTCAAAGCATGGTTCGCCTTCTCAAAGTAGACACAGGTTTGCGCATCGACCACGTGCTCACTGCATCACTGAATCTGCCCAAAGGCCGCTATGCCACTCCTGATGCTTACTGGCTTTTTGCCCGGAAGCTGCTGGATGCACTGCGCGCCCAGCCGCAGTTCTCCGCAATAGCTCTCAGCAATACCACGGTTATGAAAGGCGGCACGTCTTTAATGGGCCTGGACCGGTCGACGCTGGCTGCACTCGGCCTGAAAGACGAAACCCTCAACCTGCAAAGCCGCTCGGTCTCGCCTGGGTTTTTCGAAACGCTGGGAATGCGTCTTGTCCGCGGACGCTCTTTTGACGATCGCGATGTGAAAGGCGCAACCCAAGTGATCATCATCAACGATTCCGTAGCTCGGCGGTTTTTTCCTGGACAGAATCCAATAGGCAGGATATTCAAGCTTGGTCTCGAACCGTCCGACCAATTTGAGATTGTGGGCCAGGTGCCGGACACGCGCGACGTAAGTTTGCACGCCTTGGCGCACTTGCAAGTCTATTTTCCCCTGCTCCAGGACTCATCGAATGGTCGTAACTTTCTGACGATCCTGGTGCACACTGCTTCGGAGTCTTCCGTCTCCGTTGCCTCTCTTCGCAACGCCCTTGCGTCGGTGGACAAAGACCAACCCCTAGGCAAGGTGCAAACCATCACGGAGGCCATTGCAGAATCCGTGTCCCAGCCGCGTTTTCGCGCCTGGTTGCTAAGCGCGTTCGCCTTTGCCGGGCTGGCGCTGACTCTGATTGGCATCTACGGCGTAATCTCTTACTCGGTCGGCCAACGCACGCAGGAAATGGGGATTCGCATGGCGCTGGGTGCGCCGCAGTCGAACGTCTTGCGCCTGATTCTGCGGCAAGGAGTTGTGCTGGCTCTGGTCGGCGCAGCCTGCGGCCTGGCCGGGTCCTTCTTTCTGATGCGTCTGCTGGCCAGCCAACTCTACGGCATCAAACCGGGCGATCTGCCCACCTTGGCTGGTGCGGCTGCGCTGATACTAATCGTCGCCCTGGCCGCAGCGTACATCCCAGCGCGTCGCGCCACAAAGGTGGATCCTATGATTGCGCTACGCTACGAGTAAGGAAAATGGCAAAACGCATAACGATTCGCGAAACTCGCTGGTTGATTTAACGTCCTGGCCTGCCCCCGCCTTTGCTATTGCCCGCGCGCAAATCAACCTCAAACGGAACTTCTTTGTCCGCGATAACATCCCAACCCAACCCGTGCAGCGTTGTACCCTGAATGCCAGTGATGGAGAGGCCCTCCCAGGAAAGCCGTTCGGTAGTCCAGGGCTGGCCGGATTCTCCCAGACCGGCGATGCTGGTGAAACCCACAAAGAGCAGCAGCTTTAGCTCAGGCACGGGCTTAACCTCAACCACGGGCCGCTGCTCGATCTGCATCCAGCTCTGCGGGTCGCGGACGTCCACCACATAGGCATATCCGCCCACCACGGCGCACAGAGAATTGGAATCAGGGCAGGAGTAGACTCCACTGGCTACCTGTGGGGAATCAAAACCCAGGCCGAAAAAGCCGATCCATGTGGGTCCGGTTTGTGAGGTGACGCGAAGATAGACGCCGTTGCGGTCCTGCGCTTCCAGTTGGGCGGGGAACTGGTGGAGCTTTTCCGCGGGATTCACCAACGAGTATGACTCCAGCACCTTCACTTCGTAGTTGTGGGGAAAGATGTAATGAATGCCGAAGCTGCTGGCGCTCATCAGCGTCTCCACACGGCCATGAACTCCGCCACCCGTTCGCGCACGCTCTTTACGTGGACCGGAAGCGGCAACTTGCTGCCTTCTTCCACCACGGGAATCAGCTTGTCAAACTCCGGCCCGGAATGCGATCCAATCATCGTGATCCGCACCGGATGAAACAGATCTTTGCCCTTCACCCCGGTCGTCTCTTTCACTTCATTCATGATGGCCTTAAAGCGATCAGGCGCGAGCGCAGCCTCACTGTCCAATCTCCCGGTAAAAGCCTGGATAACTGCGCCGGCTTTCTCTCCCGTAAGGGCCTCGGCGTTGTCAGGAGCGGCCAGCGCGGCCGAGGCGTCGAAGCTGAAAACCAGTGAGGCCTTTCCCGGCAGTTCATCGAGCTTATTCACATACGGAACCAGCAGGGCCAGCACCTTCAAGAACCATTGAGAGACCTCTGCCGTTGGTTGTTCCGGGAGCAGGCCGGCTCGCTGAAAAAACGGCAGGGCGAGTTGCGCCGTCCTCTCTGGCGGACACTGCTTGAGGTAGTGCCGGTTCAGCCAGTAGAGCTTCTCCATGTCAAAAATGGCGGGCGAAGGAGTGACCCGCTTCAGGGAGAATTCCTTCACCAGGTCTTTAGGCGCAAACGTCTCACGCGTGCCGCCGCTGGGCGCCCATCCCAGCAGCGCCAGATAATTCATCAGCGCTTCCGGGAGAATTCCCATATCGCGGAAGTTGGCAATCGAAGTCGCTCCGTGCCGTTTGGACAGCCGCTCCCGGTCGGGGCCCAGGATGGTCGAAAGATGCGCGAACTCCGGTACCGGAAGCCCCAGCGCTTCATAGAGCGCTACCTGCTTGGGTGTGTTGGAGAGATGGTCGTCGCCGCGGATCACATGTGTGATCTTCATCTCCGCGTCGTCAATCACCACCACATAGTTGTAAACCGGCATGCCATTGGAGCGCAGGATAATGGGATCGCTCACTGACTCGCTGGCAAACTCCACCTCGCCGCGCACAATGTCATGAAACTTTATGGGACGCTCAGGAATTTTCAGCCTGATTGCGGCAGGCCCTCCGGCCGTGCGGCGGCGCTCGACATCCACCGCATCAAGTTCCCGGCATTTACCCGAGTAGACCGGCTGGCGGCCCTCTTTCATTGCCTGCTCGCGGTCGCGTTCCAGCTCTTCCACCGTGCAGAAGCAGTAATAAGCTTTGCGCTCCTGCACCAGCACATCGGCCGCAGCCTGGTAGATGTTCATGCGGTCGGATTGCCGGTAGGGGGCATAAGCGCCTCCCACGTCCGGGCCTTCGTCCCAATCCAATCCCAGCCACTTGAGGTCTTCAAGAAGCTGAGTTTCGTAGCGGGCCTCGCTACGTTCCACGTCAGTATCTTCGATGCGGAGGACGTTCACTCCCCCGCGCTGCCTCGCGAACAACCAGTTAAAAAGCGCGGTGCGAGCATTCCCGACGTGTAGCTGTCCCGTAGGCGAGGGAGCAAAGCGTACGCGAACTTTCTTGTCTTTCTTATCTGTGTCTGGGGCCATTCCTTCGATAGTAACAAACCGGGAGTTGGATTTGCCCCAGGCAGATCACCCGATCCTTGTAACCCTGCCGTCGCGGACGAATCTCTCTCTGTTCTGGTAGGCCTTATCGGTGAAAACCAGTCGAATCATTGTCATCAGTGATAAGGTGTGGCTGGAAATGGCTAACGGCTGACTTTGTCGGTCAGGCAGATCATCCGGTCACCGGATCACCCGATCTTCTTAAGTGCGTCTGGGTGATTCGGTCGTGCCAGCCCAGGGTATCTTCATCGACTAGGGCCCAGGCGAATCCCAACCCTGCTGGAAAAGCGGAAAGCACCCCGGCCAGCGCGCGCCAGCGCCGCAAAGAAACGTTCACCGGTCCGCCTTTGAAGGTGCATAGCTCGAGTTGCGCCAATTGCATTCCCAGCGTTCCCGGCGAGTACACCAGGAACAGGTATTCATAGATCAACCACAGGCTTCCTGACACCAGAAAGCCGCACAAAAGGGCCATCCGGGATTGCGGCAGCCCATTGGTAAACATCACAAACCCGCTAGTAAAGAGCACGCAGGCCATGACCACCACAATCATGTCGACCAACCCTGCAAACAGCCTGTACCCGACGGTCGCCGGCTGCAGGGGCACCTCAACCTCCTGCGCTCGCCTGCTTTCTTCGGATTCCAGTTGAATATCAGCAAACGCGGGAAGAAAGTCCAATTGCTCCGGCTGAGGCTCTGGTGCGTCGAGGATTCGCGGCGTGTCAATCATCGGTTCAGCCAGCTCAAAGTCCTCGATCGGTTCAGCCAGGCCTTGAATAGGTTCTGCCAAATCGAGGTCTTCGACCGGTTTGGCCAATCTAAAGTCCTCAGATTCTTGTACCTGGCTCTGGCGAACATAGCCGGGTTGCGTTGTCACAATGCGAGGAAACTTAATGATCTTGGAAGGCTCCGGCTTGACGATGGAAGAAAGCGTAGGAGCCTGGGCCTCTTGTGCTGGACCGGCAGAGAACTCCATCCCCGGTGGGAAATCCAGTTCCATGGTGGCATGTGGGTCAAAGCGCCTGCGGCGGCGGGCCCGATGCTGCTGCACGCGCGAAACTACTTCCTGCCGCCAGAACTTGTCGTCTGGGCGTCCTTTGCCATCAAGAGGGTTCAGAATTTCACCGTCAGGAACCGCTACGCTGGAAGGCGGCGAAGAATACTCTCTGGGGCGAGCAGCTTTCTGTTCGCCATGGGTGGATACCGCGGAACCGGCAATACGAATTGTGCCATCCCCCTCGTGCGGGCAAGGGGAGGTTCTACCGCAAACCGGGCAGGCCATCCGTCAGTTTAGGAGCTTCGCCAGAAGCGCCGGAACACGTCTTTTTTGGTATGGCCGGTTTTGCCTTTGCAAAAGCTGGCATGTTACCTTGCCCGTTCACACCTTTTTACAGCAAATGCGGTCCCAACTTAAGTTTGTTATCACAGCAGCGGTGCTTTGTCATCTGTTTCAAGGGGTGCCTCTAGTTATCAGCCAGGCGCGCCCTGAGACTCCGTCGGCTCAGCAGGCTGCCCCAATTCCCGTACAACCCGGCAGCAAATTTCACGTTTCCGCCACTGAAGGCGAGCCGCTCATCATAAAAGCCAACCAGCAGGAGGAGCAGGGTGATGTCTACACCCTGCGCGGTGACGTTGAAATGGAATTTCGCGGCTACACCTTGCGTGCCGATACCGTTACCTACGATAGAGCCTCCGGCAACGCCACCGCTGAAGGCCACGTCTCTTTCGACGGCGGTCCGCACGACATCCACCTCACATCTACCCACGGCGTCTATAACCTCCAGCGCCGGACCGGGACCTTCTACGAAGTATCCGGAACTACAGGCCAGCGATTCAAAGGACGTGACGTCACTCTTACATCGTCCAGTCCTGTCGTATTTTCCGGGAAAATGGTGGAAAAAACGGGGGAAGACGAATACGTCATCCACCATGGCCGGATAACCTCCTGTGAGCTTCCCCATCCCAAGTGGACCTTCAGCGCTGCGAAGATTGTGGTTGAAGTTGGCAACTCGGCCCACATCTATCACACCATTTTCTGGCTCAAAGGCATCCCCGTGATTTATCTGCCCTTTGCCGCGCCGCCGGTCGAAAGAGTCGGACGGCAGAGTGGGTTCCTGCTGCCGGTTGTCGGCACCTCTTCCACCAAGGGTAACATCCTCGGAGATTCGTTTTATTGGGCTATCAACCGCAGCATGGATGCCACCGTGGGAGCGGAGTACTTCTCTTCTCGTGGATGGTCGCTGCATGAAATTTTCAGGGCACGCCCCAGCGAGACTTCATTCATTAATTTCAATTATTTCGGAGTGTTGGATCGAGGCATTGGCACCTCCAGGGTGAGCCAGGGGGGCGAGGACATCAAGTTGAGCGCCGAAACCATCTTGCCCTATGACTTTCGCGCCGTCGCCTCTCTCAATTATCTGAGCTCCTTCGTCTTCCGCCTGGCATTTACTGAGAACTTTTCTCAGGCGATAAATTCAGAAGTCAAGTCCGTCGCCTTTCTCTCAAAGACTTACCAGGGCTTCTCCATCAACGCATTTGCCTCGCGGTATCAGAATTTTCAGAGCATCCAAAACGGTGATCTGGTCACCATTTACCATGCTCCCGGGATCGAGCTTTCCAGCGTGGATCAGCCTCTGGGCCGCACGCGTTTGTATTGGTCTTACGACGCCTCAAGCGAGGGCCTGCGCCGGACGGAGCCGGGCTTTGATACCCCGAATCTCGTGGGCCGCTTTGACCTTGAGCCGGATGTCTCCCTGCCCTTGTTCTATGGTGGATGGATGCTGCGCCCGGAAGTTGCCGTGCGGGATACTTTGTACACGGAAACCCGGTTGCCAGGATCAGGTGCGGGCACAGCCATTCAGCAGGCGGTGGACCGCCGCTCGGTTGAGACCGCTGTTGAGCTGCGCCCGCCAACCCTCGGGAAAATCTTTGACCGGACCCTGGCCGGCAGGAAAGTCAAGCACACCATTGAGCCTTACCTGATCTATCGCTATACCAACGGCGTTGAGAATTTTCCCTCCATCATCCGCTTTGACTATCGGGATATCCTTAGCGACACCAACGAGGTGGAATACGGCCTCACGCAGCGGCTCTATCTCAAGCATGTGAATGAGGCCTGCAATACGGAAAAACTGGCGGACGCCGAGAACGCCGCCGCAACCGCGCCCGCCTCCCAGAAATCCAGTGCCGGTAACTGTACCCCCGCGGGCGCCAACGAATTTGTGACCTGGGAAGTGAAGCAAAAATACTTCCTGGACCCTAATTTTGGCGGCGCCGTTGTAAATGGTGTGCGCAACGTCTTGACCACCACGGCTGATTTTGCCGGCATCGCTTTTCTCACCGACCCTCGCCGGTTTGCGCCTATCGTCTCCCGGCTGCGCATGCGCACCAGCGCCAATAGTGACATGCAATGGGAGCTGGATTACGACACCAAGAAGGGCCGCATCAACGCGAGTACCTTCTTCACTACCTTCCACATTAGCGACTTTTTCATTGGCGGCAGCCATGCTTATCTGCAAGTGCCGGGAGAAATCTTTGTCAGCCCCCCTGTCCCCGGCAGCACTCCCACCGCAGGCCCTACTCAGTTCAACCAGTTTCGTGTGCTTGCAGGTTATGGCAGCCCGAGCAAGCGTGGTGTGAGTGCGGCCGTAAACTTGGGCTTTGATTCCACCTTGAGCTTTATTCAGTACTCCGCCGCCCAGGCCGCCTACAACTGGGACTGCTGCGGGGCCAGCTTTGAATACCGCCGCTTCGCCCTGGGCTCGGTGCGGAATGAGAATTCCTATCGCTTCGCCTTCACTCTGGCCAACATCGGCACATTCGGGAATCTTAGAAGACAGCAACGACTTTTTTAACGCGAGCGGAGCCTGGTCGCCCCTGGGCTGCGTTGTCGGCGATTCGGTTTGACAGCGATTAAGGAGCGTCCTTACACTGACGCTATTGGGGACAAGAAACTATATGACGATTCAACTCTCGCCCGAGCAGGAACGCGCGATCCAGGAAGCTATCAAAAGCGGCTTTGTCCGGTCAGTGGATGAATTCATCGCCGCAGCGATTGCCATGCTGCCCCATCCGAAAGATCAACGCGAGAGTTCCGGCGACGAATTGTTGATGGAAACCCGGAAATTTTTTGCGAGCCGATCGTTGTCAGAGCTGACAAAGGCTCAAGGGGTAATGCCGCTAGACGACCCCTCGATCTTGATAGGAGGTTGGCCAGCAGATGAAAACCTGGACGAGTTTTTAGAGAAGACCTATAGAGAACGGAGTGCTTGATTAGCACAATCCCCGAATGGACGCAGTTCTGCTTGACACGGACGTGTTTTCCTTCCTTATTCGTCCTGGTGATACACGGGGTGATCTGTATGGTCCCCTTGTCAAAGGGAAGACTGTGGCACTCTCATTTATTTCGGTTGCAGAGCTCTACGTTTGGGCAACGACTCGCGGCTGGGGAGCGCAGAAACTGGCGGTGTTCGAGGAACGTCTGAAGGCCTGCGTTATTATTCCTTATGATCTGGAGCTCTGTAAGACTTATGCGCGAATCAAAGCACAACTCCCGGCTGGCCAGGTTATTCCAGTCAATGATTTTTGGATCGCCGTATGCGCGATACGGCATTCGATTCCATTGCTAACGCATAACAAGAGGGACTTTGAAAAAGTACCTGGTCTTAGGCTTCTAATTTAACCTCAATATCCATCTTTCCCTTTTTCGCTACAATCGCAGTATGGATCTACCCGCCAAGCACGAATTGCTGGAACAAATAATTTCACGTTTGGGCCGCGCCCTGGTGGCTTATTCCGGCGGCGTGGATTCAGCTTACCTGGCGTATGCTGCACACCACGTGCTCGGCGAGGACATGCTGGCGGTAATCGCCGATTCTCCCAGCCTGGCGCGTGTTCAGCTTGAGGATGCGATTGCCTTCGCCCAGGAGCGACATTTTCCTCTCCGAGTGATCCAGACCCTTGAGATGGAGCGGCCCGAATACGTCCGCAACGATGCCGCCCGGTGTTTCCATTGCAAGGATGAACTCTTCAGCACCATGGAGCAATTTGCCCGGGAGCATGGGTTCCGTTCCATCGCTTACGGCGTCAACGTGGATGATCAAGGCGACTTCCGCCCCGGCCAAAGAGCAGCCAGCCGCCATCAGGTTGCCGCCCCGTTGCTGCAAGCCGGACTCTCCAAGCTGGAAATACGCGAACTCGCGCAACAAGCCGGATTGCGGGTTTGGGATAAGCCTGCGTCCGCCTGTCTCTCCTCTCGTATTGAGTATGGGCGTCCGGTCACCCGAGAGGCGCTGCTGGCGGTGGAACGCGGCGAGGAAGCTTTGCGCAAACTTGGCTTTCGCCAATTCAGAGTACGGTACCATGGCGAGATCGTCAGGATCGAAATTGGCCGGGAGGAACTACCTCGCGCCTTGACCCTGGAAATGTTTGCGGCTTTCACCCGAATCTTCAAGGCCCTTGGTTTTCTTTACGTAACTGTGGATGCGGAAGGCTTTCGTTCCGGCTCGATGAATGCCTCCTTGCCCGCGGAAACCCTGGTCAAGCTCTCCTCGTAAAGCTGCGGCTTCAGGCGCTTTTGCCCATCCGCTCATGAGATAATCTCTACGTATTTCCCTTTACGTTAAAGTCTCTATAGAGCTTAAAGGCGGTTCCCTTGGTTTCAAAGAATCTGGCTTCGTTCAACGTTTTTCTATTTCTGGTATTGGCGGCTGGCGGTTGTAAAGCTCAAAGCTCACCACCGCAGGCTGGCTTGAGTGCAGAGGTTACACATCGGATTCAGAGCGAGATCCGCTCTCGCTATAGTGTTCCGCCCCCGGTTGACATTGGCATTTCCTCCCCTGAGCCCAGTGACGTTCCTGGGTACGACAAGGTGGTAGTCACCTTTACCCACGACGCCAAGAAGACCACGTTTGATTTCCTGGTCTCTAAGGATCGCAAGACACTCGCCCGGCTGGAAAAAATTGATATTTCCCAGGACCTGATGTCCAAAATCGATGTTAAAGGCAGGCCAGTGCGCGGCAATCAGGCCGCCAAAGTCACAATTGTCAATTTCGATGATTTTCAGTGCCCTTTCTGCGCACGCATGCACTCCACTCTTTTTCCCGGCCTGCTGAAAGAATACGAGGGCCGGGTGAAGTTCATTTACAAGGACTATCCTCTGGTGGAAATCCACCCCTGGGCCATGCACGCGGCCGTAGATGCCAACTGTCTGGGGGACCAGAACAGTGATGCTTATTGGGAATTTGCCGATTACATCCACTCCAATGCCAAGGCGGTGGCGGGCCACACTCCCGCTGAGGCCTTTCTCAACCTGGATAAAGAAGCCTTGGATGAAGGGGAAAAGCATCATGTGGATGCGCAGAAGCTGAAAGCCTGCGTACAGAAGTCCGATGAGAGCAGCGTTCGCGCTTCAATGGCTGAGGGTGACAAACTTGGAGTGGACTCCACTCCAACTCTGTTCATCAATGGCGAAAAGGTCTCCGGTGCTGTTCCGGAAGACCAGATGCGCTCCATGATAGATCGTGCATTGGCCGATGCGGGAGAGAAGCCGCCAGCCGCCAACGCCAAGAAGTAGCACCAGAGACTAGCGTATGACGCCCGGTTCGTTTAAGGTAAGCCAATCTGATTGTCGCCCACGGGGAGGGATATTCTTGATTCAGACGCTCAAGCGTTGGGGCAGTGTATCGTCCATAAGCCTGGCGTTGGTGTTTCTTGCCAGCGGATGCAATCACCAGAATTCTGACACGGATGTGCTGGCCAAGGTCAATAGCTACAAGGTCACGCGCTCCGAAGTGGACAAGGCCTATCAGCGCCAAACTGCCGGAGCGCCGCAGAAACCGCTGCTCGAGCAGGAACGTGCCATGCGGCTGCAGATCTTGCAGCAGATGATCAACCTTCAGCTCTACTTGCAAAAGGCTGAAAAGCTGGGCGTGCTCGCGACCGACGAGGAAGTTGAGAGCCGCGTCAGCCAGGATAAAGCGCCTTACACCAAGGAAGAGTTTGCCAAGAAGCTCCAGGAGATGGGCTACACGGAGGATGAATACCGGCAGGACATCCGAAGAAAATTGACCATCGACAAGCTGCTCAACAAAGAAATTGGCAGCAAAGTTACCATCAGCGATGTCGACATCCAGAATTTCTACAATCAGAATAAGGCCCAATTCAATGTCATCGAGCCTCAATATCTTCTGGCTCACATTTATGTCAGCAGCCTGCCCAATGTGCCTTCCAGCCAGATCCCCGGAAAAGCGGAGAGTGAGACTCAGGCATTCGAAAAGATCCGGATGGTGCATAACCGCCTGGATAGCGGGGAAGACTTTGCTTTGCTCGCCCAGAAGTACTCTGAGGACGTGGATACCGGACGCAATGGCGGTGAGCTACAACCGTTGCCGGAATCTTCCCTGAAAGAACGCGACGCTCCGACCCGCGAGGCGATACTTAAGCTTAAGCCCAATCAGTACAGCGATATCATCAAGATCGTAAATCCGGCAACGCAGAAGGTCTTGGGCTACCGCATTGTCAAGTTGCTGGGAAAAGAGCCGGCTGGGCAGCGTGGCCTGAACGATCCTAACGTGCAGCAATTCATTCGCACGCAACTGCGGAACCAGCGTGAGCAGCTTTTACGCCAGGCCTACGATGAAGTGGTCCGCGATGGCGCCGAGATCCACAACTATTATGCCGAACAAATCGTGAAAGACGCCGGACAGAAGTAGGAATTGATCACGCCCCCGCTTTACTCAATCTCCGCCAGAACCTGTCCCGCTTCCACAGGCGCGCCCACATTCGCATGGATCCTTTTGACCGTGCCTTTCTTAGGTGACTTCATCTCGTTCTGCATCTTCATGGCTTCAATCACCAGCACAGCCTGGCCGCCTTCTACTCGAGTGCCTGCAGGAGCAAGTATCCGCACCACCTTGCCCGGCATGGGCGCGATAACTTTCTTAAGGCCTTCGTCTCCAGCGCCGGAGCGCCTCCTTGACCGGAACGAACGTGGATCGCGCACTACGGCCTCAAAACGCTCATTGCCCACTACAATGTTGCTCTCCGTCCCGCTGTTGTCCTGCTTTACTTCGTAGGATCTTCCATCAACCAGGATTGAGAGAACCCCATTCTGTGCGGTACTAACGTCCAGCGGAAACTCGCGGCCATCCAGCTTGCAGCGCCAGGCTGTGCCGTCCTGCGTCAGCTCCACCTTGCGGGCCTTTCCCCCGATCGTGACCTCGTATATCATTCGCCGCGCAGAACCTCCGAGCGCGCAGCACGCTTCCAGTTGGAACCGCTGGTCGTTTCAGTGGGTGGCTTTCTGCTGCCGCTCATGCCGTTCTTCGTGTGCGCGGTTGTGGCAAAAAGCGCCGCGGAGACAGCTGCAATTTCCGTCACTCGGTCAACCGAACCTGACGTCTCCTCCTTCGCGGCCAGCATGCGATCAAGAAAGCCGGTATCGATGCGTGCCAGGGCAAAATCCGGATGCTCCAGGATGCGGCGAAATAACGATAAATTAGTCTTGATCCCGCCAATGAAGTATTCATCGAGAGCACGCCTCATGCGGGCTATGGCCGCCGGACGATCAGGAGCATACGCAATCAGCTTGGAAAGCATGGGATCGTAATCCAGCGGAACGGTCCAGCCCTCGTAGACACCTGCATCTTCACGAATGCCCGGACCCGAGGGCTGCAGGAGCTTCGTGATCTTTCCCGGAGAAGGGAAGAAGCTGTTGTCGGGGTCCTCCGCATAAATGCGGCATTCAATCGCATGGCCGCGAATGCTGATGTCTTCTTGTCGAAAAGGCAATTTCTCGCCGCCGGCGATACGCAATTGCAGGTGGACCAGGTCTAGGCCGGTAATGAGTTCCGTGACCGGGTGCTCAACTTGCAGCCGGGTGTTCATCTCCAGGAAGTAGAAATTACGCTTAGAGTCCACCAGGAATTCGACTGTGCCGGCATTGGTGTACCCCGCCGACTTCGCCGCCTGGACCGCCACATGACCCATGCGCTGTCGCAGATCTTCATCCAGAATTGCAGACGGGGCTTCCTCAATCACCTTCTGGTGGCGGCGTTGCACCGAGCACTCGCGCTCGCCCAGATAGACGAGGTTGCCATGCTCATCGCCCAGCACCTGAATCTCAATATGTCGTGGGTTCTCAATGAGCTTTTCCAGATAAAGCTCACCATTGTTGAACGCCCGTTGTGCCTCGCTTTGAGCAGTCTCAAACGCCGGCTGCAATTCGGCCGCGGTGCGCACCACGCGCATGCCTTTGCCGCCACCGCCTGCGGCAGCCTTGAGCATCACCGGGAAGCCTATCTTTGCCGCCGTCTCCACAGCTTCAGACAGCGAAAGTCCCTTTACCGATCCGGGGACAAAAGGCACTCCGGCAGCTTGAACGGCCTGGCGCGCGCGGGTTTTGGATCCCATCGCCTCCATCGCGGAGGGTGGCGGCCCGACGAACTTGATTCCCGCCTCGGCACACGCCCGGGCAAATCCGGCATTCTCAGAAAGAAAGCCATATCCCGGATGAATGGCGTCAGCGCCGCAGCGCTTGGCAGCGGTAATGATCTTGTCCATGTTCAGGTAGGATTCTGAAGCAGCCGCCTGACCAATTGGATAGGCCTCATCCGCTTTGCTCACGTGCAGTGCGGTCCGGTCCACGTCCGAGAACACCGCCACAGAGGCCACGCCCAGCTCCCGGCACGCCCGGATAAGCCGTACCGCAATTTCCCCACGATTGGCAATCAGAACTTTTTTGAACATGGAAGCAGTTGGCCGGTCCATCGGGTCGCCGGAAAATCGGGGTGCCCTTTCTGGTGATTCTGACTCGCTGAGTCCTCGGCGTTCCCTCTGCGACCTCGGTGGTGAGGTTTCGATTTTGTTTTTTCAGTGATCAAATTCCTGGTTTTCGAACGGGGTTGCCCTGTTGGCTCGATTCTAATTGATTCGGTGCAAAAAGCTGCCCCTCCCGCGGGAGGGGCCGTGCACGGAAAAACCTTTCTACTTCTTCTGGTCGAGAACAATGCCGCCGTTGTTCTTCTTGGAAGCCTCTTCAAACTTTTTCTTGCGCGCAGCCATGGCTTTATTTGAGTACTCCTCGCTGGATTTACGGTATTGCGCCGCGGCCTCAGGATCGTTACAAGCCAGGTCCGCCTTGCGCAAGTACAACAAGTTTACGTAAGTCATGGCGTCATCGTAGTCCTGGCGTTTGTCCATGGCTTTCTTGAGCATATCCAGGCCTTCATCAATCCGCGCCTCATTGTTCGCCTTGATCTCTTCACAAAGCTTGAGGTCCTGCTTGGTCTTCATCGGAGCTTCCACGCCGCCGAGGCCGGCCTTGGCTTTGCGGTCGGCTGTATCTTTATAGGCCGCTGTCCAGTCGATCACTCCCACGGAATAGTAAGCTTCGGGATCGTTTGGATCAGCATCAATGGCTTTCTTGTAGTACTGCGCACTATCATCGAACTTCTTCATATTCATGTACAGGCTGGCAATGCCCTTCAGGCTGGTAACCTTCTCTTGCAGGCTGGGATTATCGGACAACACAGCATTGTACATTTCTATGGCCTGCTGGGCGTTCGCATTGTTCTCAGGAGTATCAATGCCCGGAACATACTGCTGCATGTAGACGGTGGCCAGATACAGCTTGGCAGTCCTCAGGTCCTTGTCCAGGCTCACCGCGTTCTTGAAATTTTCAATGGCCTGTTCGGGTTTGTTGGCTTTGTAGGCCTGCACACCCTTCGTGAGCTGGTCGCGTGCTTTCAGCTTGTTGCACCCAGCGGCGCTCAAGAGCGCGGCTGCGACGGCCAATACCGTCGCAAGTCGTGCGCATCTGTTCATGGCTTTGTTGCTCCTTGCCGGAGTTCGAGAATTTTAAAAAACTTGGAAATATACGAAAGCTGACAGCCGACTACGGGGCTTGCGTCTTATTGGGCGCATGCCCCGCAGCTTTGAGGAGTTCAATCTTAACTGCCCTGACTTACTGGCCTGCTTCAATCTTGGCGGTAATCAGACCGATCTTATCGATTGATTGCGTACCCTTTGCTATATCAATCACTTGGGCGACTTCCTGGAACTGCACATCATCGTCGCCTTTCACGAACATCACGCGTTCCGCTCGTGTCTTGAAAATATCTGTGAGCCGTGTTCCCAGGTCGTTCCAGGTAACATCATCCTGGTTAATTCTGAGCTTGGATTTTGCTCCATTGGGTTGTTGCAGCACCTGGACCACAATCGTTCGGTTGTCCGGCGGTGGCTGCTTCTGGTTCGGGGGCGGCGGCTGCGGAACCAGCGCTTCCAGCCCTTTTGGCGTCAGCGGTGTGATGACCATGAAAATGATCAGCAGCACCAGCAGTACGTCAATGAGCGGGGTCACGTTGATATCGGCAGTTTGCCCTCCCGAAGTTCCAGCCATCATTGCCATAGAATCTTTACCTCGTATCTATAAAACTCATGCTTTACGTTTCAATTGCAAAATTACCAACTTACCCAATTACCAGATTCTCATCCCAGTTCTGCCTACATCGTGACGCGAGGAGAATTTCCAGTAGCGGCGGATATAACCACCTAGCTTCCGCCTGGGCCCTTGCCGGTGCGTTGGTCGGTGAGTAATCCCAGTTGGTCCACACCCGCCGAGCGCACGTCATCCACCACGTCAACCACGTTTTTATACTTCGCCCGGGCATCGGCCTTGACAAAGACTATCTTGTCAACCCGGTTGGTCACGCGGTCTCTCACTTTTTGCGTCAAGTCGCCCGGATTCTGAACTTGCTGCGTATCAAAATAGACTTTGCCGTCGCTCGTCACAGCCACAATCAACGCATCTTCCTGGTCTGCTTTCGGCATGGGCAAGGGATTCTGGGCTTTGGCCAACTCCACTGATACGCTCTTCTGCAACATCGGCGTAATGACCATGAAGATGATCAGCAGCACTAGCATCACGTCCACCATGGGTGTCACGTTGATGTTGGAGTTGACCTTGGCGCCTTCGTTCCGAACGTTAATTGACATATTCTGCTCCTGCGCTTACCGTCGGGTGAGCGTGTTCGTCCGTTTCAGGAAGTAATCCACCAATTCACTGGAGGAGTTGTCCATTTCCACATCGAACGCCTCTACCTTGCCAGTGAAGTAGTTGAACATCATCACGGCTGGGATAGCTACAAACAATCCCAGCGCGGTGGTGACCAGCGCTTCTGAAATACCTCCGGCAACCACGCCAATTCCCGTCGCGCCCTTGTTTTCAGACATCTTTCTGAACGCGTTCAGAATGCCGATTACGGTTCCCAGTAGTCCCACGAAAGGTGCAGTGGACCCAATCGTTGCCAGGCCACCCAGGCCGCGCTTGAGTTCGGCGTGAACGATGGCCTCGGCACGCTCCAGGGCGCGCTTGCTGGCTTCGATCTGTTCACCCGGTATCTCGGATGATTCGCCGTGTGCTTTGAACTCCTGCAGGCCGGCTGTAACTACCTTGGCCAGATGGCTCTTTTTGTTGCGCTCGGCAACGCGAATGGCTTCATCCAGCTTGCCTTCGCGCAATGCGCCCGCCACTGCGGGAGCAAACTGGCGCGACTGTTTGCGCGCAGCGTTGAATGCGATCCAGCGGTCGATCATCACGCCGATCGACCAGGCTGACATGATGAAGAGAATGATCACGATCGAGCGCGCAAGCCAGGCCATCTGCCGCCACAGCGAAATCGGATCCCAGCCTACGGCGCCGCTGTTGTCATCTTGAAAGAGCCAAAAAGCGATCAGATGCGCCTTGGCCAAAAGGAGAGTTGCTAGGTTTGCTACTAACATGAGTTAAGTTTTCCTCCTCAAGGAACTTTTTCGAACTCTAGTCTTACAAAAAGCGCCGCCCCACTAGCAGCTTTGAATCTCGGCACGAAAAATCTCAAAGTACTCGGAGCGTGCTGCAAGATTTACCTGGATTGGGATTTGAGGGACAGCCGGTGCTGCCAGAGCCGCCCCCAAGCAAAAACGTCAGGTCACATGTGGAACTTCACCGTGATAGTGGTTTCAACCTCCACTGGCTCGCCGCTCAACATATAGGGCCTGTACCTCCACTGCCTCACGGCGTCCATGGCCGCCTGAATGAGGATTGGATGCCCGCTGATCGCTCTAAGGTTTTCGATGGTTCCTTGCTTACTGATCAGGGCTTGGAGTACCACATCGCCCTGCACGTGGGCAATCTTGGCCATCTGCGGGTACGGCGGCTCTACCTTGTTAATAAGGTTGCCCTCCGCCACGCCTGAAGAGACGCGCAGCTTTTGCGGTGCCGCAACCTTCGGCGGCGGCGCGGTCGACTGAATAAGGCCACCCAGCACTCCGCCGGCGCTACCGCCCGGAACTCCGCCTACCACGCCGCCTACAACACCAGTGCTCGGCGGTGGGGCTTCGTCTTCCTTGATCATCTCCACTTTCTTGGGAATCTTGCTTGGGGTCCGCAGCTCGCCATTCACAATCTCGCTCACTCGCTGGACCTTAATCGTGGGCGCAGGAGGCGGCGGCGGGGGCGGGGGGGGTGGCGGGGCTACAATTGCCGCCATCAGCATACGCGTCGGCAAGCCTTCGGTAAAGATCAATGGAATCAGGACCAGAATGCCAATCAGGCACGCCTGCACCAGAAATGAAAGCGGTGTAGTCCATCTTTGATTGGTTTTGATCCGACCGGCAGATTCTACTAAGCTGTCTTCGAACATCCCTGCTCTCCAATCTTAGGGAAACTCTTCACTTATATTGGACACCGGGACTGCATATTTTGCTCCCAATTGCCGGCCTTGGATTGGGCTTTTCTAAGCTTTCATCCGAACCTTGCCCTTACTGGCTGGGGCTGTGACCGGAACCGCACTACTTCTGGAGCGGCCGATGCGCCAATCCTGATAGGCCACCAGCATGGGAGCTGCCACTGCAATCGACGAGTACGTTCCTATTAAGATGCCAATTACGAGGGCCAAAGAAAACCCGTGAAGTACTTCTCCACCAAACAGATACAGCGAAAGAACCGTTAAGAAGGTCAACCCGGAAGTCAAAATCGTCCGGCTCAGCGTCTGGTTGATGCTTCGGTTCACAATCTCAGACAAGCTCTCCCGTCGCATCAGCCTGACATTTTCGCGAATGCGGTCGAACACCACGATGGTGTCGTTCATGGAGTAGCCGACCAGCGTTAGAATCGCGGCGATAACAGTAAGCGTTATATCCGTATTCGTCAAGGAGAATGCGCCGACGGTGATCAACGTATCGTGGAAGCAAGCCACTACCGCGGCCACTCCGTAAATCATCTCAAACCGGAACCACAGGTAGACCAGCATTCCCGCCATGGAGTACAGGGTCGCCAGCAGCGCCTGTTTCCGCAGCTCCGCGCCCACCTGGGGGCCCACGATCTCCGTGCCGAAAACGTGAAAACTGCCGATAAAAAAATCCTGCTTGAGCGCGTCCACGGCCCCCGCTGGAATGCCGGCTTGTTTAAGCTCGTCGAAATTCCTGATGAGCCCGCTGTGCTGCTTGTCGCGGTAATCCAGAGTCTGCCTGGCAATGCGGTCATAGTCTTGGGGGTTGGCATGCAGGGGATCGCGCGCTGCTAAGGCCGATCGGACGGCGTCAAAACCCGCATAGTTCAGGTCTTTCGTAAAATCCGGCGGGTTTCCCGCGCCGCTTTCAAGCGCGTGGATGATCTGGTCTTGGGGCTGGCTTACGTCCGCTCCCGCAGCCTCACTCTGGGCCACGTCAATCAGCTCTTCATTGTCGCTGCCGCTGCCCAGCCGCTGGATTCTTGCATTGTGAATCCCGGCCTTATCCAGCATGGCGCGGATGTGGTCCTCATTCGGTGCATCGGCAAACCGGACGTAGACCAGCGTTCCGCCCCTGAACTCGACGCCCAGCGGGACTCCATGCCAGAACAGCATCGAAAGTATTCCGGCAACGCTGAAAATAAGCGAAAAAGCCAGGAAATACCACTTCCTACCCAGGAAATCTATGTTTGTATCGCGAAAAAATTCCACTGTTTTGAATTCCCTTTAACTAAATCGACCGACAACGCGCCGTTGATCCCTCTTCACTATCGCGAGATTTGGCCTTTGATCTTCAAATTACCCAATTACCAACTTACTCAATTACCAAATCCCGTGGCAGTACTCGGGTTTCCGGTCACCGGATTCCACTAGATGCTTAAAGCCTCTCCCCGCTGTTTGCGGCTGAGAATGGCGTCGAAAATAACTCGAGAAACAAAGACTGCGGTAAATAGATTGGCCAGCAGACCGAAGGTCAAAGTCACTGCAAACCCCTTCACCGGCCCAGTGCCAAAGATAAACAGGATAAACGCGGAAACGATGGTAGTCACGTGGGTATCAATAATCGTGACCCAGGCTCGTGCAAAACCCTGGTCTACAGCCGCCGATGGAGCTTTGCCATGCCGTAGCTCCTCCCGAATGCGTTCAAAGATAAGAACATTGGAGTCCACGCCCATACCAACCGTGAGAATCACTCCGGCAATGCCTGGCAAAGTCAGGGTAGCGCCGCTGAATCCCATGAAACCCAACAGGATCACCAAATTTAGAAACAAGGCAAGGTCTGCGTTGATGCCCGCGCCATGATAGTAAACGAGCATAAAGATCATCACCGCTACCATGCCCACAATGGCTGCCTCCACGCCCTTCCTGATCGAGTCAGCGCCCAGCGACGGACCAACCGTGCTTTCCTGGATGTAATGAATGCTCGCTGGCAGGGCGCCGGACCGTAAGAGCATGGCCAGGTCGTTTGCTGATTGTTCAGTGAATCCACCTTCGATCAGCCCCTGATCGTGGATTTCGCTCTCAATGCCTGGAGCCTCAATCACGCGATCATCCAGTACGATGGCGAGATTGCTCGGGCTGGAGCCGTTCTTTTGGTGGATGGCCGTGAACCGCCCAAATTTCTCTCCTGCTGAGGTAGTCAGGTAGAAATTTACGATCGGCGCGCCACTATCTGATTTGTGGCCGGCCTCAGCACCCTTGATGTCAGTTCCACTCACCACCGGCACCCTGGAAACAATGAAGACCGCATCACCCCGGTCATTGACCGACTTCTGTCCATGCAGCAGAATCGTGTTGGGTGGAAGGATGTTGCTGTGCGCGTTCCGTGCTTCATCCTCGCTGGCATAGGCCCTGCCCTGATCAAGGGCCTCGCGCAATTCCAGCCGCGCCGTAGATTGGATGATATCTTTTACCCGTGTCGGGTCATCTACACCCGGCAATTGCACCAGAATCTGGTAGTTTCCCACCCCGTGCTCTTCAATCACCGGCTCACTCACGCCCAGAGTGTCCACACGCCGCCGGATTGCCTCGATAGATTGCTCCACCGTGCGGTTCTTCACGTCGTTCGCTGCGCTGGGCTTCATGGCAACGATGTAAGTCTTATCGGGCCCAACCGTGACGTCGTACGTTTGCAGTTGGTCGGTCACGATTTTTCTAAGTTGCGAACTGCCGTCCGGTGAAAGGCCTTTGATCACCACCTGGTCGGGGTGATTCACTGGATCGGGCGGAGTAATCTCGGTGAAGGGAACATTGGCTTTTTGCAGCTCTTCTTTCAGCGTCTCAGCCGCCCGCTCGCTCTCCGCGTTGACCGCATCGTTCACCTGCACCTGAAGAATCAGGTGGATGCCCCCTTTGAGATCGAGCCCCAGATTGATTCGCTCCAGCAGGCTTTGCTTCAGGCCGTCCAGCTTCAGGCTCTTGGGAATGCCAAAGATCCCGTAAACAAAGATCATTAGGACGGCGACGATAAGGAGGGCTTTGAGGAGTAAATTCTTCTGCATGGTTAATTCTTCAGTTCAGCTTCTTTTCAGATTTTTCTTACTTCTTGGCCGCATCTTCTTCTCGGGCCACTGAGACCACTGATGATTTGGCCACTTCCAGGCGCAGATTATCAGGGGGCACGCGCAGATGAAGCGCGTCATCCTTCACAGCAATGATCGTTCCTCGGATGCCGCCGCCGGTCATGACTTTATCGCCTGTTTTCAGCTCATTGACCATCGCCTGCCAGCGTTTTTGCTTTCGCTGCTGCGGGAGGATCAAAAGAAAATAAAAGATGGCAAAGATAAAAACCAGTGGAAGCCATAACAGCATTCCACCGCCCCCCGGCTGGCCTGCGCCGCCCCCTTGCCAAAGAAACCAACTAAGCTCGCTCAGTATCATTTGAGTTTTCTAACCGCCAAACACACGCGCATCTCCCCACGGGGAGCGTGCAAATTTGATTGTCACCGCTGATCCCCCAGCATTGATTGGCTTCCTGATGCTGAAGCAATTTGGAGGTCACTGCCACCTGAATATCAGGGACGCTCAGGTCGTATATTTGACGAGACGCTGCCTGAGAGAATTCCTGAGCCGACCCCAAGCTGTATAGCATGACGTACAGTCCGCATGGTGTCAAGGTAGAAGGCCAAATTATGCACCGTGTTCAGTGCTCCCGCCAGCGGCTCTCCAGTCACAAATAAGTGCCGCAAATAGGCGCGCGTATACCGTGAGCACACCTTGCAGCCGCACCGGGCATCGACCGGATTCTGGTCCTGGGCGAAGCGGGTGTTCTTGATATTCAACCGCCCTTCTGAGGTAAATAGCAGCCCGTGGCGCGCGGCGCGGGTCGGCAAGACACAATCCATCATGTCCACCCCCATATTGGCGTATTGCACGATCTCTTCCGGATAACCCACCCCCATCACGTAACGCGGCTTGTCTTTCGGCAACACTTCCAGCGTTTCCCCAATCATGTCCCGCGTCTTCTCCCGCGATTCGCCCACGCTCAGGCCGCCTATGGCATAGCCCGCGAATTCCATCTCCACCGTGCGTTCCGCCGATTCGCGCCGCAAATCGCCATACATGCCGCCTTGGACAATGCCGACCAGCATCTGCTCTCCGCTCGCGCTCCAGGGGACCTCGGCTTTGTGGGCTTCAAAGTAATCTTTGCTGCGCCTTGCCCAGCGCAACGTCAGCTCCATGGATTGCCGCGTGCGGCTGGCGTCGGCCGGATGCTCCGTGCACTCGTCAAAAGCCATAATCACGTCCGCACCAAGAGCAATTTGGATTTCAATCGAACGCTCTGGAGTGAAAAGATGTGAAGACCCATCCAGGTGCGAGCGAAACACCACTCCTTCTTCAGTGATCTTGCGCAGCCCGCTCAGGCTGAAGACCTGAAAGCCGCCTGAGTCGGTGAGCAGCGCCCGCTCCCAACTCATGAATCTGTGCAGTCCGCCCAGGCTGCGCACCAGCTCATGCCCCGGACGCAAATAGAGGTGGTATGTGTTGCCCAGAATAATCTGTGCGCCCAACTCCTCGAGCACGTCATGGGGCACACCCTTCACCGCGCCCACCGTGCCCACCGGCATGAATACCGGCGTCTCCACCGCACCATGTGCTGTGATGAGTCGTCCGGCGCGCGCCGCGCCCGAGTACGCTTCGAGAGAAAAGGTCACGCTCACCGCAAACTGCCCTGCTCTCTTAATTCCTCCAAAAATTCGGCGGCCAGCTTGGGTTCGCCGCGAATGTTGCTGCCGCGCAAGGAACAATAGTGCAGGAACAATTCGCAAACCGGGTGCATCGAACCGAATGTCGTGTGCAGGGCTGTAATCTCCGGCGCCAATGACCGCAGCCGTTCGGCTTCCGGCCAGTCTGCATAAGCTGAGGCTATCGGGCTGTTAGCGAACAGCCCCCAGCGTCCGGCGGCGCACTGCTCCAGACATGGCTGCAAGAGTCGGCTCCATTCGGCCTCCAACTCCGCCAGTCTCTGCGATTCGATTCCTTCATGTTTACTCATACCTGGTGGCCGTGCTGCGCGACAAAGTCAACTCCTGTCATTGAGTGTGGCCCGAACCTGCCACCGCCTGTTTTTGGTTCTAGATCTGTGAAAATCAGTCTAATCAGTGCCGTCAGTGGTAAGGTTTTTGGCGAATTGTCAATTGCTAACTGCTAGTTGCTTGTCTTCACAAACGTCCGCGTGACCGTCCCGCGTCCAATTTCTTTTTCGCCATTGTGCGCAGTTACGCGAAAAAGATAAAAGCGCCCATCCTGGGATTCCAGCACCGCCTCTGCTTTCACCGTAGCTCCAATTCCCGTGGCCGCGCGGTGTTCGATATTGATGGCCGTGCCAACACTGATCTCTCCCGGATCAGCAAACGGCGCCATGGCCAGGAAGGCGGCTTGCTCCATCAGGCCGATCATGTTGGGAGTTGAGAAAATGGGAGGCAGCGCCGGGTTGTGGTGGTTCAGCGTGTGCTGGTGCTGGACCTTCTCTTCAATCGCGCCGCGGACACCAAGCGGAACCTGTTTTGCCATGGAAAGAATGTACCAAACCGACAGGTCAAAGACGAAGGTCTCGGCAGAATGCAGAAGCGGCTTCGCACGAACCTGTTTTACAATCTCTTTGGAGTTAGATTTGATGCCGGTTGACCATCATTTACGTTTGGCAGCCGATATTTCGCGGGACCCGCGTGACTTTCAAACCCTCTTGGACCACGTTGAGGACGGAGGCGGAAAAGAAGGACTTGAGGAGTTTCTTCGAGGGTTTCCCACCGTTACTCGTGAACAGGCTTTAGTCGCTCTCGTCGAGAACAATAAACTTGATTTGCTTAAATGAAGTTGCTCCTCCCGCAATCGTGAATCGGGCGCGCTTCGTTTTTACACGAATCCCAATCATCTGATGACCGGCGCTGTATAATCAAAAATTGCCCTAAGCGCTTTGGGACCATCAGTGAAGCCCTCGAGAAATCAGCCTAAAATCCGCTCCACTACCGTCGTCTGCGTGCGTCGCGATGGCAACGTTGTCATGGCTGCCGACGGCCAGGTAACGCTGGGCGAGGGCGTAATCAAACATACTGCAAAGAAGATTCGCCGTCTCTACAACGATAAGATTCTGGCAGGCTTTGCCGGTTCCACCGCAGACGCTTTTTCTCTGTTTGCCCGTTTTGAAGCCAAGCTGGAGCAGTATCACGGCAACTTGGGCCGGGCAGCTGTAGAGCTGGCCAAAGACTGGCGCACCGATAAGGTTCTGCGCCATCTCGAAGCGCTCCTGCTCGTCAGTGACGTGACGCAGACATTCTTGATCAGTGGCGCCGGCGACGTAATTGAACCGGATGGTGGCGTCGCTGCCATTGGCAGCGGAGGCTCTTACGCCATCGCTGCGGCCCGCGCTTTGGCTGAAAATACTGACCTTCCCGCCCGCAGAATCGCCGAAGAAGCCATGAAAATTGCCGGCAAAATCTGTATCTATACCAACGAAACGGTTACCATAGAAGAACTCTCAGAGGCTGAGAAGAAGAGCGCACCGACTCCACCGCGCTAATCGGAGCTGTAACTAAAGATGGCCATTTACCTACCCGGAATAGCGGAAGAAACCGACCTTGTTCTGGACGAGCTTACCCCTCGCGAAATTGTTGCCGAATTAGATAAACACGTCGTCGGCCAGAATGAAGCCAAGCGGGCCGTCGCCATTGCCCTGCGCAACCGCATGCGCCGCCAGAAGCTCTCCCCGGAACTGGCGGAAGAGATCATGCCCAAAAACATCATCATGATTGGCCCGACGGGAGTGGGCAAGACTGAGATCGCTCGCCGCCTGGCCCGTCTGGCCAACTCGCCCTTTTTGAAGGTAGAGGCCTCCAAGTTTACTGAGGTCGGGTACGTCGGCCGTGATGTGGAATCCATCATTCGCGACCTGGTTGAGATCGCCATCGATATGGTTCGCGAGGAAAAGATGGAAGAGGTAGCCGAAAAGGCCGAGCAGAATGCCGAAGAGCGGTTGCTCGAACTATTGTTGCCCGGCTCCCCGCCGCCTGCCGCTTCTCCATCCGGTTCTGCCGGATTGGTTCTCACCTCCGGTGAGGATGGTGATTCTTCTTCTCGCACCCGCGAAAAGCTTCGCCAGCAACTGCGCGAAGGCAAGCTGGATGATCGCACCGTGGAGCTCGACGTCCGCGAGCGCTCCATGCCCGCATTTGAAATCATCTCCAGCCAGGGCGTGGAGGAGATGGACATCAACATCAAGGACATGCTGCCCAACATTTTCGGCCAGCGAACCAAAAAGCGAAAGATGAAGGTCAGCGAAGCCTTTGAGTACCTCATTCAGGAAGAAGAATCGCGATTGATCGACATGGATCAGGTCACGCGAACCGCCGTGGACCGCGTAGAGCAATCCGGCATCGTCTTTCTCGACGAAATTGACAAGATTGCCGGCCGTGAAAGCGGCCATGGCCCGGATGTTTCACGCGAAGGCGTGCAGCGCGATATTCTGCCCATTGTTGAAGGCACCACCGTCAACACTCGCTATGGCATGGTGCGCACCGACCACATTCTGTTTATTGCCGCCGGCGCCTTCCACGTCTCCAAGCCCAGCGATCTGATTCCTGAACTCCAGGGACGCTTCCCCATCCGCGTGGAGTTGAAGTCGCTCACCATGGAAGATTTCATCGCCATCCTCACGGAGCCCAAGTCTTCCCTGGTAAAGCAATACACCGCGCTGCTGGAAACGGAAGGGCTCAAACTGGAGTTTACCCGCGACGCCCTGGACCAGATTGCCCACTTTGCCTTTCGCGTGAACGAATCCACAGAGAATATTGGCGCGCGCCGCCTGCATACCATCATGGAGCGGTTGCTGGACGAGGTTAGTTTCAATGCCCCCGAACTGACAGAGAAAAACGTAAGCATAGACGCCGCCTACGTCCAAAAAATGCTGGCCGACATTGTGAAAGACCAGGACTTGTCGCGGTACATTCTCTAGATGCGCCTCTTCTGCCTAGTCATAGTTTTGGCTGCGCTTACCGGTTGCGGCACCCAGGGCGCTCCCCAGCCGCCATCGCTCAATATTCCTGCACCCGTTACCGACCTCAATGCTGTTCGCAAGGGCGATACTGTCACCCTATCCTGGACTGCTCCGGAAGAAACAACTGACGGGGCGCTGGTTCACCATTCGGGAAAGATGATCGCGCGGCGATCGTCCAGCGATGGCCAACCAGCATCAGTCGTCGGAGAGGTGCCCCTTGAGCCCGTCCACAAATCTCAGCAATCTCGAGCGCAGATCATGAAGAACTCTCTTGCCGATCTTTTGTCGTCCAATTCCGCCGATTTCGCTATCTACACGGTTGAAGCGCTCAACAACTCCGGCAAAAGCGGAGGACAATCCAATCAGGCCGCTGTCCCTCTGGTGCTGATACCGGCAACGCCCAGGGACGTTCAAGTCAAAGTTGTCCCTCAAGGGGTAAGCATCTCCTGGAACCAGAGTTGGCCGCCGGAGAAGCACACAAAACTGAGCGTCCAATATGCGTACCGGATCATGCGTCGCATCGAAGGCTCGAAGCAGCCGTCCGTGATGGTTAAGCAGTTGAACGTCGGCAATGAGGCAGCGTTGGTGATGGACACCGGCATTGAGTGGGAAAAGCAGTATCAATACTGGATAACTCCGGTAACGCTGTGGGAAAAAGACGATCAGCAAAAAGGCGAAGTAGAGGGCGACGATTCCAGCGTGGTCTCGATCACTACCAAGGACGTATTTCCTCCCGCAGTCCCGTCCGGATTGCAGGCCGTATTCTCCCAGGTCGGGCAAAGGTCGTTTATCGACCTCACCTGGACTCCCAACACCGACTCGGACCTGGCGGGCTACAACATATACCGCAGGACAGAAGACACGCAGCCGGCCAGGATCAGCAAAGATCTAGTGAAGGCTCCCTCTTTCCGCGATGAGACGGTACAACAGGGAATGAAATATTTCTACTCGGTATCCGCAGTCGACCTGCGCAACAACGAGAGCGCTAAGTCGCAAGAGGCATCAGAGTCGGTTCCGAGGCAATAGACAGCAACTGTGATTTCTCTAAGGCGAAAAAGGATCTGGAACCATCAAGACCCAAGCGCCGGAGGCGCGAAAATATTTAGCCCAGGCCGTGAGGCCTGGGTAGGATGAAAAACGGGGGCGAGCCCCAGCGGGGCGACACTATCACTACGCTGGAATCAAGAATCAGTCCCACGCTGGCGGGTTCCATGCTTGGCGGTTCTTGAGAATTTCTGTCATGTCGTCGGCAAAGTCCGGGTCTAATACCGGCGCTTCTCCAGTCTCCTCTTCATGCGCTTTGGCCAGAGCAATGCATTCAGATATGGTCCGACGCACAGGTCCGACAGGATGAACCACGGCCACCGGACGGGAGTTGTCCTCAATGATGATTTCTTCTCCTGCACGTAAACGCGCCAGCAAGGCAGCGAAGTTGCTTGCTGCCTCTAACTCTGAGATCTGAATCACGTGCTTAGCCATGAAACGATTATACCGTCTAGGATTTAGAATTCCGGCCTAGCCCCTTATGTAAGAGCCACTTTGCAATGTTGCACCGATTCGCTCCAGGCGCAGTCGACCAAGACATATCCGTACTGCTCCGCATATTTGCGAAAATACAAAAGGGCGACGAAAAGTGCCGTTGAGTCCTAAGAACCTAAACCCCAACCCACGGAGACTCCATGAAATATTGCCGTTTCTCTTCACCCCAGGGCCCGCAATATGGCTTGATCGAAACCATCGCCGGTATCGAGCAAATCACCCATACTCTGCCGCTTGATGCGGTTGGTCTGCCGGGCCTGAAAAAGGCCGGCAGGATGGCTGCCCTGCCGCTGGCGTCAGCCTCCCTGCTGGCGCCCGCCCAGCCGTCCAAAATTGTCTGCGTGGGGCGGAATTATCTGGACCATGCAAAGGAGCTGGGCAACGAGCCGCCTGCGGAACCGCTGATCTTCTTTAAGCCTCCATCTTCCATCATTGCGCAAAACGAAAAGATCGTCCGGCCAAAGATTTCGCAAAATGTCCATTTTGAAGGCGAGCTGACCGTCATCATCAAGCAGCCCTGCCACAAATTAGCTGACGGCCAGGACGTGCGTCCCTTCATTTTCGGTTACACCTGTGCCAACGAGGTTACGGCGCGCGATCTGCAAAAGAAGGATAACCAGTGGACCCGGGCCAAGGGTTTTGACACTTTCTGCCCTCTGGGACCAACGGTCACCGATGAGCTCGATCCCTGGACGGGAGTGCAGCTTGAAACCCGTGTGAATGGCGCGGTAAGACAGTCAGGCAACACCCGTGATTTTATCTTCCCGCTGGACCACGTAATCCGCTTCATCTCGCGTGTCATGACTCTTGTTCCAGGGGATCTGGTTTTGACCGGGACTCCCGCCGGAGTAGGCCCCCTTGTAGCTGGGGACGTGGTTGAAGTCTCCATCCCGGGCATCGGGACGCTAAAGAATCCGGTAGTCGACGAAGTCTGATGCACCTACCCTGACACGAGAGATTTTGGATATCATGGATTCACGCGCCAATCCAGCTTTCTGCGAACTGCTCTGTAAGGCGTCTATTATGAGTGAACAGTCAATGGATCGAGGGTTTGGCGGCCAGGCGTTGAGATGACCCGATATACCGCTGACCCGCTTGTGCGCACCGCAAGGAGGTGGGATAGACGAGTTAGCAGTATGGGCCATGCTCGTGGTAATTAAGAGATAAGGTTTCCTGCCGATTTTCATGAAACGTTGGCCGTTCTATTGTCACTACTGAATGTGGCTGTGCGTCTCCTTGAGTAAGGCAGCTGGAGACGTGAAACTATGAATTCAACACTTCGTCTTGTTCCCGTTATCGCTGTCGCTGCCGTGGGCGTGTCGCTCGCGGTGGCCACTTGGGTGCGCCGCCATCGTAAGACTCCGGAACAGCGTGAGCGGGAGCGTCGTCTGCGCATCAGCGGTTCCGGACGCATCACCGATGGTACCGTCATCGATGTGAGCGAGATGGAATTGAACGGCTCAGGCGAATTGCAATTGCTCATCTATCAGTATGACGTTGCCGGCGTCAGCTATGAAGCCTCCCAGGATGTAACCCACCTGCGCCACATGGTGGATCTCCACACCTGCCGCGTCGGCCTTCCAGCCTCCATCAAGTACGACCCCGCCAATCCCGGCAATTCAATCGTAATCGCGGAAAACTGGACCGGTTTGAGACACTGAGCTCTGGCCCAGGCTGATCGCATAAGCCTTCACCATCCGCAACAATTGTGATCTTTATCACAGTCACACTCACGAATCCGAACTATCCTCCCTCTGGAAGAGAAGCTCTGATTGAGAGAGGAGATAGTCGTGTACAAACACATTTTGATACCAACAGATGGCTCGGAACTTGCTGGAAAAGCTGTTGAGCACGGCCTCACCTTGGCAAAGCAGCTCGGAGCCAAAGTCACAATCGCAACGGTCTGGACGCCATATCACATCTGGACACTTGAAACCAGGATGGTCGAGGATACGCCGGCAGAGTACAAGGCCCACATGCGGGAGCAGGCGGCAAAACTGCTGAGCGGCATTCTGAACTCCGCAAAAGCGGCCGGGATTCCATGCGACACGCTCCAGGTTGAGCACGAGCATGCATATCAGGCGATCATTGACGCGGCCAAATCCAACGGCTGCGACCTCATCGTGATGGCTTCGCATGGCCGGCGTGGCATTTCAGCAATTATTCTGGGCAGCGTGACTGTGAAGGTGCTCACGCATTCCAGGATTCCAGTCCTGGTCCATCGCTGAGCGGATGCTTACCACGTCATCGATTACCCCAGGCTGCAAGGATAGATTCGCTTTACCAATGTGTTCTCAAAACGAGCCATCAAGAATAAGGCTTTCAATTGTATCGGACGTCACGGCGTCGAGCGAGAGAGCCTTGATCTCGTTTTCGTTCAAGTCGACTTCTTTTCCGAGAGCGGCAAACTTGTCAGCAAGGCTTGGGATACTTAGAGCCCATAGTTGAAGAGGCTCCACTGCCAGCGCTCGATACTTTCCCGGCGGGACCTGCGAGATTGAGAAGTGTCCAGAGCTGTCCGCAACATCAGCGTAGACGCGGGAAGTGCTTCGGTGGGGAGAGGGTACAAGCAATATCTGCAGAGGTTGCGCCTCTCCTCCGTCATGTGAACCGGAGTCAATCGATCCTACCACGCCCGCTCCCCCTTGCTTGAGCACGATGGTTAAGGTCACGGGCAAGCCATTGGTGAGGTCAAGTTCTCCGTCGGCCAGTTCCATGTCGCCCGCAGTCAAGAACTTGACGTAGAGTCCCGTAGTTGGTGTAACCACGACAAAATATCTTCCCGGCCTTACCGGGTCGATAAGAAACCTGCCCGCGGAATCGATCTTGGCAGGGGACGTCAGGCCCTGTAACGTATCCAAACCGATCAACTCAACTGTAGCGCCCGGCCCCTGAGTTTTGGAGTTGTCGCGTTCTCCGTCGATGCGAATTTCGCCGTGTAATTTGCTGCTCCCGACTACCGGAACGGTAACCGACACGTCCGAAGACGATACCTCTACCTGTGTAGTCCCAACGCCGGAAAAGGAGAAAACCGTCAAGGTGTACTTGCCTGGAGAAACTTCAGGGACGTCGAACGAGCCATCTGCGGACAGATCGGCGTCCGCGTACCCGAGCGGATTTGATTCTTCACCTGATAAAGCCAGCTTCACCTTACCGCCTGATTGAAGGTCGCCTCCGACCGTTCTGCCCTTAACATGGAAGGTTCTTGCCTGTATAACGCGAATATCTGCACCCTGAACTGCTTCGCCTTCGGCTAACGCTAATCCGATCGAGGTGTCGACGCTGGAGGCATTCGGATAGTAGGTACGAACGTTTCTTAACATGGAATGTACAGGAGACGGCAAGGAGGGCCCCCGGTTGCGGGCTTCGGCCTCGCGGTGGCGTGGTGCGGCGTAGACGAAGTACTTGGCCGGTTCCAGCAGGGGTATTCGATAGCGGCCCCGCTCATCTGTGGTCTCTGACATAGGCACGAGAACACGGCGCCCGTTAAGCCAAGCCTGCCTTATGGCGACGACATTCACATCCTGAATCGGATCTCCCTCGGCGTCCGTTACCGTCCCCTCAATGCTTCCCGGCAGGCGCAAGGCCAGGTGCAGATCCTCGCCCACGCCTCCTTGGGGCGGGACGACAATCGAGCCGGACTGAAGGTAGTTCTTGGCTCCGTAGTGAAAGGCCAGGAAGCCCGGCTTCTTTGCGGTTAGAAAATACGAACCTGGCGCCACCGCACGGAAGCAAAACGAGCCATCCTCCAGCGACCTTGCCGCATAGATTCCTTGACCACCCTGAACGTCAGATGGGCTGCCGGGACCAGCTGAATATTTTTTGAATGCGATGAGTTCAAGGCTGGCTCCGTTCAATGGCGTTCCCGTAGTCTGCCTTACTACACGCCCGTGAATCGCGCACGCCCCTTCTTTATGCTGCGCGGACGAGCCGGCATCGAACGATGTCTGCCCGAATGCCGGCAAGGCGACGCAGCTCGCTACCAATATGGCCCAATACGCACTTCTTAGAACCAGATTTGTCATGGACAAGCACATCGGCTTCCTCGGATCTCACTCTCTATCTTGCAAAACTGCGGAGGTTGTTCCATGCGAGCGGAGGGCTCCCACGATGGCTTCCTTCGAGAGCAACGGCAGTTCGATCTCTTCACTTTGTCCGCCTCCTCGCACCGAAACGTCCTTGCCCAGGTTCGAGGCGACTTCTTGTAGGAGCTTGGCATTCTGAAGGAACTGGCCGCTGGCCGACAAAAGTGCGAAAACCTGATAGTCGCCGGGTGCGAGATTCGCGAATACGAAATGGCCGGTTCCATCCGCCGCGCCAAATCGAATATCCGCCCCGTCGGTTCTTCCTCGACGCGGCACTAGCACCACACGAGCTCGGTTGGGAGCAGGTTTAGCGCCTGCCTGCGTCATTGCCTTGATATCTCCAGACAGGGTCAAGCCCCCAACGGCAATCTCTATTTTGATTTCAGGGGAACGTCCCATCGTCAGGTCGACCTCTCCCGTAAAGGACTCTCTGTTCCCAATTCTAAGTTGCTTTAGATACGTGCCACTGGCCACGGAGACCTTCACAAAATACCTCCCCGGAAAGACTCCGGTCGCTGAAAACGTTCCGTCTGAATGAACCGTCGCCACGTAACTAGAGCCGATCACGGCGTCAGCAGCCGTCAGGTCAACTCGTGGCGCTGCAACGCCACCCACTTTTGCTCCCTGGACCACCCATGTGCCCGAAACTGTGGCATTTGGAATGAATTCAACGTCGGCTGTTACATCAGAGGAACTTACGTCGACCACCCTATGGCCACCGCCCCGTGTTGAGCGGACCGTAAGCAGATATCTTCCCGGCGCTATTTCGGGGAAGTCATACGTGCCCTCCGCCGACAGGTTAGGATGATATAGCATCGCCAGCTGGTCCTCGTCCGCGTAATGTAGATCAACCGTGCTGCCGCCCCACAAGTCCGGCGGTCCCAGTACCCTGCCGGCGACGTGTGACATCTTCGCTGATTGAACATGTACCAACACCCCGGACGCCTCCTCGCCAACTCCTAATGGAACTGGCGTAGACGCCGCTAACGTGAGCGATGTTGGATAGTAGGTGCGAACCAGCGAAACGGCCGACTCCGTGACCCCGGACGGAAGCGGCTGAGCGTAGACATAGTAGGTTCCAGGAACCAGGTTCCCAATACGGAATTCCCCGAGTTCGCTCGACTGGGTCCCCTGTACCGGCATCAATACGACACGGCCCTGAACCTCTGAGCGCTTGACCGCCACCATGTTAACGTTCATTAACGGCTCGCCGGCGCTGTCTACCACTGTGCCGCTGATTCCACTGAGCGGGGCGATACCCACCAGCAATGGAGGCAGCGTTTCTTGCTGCGAAGATATTTCTAGAATGGGCCCGTCTTCAATGTAGCTGGAGTTAAGATAGCCAGCCTTGCTGGCGAACAACCTATATTGTCCGGGTTCTGGAGCAGCGAAGCAAAACGCACCGTCATGCTTTGTGTCAGTGGAGTATTTGGAACTTGCTATCGTGCTGGAGCCAATGTTACCGACCATACCGTCCCACGGTGATAACAAGCCATCAGGCGGGGAACTCGCATCGAGCAATTTGACGCTAACGTTCCCGACGCCATTTCCTGTTGTTCGATTTACCACCCGGCCTGAGATTGCGCAGCTGTCAGTTGCCGGCGTCTCTGCGGCGAAGGATTTCGACGTCGAATGGAGGTGTAAAACGAGAAATAGGGTCGCTCCCACGACGGCTGTGCGGCTGATTGGCATGGTTAACGATTCTCCATCCACGGATTGGTGCTACAAACGCCCCGTTCGACCCACGCGGGCAGATCAAGTTGGGTGGGGAGGCGGATCCCGAAACGTCCCCTTCCCACCACAAGTTGACCTGCTCAGGTTCTTGTTCAACCGATTCGGAAACGCGACTGTTGTAAGAAAAAGGTGAAGGTGGCTGTCTGGCAGCAAAGCCTAGCGACAGGAGTACGGAGTTGCATACACATACGTGCCTTCCACGGAGGGTGGACCATAGGGCATCGTAATTCGTCCTGATATTGTGTTTGGATAAATATTGTTGGTGCAGGTGCCGAAACTGGTGCTGTTGTCGCCCTGGCCGCCTAGATAGGCGACAGTGGTATTCAACGGAACAACCCCCACCCAAAGCCCCGCGGTCGGAAAAGAGGAGTTCGTGAGGCTTTGTGTGCCGTTCGACAGCACTCCGTTTATGTACATGAACACAGGGTCTCTCCCGAGACCGTTGCTCTGAGGTTGTAAACCCGAATCGGCATACCAGAACGTCGCGAGATTGTTATCAAAAGCGGCGAAGAGGGTGCACCCAAGAGACGAGTTGTTGGCACATGGCACGGTCGCTTGTTCCGCGGGCGACTTAACCTGGGCGTTGGCGATTGAGGCAAGACTCGACAGGAGCAAAATTGCGGCTCCCGTGAGGGTGAAAACCGATTTGGTGAATTTCATCTTATTTGTTTTCCTTTCGTGTTCTTTACTGGTCATGCTGTCGCCAGGCTGGCTGCATTGCTGGTGTTAAACCGGAGCCTGCGCAGTGAGTATACTGCCGGGGTCCACTGTTGTGGCTAAAAAAGTTACTTAAGTAAAATAGCGTATCCCAAAATGGGAATGTTTAGTTGTAACTCTGATGTCTGGGCCGGATTAGTGAAACTAAATTAATAGATTGTTAATAAGTTAATGATGTCTAATGATCAGAGCATCTAAGGAAAAAATAGTAGAGAGTTCCATATTGGCATAGGGCCAAGCTCTAAAGACGCGCGACGGATCGCGCCAGAAGACAACCCGTTCAAAGAGTTCGAGGAGCGGCGCGTTCTGTGCGGGTTCGCGTCGATGGGGAGTGCCCGGTCGCTGTGCGGTGGGTTTGTCGCTCAGAGACCAACCCTGAGAGGCGCGCTGATGATCCGGGGGGTATCTCGCGAGGTTGAACCCAATGTCAGCTACTTCGGCGAATGGCTAACACCTTTGGTGGGGAAGAGGAGGGGGAAAATCGGTCGACGAGGGTCCGGGGGTGCGAGCCGGATTCGTCGCATACACGAGGATCAACCGCCACGATTTCGGAGTCAGTTGGAATGATGCGTTGAGAAAGGCGGGGTCGTGGTCGGCAAGACGATCGACATCAGAATCGATGCCAAGACGATATTAGACGGACCGGACGAAGGTGCGCGCGCGGCAAAGCTGATTTAGATGATGGTGCGTCAGCCGCCAGGCAACGAGCGCCCGAGCCCGCGTCAGGGCTTTTGATACTTCCCGCGGCGGGCGAAAAGCCACGGCCCGATGTACCGGTTCGCGATTCATCAAAACTTGGCGGCAAAATTAAATTAACCCCTCACCTGCTTTGTAATAGCTGCCAACTTGCGGATGCAACGCTCATCGAAGATGTGGACTCCCAGCAAGTGTCGGCAAACTACATCGATATATATCGATGTATAGAACCTCTTTTGGACGGTCAAAATCGTAGTAAGAACTTGGAATATTATTTTTGCTGGCTGTGCGTTAGTGCTTCCACCACGCGGTCAAAATCATCCAGCGAAGCGTACTTCAAAATGATCTTGCCTTTGCCTTTGTGGTCCTGTATCTCCACCTTCACTCCCAGTGCCTGCTCCAGGGTGCGCGCTGCTTCCCGCACGTTGGGATCGATCGGAGGCGGCTCCGGCTGCTGTCTTTCGACAGCTTCTGGATTGATGATCTTGGCCACCAGGTCTTCTGTCTGTCGCACGGAAAGATTCTTGGTCACAACCTCCCGGGCGGCTTTGTGAAGTTGATCGGGGAACCCGGTAAGGGTACAGAGAACCTTTCCGTGGCCAAATGACAGCTCACCGGTTTCCAAAAGCTGCTGCAGATGTTCCGGCAGTTTGAGCAGGCGCATAAAGTTACCAATCGACGGGCGATCCTTGCCTGTGCGGACTGACATCTGCTCCTGGGTCAAGCCAAATTCTCTGCTCAGGCGTTCGAATGCACGCGCCTGCTCCACCGGGTTTAGGTCTTCGCGTTGGAGGTTCTCAATGATCGTGATCTCCATGGCTTGCTCATTGGAAATCTCGCGGACAACCGCTGGAATCGTGGACTTATCGGCCAGCTTGCTGGCCAGCCAGCGACGCTCGCCTGCCACCAGTTGAAAACGTCCCTCAGGCAGCGGCCGCACTACAATCGGCTGGATCACACCGGTGACCTTGATGGATTCGGCCAGCTCTTTGAGTGCCTCCTGGTCCATCCGTCTCCGCGTCTGGTACGGATTAGGCTCGATGAGAACTATGCGGATCTCATGCGTCGAGCTTTCCTGATTCGGAGCCGGCATGGCCATAGCCGCACTGCTTCTTCCGGGAAGCAGTGAGTCCAATCCACGGCCTAACACTTTTCGTTTATCGTTCATCACCTTCAGTTCCTCGCATCAATTGAGATTCAACGCCGGAGAACTTCTCCACCAGCTCCTCTGTTGCGCCCGGCCTCGGCATGTGGTCCATCAGCTCTTTTGCCAGGCGGATATAGCTTTCTGCGCCGCGTGATCGCACGTCATACAACAGCGCTGGCTTGCCGTAACTGGGGGCCTCTGCTAAACGGATGTTTCTTGGAATGGCGGTTTTCAGCAGTTTCTCTCCAAAAAAATTCTTGAGTTCCTGGGTAACCTGCTTCGCTAGGCTGGTGCGCTCGTCATACATGGTCAGCACAACGCCCTCGATTTCCAGGCTAGGATTAAAACTCTGGCGCAGCCGTTCAATCGTGTCCAGGAGTTCGCTAATGCCCTCCATGGCAAAGTACTCCGCCTGCATGGGAATCAAAACCGCATCTGCCGCGACCAACGCATTCAAAGTCAGGAGATCAAGTGCCGGCGGGCAATCTAGGACAATGAACTGGAAACTGTCGCGGATTTTTTGCAACGCATTTCGTAACCGGAATTCCCGGTCTTCCACGCTCACCAGTTCGATGTTGGCGCCAATTAGGTTCTTGTGCGAAGGAATCAGGCTGAGCCCTTCTAGCTCTGTGGGTTTGATGGCCAGTTCAGGCTCGACCTCACCCAGAAGCAGGTGATAGGTGCTGATCCGCTCCGGATCGCGCTGAAAACCGACTCCACTGGTGGAATTGGACTGCGGATCGCAGTCCACGAGAAGACACTTCACCTCGGCCGCGGCAAAAGAGGCGGCGAGGTTAATGGCAGTGGTTGTCTTGCCCACCCCGCCTTTTTGATTTGCGACCGCGATTACCCGTCCCATGGGGAAGTTTCACTGGAAAAGCACTTTGACTGTAGCGGAGCTATCAAGAATCCGCAATACAGCGTTCCCTGTGCAAATGTTGAAAATTGTTCCACGTGGAACAATCGCCCCTAAGTTACTGAAGGAATTGTTCCACGTGGAACAATCTCGTGGCAGCCTTTCCTGCGTTTTGCACAACCAAACGAGTGTAAACTGCCACTTCTGGAGGATTGAGACGAATGCTGAAGAGAATTGGCATCCTGATCTTTGACGATGTGGAAGAACTGGATTTTGTCGGTCCCCTCGAGGTCTTTGGCATGATCTCCTGCGCCAATCAACTTGAGATCATGATCATTGCTGAAACCGTTCACGAAGTGCGCTGCCACTACGGATTGCGAGTGGTGCCTTCACACTCTCTGGATCAGTGTCCTCCGCTCGATCTGCTGATCGTGCCCGGAGGCCCCGGCGCACGCAAGCATGCTCGCGAAAATCCAGCCATCCTTGAGTTTGTTAGGCGGCAGGAGGGCTACCTCGCCTCGGTCTGCACCGGTGCCCTGGTTCTGGCTTCTGCCGGTGTCCTGAAGAATGAGAACGCTACCACCCATCACAATCGACTCGAAATGTTGCGCGAATATCCGGGCGTCAAAGTGGAAAGGGATGTTCGCTTAGTTATTGGAGATCGAGTGGCTACCTCTGCCGGTGTCTCTGCCGGAATCGATCTGTCCCTCTCCCTGCTTTCCCGGTGGTGGGGTGAAGACGTGGCGCAACAGGTAGCCGAGAATATGGAATGGGAAAGCGAAGCATGGAGGATGGCGACCATCTAAGCCTCAAATTGTTCCACGTGGAACAATTCTGAGCGATTTGCCTCTATCCACTTCCTACTATGATTGGTTGGTTCATCAGGCTCCCCATTGGCTCGAAGCAAAAGTCCCACTCCAGCCCATGGACCCGCAGCGAAGTTGGGTTCAGTCAACAAAAATATCGGCCAAATAAAGGCCTTCCTTCCACTATTACTGATTTGACTCCAACGGGGCATCAGCCCTTCAACAATCTCGAGCGACCTTCACCATTTCGCTCGGGGTTACCCGGTGGTTGGTCCATCAGGTCCATTTGCGTCCATTCAGTCCACAATCCACTCCCTTCCTGAAATTGTTCCACGTGGAACAATCCCAGCGGATGACTGTTTACTATTATGGTTCCTACCACCTGAAGAGGCCCACTCAACCCGTTTTCAAACGTAAATGGATCCTACTTGCCACCAATTTTTCGATCCGCAATCGTCTTCTTATCCCACATTCACTGCCTTGGTTCCTACCAGCAGAACGCGCGAATGTCCACCGGGAACATCAATCGGCTCCGACCAGGCAATCGCGCTCCCTAGCTCTCCCGCCTTTTCCACCTGTCCCTTGCCGATCATAAGAGCCAGCCTGCCGCCCGGCCCAACCATCCTCAGAGCCACAGCTAGGCTGACGTCAAACCTCTCCACCGCCCGCATGATCACCAATTCCGCCATGCCTGGATAATCTTCTCCCCGGCGGCTAAACACGGTTACATTGCCAAGGCCCAGCGCCCGGACAACCTCATTCAAAAATGCCGCTTTCTTGTTGTTGGATTCAATTAACGTCACCCTGACCTGCGGCGCTAACATGGCCAGCGGTACCCCTGGAAAACCGGGCCCCGAGCCCAGATCGACCACGGAGCGCAATGCACCCGCGGCCAACAGGCGGGACGCGGCAAAGAACGATTCGCCGAAATGTCGCGTCACCATCTCTTCCGGCCGGCGCACCGCGGTCAGGTTCACGCGCGAATTCCATTGCAGAAGTAGATTGATGTAGATCAATGTTTGTGTGAGTTGTTCTTCGCTCAATGAAATAAATGGGCGCAGCAACGCGGAAATTTGGCTCGTATCCACAAACGTAGTTCAGGGCGTCCTGAGTTTGTTTACGGTGCCCGTACCCACCGGCAGCGCGTCCAGCATCTCACGCACCGTCCTCTTGAAGACCGGGTGCCGGACCTCCGGGGCAATCTCCGCCAGAGGCTCTAGAACAAAGCGGCGCTCATGCATCGCCCGATGCGGAATCGTGAGCGACGGCGTATCCACCACGGCCTCGCCAAACAGCAGGAGATCAATATCGATGGTTCGAGGGCCTTTCTTCTGTGTCCGGCGCCGGCCCATCTTCTGTTCTATGGCCATTGCCCGCGCCAGGAACTGCTTTGGCATCAGCTCCGTCTCCATCGCTACAGCGCAGTTCAGGAACCAGGGTTGCTCCACCACCTCTACCGGCTCGGTTTCATAAAGGGAAGACCGGGCCGTCACCGTGCCCAACGCTCCTAAATGCCCGATCGCCGCCTCCAGATTCGTGGCGCGGTCACCCATGTTCGATCCCAGCGAAAGATAGACAACCTTCTTCACAGTTGCTTTTCAATTACCAATTACCAGATTACCCAACCAACTCCTCATCCCGACCCATCCCGCGTCCCTCAAAACAACAACAGAATCCTCGTAACTGGCAGCATAACGACGAGAGACTTCGCCCTTGATATCCTTAGCATCCAATAGAATGTAAAGACTTTGCCTTTGACCTTCAATTACCAACTTACCAACCTACCCAATTACCAACTCTTCATCCCGATCCATCCTGCCTCCCCAAAAGCAAGAAAAGAATCCTCATAGCTGCCCGCACGACCACCCCGGTTACGTTGGTCACTGGCACTCCGGGACACTTCGATGTATTTTCAGTTGTCTATGGCCCTTGAAGCTCTCGTCCTCAGCCGCGATCCCCAGGTTCTGACCACCCTGAACCGAGTCCTGGATGACGCCAACATCGATATCCAGATCTGCTCCAGCGCAGACGACGCCATACAGATATTAAACCGCCACAAATTTGACACCTTTGTCGTTGATTGCGACGACGTGCCCGACGCACCCGACGTCCTGCAAGCGCTGCGAAAAGGCACCTCTAACAAAAGCTGCATCGCCTTCGCCCTGGTCAATGGCCGCACCAGCGTGCGCCAGGCCTTCGAGATGGGAGCGAATTTTGCTCTGGACAAACCCATCTCCGTCGAGCGCACCATGCGCAGCGTAAAGGCTGCCCAGGGTTTGATCATGCGCGAGCGTCGCCGCTACTACCGCCATCTGGTAGCTGCCACCGGCGCCATCGTCGTCGACGGAATCACCGAACTCCCGGTAAGCATCATCACCATCAGTGAAGGCGGAGTCTCCATTGAATGTACTCGCCAGTTGGATAGAGGAGGGGCCGCCCGCCTCAGAATCCTGCTTCCCGGATCAAAAATACAATTGGATCTTAAGGGAGAGATCATCTGGTCGGATACTGAAGGTCGCGCCGGCATCCGCTTTCAGGTGCTCCCGCTGGAAACCAAGAAGGAACTGGAGTCCTGGCTGGAGCAGCGCGCCCTCGCAGTGGACCGCGGCGCAATGTTTATCAACGCAACCAACACCCGCGCCATCAGCGGCTAGAAGTTACCGGCTCGTACTGGCCGGCAGCGCATCAGTTGATTCCGGAACGCTCGGCTCAGATGCCACGTTCGATCCGCCGGTTTCAGTCGTCTCTTCCCACAGCGATCTATCTTTCAACAGCCGTGAAACCAGCGCCGTGTGCATAGCATGTCCCGCCCGATCGGCAACAATGCGTCCAATCACCTGCTTGCCCAGCAAGGCCAGATCGCCAATCAGGTCCAGCGTCTTGTGCCGGACAAATTCATCCGCAAAGCGTAGCGGGCCGTTCTTCACGCCATCCGCGGTCAGTACGATCACATTCTCTTCCGTGGCGCCCCGGATCAGCCCCAGGTTCTTCATGGCTTTTTCTTCGTGCAGAAATCCAAACGTGCGCGCTCCCGCAAGTTCCTTGCGGTACAGGTCTCGCGAGAGGTCAATTTCAAAGGACTGCTCGCCGATGGGAGGAGCAAAATTGATTTTGTAAGTCACCGAATAGCCATCGGCCGGATAAGCTGCAATGAACTTGTTGCCCTCCCGCACCTCAATCTCGCGCAGGATCTTCAGGTAGGAGCGCCGCTTGCGCTGCTGCTTGAGTCCGGCTTGCAATATCAGGTCGACAAACGGCTTGGCGCTGCCATCCAGGATTGGCAGCTCAAGATTGTCCAGTTCGATAATCGCGTTATCCAGGCCAATGCCGATGCAGGCGGAAAGCAGGTGCTCAGTGGTGGAAATGAGCACACCTTTTTTTTGCAGGCTGGTGGCATAGCTCACCTTGGCTACATTCCGGCCCACAGCCTCGACCTCGAACCCGTCCAGATCAACACGGCGAAAAACAATCCCCGTGCCTGCTGGGGCCGCCAGGATGCGTAGCGTGACCGGAGCTCCGCTGTGTAGTCCGACGCCTCGGCACTCCACCGCCGTGCGGATTGTCTGTTCAGAGGGCAAGTTACAAGTTATTAGAGATAAACAGATTATACCCGCCGTGTAATTTCTCAGTGTTGTATTTTTGCCACATTTCGTGGCTTTGCCTAAAAATTCCGGTTTGCCCAATAAATCAGGGGTCTCCCAAAAAATCACTAGACAGCGCGGCTCTGCCGTGACACGGCTGCTTGGCAATTTTTCTATGTGTTCTTGTTGTATTCGGGAAATCCGGCTATGCGTTGGAGTTCGCAGTCAGGGTTGATGACGTATCCGAAAAACGTCTTACGATCTCCACCAAAAGCATCACGGTATTTAACAACTCCAGAAACGAGAATCATTTTATCTGCCTCATCCCAGCCTGCGCAGATAAGGCTAAAGTCAGGATCGGGTTGCAATCTCCCGTTTACGCCAAGAGGCGCGGGTTCGTTTCTGATGACTTCCATGGAATCAATGTCAGGCGTTGGGGACGGCCTTGTGACTATTTCGATTCGCGCCTTAATCTCGTCAATCCATCCTGGCGTCCTGCCTTGATTCGTACAAACCAGCATGAGATGGACTCCAGTTTGATTTTCACCGCTGCCCTTCGTTATATGCCGAATGTGGCCTGTTCCTTCACCCGCTCCCCAATGCAGATCGGCCATAACCCAAGCACGTTCACTGTTGACAACGGCGTCGGCGCTTTCCTTGGCAGCATTGGCGGCTTTGCGGGTGATAGTGTTCTGCCAGATCAACGCGCTAATACCTATGAATCCAACAAAAACGCCTATGACGGTTGCCCGAAGGTACCAGCGGTAAAGACGGTCAGAGTAAGGGTCATATTCTCCCTGTGTGGTTTTCTCCTGCTGTGCTTGATGATCTGGTGCATATACCGAATGACTCAGGCCAAGATTTTGTTGGGAACTTACGGCTTCGTGCTGTTGGCTTTGTCCTGCTGGATTCTGGCCTTGGCGGCTTTGAGTATTGGGTGGGACAAGTAGCAGAAAGAGAATTAAACAAGCCGTCATAGGACGGCATTTTATCAGACGGTTGCCGATTGCCAGAATACCGGCTCAATGCCTAGTTCGTGCATTTCGTGGATGAGCACTACGAGGTTATGACAGCGAATCTTACAAAGCGTTTCGTTGACCAGCGCAGTATCCGTCTTGCTTCTGAGCGAGTCGCCAAATTTTCGCTTGAGCATGGAAAACGTGCTCTCCACGTTCGAGCGCTTATGGTAATGCTGCAAAAACTCTTCCCGTTTGAACATGAAGCCGCAAAGCATCTGCTCCAACAGGGGTGATGCCTTGCCCGTAGAACGCAATGAACGGGGTAGCGTGCTGGGCCGTGATCGCGGCCATGTTGCCCCTGCCGATGTAATAAGCCGCGTCCGCCGATACCTCAGAAATAGTGAACGACTGAACGACTTAGCCGTCGTGTTGAGCAGCGACTTGAGTTGCGGGCTGTCCCCGGAACGCTCGTTGCTGATTTCAACTGCGGTAATGACGTTGGTCTTTACGCCGCACATGGATGAGGGTCTTTACCCAATGCTGCTGGGAATGCACCTTGTCGTATTTGTGGTCATACCAGCGTGTGAACTGGGATGTGCCGAACCCGAAGAGTCCACGGCGAAGTCAACGTCAACACCGGACAGAGGTAGGCTGCTCTGCCTCACGAGGTCGAGCAGGACAGGCGGCTGACATTGCGGCTATCCCCGCGATGTTTCGTTCGGCCCTGCTGTCGGTAGCCGCCGTTAGCAGGGCGCTTGTTTCATTCCTCTCTCTGCTCAAACGGAATGCGGCGAATTTCATTGAGACGTTCCATGCGTTTACCTACTCTCTCGGCGTACATCGAATCAGTTCCCTTAAGTATTCGCAGCATCCGCTCTCCCAATCGCATGAGTTGATAAGCCTTTTCACCACTTTTGTTCACAACCTCTTTAACGCGATCATCTTCCAGCCGCTTAAGTGTTGTGTGGATGGATTGGAGCAGATTTTGCTGTTCACTCGCTTCACTGCCGTAGTCTCTGATGAAGTCTCGTATCTGAGTCGGGGTTAGCGGATGATCGAACGTGGAAAGCGCCAACACAATCAAATCGCTCAATCCAGTACGCACTCGGTAAGTATCAAGCAGCGCTCTGTAGCCTTCCCGTTCTGCTTTATCTTCGACCAAATTCAGCAGCCCGCGAATTGCGAGATGCAGCTTTCCCATATCACGCTCACGTTGTTCTCTGTCCCAATACAGCCATTTGAGCTTCATCAGCGAATTTTCAATCATCTCTTTGGTCTCTTTCGGCTTCATGTTCTGAATTCTTGGTTATACATGGATAATAGACAATGTCTAAGTCTAAGTCAACAACAAATATAAGTTTCCTGTAGACGTTTTGGGTGGCTTGGGACGCTTGGATTGCAGAAACCAAGCAGCGCATCCAAGACTTGGAATTTTCAATCGGAGTCTTTGAACGCAAAAAGCGGCTGAGAGCCTTGTAGGACGCCTGCAACGGTTGCTGTCTAAAAATGAACAAGCAAAGTCAAAGTAGAAGATACGGTATTATGCCTTTGACAAACCCAACCAGCCCTTAGCGTTAGCTTTTCTGGCCAGCCGGCGGTAGACGGCTTCGGAGACCAAGGCGTGGTACTGACCCCACGCAACTGTTCTGGTTTTGCGGGTGAGCGTGTAGTAGCAAGTGCGATACGCATGCCGGACACCCCATGCAAGCGCTGTGTCAGGTGAGAGCTTGATCCGTTGAATCATATGGTTATAATCAGAGGTAACGACCCAAACCACATCTTCAATGCTTCCTACTCGGTACCGCTCGTCTGCTCCCTTATGTTTGAAGGTGACGGATTTGCCTATGCTATTCGGCGCTGCACGTTCAAGGGCCTCCCGTTGTTTCTTGGTCATATCACGCCCTACTTTTCAAGTTTTGGTCTTTGCTTCCTACAATGTTCCTGCCCAAGAACGCAGAAACCTGCCCCATAAATCGTGCGAGAATGAGGTTTATTGCGCAAAACCACGTTTCTTGTTTACGGAGCGACTATCGCCAGTCACTTCTTCTTAATGTTAAACATGATTCCTGGAGTAAAAAGCGAGCTTTGCAGACCACTGTTGTAAGTCATGGAGCTCAGGAAGTATTGCCGCGAAACCTCTCCATTGCGCGTTACCAGCGTGTTGTACGGCGTATTGATTCCCTGGATCATCTTCCAGTTATCGTAGACTTCCCCAACTTCGTCACGGTAACCCTGCGGATCTTTTATTACAAAAGTCTTCTTGACCGGCAAATGAGTGTCGCTGTCCACTGACAAGCTGACAGCATCGTTCTTTGCATTGATAATCGTCACCCGCTCTACGCTGTGGTTTTCCGCCAGAGCTGGCCCCTCATAAAACAGCGCCGTTCCAGGTGCGTTCAGCCACTCGCGAAGGATGATCTCCAGTGCGTGATGCCGCCGCTCCAGATAGATCTGGTTGTCGTACTCTTTCTTGGGATCGATGAGTCTGGAGCCGCGAAAAGTAATCTCGTACATCTCATCGCCCACCGTGAGCGTGACCACATCGCGTTGTTTGGTGTACTCCACCCGCTCCTTGTCCGGCCACTGCCAGAAGCGGTGGAATTCTGTGCTGCCTTCTGATCTCTCGTGGTAGAAGCGCCCGTAACGGCCCTCGCTCTCCGCATCCTGAACGTTCAGATAAGCCTGGCCGCCTAAAGTCTGAATCATGCGGTCCAGAATGGCGTGCGCCTTTTGCTGGTTTGCCTGCGCCGTATCACCCGTAGAATTTGAGGGTGTTTGCTGGCCGGCCAGCCCGGCGCACAAGAACCAAATCATGAAGGATCCTATCGAGGTCTTAACCAGGCTTCGTCTCATAGTCACCCTAATCACCCCACGAGCACCGCGCCACCATTCACATTCAGAATCTCTCCCGTAATAAAGCCCGCGTAGGGCGTGCACAGGAAAAGCACCGTCGCGGCAATCTCTTCCGGCTTGCCTGCCCGGCCCAGCGGAATGGTTGCGTACACCTTTTTACTGATCTCTGGATCGCCCAGTGCCGGAGCAGCCATGTCCGTCTCCACCCAACCGGGCGCCACACAGTTTACATAGATGCCATTGCGCGCCAATTCGGTCGCGAGCCCTTTCACCATGCTGATAATCGCTCCCTTGCTGGCCGCATAGTCGCAGTGGAAAGCCTCGCCCCGTTGCCCGGCGGTAGAACTGATCAAAACGATATGTCCGCCGGATCCGCCCTTCTTCATCTGGCTCACGCCATGCTTCACCAGCCCAAAAATGCTGTCCAGATTGATGGCCATGGTCTGCCGCCACTGGTCGTCCGTCATCTGATCAATCGGCGCATCGTGCGGAGGCCACACGCCATGGTTCCCTACGATGATATCCACCTTGCCAAAGCGCTGTACCGCCGCGCTCACCAATTGCCCTGACGCCTCCGGCGAAGAAAGCTCAGCCTGAACGCCCACGCACCACGTAGTGCCCCCGCACTCCTGGACCAGCCTGTCTGCCTCGCTCTTGGCCCGTTGGTAATTGAATAGCACCTTCGCCCCGGCCGCCGTGAAACTCCTCACCACCGCGGCCCCAATGCCGCGTGACCCGCCGGTTACAACCGCCGTCTTCCCTTCCAGGGAAAGCACAACACCGTTTCCTGTCATGAAATAACGATAACAGGTTACACAGGCGAGGTTAAGCCGGAGCCTTCCACCCCTGAGCGGCGTTGATGAAATGCGCGAACAAGTTCCGCGAATTTTCATCCTGACGAAAATCCCGTTCCGGGTGCCACTGCACTGCCAGCACATAGTGCCCCGGAAGCGTCCCTTCAACAGCTTCAATCGTCCCATCATCAGGGCAGCGCGCCACCGCCCGCAACGCATCCCCGAGGACATCCGCTGCCTGATGATGGCTTGAATTTACCGAAATTACTTGCCCCGCTTGTTTGACCCCCAATTCCCTGGCCAGCATTGAATCAGGTTCGATGCTTACCTTGTGGGCCGGAGCCCCTTTGTCCAGCGGCGAATGGTTGATCCCGGATTCAATATCCTGGACCAGAGTGCCGGTGCGCCAGACATTCAAGGATTGCAAGCCATAACAAATTCCCAAGACCGGCTTGCGCATGTTGTATGCGTCCTGCAGCAACAGTTCGTCGGCCGCATCGCGCAACGGATCAGCCGCAGTCGTTCTCGGATGCTGCTCTGCCCCATATTTTTGCGGATCAACATCCGCCTTGCTCCCCGGCAAAAGCACCGCGGAGCACTGCGTGATGCGCCGGGCAATCTCCTCCGGAGCCATGCCCAAAGGAATCACCACCGCTTCTCCGCCGGCAGCCTCAATCGCGGCAACATAGCGCGGCAAGGCCCGGCCGCTGTAATCACGGTCATACGAGCACGGTTCTGGAATGGCAATCTGAGGTTTCATGAAAGCTACGGAACAGATTACAGCAAGATCAAACACAATGTTTTAGTTTATCCCGACCCTGAGCTTGCCGAAGGGGAGGAACCCTGCTTCCTTAAGCGGTGCCCTGGGGCGCATGCCCTGAAATAGAATGTACGCGTCGGTTTTATTCTGGCCTCAGCAATAACCTGCTCTCTCCGGTGAAGATCCCAGATTGCTCAAGCCCGCCAGGCCGATAGCGGGCCGTCCCGTGTTGTTGTAATCCCATGTATTTACATTGTAAATACAACCACGTATATTACATGTGTATACACATGGAGGCTCCCAATGCCCGTAACAACGCCCAAACCTGCCCTGGGACGGGGCGAAACTATTAATCTCCGGGTCAGCCGAGGCCAGAAAGCGCTCATCGACCGGGCGGCGCAGGCACTCGGACGCAACCGCTCCGACTTCATGCTCGAATCAGCATGCCGGGAAGCCGAAGCCGTCCTGCTCGACCGCCGTTACTTCGCCCTGCCCGACGAGGACTTCAAGCGCTTTAAAGCTATGCTCGACAAGCCGCCGGCAACCAATCCCCGCCTTACACGGCTGCTCAAGACCAAAGCGCCGTGGGACAAATGAGTACGCGCACCGAACGAATCAGCGCGCCCCAAAAGCTTTCCCCGGATCATGACCTCTCGCAATTCCTTTGTGGCGATCCCACCCTGGACGACTGGCTAAGGCGGCGCGCTCTTCAGAACGAAGAAAGCGGCGCCTCCCGCACCTACGTTGTCTGTGTCGCGAGGCAGGTGGTTGGCTACTATGCCTTGGTCGTCGGCGCAATCACTCACGTGGACGCGCCTGGGCGTGTCCGCCGCAATATGCCCGACCCTTTGCCCGTGATGGTGCTCGGCCGTTTGGCAGTCGACCAGACCATGCAAGGCCAGGACATCGGACGCAGCCTTCTGCGTGACGCAGTATTGCGAACTGTGCAGGCAGCCGATATTGCCGGTATCACGGCAATCCTGGTACACGCGATCTCAGACCGTGCAAAACAGTTTTATGCAAAATGTGGATTTATTCCCTCACCCGTGGACCCGATGACGCTGATGATCACGGTAGAGGAAGCCATGAATGCGCTCTCTGGCGACTCCCGAAGGTAGCGCAACTACCAGCAAAACTCCTTCCTGTTCCGGAAGCCCTGTAACCTGATCCATCCCTGGTAGTAAAATTAAGCAAGAAGTGAGGTGGCGTCATGGGCCGTATTGTCGCGCTGCTGCTATCGATCCTGCTCTGCTTGGCTGCTTATGGCCAGAGTTCTAACCCGCAACCGCCCAATACTCCTCCAGCGCCCGGTGACAGCAGCTCAAAACAAGCGCAGCCGCCCTCACCGCCCACGCCACCGGATGTCTCTATGCCTGATCCGGGCGCTCTGCCGGCGCCGCAGGATCCAAGGCAATCCGCAGTCAAACGAAAGCTTGAGCAACTGGTCCCAAGCTGCTTGAACGTTCTTTGGGGATTTCATACCTGCTGGTCATCGCCGCCTGCCTCTCCGCCCAAAGCTCCCGCGCACCCCGTGGCGGATCCCGAATTTGCCAAGGACATGGAAGTTGGCGACTTCTACCTGAACCAGACAAGAAACTATGCCGGCGCGATGATGCGCTTTCGTGACGCCCTCGAGCACCAGCCCAACGATCCCCTGGCCACCTTCAGGCTGGCGCAATCACTCGAAGGCCTTCACCAGGCCGACGCCGCCCGGGAGGATTACGCAGCCTATCTGAAGCTCGAACCCAATGGCCGCTTTGCTGGCGAAGCAAAGAAGGCCCTGGAACGCCTGCAAGAGAAGAACGCCGGCAGAGCCAGGAAAGACTCCCATTTGCCCTGAAGAATTGCCGCAAAGCAGCGGGAGATAAGTCCAGAAACCGCGCCGTGTCCCACGTGTTACTTCTCGGATTCTTTCCTTTCCAGATACTGGACGCGCTTATCCGGCACAGAAGCGCCCGGGTAGTAGAGATCAGCAATGGCCTCACGCGTTCTTTCCGCCAGCACCTCCATGTTGCGGAGATTCATTCCGGCAGTAGCGATCGGCTCGCCCATCCGCAGGTAAATGGGACGCGGCTGGATGTGAAAGCTGCTCATCGGCAAAGCTTCAAAGGTGCCCACCAGAGCCATCGGGACTATATCCACTTGCGCCTTGATCGCCAGATAAAATGCGCCGCTCATAAAAGCTTGCAAGTGGCCGTCTTCCGATCGCCCGCCCTCGGGAAAAATCACAACCGGCATATTGGCCCGCAGACTCTCGACTGCCCGGCCAATGCTGCGCACTGAACTGCGGACGTTCTGCTGGTCAACAGAAATCTGCCCCGACCGCCGCAGATGCCAGCCCATAAACGGGTAGCGGAAAAGCTCCTTCTTCGCCAGAATTCTGAATTGAAACGGCAGATGCTTGTACAGCACTGGAATATCCAGGGCAGAGAGGTGGTTCACAGCGTAAATGTGGGCCTTGCTGGTATCAATTCTTTCCAGCCCTTCCACCTGTACCTGCGCACCAATTGTCCCCAGGATCATCCCCGACCACAGTCTTGCAAACCCGTGCTGAATGCGCCCGTCCTTATCGAAAAAAGATGACAGAAGTGACAGGCATCCCAGCACGATGGTGTAAGACCAGATCAGCAGGTCCCAGAACAAATAAGAGCGCAGCCGTGAAAGCCAGATGGGAATTCTCCGGGGCACTGCCGGAGCGGCCCCTGGCTGCGATGAGGTATTGGACACAGTCTTCAAACAATCTGGCGGGCTGGGCTTCGACTGAGAATGCCCAACGCCTCGCCCACAATGTAAATCGAACCAGTAATTACCACCACGCCATTCTTGTCCGTCAATTCTCTTGCGCGTTCCAGCGCCGCTGTCACGTTTTCCGCGCAGATCACTTCCGTTCCAGTATGCTGTGCCTCTTCCGCGATCTCATCGGCGGTAGCTGCACGCGGATTCTGTGCCTGCGTTGCGATCACCCGCTGCGCCAGCGGAAAGATAATCTCCACAATCTCCCGGACTGCCTTATCCCGCATCGCGCCAAAGATCAGGGTCAAGGGCCGGTCGTCATAGAACGTTGAGAGTGCCGAACGCAGCGCCCACGCCCCAGCCGGATTGTGCGCCACATCCAGCACCGTCTCCGGAAAATCCGTGCTCCCCGGCAATACCTGAAACCTTCCCGGCCACTCGACGCTGCTTATTCCCGCCTCCACATGCTCCGGCCGAATCGAGAATCCAAAACTGTTGAGCTGTTCCGCAGCCGCTATGGCTAGCGCCAGATTTCGGAATTGGTGACGCCCCACCAGCGGCGAGTCCACCAGTATTCTCTTCTCCTGGTATTCCAGCGGATACCGGTAGCGTTTTATCAAAGTCAGATCTTCATGCGCTTTCGCCTCAGGGGTTAACGGGGGCATATACTTTACCGCGCTCACCGGCCTCGCGCCGAGTTCCACAATCGCATGGCCTAGCGCATCGTTCACCTCCGGATGCTGCGGAAGAAGCACCACCACGCCCTCAGGACGCAGGATTCCCGCCTTCTCGCCCGCTATTTCCGTCAAAGTATTTCCCAGAAACTTCTGATGGTCAAAATCAATATCAGTAATCACTGCCACGCAAGGGTCGGTAATGTTGGTTGCATCCAGCCGGCCACCCATGCCCACCTCGAGCACTGCCAACTCCACCCCGGCGCTGGCAAAATACTCAAACATCATCGCCGTAACCATCTCAAAAAAGCTCGGATGCCACGGCAACTCGCCGCGTGCCACAAGCTCCCCAGCCGCTCGTTCCACGCGGTCATAGATCTCGGCAAATTCCACATTGCTGATGGGTTCACGGTTGATCTGGATTCGTTCGTTGATCTCCTGCAGATGTGGCGACGTGTAGAGTCCAGTGCGGTATCCGGCAGCCTGCACGATCCCGGCCAGCGCGGCTGCGGTCGAGCCCTTCCCATTGGTGCCTGCGATCAAAACACTCTGCAAACGCCGCTGCGGATTGCCCAGCGCCCGCGCCAGGCTGCGCATGTGTTCCAGTTCAAACTTGCGCGTCCCTGTCAGCTCATGACCCAGGGCCAGCAAATTAGAAACTGCGGATTCGTAGGAGACAGGCACGGAGGTCAGGCAGATTTCGGAGTCATAAACTCCAGCGCGCGAGCAATATAACCCTTCATCTCTTTACGATGCACAATTGCATCCATCATTCCATGCTGCAAGAGGAACTCGCTCGTTTGAAAGCCTTCAGGCAATTTCTGGCGAATCGTTTGTTCAATCACTCGCGGACCGGCAAAACCAATCAGCGCGCCGGGCTCCGCAATATTCAAGTCGCCCAGCATCGCATAGGAAGCGGTAACGCCACCAGTGGTCGGATCGGTGAGAACCGAGATGTAGGGAACTCGCGCGGCATCCAGCCGTGCCAGCGCAGCAGAAATTTTTGCCATCTGCATCAGGCTGACCACACCCTCCATCATTCGCGCCCCGCCGGACGCCGAAACCACCACAATCGGCTTCTTCTGCTTCAAGGCACGCTCAATCGCGCGCGTAATCGCCTCGCCCACCACCGCACCCATGCTGCCGCCAATGAACGAATACTCCATCGCGCTCACAATCACCGGCCGCCCGTGCATGGTGCCTTCGGCATTCACAATCGCATCTTTCAGTCCGGTAGCGGCTTGGCTCTTCTCCAGGCGCGCTTTGTAGGGTCGGGTATCGGAAAAATTCAGCGGATCGGTGGAAGCCAGCTTGTCGTCTTGGATCGTGTAGCTGCCCTCATCCAGCAGCAGCGCCAGGCGTGCAGGCGCATCAATGCGGAAATGGTGGTTGCACTTAGGACAGACGTTCAGATTCTCTTCCAGCTCTTTCTTCCAGATAATCTGCCGGCATCCGTCACACTTGACCCACAGTCCTTCCGTGCGCACCCGTTTTTCCTCAGGCGTATGAATTTCCGTCGATTCCCGCTTAAACCAAGCCAACTAACACTCCATGGTGCCCAGGCACCGTCTGTTCCGTAGTGCTCGAATGTTTAATTGTAATCTTTCAAAGTCAAGCCAGCGTCCGGATTTCCGATGATCCGATGCGATTCGCAATTACCGACTTACCAAGTTACTCAATAACCAACTCTCAAAGCCACGCAGCCGCTCGAAACTAAAAAATCAAAAATCAGAATTCAAAACTCACAAATCCGCACGCTAATGGCCGGTGTGATACGGATGTCCCTTTAAGATTGTAAATGCCCGGTAGATTTGCTCCAGCAAAACCACCCGCGCCAGCTCGTGCGCCATAGTCATTTTTCCGAACGAAAGAATCAGGTCGGCGGCGGCGCGCGCCTCGTCGCTGAAGCCGTTGGTCGGGCCCACGCCAAAGAGCAGCTCCTGTGTGCCTCGGTCTTGCTGGTCGCGCAGCAGTCCGGCAAACTCTTCTGAGGTAAATTGCCGCCCGCGCGCATCCAGCAGCACGAATACCGGCGCCGTGCGGCCGGAAGCACGATTAGCCAGCTTAAGCAACGCCGGCTCCGCCGCCAGCTCGTGCGATGCCGTCTGCACATAGCGCGAGATCCGCTGCATATATTCCGCCGTGAGCGATTGAATAGCAGGCTCTTTTGTTTTCCCAATCCAGGCAAGCTGAAGATGCACGCTACGGATTTTAGCATCCAATGAATCCGCGCATCAGCTTATCGCTCCCACCGCAGCTAAGGGTTTCATGACATTTGTCACTCTCGCAACCTGACATCCTCCACTTGTGGCCATCTTCTCCCCATTCGATACTAGCCTTCAGAGGTCGCATCATGCATTTGCAAAAGGCTCTTCTACGTGCTTCACAAATCTTCATTCTGTCTCTGTTGATTGTCTCTGCGTTAGCGAAATCATCAGCGCCACAAAACCCTACGCCACAAAACAATGGCTTCGTGATCCGCAACGTGCGCATCTTTGATGGCTCACGCATCATTCCCAAGGGCGATGTCTGGGTCCAGGATGGCAAGATCAAAGCCGTCGGCGCGGAGCTCAAAGCGCCTGCCAGGGTTCGTGTGGTGGATGGCTCAGGCGAAACGCTTTTGCCCGGACTCATTGACGCCCATGTGCATGTCTTCGGCGATGCCCTCAAAGAGGCCCTTGTTTTTGGCGTCACCACCGAACTCGATATGTTCACTGACTATCACTACGCCGCTCAGATCAAGAAGGAACAAGCTGAAGGCCGGCGCCTGGACATGGCCGATCTGCGTAGTGCGGGAACGCTGGTCACCGCTGCTAAAGGCCATGGCACTGAGTACGGCATGCCCATTCCCACCATCGCATCCCCGGATGAAGCCCAGGCCTTTGTTGATGCGCGCATCGCCGAAGGCTCTGACTACATAAAAATCATTTACGACGATGGCAAAACCTATGGCATCAATTTGCCCACCATCAGCAAGGAAACCATGGCTGCCGTCGTTATTGCCGCTCACAGGCGCGGCAAACTCGCCGTAGCCCACATTGGATCACTGCAGGGCGCCAGAGATGCTATCGCCGCCGGCGTAGACGGTCTGATGCACCTGTTCGTGGATGCCCCGCCCGATCCCCAATTTGCAGCATTTGTCGCGCAGCATCATGCCTTTGTTGTTCCCACGCTTTCCGTGCTCGCCTCCATCGCCCAGGTGCCGGCGGGAAAATCGTTGGCAGGAGATCCGCGCTTGCAGCCCTACTTATCGAATGCAGATGCGTCCAACTTAGGCCGGTCATTTCAAGGCAAGCATGGCGACCTGGCCTTCGCTCAGGAAACCATTCGCCAGCTCAGGGCGCACCATGTTCCTGTGCTCGCAGGCACGGATGCTCCTAATCCCGGAACCGCACACGGCGCCAGCATGCACGAGGAGCTTGAGTTGCTCGTAGGCTCCGGGATGACTCCCACTGAAGCCTTGGCCGCGGCCACTTCAGTGCCTGCCGCCACCTTTCATCTTGCCGATCGCGGGCAAATTGCGCCCGGCAAGCGTGCAGACCTCCTCCTGGTCAAGGGCGATCCCACCACTGACATCAAAGCCACGCGCGATATCGTTGCCGTGTGGAAGCTCGGCGTAGAGGAAGACCGTGCCGCCTACCGTGCGTCTCTGGACAAGGAGAGGCAAGCCGCGGAAGCGCAAAAACACGCTCCTGCACCCTCCGGTTCCGACTCCGGCCTGATCAGCGACTTCGACGATGGAACCACCTCCGCCAAATTCGGCAGTGGCTGGCAAGTCTCTACTGACAGTTACATGGGCGGCAAATCGTCGGCACAAATGAACGTCGTGGAAGGCGGAGCCGAAGGCAGCAAGAAAGCCTTACAAGTCACTGGAGAAATAGTCTTCGGGTCCGTCACCTGGGCAGGCGCCATGTTCTTTCCCGGAGCCACGCCCATGGCCCCCGTAAACCTTTCCAGAAAGAAAGTTATCAGCTTCTGGACCAAAGGTGACGGCCAAACCTATCGCGTCATGGTCTATGCGCAAAGTGCCGGCTACATTCCCAAGACGCAGACCTTTGTCGCCGGGCCGGACTGGAAGAAAGTCACCATCCCGCTGTCAGCGTTCGAGACCGATGGCCACGACTTGATGGGAATCCTCTTCGGCGCAGTAGCCCCGCCCGGACATTTCACCTTCCTGATTGATAACGTGCGGCTGGAATAAGGTGGGCTGGAATAAGAACGCTTGCCAATTGGTAAAGGAGCATTGCAATGGAAAACCATGAGACTGTCGCAACCCTGACCGGCGTCACCAAGAAATACGGCGCAGTCACCGCCTTGCAGGATGTAAGTCTGAACGTTCGTAAGGGCGAGCTGCTCGCGGTGCTCGGCCCCAATGGCGCAGGCAAAACCACCGCCATCCGGCTTCTGCTGGGGTTGTCAACTCCAGCCGCCGGCCAGGTAACGGTGTTCGGGCAAAACCCGCGTCACGTTGCCACCCGCAGGCGCGTCGGAACCATGCTCCAGATCTCCAAGGTGCCGGAGACCCTCAAAGTCAAAGAGCATATTGATCTGTTCAGTAGCTACTATCCCAGACCGCTCTCGCGAAAAGAAGTTCTAAGCGCCGCCGGGCTCGAAGGATTTGAAAATCGCCTCTTCGGCAAGCTCTCCGGCGGAGAGAGACAACGCGTGCTCTTTGCCCTGGCAATTTGCGGCGATCCCGAGCTTCTCTTCCTGGATGAACCCACCGTCGGCCTGGATGTCAGCACACGCTATCTCATCTGGCAGCAGGTCCGCCGCCTGATTCAACAAGGCCGCACCGTCATTCTCACAACCCACTATCTTGAAGAGGTGGACGCACTGGCCGACCGCGTTGTCGTGCTGAATCAGGGCGTGGTGGTTGCGGAAGGCTCACCCGCGGAAATCAAATCGCGCACCGCATTAAGAAAAATTCGTTGCTCCACCCGGCTGCCCCTGGATCAGATCTGGACCATCCCAGAAGTAAATGATGTGCTGGCCCAGGATACTCGCATAGAAATTCTCACTTCACAGGTGGAACCGGTATTGCGCGAGCTCTTCTCCCGCGACCCCAATCTGTCCTCGCTGGATATCTCCAACAGCAGCCTGGAAGAAGCTTTCCTGCAGATTATTGGCTCGAGGGAACACCAACCCGCGTCTGAGGTGACAGCATGACCAGCTATAGCGCCGCACTGCCTGATTTTTCCTGGAAAAAACTGCTTCGTGTTTACGCCATGGAAGCCAGGTGTGAATTCTTGAAAGCTCTGCGCCTGCCCGCCTACGTGGTCCCCACTCTTTCTTTTCCGCTCATCTTCTACGTGATGTTTGGGCTGATATTTGGCAGCCAGCAAATTGGATCGATCAGCACTGCCGCATACATGCTCGCCAGCTACGGCGCCTTTGGTGTGATCGGCGCCTCCATGTTCGGCTTTGGCATCGGCGTGGCTGTCGAACGTGGATACGGCTGGACGCAACTCAAGCGCGCCAGCCCCATGCCGCCGCTTGCTTACTTCGCCGCCAAGGCCATCATGAGCCTGCTCTTCAGCGTCATTCTGGTGCTGGGGCTTTTCACTCTGGGCTTTACCGTTGGTGGCGTGCGGCTTCCCCTCTCAACCTGGATTGAACTGGCGGCAGTTCTGGTTGCCGGATCAATTCCGTTCTGCGCTCTCGGTCTGGCCATCGCCTACTTTGCCGGGCCAAGCTCCGCTCCGGCCGTCGTGAACGTGCTCTACTTGCCCATGGCGTTCTGCTCCGGACTATGGATACCGCTGCCCTTCCTGCCCAAACTGCTGCAACACGCCGCTCCCTTCCTGCCGCCGTATCACTTAGCCCAGCTTGCCCTGGGAGTGGTCACAGGTGTCCCTCAGGATCGCATCGCCATCCAGCACTGGGCCGCCTTAGCCGGATTCTCCATATTCTTCCTGCTGCTGGCGCGTTTGGGTTACAACCGCGATGATGTCAAAATGTACGGATGACGATGAAGGGCGAAAGCCCCGGACTTTTCTGGCGGGCTTTATCAGTGGAAATCAGTCAAGTCACCGTGGATCAGTGGTAAGGTTTTTGGAGCTTTCGTTCCCATGCCGACGACCCTCTTAAGGATTGCCAAGGCCGTCCGCGGGCTAATTGCTAGCTGCTATTTGCTAGCTGCTAAAAACCATGCGCTTACTCCCTAAAGACACCGAGGTCGGCTGGACGCCATACGCGTGGCTTGTCTACCTCGCCTTTGTTCCTTTTGGTGCTTTCTCTGGAGTCAGATCGCGCGCGGGATCGGTAGCGGACCTTGTGGGAATGGCCCTCTTCCTGGTGCTCTATTTCTGGGGATACTGGCTGAACGGTCGCAAACTGCTCTGGATCGTCCTCGCCATTACCCTGCTCGGCATCGGATTTGCTCCCTTCAATGCCGGCGTGGCCGTCTATTTTATCTATGCCGCATCTTTTCTTTGCAACGCCGGCGATTCGCGTTTTGCCTTCCGCCTGCTCTTGCTCCTCCTGGCTATCATCGGATTAGAAACCTGGGCCCTTCATCTAGGACCACAATTCTGGATACCAGCGGGACTCTTCTCCTTGCTGGTTGGCTCCGTTAACATCCACTACAAGGAGAGACGCCGTGCCACGGAAAAGCTTCTCCGCGCTCAGGATGAAATCGAGCGTATGGCCAAAATCGCCGAGCGCGAACGCATCGCCCGCGACCTGCATGACGTCCTTGGGCACACGCTCTCCGTAATTGTCATCAAGTCCGAACTCGCAGCCCGGATTGCCGAGAAAGACCCCGCCCGCGCCATCCGCGAGATTCAGGATGTGGAACGCATCTCCCGCGACGCGCTCGCTCAGGTGCGCAGCACCGTCCGCGGCTACCAGGACCGCAGCCTCCAAGCCGAGATACAACAGGCCACTACTGCGCTCGAATCAGCCGGGGTAAAGGTGAGCTGCGATTTTCCGCCTGCCAAACTTCCTTCACCGCAGGAAGGCGTTCTCGCATTGGCCCTCCGTGAAGGCGTAACCAACGTCATCCGCCACGCCAAAGCCCATTCCTGCAATCTCCGGCTGCAGCAGGCAAACGGCGCATGCGAACTCGAAATCAAAGATGATGGTTGCGGCCAGTTGGCGCCGGAAGGCGTTGGCCTCTCCGGAATGCGTCAGCGGGTGGAAGCCCTGGGAGGCAGCCTGCGCCGTGAAATCTCTTCCGGCACCCGCCTGGTCGTCTCACTCCCATTGGCCACGCCATGAAGATTCGCGTCGTCATCGCCGAAGATCAAAGCATGGTGCTGGGCGCTCTGGCCGCGCTCTTGGAGACTGAGAACGATATGCAGGTAGTAGGTCAGGCGCGGGATGGCAAAGAGGCCCTGCAGCTCACCCTGCAACACAAGCCAGACCTCCTGCTTACCGATATTGAAATGCCGGAGATGAGCGGCCTTGAACTGGCTGCCGAGTTAAAGCAACGCGGCTCTTCCACCCGCATCATTATTCTCACCACCTTTGCCCGTCCCGGCTACCTGCGCCGCGCCATGCAAGCTGGCGCTTTAGGTTATCTCCTGAAAGATTCCCCGGCAGCCACGCTCGCGGACGCAGTACGCCGCGTCCATTCCGGCTGCCGCGTAATTGATCCTGAACTGGCCGTGGAGGCCTGGAGTGAAGAGGATCCCCTAAGCGACCGCGAACGCCAGGTGCTGCGCCTGGCCGCGGAAGGCACGACCAGCGGAGATATAGCCGCCAAACTGCACCTCTCCGAAGGAACGGTGCGCAACTACCTTTCAGAAGCCATAAGCAAATTAGGCGCAACCAACCGCATAGAAGCCGCAAGAATCGCCAGAATGAAAGGATGGCTGTGAGAACGCAACTGGCAACTAGCAACTGGCAGCTAGCAGTTAGTTAGGCATTAGCCGAAGGCCACGCGAATTTCAATTACCACGTTACCAACTTATCCAATTACCAAATGGCTTCCCGATTCGCGCAAATTCGCGGCTAACTGCTTTTGTTTTTGACTTTCAATTTTGGCAATTACGGCGATTTTGGCAATTTTGGCAATCTTTCTATCTTTTCCTCTTCTTCCGCACGACCGCAACCCGCGCCTTCTTCGCCCGTGGCGGCGCCACCGCCTTCTTCACCGGCTTTTTCACCACCACGCGTTTCTTCATCAACTCCGCCGGAGTCAACTTTGCCGCGCTCTTCCACAGCCGTTCCAGGTCATAAAACTTGCGTGCACGGTCAGAAAAAATGTGGACCACAAAGTCCACATAATCCAGCAGCACCCACTCCGCCTGGTTGTAACCTTCCACGCTATTCGGCCGGACGCCCGTCTGTGAAAGCCGCATCTGCACTTCGTCGGCAATGGCCTGAATCTGGCGCGGATTGGTCCCGGTGCAGACAATAAAAAAATCGGTAAAAGCCCCGGAAGCCTTGTCCATCTCCAGGATGGCCAGCTCTTCACCTTTTTTGCTCTCCACTGCGCCCACTGCTGCGGCAACTTGCTGCCTGGTTTCTTTGCTCATCCCGTTCTCATCACTCCTGTTGGTGCGCTCGACGGAAAGATAGCACTTTGCCGTCCCTTGCGCTCCCCTTTTCTTCCTGCTCGGAGCTTGCAGTATATAGATGCTGCTTCTTGATATACGCGGCCACCGGCTCGGGAACAAACTGGCTAAGCTGTTTCAGGGATTTATCCGCCGCCCCCCGGATCTGCGTGGAGGAAACGCGCTCATTCACCTCCGGCAGCAAATGGATCGTAGTGGAGGGCAGCGCAATCGTCCCGCTGGCCTGCTGCCGGCGCAACGCCTGCAGCACCGTCTTGGATGGACGCAATCCCTCCGGCAACGCATCTCCAACATCCCCTAGTGAGTAACCTGGACGGCTCGCCACAATGAAATCGCACTCCCCCAGCAACTGCACCGGTTGCTTCCATGTGCTGATCTCCATAAAGGCATCAATCCCAATCAGGAAAAACAGCTTGTCCGCTTTCTTCAAAGTGCTCTTCAGCCGCCGCACCGTCTGAATCGAATAATTCGGCTGGCTGGAATTGGCCTCCAGCAGTGAAGGAATCAAACGATCGTCGTCCGCCGTCGCCAGCACCAGCATGGCATATCTATGGTGAAAATCAGTAAGGGCGCGGTTTCCCTTGTGCGGAGGCAGGTCTGCGGGCACAAAATAAATCAGGCTCAGGTCGAACCTCTGCGCCGCCGCGCGCGCTATCGCCAGGTGGCCGCGGTGCACCGGATCAAATGTGCCGCCATACAGGGCCAGCTTCATCTGCTCTTTCTCTTCTTGAAAGCCGCGCGCTTCGGTATGCGGCGCGCGCTTTGCGCTTTCTTTGCCTTGCGCGGAGAAGCCTGCCTCGGCGTGCCGTGGGCCGCCTTCTTCCGTGCCGAAGGCCGGGCATAAGTCCCTTCGCGGATCGCCGCTACCAGCCGGCCCATCGCGTACTTGAGCTCCGGAATTCCCTGGCCGGTTACGGCGGATACCTCATACATCTCCAGCTTCAGCTTCTTCGCGTGCTTGCGCAGCAGGGCCAGCCGCTCCGGATTTACCACGTCCATCTTGGAAGCAACGATAATCATCGGCTTATCTTCCAGGCCTGCGCCAAAGCTGGCCAGCTCACCCATAATGATTTTGAAATCCTGTACCGGGTCGGGCCGTCCGCTCGAATCGGAAACATCAATCAGATGCACCAGCAGCCGCGTGCGCTCAATATGCCGGAGAAACTGTGTCCCCAGCCCCGTCCCGGTATGCGCTCCTTCAATCAGCCCGGGAATATCGGCCACCACATAGCTCTCTTCGTGCGGCATCTCGCCAATTGTCACCACGCCCAGGTTGGGTTGGAGGGTGGTAAACGGATAATCGGCAATCTTCGGCCGTGCCGCTGAAATCCGCGAGATCAGAGTGGATTTTCCTACGTTCGGATACCCAACCAGCCCTACATCAGCCAGCAGCTTCAGCTCCAGCCGGAGCACGCGCTCCTCTCCCGGCTTGCCCAGTTCATGCTCGCGAGGCGCCTGGTGCGTGCTGGTGGCAAAGTGCTGGTTGCCGCGTCCACCGCGTCCGCCCTGCGCGATAATCAGGCGCTCATCCGGCTGGGAAAAATCGTAGAGCTTCTCGCCGCTCTGCTTGTCATAGACAATCGTCCCCACCGGCACTTTCAAGATAACGTTCTCGCCATCGCGGCCGGTGCAGTTTGAGCCTTCGCCATGGCGTCCGCGCTGCGCGTTGTATTCAGGATTAAACCGGAAGTGGACCAGAGTATTGTGGCGCTCGCTCGATTCCATAATCACATCGCCGCCGCGCCCGCCATCCCCGCCGGAAGGCCCCCCGCGGGGCACAAACTTCTCCCGCCGAAAGGCCATGCAGCCATTCCCGCCATCCCCAGCCTTAACCCGAATTACCGCCTCATCAATGAACATACGCGTGAGTAGATCTATAGATTTGATTTTACGTTAAGCCACCGCAGACAAACGCCATAGCCAAAAGGAAAATCAAGGTAGTCAAGAGAGGCAGAAAGGAAAAATCTGAGCTAGGGCCAATACTGTTTACTCAAGAAAGGGGGGGGACGGCACTCGAAAGCCCGCAAGCCCCAGGGGGTGGAATTGGGTAGCGCAGTGCTTGGGCCCCCAATACCGTTCCCTTTATGGAATTGAGAAATGCAAATGCCTCAATCACTCCAGCCCGCAAAGCGGGCGGAATTACTGAGCCCACCGCGTAAGCGGTGGGGAAAGAAGGAAATTGCGGACGAGCCCCGTAGGGGCGGCACAGACCTGCTGTTGACCAAACGGAGACTCAACAAATGTGTCTGCCTGATCGTGGTTTTTGCCTTTCAATTACCCACTTACCAACTTACCCAATTACCAAGTTCTCAGATCGTCCAACCTGTCCCCTGTCCCCTGTCCCCTGCTGAAAGCCCGCTGCGGCGGGTGACCTGTAACCTAAACGGCTTCCGCCGGCTCCACCAGCACATACCGCCCGCTGTTACCCTTATCCACAAACTTAATCACCCCAGAGACCTTGGCGAACAACGTATCATCCTTGCCTCGGCCAACATTCGCGCCTGGCTTAATGCGGGTGCCGCGCTGCCGCACAATGATCGTTCCACCGGGGACGAGCTGCCCGCCAAATGCCTTCACGCCCAAACGCTGTGCATTCGAGTCGCGTCCATTCCTTGAACTGCCTAAACCTTTTTTATGTGCCATAACTGGAAATCCTCTGCTCTAAATAATTACTTCTTCTTTTTCGTGTCGCCGCCGCTCTTTTTCGGCGGACTCTTCTTTGCCGCCTTCTTGGGCGCAGCTTTCTTGGCTGCCGCTTTCTTATGCGGCGCTGCATGGGCCTTGCCTTCCGCCGCTGGCTCAGCCGCCTCGGCTGCTTCCGTCTCGGCGGGCGCAGGCGCCACTTTCTTCTTGCGCTCCGGCAACGCCGGCGCGGCAAAGCGCTGCCCATCAAAAGCTATCTCGGTAATGCGGATCTGGGTAAAGGGCTGCCGATGTCCGTAAATCTTCTTGTACTGCTTCTTGCGCTTGAAGTGGAAGACCAGGATCTTGTCCGCTCGTCCGTTTTCCAGAATCTGGCCGCTGACCACCCCGCCGGCGCCCGGACCAATCTTGCCATCTTCTCCGGAAATCGCCAGGACGTCGTTGAACTCAACGGTATCGCCCTGGTTAGCAGGCAGCTTCTCAATTCTCAATATGTCTCCGGGAGCAACACGATACTGTTTCCCCCCGGCGCGAATCACCGCGTACATAATTTTTCTCCATGACCCTTCCATCAACTTGAAAACAAAGGGCCTGATCGGGACTTAAAATGATTGCTGAACGCTACGGTTTGCTCTGACAGGCAGGAACCGAAAGTACCGGCAAACCTTGTAATTTTAACGTGATAGCAACGAAATGGTCAAACCCAGCGAAGTGCGGAAAATCAATGCACGCAGACACAAACGACAATCACAAGGAGACGACGGAAGCCGGAAGGGTCGATAGTCAGCGCCGGAGGCGCGTCAAGAAGTTAGCCCAGCCCGCAAGGGCTGGGGGGGAAATGAGACATAACGAAGAGCACCGTAGGTGCGACACAATTGGATGCCCGTGGCGGAACCCTTTTGGGTTCGAGCCCATTCGCGCAAACCTATCCCGGCTAGCTGTGGATTCGCGGCCAAAAAAGGTTTTGCCGTTGCTGTTGGTTTTGATGTTGATTTACCCAAGGGCCAAAGGCTAAGGGCCAAGGGCTAATCACTCCAACTCCAAATCCTTCCAGTTCCCACTATCCACCGTGCACGTCTCCCCCGCCGGACAGAACTCCATTTTCATCACCGGATGGATTTCCCAATTGTTCACTCTCTTCAGATGACGTCCCAGAGAGTGTTCCGAATCAAACATGAGTAAGCCGGTCACGCGTACTAATAGCGCCTGCTTGGGAGCGGCGGCAATCAACTTTTGCAACCTTGCTCCCGCCAGCTTCGGATGCTCCAGTCGGACACGCGGAGTAAATTCTGCGGTTTCGGATTGTTTTTCGCGGACCTCGAGCGTATTCTGCGCCGCCGTTCTTGCCTTCACGGCTTTCGTCGTGCCGCTCGCGTCTCTTGCAGGCGTCGCTCTTCTCGTCAGGGCAAGCGTTTCCTCTTCCACCAGCACTATATGGTTATCGGTGTCCTTTTGTTTAGACAGTCCACAATTGCAGGACTCCTTGCCTCCCGATCTCGCTACCAGCGCATAGGCAACCACCGTAATCTTCTGGCCCTCGCCTAGCTCCTTGAGCTTTTCGCGGCTATCGCCAACCTTGAAACCGGGTACTGGGTCGGCTAACTCCTTCAAGTCCTTAAGGGTCTTTGCCACTGGCTCTTGATTGTCCTCAGGAATGTTCTTTTGCTCGTTCAGCTTCGGATCAATAGATGCGCCACAGCCCGTATTCGGACAGTCGGCAATGCTCTTCAGTTTCGATGGGGCAGGGCACTTTATAGCCGCCTTCTGCGCGGCCATCGAACCAACCCCAAACAAAAGCAGGAACAAAACTGTCAGAATTCGTTTCACTGTGAACCTCCAAAACGCCTGAAGCCTGACGATGTCAGGCACGAGGCTGCTTATATCACAACCATGACAGTCATCCACGCAAATTCGCGGCAAAATTCAATACCGTTCAGATAAGGTGAACGACTAAAGAACGGTTCGTCATCCCGAGGGTTTACCCACGCGTCAGCGGGGGTAAATCGGAGGGACCTTGCGTTTTGTCATTGACTCAAAAGGTTCCAAACTCTTTAAGCAAACAGTTTTGCGGCTAAATTGGTTTTCCTGTTGCCTTTGGCTTTGCTGTTGGCGTTGAAATGGCCAAAGGCTAAGGGCCAAGGGCTGAGATGTTGCTGGCGACAGTTTGCCGCTGGTTTTGTTCCTGGTTTTCGCTAGCAGCCAGCGGCTGGGAGCTAGGAGCCGGTTCTTCTCGCTTCGCGTCCATTCGCGCAGGTTCGCGGCTAAAGGTTTTGCCGTTGCTGTTGGTTTTGGTGTTGATTGAGCAAAGGGCCAAGGGCTAAAGGCTAAGGGTATTAAATACTCCTCTTCACATTTGCCAATCTCTTCCCATTCGCGTCCATTCGCGTTAATTCGCGGCTGAAAAGGTGTTGCTGTTGGTCTTGGTGTTGATTGAGCCAAGGGCCAAGGGCTAAAGGCTAAGGATACTAAATTGCCAATCTCTTCCCATTCGCGTCCATTCGCGTTAATTCGCGGCTGAAAAGGTGTTGCTGTTGGTCTTGGTGTTGATTTACCCAAGGGCCAAGGGCTAAGGGCCAAGGGCTAAGGGTACTAAATTGCCAATCTCTTCCCATTCGCGTCCATTCGCGCAAATTCGCGGCTGAAAAGGTGTTGCTGTTGGTCTTGGTGTTGATTTACCCAAGGGCCAAAGGCTAAGGGCCAAGGGCTCATCTGTCAGCTTCTCACAAAAAAATACCCCGTCATCCCAAACCCAATACAAATCACAACATACCGCACAGTCCTGGGCTGGAATTTCTGCGCATAGTGCGCTCCCACATATCCGCCCACAATCGCGCTCACCATCATCAATAACGCCTGCGGCCAGATCACCGCGCGGTTCACAATAAACAGAATCACCGCGACGGCGTTCCCCAGGGTGGCAAGCAGCACCCGGAGGCCATTCATCGCGTGAATGTTCTCAATGCCCATCATCGATAGCAGCGGCAGGATAATGAATCCCACCCCAGCCCCGTAGTAACCGATATAGACGCCCAAAACGAATTGCACCGAGCTGATCACAGCAACCAGCCAGGGCGCAGGCCCGCCATTGCCATGTCTTCGATTCACCCGCGCGCTGATCTGTGGACCAAAGCTGAAGAGAACCGTCCCCACCAGGAGCAGCCACGGCACCATCTTCATGAACGTAATCTGTGGCGTGTGCAGCAGCAGCCACGCCCCCAGAACGCTGCCCACCAGCGTGACAACAATCAGCGGCAGCACGGACATCAGCAACGGCCGGCTGAACGCCTTCCGGTAAGCCGACGTGGAAGCCACTATCCCCGGCCACAGCGCAACCGTGTTGGTGGCATTGGCAGTAACCCCGGGCATGCCGGTGAACAGCAAAGCAGGAAACGAGATAAAGCTGCCGCCCCCGGCAATAGAATTAGCCACGCCCGCCACCAGCGCCGCCCCAGAAAGAAGAACAATCTCAGAAAAACTCACAAAATAGTGTACCCAACCAATCGCGTTATCGCCGTGAACGGGTAATCGAGGCCGTGGATGCTCGGCTGGGCTTGGCTTTCAATTACCAAACTACCAGGGTCGAAAATCATCTCGTAAGGTCAATTGCAGTTCAAGCCTTGTCATTCCGAGTAATAGCGAGGAATCTGCTGTTGATTTTCACGAATCTTTGCGGGCCTCAACTCACCCAACTACCAAATCCTCCGCCGATTCGCGCGCTTCGCGTGAATTCGCGGCTAAACGGGTTTTGCCGTTGCCCCTGGGTTTGGTGTTGATTTGGCCAATGGCCAAGGGCTAAAGGCCAAGGGCTCGGAGGGTTTTGCCTTCGCTAGCAGCTAGCCGCTAGAAGCTGTTACTGTAACCTGTCCCCTGCTGCAAGCCCGCCGTGGTGGGTGACCTGACTTTCTCTGGAGGCCTCATGAAATCCATCATCCCCCTGCTCATCTGTCTGTTCGCCATCTCCCAGGAACAAACTCCGGGCGGCAAGCAGCCTTCCTCCACGCTTCAGGGCTTCTCCTCCAGCTCTGCCCAGGCCGAGCGCGACTGGGAAAGCAAATTCCGCGCCCTTCCCAGCACGGACAATCTTCGGGAATATATGCGCCTGCTGAGCTCTCATCCGCATCATGTCGGCTCGCCCTGGGATAAGCAAAACGCCGAATGGATGCTCGCCCACTTCAAAGAATGGGGATGGGACGCCCACATCGAAAACTTTGATGTACTCTTTCCCACTCCCAAAGAGCGCCACGTCGAACTGCTGGAGCCCAACAGGTTTGTCGCCAGGCTGGAGGAGCCTCCCATTCCCGGCGACCCAACTTCCAATCAGCAATCCGAGCAGCTTCCTCCCTACAACGCTTACTCCATTGATGGCGACGTCACAGGCCCTCTCGTCTATGTGAATTACGGCACCCGGGATGATTACGCGCAGCTGGATAAATTAGGTATCTCCGTCAAGGGCGCAATCGTCATCTCCCGTTACGGTGGCTCCTGGCGTGGCATCAAGCCCAAAGTTGCCGCTGAGCACGGCGCGGTCGGCTGCATCATCTACTCCGATCCCGTTGACGATGGCTACGGCGCAGGCGAAGTCTACCCCACCGGCCCCTGGCGCAATAAAGATGCGGTACAGCGCGGCTCAGTCACGGACACATACTATGCCGGCGATCCCCTTACCCCCGGCTGGGGCTCGGTGCCCGGCGCCAGGCGGCTCGATATCAAGGATTCTCCGCTCATCACCAGAATTCCCGTGCAGCCCATCTCATACGCTGACGCGCAGCCGCTCCTCGCCGCCATCCGTGGCGTCAACGTGCCGCAGAACTGGCGTGGCGCGTTGCCCATCTCTTACCACATCGGTCCCGGCCCGGCCAAGGTCCACCTGGTAGTGAAATCCAACTGGGACATCAAGCGCCTCTATGACGTAATCGCCAAACTTCCCGGCACAGATGCCCCCGATCAATGGGTCATGCGCGGCAATCACCACGACGCCTGGGTCAACGGCGCCAGTGATCCCCTAAGCGGCATGGTTGCCGAACTGGAGGAAGCGCGCTCGCTCGGCGAGCTGTATAAGCAGGGCTGGCGTCCCCGCCGCACCATCATCTATGCCGCCTGGGATGGCGAAGAGCCCGGCCTGATCGGCTCCACCGAATTCCTCGAAACCCATCTCGACGACCTCCAGCAGCACGCCGTCGCTTACATCAATTCAGATAACAACTCTCGCGGATTCCTGCGCGTCTCCGGCTCTCACTCCCTGGAACGTTTCTTGAATGGTGTGGCTCGCGATATTGATGATCCGGAAACCCATCTCTCCATCTGGCAGCGCGCCCACGCCCTCCGCATTGCCGATGCCACCGGCGCCGAAGCCCGCGACGAGCTGCGCCACCGCGCGGACATGCGCGTCCGCGCCCTGGGCGATGGATCGGACTACGCCTCGTTTCTCGATCATGCCGGAATCGCCGCCATGGACCTGCGCTTTGGCGGTGAAGGTGGCGAAGGCCAGTACCACTCCGCCTATGACGATTTCTATTGGTACACCCACTACTCTGATACCACGTTCGTCTATGGCCGCGCCCTCTCCCAGACTGCCGGCACCGCCATCATGCGCCTCGCAGACGCGGAATTGCTTCCCTTCGAATTCACCGACCAGGCCGATACCATCAAGACCTATGTAAAGGAGCTGGCCAAGCTCCTCAAGACCGAGCAGGACGAAGCCAAAGAACACAACCAGGAGATCGATGAAGGTGTCTTCACCGCCATCTCCGATCCCCAACGGCCGGCAGCCTCACCCGCCCGCAGGGAGCTTCCACCATTCATCAACTTTGCTCCACTGGAAAACGGCGCTGAAGCCCTCTCGCACGCCGCTCAGCGCTACGACTCGACGGTCAAGAAAGTTTTTGAAGCAGGCGGCGCAAACCTGACGGCCGCTTCACTGAACGCCCTGAACGAAAAGCTCTACAAAACCGAGCGCCTCTTCCTGAGCGAAAAAGGCCTTCCCGGACGCCCCTGGTTCAAACACCAGATCTACGCCCCCGGCGCCTACACCGGCTACGCCGTAAAAACCATTCCGGCAGTCCGCGAAGCCCTCGAACAATCCAAATGGACCGAAGCCGAACAGGGAGTAACCACAGTAGGCGAAATCCTCCAACGCGAAGCCACCCAAATCAACCAGGCCGCCTCAGAACTGGAGAGACTATCAGGAAAATAAAAAAAGCAAGAGGTGGAAGCCCTGGACTCAAGTCTGACTTCAGTCCAAGGAGCGGGCTCTTTAGAGCCCTTGCCATGCTGCATCAAGGCGTTCTCACAAGACTGTTAACGCCTGATGAGCAAACATCAAAATAATCAGTGGAGATCAGTCCAATCACCGTGATCACCGGTAAGGTTTTTAGGTGTTGCCTTTGGTGTTGAATTACCCAAAGGCCAATGGCTAAGGGCCAATGGCCAAGATGTTGCTTCTCTTAGCTAAATACTAAGTACTAACTACTTCTTGCGCCACCATCTTGCTAGCCTCATTCCGCAAATCTTCAAACAGCAGCGTACTCAAATACCGCTCGCCAAAATCCGGAATCACCGTCACAATCAGCTTCCCGGCATTCTCCGCCTTCTGCGCCACCCGGACGGCCGCCGCAACCGCCGCCCCTCCCGAGATTCCCACCAGCAACCCTTCTTCCTTAGCTGTGCGCCGCGCCATGTCCATAGCTTCCTGCGAGCTCACGGTCACAATCTCGTCAATCAACTCCTTGCGCAGAACGTCCGGAATAAACCCGGTGCCAATGCCCTGGATCTTATGCGGCGTATGCGTTCCTCCGGAGAGCACCGGACTCTCTGTCGGCTCAACCGCAACAATCTTGAACGAAGCTTTCTTCGGCTTGATGTACTCGCCCACCCCGGTAAGTGTCCCGCCGGTCCCCACGCCCGAGACCAGGATGTCCACCTTGCCCTCCGTATCATTCCAGATCTCCGGCCCGGTCGTCTCGCGATGGATCTTAGGATTGGCCGGATTGGCAAACTGCTGCGGGATAAACCCGTTGGGAGTCTCCTTCAGGATCTCGTTGGCCTTGGCGATCGCTGCCTTGATCCCCTTGGACCCGGGCGTCAGGATCACCTCCGCGCCAAACGCGAGCAGGACGATCCGCCGCTCCAGGCTCATCGTGTCCGGCATCACCAGAATGAGCCGGTAGCCCAGCGCCGCGGCGGCAAAGGCCAGGCCAATACCCGTGTTGCCGCTGGTAGGCTCGATCAAAACAGTCTTGCCCGCCTGGATCTTTCCGGCCTTCTCCGCCTCCCGCAGCATGCTGACGCCAATGCGGTCCTTAACGCTGTTAGCCGGATTGCGCCCCTCCAGCTTGGCGACAACCGTTCCCTTGCAGCCCTGAGTGACTTTATTCAACTGCAGCAGCGGCGTCCGCCCGATCAGCTCAGTAACATCTTTAGCAATATTCATAAAGGTCAAGAATCTCCCATCCAAATTGAAACCGTAAATTTACCAGCATTCACCCCCACACGGCAAAGAGCCCCAAGCCAGAAAACAGGTGAGAGGGCACGCGATTTCACTCAGAACCCCGAACAAGCGCCTTGAGTTCGGTCCACTGATTAGGCGAGGTGTCCATCATCGATCCGGCGGTGGCAAGCAGGTGATAAACGTCTTCTGAAATCTGCTGTCCCGCTTCTCCAAACTTCCAACAAAGCAGATCAAAGGCGGCACCCAATTCATTCGCGTCCAGACACTCTTGGAAATGCTTGTTCTCTTCTGGAGTAAACGGCGGAGACCCCTGTTGCAGAATCTGCCTCAGTAGTCGATTGACCTTCTCACAATGCTGAGTCCACTCACCCTGGTCCATATTTGCGCTGATTGTAGACGAAACACGAGTTGAGTCGCATCGCCATCCTTGGAATGCTGTTTCGTCTACGGTTGATCTGAGAGATTCAGAATGCGGACGTTTCCATCACTCAAGCCCGCAAAGCGGGCGGAATTACTGAGCCCACCGCGCAAGCGGTGGGGAAACAATGGAAGATGCGGATGAGCCCCAGCGGGGCGGCAGACTCTTCCTCCGTGCCCCACCCTATGCGGAGCCCGCACTGAGCAACGCCGAACGTGTGGTTGACGGCGTTGCCGTTGGTTTTGTTCTTGCTCTTCGCTAGAAGCTAGCGGCTAGCCGCTAGCAGCTGGCTTGATTTAGCCAAAGGCCAAAGGCTAAAGGCCAAGGGCTTTTTCGTTGCTCCTTCCCTGTCCCCTGCTGAAAGCCCGCTGCGGCGGGTGCCCGTAACCTGTAACCTAAGTACCGGAGGACTTTCCCAAAATGGCCACCGCACCTTTCGCCTTCACACCCCTCGTCGAGCCAACCAGCAACGTGACTCCGACGCCGCCACCCGCGCCCTTCAACCCGGTCATTGCTTATCTCCTGGGCCAATGCTGCAATCTTACTTACATTCAGTTTGACGCCGGCCTGAATTGGTCACCCGATTTCTCCAGTCTGGAGCTGACTGGCTACACCATAGCCGCATCGAACGCACATACTCTCTCCGTCTTTGAAGCGATCGAGCCGGGACCAACAGCCGGAGATATCGGTGACTACGTTCAAGTGCCCGCCGGCTTCGTAGTGCAATTGGCGTTGACTCCTGCCGCTGGCGGCCAGACGCAGACCATCATGGTTGTCGCTCTGCGCGGCACCAGGACCTGGGAAGAATGGTTCGATGACGCCGACGGATTTCCCACTCCATTCGCAGGCGTCGGGGAGTTAAGTATCGGCCTTGGCACCGTACACGCCGGGTTCTACGGACTATACACCAATGGCACAGACGGCCTCACCGTCTCCAACCCTCTAAATTCGCAATGGAATCAGCGGGCGAGCGGCTCCATTGCCTACCAGATCGGCCAATATATCAGCCCGCTCAACAACAGCCTTCCCCTCTATGTAACCGGACACAGCCTGGGTGGAGCGGTGGCCACGCTCTGCGCGCTGGATATCGCTTACAACTTCGGCTCCAACTTTTCCCAGCTCTTCATGTACAGCCTGGCCAGCCCGCGCGTGGCCGCCGGCCTGTCGGATATTCCCACGCTGGATAACCAGGAAGGCTTTCTCTCCCGCTATCAGTTCTATGTGCCGAACACCTATCGCATCGTCCACGCCGCGGACATCATCCCCATCCTTGGTCCCACGTCCACCACGTTAGGTCCCCTCACCTTGAATTTTGCTCACGTCACAGACGCATACCAGGGCGAAGGCAGCGGTGCCCTGGCGTCAGCCAGCATCAGCGGCGGGGCTGTGACCAGCGTGACCATAACGAATGATAACTACAGCGGCTACTCCAGCTCTTTCCCGCCCTCGGTACAATTCTCCGGCGGTGGTGGGACCGGAGCTGTGGCAGTCGCCAGCGTCAGCATCTTCGGGACCGTAACGGTGACCGTGACCAATGGCGGCTCCGGATACGCCTCCGCTCCGTCAGTACAAATCAACAGCAACGGCTCGCTGGCCCAGAACGTAGTCAACTTCTGCGCCCAGACCGGCGACATAGGCATGAACCACGCCTGCGCCTTTACTTACGTCCCCTACCTGCAGCAGTTGGCCTCAAACTTCACCGGCCCGGTAATAATCCCGCAGGCAGTGCGTAAACACAGAAAGAGACAACGCATCCAAGCCGAGTAAAAAACTGGAGCCCCGCCGCCGGGGGCCCGATACGCGCGTGGCGTTTGCGCGTAGCGGGGTGGAGGCGCATCAACGCCGGACGTGTGCCCCAATACCACTCACTTAAGGGATTCGGAATGCGGATGCCTTGATCACTCCAGCCCGCAAAGCGGGCGGAAATTACTGAGCCCACCGCGCAAGCGGCGGGGAAAGAATGGAAGATGCGGATGAGCCCCAGTGGGGCGACACGAACGGCAGCTCAACCCAACCAAGGGACACCCATTTTTCCTCCGTGTTCCTTTGTTTTGCCTTTGCCGTTGCTCCTGGTTTCAGAACGCCGGAGGCGTGACCCAATGTAGCCCAGCGTGCCAACGCTGGGAAAACGATACCCAACACAATCACGCCAGGAACCCCAGCGGGGTGACACTAACAGCAGCCCAAATGCAACGAAGGGACACCGATTCAACCGTCGATTTTCCTCGGCGTCCCTTTGTGCCCTTCGTGGTTCAAGGGTGTTGCCTTTGCCGTTGCCTTTCCCTATAACCTGTCACCTGCTGAAAGCCCGCTGTGGCGGGTAACCTGTCCCCTGCGCTTTCGCCCTCGTTTCACCCCCCGCGCCTTCTTGTGAACCCTCTGCCGCTTCAGCCCCTCCTGCAGCAGCCGGATCTGCGACCGGATCTCCTGCCGGCGCTCCCGGGCGTGAATGAAAACATCGTCCGGATCGCGGTCCAGCTCTTCCCGTTCGCGCTGCATCTGGTCAAAGCGGCCCGCCTCCTCCCTCTCGTATCCCCGGAGCGTCTCCATCAGCTCCTCATTGGCCTGGCAACTCGATGGGTATTGAGGTGTTCGTCGGGAAAGATCCCCAACCGCTCCAGGTTCTGCAAGCTCAAAAGCGCAGCCTCAAAACAGCGGTTCAGGGTATGAAGGGCTTCATAGGCGCGAAGCTTGATCGGGCGGAATTGCCAATTGCTAAGGGGTGAATTACCGTCAATAGTAGCCATCGTTTGCGTGCCTCCGAGCACGCGGACTGCTGGTCAGGGCCGCGCTGGTGTTGATACCACCGGCGTGTGCCCGTTGGTTTGAATTGTCACTCCGTGTCCACTGCCGCGGACGCGGACTCTGCTTATGTTTGTCGTTCCGAACGCAGTGAGGAATCTGCTTTCGGCTCCGGGGCTTGTTTGGTTTTTGAACTTGCTTTGGCTAATTGCCAGCTGCCAACTGCTATTTGCTCTTCTTTCGTGATTGCACGCGTGGCACAGGCAACGGGGCCCCCGACGTGCGCCGCTTTTGCGCATGACGGGGTTGAGGCGCCCTCGGCTGTGGCTCTTTCTTTTCTTTAGTTCTGACTTTGATTCGGCTGACTGCTAACTAATTGCCAGCTGCCAAGTGCTTATTTACTCTTCTTACGTGATTGCACGTGTGGCACAGCCGCCCTCGGCTAATGTCACTTACTTTGCGCATCTTTGTTTTGAGCCCTTCTGCTGGGATACTCCTGTCGGGTGTACCACACCGCTCGTGGATATTTGCGCGGTTTAGAGCGCTTGGGTAACTTGGCCTGGCTC